>Ga0207645_10003857_pt1 | contig 11220 bp, 9 predicted proteins | sample KBSM53metaG_FD_184331 | JGI IMG/M metagenome (GOLD analysis project Ga0207645, IMG submission 184331) | Miscanthus rhizosphere microbial communities from Kellogg Biological Station, Michigan, USA - KBS M5-3 metaG (SPAdes) (version 2) | ecosystem: Host-associated > Plants > Roots > Rhizosphere >...
CGCAGTTAAAAGGGGCGGGCCGATCGATTTGTCTAGTTGAAGCGCAACTTCGTAATGCGCCGCAGAGTTTTCTGATGGTGTCGGCTACTGCCTCTCTGCGAAACGCGATAGTCGCTCGGTCCGTCCGGCCAAACGTTTCATTTCACTTTGTCTCTCGTGGACGAGCAGCTTCTTGATGCTCGGGGGCGCGTCTGAATGCGCCTCAGTTCGACATTTGGGTCGTCCGTGAGTTTACATAATTGTCTCACTGTGTTACCGTCGCTTTTCCTTGCTTCGCGGTTACTTTGGCGCCCGCAACTGGGGACCGCACGATGCCGCAAGACGTTCCCTCTGATCCCCTAAGATCCGCCATCAAGCAGTAGCTGTCGATGCATCGCGGTTTTGATGCGTCAAGCTTACACAAAGCAGTATCCATTCTATCGTGCGGCGGTTTTGCTTATAAGTTGCGGCGTTCATCACTACAAATCTACACATTTAGCTCCGTTTGATCTGAGTGCGCGGAGGATCAAGCTATGAGCCAATCCATCTTGCAACGAAATTATTGCTCGAGTTTCATTATTCTACTGACGGTAGGGATTTTACTGATCGATATCTGGGTTCCTTTGGGGTTCGGGATCTGGGAGTTATATGCGGTTCCGTTGTGGCTTGCATTTAGGATGTCAAAATCGCCACCTGGAGTCATATGGATCGTTGCCGTGATGGGATCTCTCTTCAGCATTGTGGAAATTGCCGTATCACGTCCGGGCGGAATTTTATTGTATGCGCTGTTCAATCGGAGCCTATGGGCGGCAATTCTTTGCGCCGCAGCGGTAATTTTGACCACGGCCAGAAAAAAGGAAGCTGCGGTCCGGCAAAGTGAAGAACGGTTGCGCGCGAGCGAAGAACGGTATCGACTGCTCACGCAAGCCGTTCCGTCGATCATATATGAACGATCCTCAAAGACAGGCACATATTTTTATAGCGATACTTGGTACGAATACACCGGACTAACGGCTGAGCAAAGCGCCGGCGATGGCTGGATGCAGGCGCTCCACCCCGAGGATTTCGAGAGATTCAGGAGCCGCTCGGTTGCCGAAGAGAGCCCGGATATCATGCACGAGCAGCGCATGCGTTTTCGGCGGGTGGATGGGCAGTATCGGTGGATGCTGGTTCGAAGTGTGCCGGTGCGAGACGAAAATGGCGAGATCTTCCGGCGTGTGGGAGCGATAACGGATATCGACGCCATGGTTCGCGCCCAAAATTCGCTGCGCGAAAATGAAGCGCAATTCCGTGCGATGTTCGAGGCCGCCGTGGTTGGCCAGACGCAGGCAAGCACTACAACCGGCATCTTTACGCGGGTCAATCAGCGCTTCTGCGAGATGACCGGATATTCAGAGGCCGACTTGCTGCAGATGAGGCCCAGGGATCTCATGCATCGCACGGATGTTCTCGGTGGACTTCTGCCGATTCTGGAGGGACGTAAAGACGAAGTTCTCCGTGAGATCCGTTTTTTGCGGAAAGATGGCAAATTAATCTGGGTGAACGCTGCGGTCCGGCTCCTGCGTGATGAGGACAATCAGCCCACACAAACGATCGCTGTTTACCTGGACATCACGCCCCGCAAAAGGGCGGAGGAGCATCGGCAACGCATTTTGGACGGGTTATCGCTGGCACAGCAGATCGTCGCGGCCGGAATATGGGATTTTGATTTCGTGAGTGACGAGATGTATTTCTCGCCCGCGTATTATGATCTCTACGGTTTTCCCGACAGCGATGGGCTGAATTTTGATCGTTGGCTTAAGTTCATTGTTGAAGAGGATCGCGATCGTGTGGCCAACAAGATCCGGCAGCTGTACAAGTCCGGCACCGATTGGGCCACAGAATTCCGCATTGACCACCCCACGCGCGGACAACGCTGGCTGGCGAGTGTAGGTCGCCTCGAACGCAATCAAGAGCGCAGGCGGACGCGCTTTACAGGCATGGACATCGATATTACTGAGCGCAAACAGATGGAAGCGCAGTTGCAGGACTACGTCAAGGTTCTCCGGGACAGCGACCGGCGAAAAGACGAGTTTTTGGCGGTACTCGGCCACGAACTGAGAAATCCACTGCATGCCATTCGAGGCGCCGTTGATCTTTTAAAAGTTCTCGGAGTGTCTGGTCCGGACTCCGATGAAACGCGCAGCATCATCGACATGCAAGTCAATCATATGGGTCGGCTTATCGATGATTTGCTGGATGTTTCCCGGGTGACCCTCGATAAGCTCGAGCTGCGTAAAGAAGAGCTGGACTTGGCGGACGCTCTCGAGGATGCATTAAACGCAACGCGGTCCGTGATCGTTACGCGCAATCTTCACCTGGAAACGATCATGCCGCAGCAGAAATTGTTTTTATATGGCGACCGCGTGCGGCTCACACAGGTGTTCGCCAATCTGTTGGGAAACGCCGCTAAGTACACGCCGGAGGCCGGTAAAATTAGGGTCAATGTCAGTCGTGATGTTGACACTGCGCTTGTTTCTGTCGCGGACAATGGCATCGGTCTCAGCGAAGAAACTCTGCGTCATCTATTCGATTTATTCTATCAGGCACAACCGCCGCTCGAATCCATCGCGAGCGGCCTGGGAATTGGACTTACGTTAGCTCGGCGTCTCATTGAGCTGCACGGCGGGACCATCGAGGCACGCAGCGATGGCCTGGGCAAAGGGAGCGAGTTCATCGTGCGCTTGCCTTTGGTAAAGCCGAGAGAGGATGAAAAAAATTCGCTGGACGTCAACGATTATGAGCCGCCCGTGCGCCGCCGGATTTTGTTGGTCGATGACAATCAAGCGACCACAACCGTATATGCTAAGCTATTTAAAACTCTCGGTTGTGAAGTCGCCGCGGCCAACGACGGCAGCAAAGCGATCGAACTCGCAGCGAGCTTCCGACCGGAAATTATTATGCTGGACCTGAGTATGCCTCGTATGGATGGCTATGAGACTTGTCGGCGGATTCGAGAGCAACCCGGGGGGGAAAACATCGTGGTTCTCGCTGTCACGGGTTTCGGCGGAAACGAAACCGTGAATCGGGCTCGGCGAGCCGGTTTTGATGATGTCATTGTGAAGCCCGTTAAGGCGGATGCGATCTTGCGATTGACCCATGGTTTATCCGAGGATCACCAGACAATCTCCCGATCGTCGCCGCCGATCGGGTCTTCGGATCAAAGTTCCAGACGATCGGAGCGGTGAAAAGGCTGCTTCGACAGCCAAGCGTCGAACGTACTCCGGGCAATTTATCTAGGCAGTGAAGCGTTCAACGGAAAGCGGCAGTAGCGGTCTGGCCGGTCGGCCTGGAACCGAAGCGTTGCACCACGCGCCTGTAGTTTTCCGTTTCCGGGTTCAGGGGCATCGATGCGTTTATGGTCAACGTATGAAAAAGACGGCTTTGTCCTGCGGCGACGGCTGCTTTCTCCGGAAAGCGTCTCGCGCCTCGTCGCGATCGGCCAGCGGGTCCATGCACAGTGGCTGCAGGAGCATGCCGAAGAAGCGCGCAAGCATGACCTGATCAATAGTACCGGTCTCACCGCGAGTCGATACTTCCAACCGCCGTTCGACAGTGAACGCCGCACCTTTTTCAATGCGCTTGCCGATGGCGCGCTATGGGATCTTCTCACGGCCGTGTTTGGTGACAGTCTCTATTTTCACGGCACTCAGATGTTTTTCAATCCTCTCGACGGCCGCCGGCGGCCGTACTGGCATCGTGATCTACAATACATGAGCTATGATGAAACCAGGCAGCGGGCACTGCTGGGTGAACTGTGCAATTTGCATGTCCGGATGCCGCTGCGATCGGAACGGCATTTCATGCTGGTACCCGGCAGCCATGCGCGCTGGGACAGCGAACTAGAGCGCGACGTCCGGCTCGAGAGTTCGGGCCATCACAGCTGGGAGGAGCTTCCATCCGCAACGGTGTTCGATCTCGAGCCCGGTGATACTCTGATTTTTTCCGCGCACATGCTGCACCGCGGCACGTACGACGGCAATAACGGTCGGCTGTCGCTCGATTTGATGCTCGGAAAGTCTCACCCGAGTATGCCCATGACTCTCGAGCTCCAGGAACTCCCCACAGCCAGTGAGCTCGTAGGTCTGCGTCACCCCCAATGGTTCGCGCGCGCTCGGAAACTTTTACTTGAGCCGCCGAAGTCATTTAATTGACGCAGCTCGCGATATGAGGAGAGACGATGCAGAGTCAGGAATTCGAAGAGGTTCTGCGATTCTGGTTTCCGGACTTATCTAGCACCGATCATGCGCGCATGGTTCGGCAGTTCGAGTGGTGGTTTCGTGGCGGTGCGGACACGGCCATTTGCGAGCGGTTTCTCAAGTTGCTCGACCGCGCGATTCACAACGATCTCGACCATTGGTCGCGGCAAGCGCGTTCTCGGCTGGCGCTCATTATTGTTCTGGATCAGTTTTCCCGTTCAGTATTTCGAAACACAGCGCGCGCATTCGCACAGGATCCCAAGGCGTTGAACCTGGCGTTTGAAGGGATTGAGATCGGTCACTATGCAGCTCTCGAGACACCTTGGGAGAAAACCTTCTTTTTCATGCCGTTGGGACATTCCGAAGATTTCTCCCACCTCGAGACGGCCATCCAGCTCGCAGAAGAGCTGGTTGAACGTGCGCCGCCGGAGTTCCAAAAAATCTTGCAACATTCCGCGTCACAGGCGCGCGGGCATCGAGACGTCATTGCACGTTTTGGCCGCCATCCTCATCGGAACGCGGTCTTGGAGCGGCGATCCACTCCGGAGGAACTCGAGTACCTGGCTCGTGGCGAATTCGTACACATCCGTGAGGTGCCCAAATAGCGACGTGAGGTTATCTATAACTCCGATGAACAGAGCTGGTCTCGCAGTGTTTTGGTTGCCGCTCTCGATGTCGAATGAGTTTTAAACGGCTAATGGTAGAGTCCTCTCGACGCGCGCGCTTTTAACGGGAGCGGTAGCAGTCAATTTGGCTAATTTGTCAAAGTGTTGCTCAGCAATAAATTCAGGAAGGAGAACGTTATGGCAACCCATCCGGTCGTCTGGTTCGAGATCTACGTGGAAGACATGGAACGAGCCAAGAAATTCTACGAAAATGTCTTCCAAACCAAGCTGCAAAAGTTAAACAGTCCGGAATTAGAGCTGTGGGCCTTTTCGATGGTGAAGGACGGAGTGGGATGCGCTGGGGCGTTAGTCAAAATGCCGGATTTCGCCTCCGGCGGAAACAGTACTTTGGTTTATTTCAATTGTGCCGATTGCGCCGTAGAGGCTGCTCGCGTCGTGAAAGCCGGCGGGCGCATCGAACGGGAAAAATTTTCCATCGGTGAATATGGTTTCATCGCGCTGGCCATCGACACTGAAGGGAATATGTTCGGGCTGCACTCAATGCAATAGAGCAGCGCCTGCCTCGGAGGTGAGTTGACCGATACTCGGCTCATGATGGTTGCAATACTTCGAACAGGAGGAAAGCCATGCCACCTATTCAAAAGATTACTCCGTGCTTGTGGTTCGATGACCAAGCGGAACAGGCGGCGAAGTTTTATACGGAGGTCTTTAAAAATTCCAGGATCAAGAAAATCAGCCGCTACGGCAAGGAAGGCTACGAAATTCACCATAGGCCGGAGGGCTCGGTCATGACCGTCGAATTCGAACTGGACGGCCAGACGTTTACGGCGCTCAACGGCGGACCGATATTCAAACTCAATGAAGCGATCTCGTTTCAGGTTGATTGTGCGACCCAGGAAGAAGTCGATTACTACTGGGAAAAACTTTCGGAAGGCGGAGACGAAAAGGCACAACAGTGCGGTTGGCTCAAGGACAAATACGGTCTGTCGTGGCAGATCGTTCCGCGTGTTCTGGTCGAGATGCTCAATGATCCGGACGCCAAGAAATCCCAGCGCGTCATGGCGGCGCTGCTCAAGATGAAAAAGATCGAGATCGAAACGCTGAAGCGCGCGTACGCGGCGTAACGAGAAGTGAAACGCGGCTCTGCTGCGATTTCTCAGGCGAGCTGAACTAACAGGAACCGCGCTTTTACGTTGAGCACCTGCCGTAAACGATCAGAAACCAAACACTCACCGCAAGACTCCGGACGCCTTCGCGATATGCGTTGCGATGAAATCCATCAGGGCCGGCGACAGGCAGTCGTAAGGCTCGAGCCCGAGGTCGCGGAGCCGTGTGCGCACTGCGCCCATCCGAGCTGGATCGACGCCGCTCTCTATGATGGACGATACGAAGGCGGCGAATTCGGGTGGCGACCAGCCGGATTGCGGTGACAACTCGGTATGTATGAAATCGAGCCCGTAGAACGGGTGCTTCGCATTCTCGATGCGGCCGTACATATGGACGCCGCATTCCTTACAGGCGTATCGTTGAATTGCCGCACCAGCATCCACTACGGCGAGCTTATTCTCATTGGCGGTTACACTCAGCTTGTCGCGTGGGACAACCGCCACCATTGAGAATAATGCGCCTTTCGGCTTCCAACACTTGGTGCATCCGCACGCATGGTTGTGCGCGGATTGAGTTTTGACGCTAACCCGCACGGGGTCGCTCGCGCATTGGCAGATGAGGTCACCGCCTGCAAAATTCTTGGCCGCGGGCTGAATGCCCGGGTCGATCTTCGGATGAAGAGAAATCTTGTCTGCCATGTTACCTCCTAGATAAGGCTACAATAGAACTCCTAGGTGTGAACACTTCGGGAAATACTACCATGGCACATCGGTTGGGGCCGTAGCGTCGTCGATTTAGAGATATAGCTTCGCTGTCTATATGACAAGCGTAGGATAGGATCAATTTTACTTTTTACATTCCTGCAGATGCGTGGGGCAGCGCGATCGATCCTTTGCTACTCATCGGCCTTTTTGACAGGCTGGCTGAGTAATCGCGAATAACTCGCCAACACACAATCGCGCTTTCACGTTGATCACGTGATGTGGTCTTGGGGCGGCAATCCACACCGGAGGAACTCGAGTACCCGGCTCGTGGTGAATTTGTGCATACCTGTGAGGTGTTCAAGCAATAACGCGAGGCTATCCTGTGGCGCGGACGCCGGTCCCGTATCGTTATTGGCTGTGCTGTCGATTTCGGATTTTCGCCGGGATGGCGCAATTCGCCCAATCGGGACACACACAGGACCCTTGTCCCATTGGTGCGAATTGAGAGAATGCCCCATTGTGCCTTCAGAACAGTCGTGTGAGGCTGGATACGACTTTCGACCGCGGCGTCGCCCGTTAAAGGGCGTCTTCATGCGCGATTCTTGGTAGAATTTTTGCGTTCCAGCCCGGCCTTCAGAGCAAATCCCCGTAACCGTAGTAATAGCAATTGAATATAGTGGTTTCTTATTCGCTGGCAAATATCTTGCGTTTTTTTTGCATTGGAAGCCTTCACGTCACTACACTTCACACTTAATCCGGGGGGAAACAGTCATGGAAGCAAGAATTAATTTTGCGAAGGTCGCGCGCGGTGTCTATGAAGCCATGCTTGGACTTGAAAAATATCTGAGTCAGTGCGGGTTGGAAGAATCTCTGCTCCACCTGATCAAGTTGCGAGCCTCACAGATCAACGGGTGCGCCTACTGCCTCGATATGCACTGGAAGGACCTGCGAGCCGCTGGCGAAACAGAACAGCGAATGTACGGACTAGATGCGTGGGCAGAGTCTCCTTATTACTCTGATCGCGAACGCGCGGCGTTAGCCTGGACAGAGGCGGTAACCCATATCCGAGAAGGGCACGTGTCGGATGAAGTGTATGAACAGGTCCGAAAGTGTTTCACCGAGAAAGAACTGGCCGACCTGACCTTCGCGGTTGCAGCGATCAATGGCTGGAACCGTCTCAACATTGCGGCGAGAACTGTAGCAGGAACTTATCGACCCGCCAAGTTGCGCGCTGCTTCGCATTGAGCGCGACTTGCACTCAATCACTTCTCAAGAGGAGAATGGCAAGCAGGTCATCGACACCACTCATTTCTTGACCAAGGTGATGGGAACTCCGAACAAATTTGCCCAGGCTCTGCGCGATACCGTCATACCGATGGTGTCGCGTCTGGCCCCGTTCCAGCACGCTTTCGTGCAGAGGCTTTCTGAACTGGGCATCGCTTATTCCGGCAGTCCGATTATTGAAGGGCCTGGGGAGCGCTACTTCGACGATTCGCTCCGCGGCGGCAAGGGTATCGGCGGCCGCTTCGTATTCGTAATGGACAATGACGCAGACTCTGCAACCCAGAAGGCTGCGCAGCAGCTCTGCGAATCCTTTAGCGACATCGTCGAGTCAAGATCGTCGCACAGCTCCGGGATAACCCTTGTGCGACCGGATGGCTATATTGCATATGCGGCGAAGGGCCGCGACGGTCTCTCGGCATTGGCGTCCTTGCGTTCGATCCTGGAACGTCAAACGGATGATTCGCCACCAATAAGCTAAGACGGCAGAGACTAGGCGCACGAATGGGCGGATCTGCGCCAGAGCGCGTTATAGGCAGGCTTTGCTTCGACTATTTTTTCGGCACCAAAATTTCTTTCAGTTTCATTACCGTCCCCGAGTCGAGCTGAAAGAGTTTATGAACGGTGGCGTCGACTTCGGCTCCGGTCACCGGGTTCAAGTCGAGATCGGCTTTTTTTAGCTCGGCGACGAACTCAGGATCCTTCAAGGTGTCCATGAAGGACTTGCGCAGCACATTCAAGCGGTCTTTCGGAGTCCCCGGCGGCAGAGCATAGGCACGCAGTATAGCCGACGTCGCATGGACACCCGCATCGATTAATTGGCGCGCTTCGTTGGTCTTCGCATAGTCGATGGCATTAGCGACGTTGGGAAGATCCACAGCCTTTTTCGCGTTTACCTGCAGGACGACATTGACCGCGCCCGACTCGAGTCCCTTCTTCCACGTCGATCGGATCGACGACCAGGTCCAGCAACCCCCATCGACTTCTCCCGACTCGGCTGCAAGACGGATATTCGAAGTGCCCTTGTAGCCCTCGATCAACTGGACCGGCAGCCCGAGCGCCGCACGCAGAATTCTCGGCACGTCAGAATCGTTCGCGCCTGGAGCTTCGCCGCCAAGCTTCACCGGTTTTTTCGCGGCGAGCCACTGGTCCATGTTGGTGACACCGCTGGCGGTCGTGACGGCGCATGCTGTCTCGTCCGTAACCGGCGCGCCAAGCCATTCGAATTTGCGGCCGTCGAATTCGACGCTCTGATCGCCGAGAACCTGCTGCATGATGAGCGAGCCGATGAAATTGCCGATGGTCAGGCCATCGGGAGCGCTGGCTTTGTAAAGATAATTTGCTGCCAAACGGCTACCCGCGCCCGCCATGTTGTCGACAATCAGCGCCGGATTGCCGGGCGTATGCTTCGGCATATGACGCGCGAGGATTCTCGCGTAACTATCGAATCCCCCGCCGGCGGCAAACCCGACAACGACTCGGATCGTCTTACCCTTGTAAAAATCCTCCGCCGAAGCGGCGTTGGCTTGATGCGCGACCACGCTTAGAAAGACAGCAGCGAGAATAGAAACGATCACGGCCATGACTCCTCCTATGATGATGTAAGCTTGCTGGCGATTTTTAGTCCAAAAGGAGGTGTTTGAAAAGAGAAATCCGCAGATCCGCACGACTCCGATCGACGGCCTCGGAACGAAAAGGCCGCCGAGGAAGCCTGCCGTGAGCGCTCGACCGGTCGAAGCATCGAAGCGCTATTTAATAATCTGACAAGACTTAATTTGATATCGATTCCGACGGCGGCGCTTCTTGTATCTATGTAACGGGCGATCGATCGTCGCATCGCTATTGAACTATTTTTCGCGTCTGGCCGGCAATCGTTCTGAAGCTCGCAGGAGACCTTTTTGAAAATCATTGAGCTCACGTGGCTGATGGGTTCTGACATGATCAGGTTGAAACCGCGCCGCGAAACGTTCGGCATGCCAGTCCGCCAAGCTCGCGACGACGTGGTCGTAATTCTCCTTTGGCGGTGATGGTCGCGGCGTCGCCTCCGTCAAGGCATAGCCCAAGTGATTTGCTGCCATGACTCTTTTTCCCATATCCGGGATGCTTCCGTCGGCGGCGCGACAGAAGCGCAGCAAAATGGTTTTGATGATTGACGTATGATCGAACAGGTTCGAGACAGTTTTTCCTTGCGGCACCCACGGCGAAACTAAAATCGCCGGAACACGCACGCCGTAACTCCGGAAATTGGGCCTGTCGTCTTGCGCGGCAGGCGGGCCGATATGGTCATAGAAGCCGCCGTGCTCGTCGTAAACCAGCACGAACAACGTCTTGTTCCACTGGACCGGGTTGCTGACGAGCGCGTGATAAATATTGAGAACGAAGTCCTGCCCGTGCCGAACGTCGGCGGGAGGATGATCGTCGGTGGCCGCAATCACGCCGGGGCTATTGATGAAGAGCGGATCGATCCAACAAACGCTTGGCAAAGTACCGTCCGCCGCCTGCTGGAAAAAATCTTCTAAGTGATAAACGCTGCGCGACCGGTAGCGACCGTCGGTCAGATTTAGCGTCGAACCGAAGAAGTTATCGCTGTACCAATCCCAACTCACTTTTTTTGCGTCGAGTTTGCGAACGAAGGCCGGCAGGTTGTAGATCGGAATCGTTTTATTGTCCTTGCTGCCATCGGCGCGTCCGGTGACCGCATAGAGCCGATTGGGCCAGGTGGCACCGGGAACAGAAGAGAACCAGTGGTCGCACACGGCGAATTCGGCGGCGAGATAGTCATAAGTGGTAAGCTCATTTTTGTTGTAGTACCCCATTACCAGATCCCGCTCGGGATCATTCGGATGAGTGCTCACGTAATTACTGACGAACCCGCCGTTGTTGTTTTGCAACTGATCGGCGACGCACTGGCCGCTATGACACGGGTCCTGGCTTGAGTTGAGAGCGGTGTGATCAAGATGGTGGATGGAGTAACTTGTCTGCCCATCGCTGTTGCTCAAGCCCGGCGTCAGTCCCTCAACGTCGTTACGGTTTCCTTCCAACCTTAGATACCCGAGCATATGATCGAAGGAGCGGTTCTCCATCAGCAGCACGACGATCTTGTCGATCTTCTGCAAGTTGTCTAGCGCCGGATCGACGGCTGCGGCCGTAAGCGTGGGCGCGGGCGATCGGCGCCGGCCCGGGGCGCTTTTGCTCTGCGGTTTGGCGGCGGGTTTCTTTTTTCGCGACTTCTTTGTTGGTAATTTTTTAGCGCCTGCTCTCGAACGTTTGGTGGTTTTTCTTATT
>Ga0207645_10003858_pt1 | contig 11218 bp, 10 predicted proteins | sample KBSM53metaG_FD_184331 | JGI IMG/M metagenome (GOLD analysis project Ga0207645, IMG submission 184331) | Miscanthus rhizosphere microbial communities from Kellogg Biological Station, Michigan, USA - KBS M5-3 metaG (SPAdes) (version 2) | ecosystem: Host-associated > Plants > Roots > Rhizosphere >...
CGTCACCCATGTAGCGGGCAACGAAGCCGTCGAACGCCTCCACGGTTTCGGCGACGCATCGATGATAGGCACCGATGATTTCCCGCAGGTCCTCCGGATCCAAACGCGTCGACAGTGCCGTCGAGCCGACGAGATCGCAGAACAGCACGGTGAGCTGACGCCGTTCGACGCCTGAATCGGCAGGGTAACGGGCGAGCGCTGGCGACGAAGCGACCTCCGCCGCGTCCTCGGATGGCTGTCGATCGGTGGCTTTCGCGCCGCATCGGGGGCAGAAGTTAGCCCCGGCCGAAAGCGCCTGTCCGCAGGCACTGCAGACAGGCGGAGCGGCGGCACCGCACCCCACGCAGAACCTGGCTGCGTCCGGCAGGATGGCGCCGCAACCCAGACACTGCATACGCTACTGGCAGACGGTGCCGGGCGGACGGAAGACTTGGCGCGTGATGGCTTTCGCTTGCGAAACGCCGTTCACCGTGTAGGCAAAGGTTCCCGTTTGTCCGTTGCCGAATGCGAACGTCGCAGTTCCAACCTTGGTCACCGTGGGACCACCAGGGCTCCCGATCGGTGGGAACGGCACGGCGTTGAAAGGCGGGCCAGTCGTGCGGTAAAGATCGCCGGCGTATATCGTCGAACTGGTCTGCAGTGCCGTCACGACGAGCCACATCGGTGCGCGATCGCTATCGTACGTGAACCACGTGCCGAAGATCGTCGAGCCCTGGTGCGTCAGATTGATTCCCCAGCCGTCTTCCGATTGCGCGGGCGCGGCCCACCAGATGTCCTGGTAATTCGTTGCGGCTGCAGCACCGACAACAGAGTTGAAAACACAGACGGGCGGTGCGGCAGCGCCGAGAATCTGGCGCGTAATGTTCTTGGTCTGCGAGATCCCGTTGACCGTATAGGCGAACGTGCCGTTGTTCTCGTCGCTGAACGTGAGCAGCCCGCTGCCGACGAACGCTCCCGTGGCGCCGCCCGGGGTATTGAGCGGTGGAAACGGAACCGTGTTGAAGGGCGGTCCCCGGGCTTCGATGATATCGCCGGAAAACTGGTTGGGTCCGCCCTGGAACGCCGACATGACGAGCCACCATCCCCTGCCGTTCAGGTCGTAGGTGAACCACGACGCGAAGATGACGTCGGCTTGATGGGCGAAATTGATTCCCCATCCGGACTCGGAGCCCGCAGGCGAGTTCCACCATAGCCCCTGGAAGTTCGTTGGTCCTTCCAGCGGTGGGCCATCGTCGTCGATGATCGTCGCGATGCCTTGTCCATCCGCGATCGTCGCATTGACGGCGTTACTGAGTTGCACGCTGAAGGTCCGATTCGCCTCGACGGTGGTGTTGCCGTTGACCAGCACCGTGATCAAGCCGCCGGGTGCGCCGGGTGGAAGGGTCAGCGTCCCGAATGCGGGCACGAAATCGACGCCCTCTGCCGCGGTGCCGCTCGCAGTAGCGTAATCCACCGTCACGGTCGAAGTGCTCGCAGGCGCGAGCGTGACGGTGAACACGAACGCGGTGGTTCCGCTGTTTCCTTCGGGCGCGCTGATGTCGCCGATCGACAGAGTAGCGGCAGTGGGCGCGAGGTCGTCATTGACGATACGACCGATGCCCTGGCCATCTGCAATCGTCGCATGGGTCGGACCGCTGAGGTTGACCGTAAAGGTCTTGTCGGATTCGAAGGTCGTATTGCCGATGACCAAAACGCTGATCGTCTTGCTGGTTTCGTTAGGCGAGAACGTCAGCTGACTCGACGTGCTCACGTAGTCCACGCCTGCCGTCGCGGTTCCGTTGGCGGTGGCGAAGCTTACGGTCACGGTCGCGCTGGTCGGTGCGGAAAGGCTGACCGTGAACACGAACGGTGTGGTTCCGCTATTGCCTTCGGTTCCCGTGACGTCGCCGATAGACAGCGTTGGCAGCGCCGGAGGCGGCACCGGGTCGACGTTTCCGGAGATGGTTGCGGGTGGGGAGACCGTCGGACCCACCGCCGCAAGCGTGGAATCGAAAATGGTGTTGCCGCTGCCCGCCCGCCATCCGGGCTGGGTTCCCGCATCGATCTCCGTCTTGTTCGACGCGCCGCCGGAGTCCCCGTCGGAATTGATGCTTTCGATATTGGTCAGCGCGCTATTGAGAAGATTCGACTGCAATGCCTGCTTGAGCGCCCGGCCATAACTGTTCCAGCGCGTGCCCGACGTGTCGGACTTCTCGTGACACAGCGCGCAGCCCGCGTTGTTGTACGAAGCGGATGCCGAATACTTGCTGGTCCATCCGCTGGCGATCGTTGAATTGGCGTCGGCGAAAACCGGCTGCAGGAGGGCGACGAGGAACAGTGCCCCGAGCCTCGACAGCCTGGCGTACCGACGGTCCGAACGGATCATCGCAAGCCCTCCCCGCGATCCTATCCGTACGATACGCTCCCCTCGCCGGGGGATACAACGAATGCGATCGGCCGCCGTGCCGCGGCCGCCGGTCAATTAGCGGAGCTTGCCGATCAGATAACCGATCGCCAGCGCCGCGCCGACGGCGGCGTAAGGACGCGCGCGAATATACTCGGCGCCGGCCTCCACCACGTCGATCGGCGCCTTCTTGGCGGCATCGACCCTGTCGGACGCCCACTGCGACGCCGCGTTTGCGCGGTCGGCCACCGTGTCCACCGTGCCGTGGATGGAAGCCTTGGCCGTATTGACGGCACCCGTCGCGCGATCGGCGACTCGATCCACCGCAGAGCGCGCCTGCTCGGCAACGCTGTCGATCGCCGGATTTCCCGATTTGCCCACCATGTTCGCTCTCCGCATCAGCCGCATTCGACTCCTAACGATACGTCACTCGCGGGATGCGTCCGCAGGACGTCGCCGCATTCGCACGTAGGACAGCTCCGTCATCGGCGTACGGTCCTACACCAGGAACCGTGTCGCGCCGATTCCCGCTGGCAATTTCCTCGCCGATGCTGCGCTCATGCATCACCTCTCGCAGCACCCGAACGGAGGTTACGATGGCATACGCACTTGCGAACACCCTGGTACGGCGGCGGATGAGTCCGCAGCCGAACGGCCGTGACGCACTCGAGCCGATGCGTGGCGTCATTCTGTGGACGCTGATCGCGACGCTGCTGTTCTGGGTGCCGCTGGGAGCAGCGCTCGTCCACTGATGGCGGCGACCTTCGCGGCGTTGCGCCGGTCGCGTAAGATTCTTTCAACAGTTAACCTTGCTTGCCCGCTCCCCCGACGCCGGGGCGGGTCACTGGACATGCCGAAGATCGTCAAATCCGACGCCGAGTGGAAACAGCAACTCACGCCGATGCAGTACAAGGTGACGCGACGCGCGGCAACCGAGGCGCCTGGTTCCGGCGAGTACGTCGATCACGATCAGTCGGGCATCTACACGTGTGTCTGCTGCGGCACGCCGCTGTTCGAGTCCGACACCAAGTTCGACGCGGGGTGCGGCTGGCCGAGCTACTTCAAGGCGCTCGATCCCGCCAACGTTCGTCAAGTGCTCGATACGAGTCACGGCATGCGCCGCACGGAAGTGATCTGCAGCTTCTGCGATGCGCACCTTGGCCATGTGTTCCCCGATGGACCGCCGCCGACCGGACTGCGCTATTGCATCAACTCGGCGTCGCTGAGGTTCGATCCTAGATAACGGACCGATGGCCAAGCGGCGCTGATGTCGGCGCGCTACACCGTCGACGATTTCGACTATTCGCTGCCGCCGGAGCTGATTGCACAGCATCCGGCGCGCGATCGCGCCGGCAGCCGTCTGCTTCACGTCGACGGCGATCGGCTGACCGACCTCCGCTTCACCGACTTGCCAAGCGCCCTCGCGGCGGGCGACCTGCTGGTGTTCAACGACACGCGGGTCATCAACGCGCGGCTGCGCGGCCGCAAGCCGACCGGCGGCAACGTCGAGCTGTTCATCGAACGCATCGACGGCCCCGACACGGCGGTCGTCCAGGTGCGCTCGAGCCATCCGCCGCGCGTCGGTACGACGATCCAGCTGGCGGCGGGCGCGGCCGCGATTGTCGAGTCCCGAAACGACCGGCTTTACGCAGTTCGCTTCGAAGGCACCGGTGCGCTCGATGCGTGGCTCGAACAGCACGGCGAATTGCCGCTTCCGCCGTACATCACGCACGCGCCCGATGCCAGCGACGCCAGCCGCTATCAGACCGTGTACGCGCGCGACCCGGGCGCGGTCGCCGCGCCGACCGCCGGCCTGCACTTCGACGCGTCGATGTTTGACGCGCTGCAGCGAATCGGCGTCGAGCGTGCGTTTGTCACGCTGCACGTCGGCTCCGGAACATTCGCGCCGGTAACCGTCCGTGACATCGACGGTCACCGGATGCACGCAGAGCGCTATTCGATCCCCCAGCCGACCGTTGACGCGATCGTCGCTACGCGTGAGCGCCGGGGCCGCGTGGTCGCCGTCGGAACGACGTCGCTGCGCGCGCTGGAAGCGTCCGCGGCAACCGGATCCCTGCGCGCCGGCAGCGCCGAAACCTCGCTGTTCGTTACGCCGGGCTATCGTTTCCGCGTCGTTGACCGACTACTGACCAATTTCCACATGCCGAAGTCGACACTGCTGATGCTGGTCGCCGCGTTCGGCGGCCTGCACGCGATGCGCAGCGCATATACCCATGCGATCCGCGAGCGCTACCGATTCATGAGCTACGGCGACGCGATGCTCCTGGAGCGCGACGTGGGCAGCGGGCCCTCGACGTGAATACCCCCGCCAGCCGACAGGCGGCGCTCCACACCGGGCGTTAGTGTAGGAAAACGTCGCCGTTCGGCGACATTTCGACCATTTGGCGCTTCCAAACGCAACAATCTTCGATCAGGGGCTTGGTTTTCGCGCGAGTTCGATTGGCAAAATGCCGCGTGTCCGTTACGCTTCCGCCATCCCACTTCCTGCGGGGACCGTGCGAATTCTCGCAACGGTGCCCACGCGACTAAGGCACCATGTCATCGTCGTTCCGCGTTCTGGCGGCATTTGTCGTCGGTTGTCTAATGGCGACCCCGTCGCACGCAGCGCGCGTTGGCGTTTTGTCCAACGCGCTCGCCGTGCAGACGGCAGCGGACTACAGCGCGAAGGCTCCCGAGAATACCTATACCGCGGTCGACGTTTCGACGTCGGTGCCGTCGCTCGATTTCCTGGTGGCGAATTTCGATGTGCTGCTGTTGTTCGAGGACTCCGTGTTCTCGAACGCAACGGCCGTCGGCAACCGCGTCGCGGAATTTGCCAATAGCGGCCACGCGGTGGTGCTTGGCACGTTTTACGACCAGGACCGCAGCGACGCCCTCTCCGGAACGCCCGCACCGCACGGATGGGGCAACCTCGAAACCATCGATCCCAACACCACCGACGGTGTCGGCACGGCGTATGCGCTGCGCACGCTGGCGCCCGATACCATCCTCCCTCATCCGCTGACGCAAGGCGTCATGACGCTGACCGCCGTACGTGGCAATCCGGGTGCTTACGCAGGAGGCAACCAGGCCAAGCTCGGCACCGTCGTCGTCGCAGCGTGGACGCAACGCAACGCACGCGGCGAAACGGATCCCGCGATCGACTACCGGATCACCGGCGCGGCGTGCGTAATCCATATCGGCATAGCGCCGCAGTACGGCGTCGTCGCGAACTTCGGCACGTACGGCACGGACTTCAGCGGCGACTTCTACCGCGTCTGGAGTAATGCGTTCGCCTTCGCCGCCGCACGCTGCGTAACCGGCATCATCCCGGGCGATTTGTCGCAGATCGCGAGGGGCTGGGCCAACCGCTCGGAGCTCGACGTCTGGCGCGCAGGCTTCTCGTTCGCGGTCGTTCTCGACGGCGCTTTCCTGCAGAGCGGATTCGGTCCCGCCCTCCGGCTGGTCAGCCAGCCCGACGGCCGCATCGTCGCGCTCTAGCGTCCCCCCGGACGCTTTCGCTCCATGCAGTTCGAAGTCATCGCGCGCGCCGGCGCAGCGCGACGCGCGCGCCTGACACTTGCCCACGGCAGCGTCGAAACGCCGGTATTCATGCCCGTAGGCACGTACGGCGCCGTCAAGGCGATGTCGCCCGCCGAACTGGACGAGATCGGCGCGCAGATCATCCTCGGCAACACGTTCCACCTGTGGTTGCGGCCGGGAACGGATGTCATCAAGGCGCATGGCGGCTTGCACCGCTTCACCGGCTGGCAACGCCCGATCCTGACGGATTCCGGAGGGTTCCAGGTCTTCAGCCTCGGGACGATGCGCAAGGTGCGCGAGGAAGGCGTCGAGTTCTCGTCTCCGGTCAACGGCGACAAGCTACTGCTGACGCCCGAGCGGTCGATGGAAATCCAGCGTGCGCTCGATTCGGACGTCGTGATGGCCTTCGACGAATGCACGGCGCATCCGGCCACGCGTGACGAGACGGCGAGCTCGATGGCGCTGTCGATGCGCTGGGCGGCGCGGTCGAAGGCGGCGCACGCGGACAATCGGAACGCGCTGTTCGGCATCGTGCAGGGCGGCATGCACGAGGACCTGCGCGACGAATCGACCGACGCGCTGACGTCGATCGGGTTCGACGGGTACGCGATCGGCGGCCTGTCGGTGGGCGAGCCCAAGCCCGAGATGTTGCGCGTGCTCGCGCATACGGCGCCGCGGCTGCCGGACGACAAGCCGCGCTACCTGATGGGCGTAGGGACACCCGAGGATCTGGTCGCCGGCGTGTGCGCGGGCATCGACATGTTCGACTGCGTGCTGCCGACGCGCAACGCTCGCAACGGGTGGCTGTTCACGCGCCACGGCGACGTGCGCATCCGCAACGCCCGCCACCGCAGCGACGTCGGGCCCATCGACGCAACGTGCGGGTGCTACACGTGCCGCCTCTTCTCGCGCAGCTACCTGCATCACCTGCAGCGGATCAACGAGATCCTCGGCGCGCGTCTCGCGACGATTCATAACCTGTACTACTACACGACGTTGATGGCGGAACTGCGCGGCGCGATTGCGGCGGGGGACGTCGCGACCTACGCCACGGCCTTCCGTGCGGCGCGGGCCGGTCTGCTAGAATAATGGGTTGAATTGGCTCTGAATTGCTGGTCCGTGGGGCGGACGCCCGCCCCTTAGAACGCGCGCCAACGACGCGTTTGCCGCGGCCGCTGTCGCCGCATTAGGCGTATCTCAAACCGGAGACCCCGTCGTGCTGATTTCCAACGCTTTCGCGCAGGCCGCTGGTGCCGCGCCGCAGACCGACACGTTGCTCACGTTCCTCCCGATGGTCGCGATCTTCGTGGTGTTCTACTTTCTGCTGATTCGCCCGCAGCAGAAAAAGGCCAAGGAAGCACGGTCGATGCTCGAGGCGCTCGAAAAGGGCAACGAGATCGTGACAGCCGGCGGCATCCTGGGCCGGATCGTCAAGATCGACGAGCAGTACGTGACCGTCGAAATCGCGCCGAACACGCAGATGGTCGTGCAACGCACCGCGATCTCGCAGTTGCTCCCCAAGGGCACGATCAAGGCGCTCTGATGCCAGCCCGTCGCACAACTATCGCATCCGGTCGCCGATGAACCGCTATCCCGCCTGGAAGTACATCCTGATCGGCGTGACGCTGGCATTGGGCCTGTTGTACATGGTGCCGAACTTCTTTCCCGAAGTTCCGGCCGTGCAGGTTTCGTCGTCCAAGGCATCGGTGAAGATCGACAGCGCGCTGCTTGGAACCGTCGAGGATGCGCTGAAGGGCGCCGGCATTGCCTACCGCGGCGCCGAGCTCGATCCGCTCGGCATCAAGGTGAAGTTCGCCGACACCGATACGCAGCTCAAGGCCAAGGACGCGCTGCAGACGAAGCTCGGCGACACGTACATCGTCGCGCTCAACCTGCTGTCGTCGTCGCCGCACTGGCTGACCGCAGTCGGCGCGTTGCCGATGTACCTCGGACTCGACCTGCGTGGTGGCGTGCACTTCCTGCTGCAGGTCGACATGAAAGGCGCCCTCGACAAAGCCGCCGATCGCTACACGACCGACATTCGCTCGCTGATGCGCGAGAAGAAAATCGTTTACTCGGGGGTGGTCCGCGAAGGCTCGAACGTCGTGCTGCGGTTCAAGGATGACGCCGAGCGGACGCGCGCGCGGAACGAGATCGCCAACGCATTTCCCGACCTCGCCGTGCGCGAGCAGGAAGCCGCCGGAGGCGAATCGCGGCTCGTCGCGGGCCTGAAGCCCGAGGCGCAGAAGCGGATTCAGGACGGCGCGGTCCTGCAGAACATCACGATCCTGCGCAACCGGGTCAACGAGCTCGGCGTAGCCGAGCCGATCATTCAGCAGCAGGGCAGCGACCGCGTCGTCGTCCAGCTTCCCGGCGTGCAGGACACGGCGCGCGCCAAGGACATTCTCGGCCGCACGGCAACGCTCGAGATCCGGATGGTCAACGACGATGCGGGTGCACAGGAATCGGCGCGCGGCGGCTCCGTGCCGTTCGGCAACGACCTGCTCACCGACCGGAACGGCGAGCCGTTGCTCGTCCGACGCCAGGTCGTGCTGACGGGCGACCGCATCAACGACGCCCAGCCGGGCTTCGACCAGCGCTCCAACGAGCCTGCTGTGCACGTCGGCCTCGACGGCACCGGCGCGCGGATCTTCAAGGAAGTCACGCGCGAGAACGTCGGCAAGCGGATGGCGATCGTCCTCGTCGAGAAAGGCAAGGCCGAGGTGATCACGGCGCCGGTGATCCGCGAGGAGATCGGCGGCGGTCGCGTGCAGATCAGCGGCAAGATGAACACGCGCGAGGCCAACGACATCGCGCTCCTGATGCGCGCCGGCGCACTGGCCGCGCCGATGGAAATCGTCGAGGAACGCACGGTCGGACCTTCGCTCGGCAAGGAGAACATCGAGAAGGGCTTCGATTCGGTCATGTACGGGTTCATCGTGCTGGCCGCGTTCATCTGCATCTATTACGCGCTGATGGGCGTCATCTCGACGATTGCGCTGGTCGTGAACCTGATCCTGCTCGTGGCGGTCCTGTCGGTGATGCAGGCGACGCTGACGCTACCGGGCATGGCCGCCATCGCCCTGACACTCGGCATCGCGATCGACGCCAACGTGCTCATCAACGAACGGATCCGCGAGGAGTTGCGCTGGGGCGCGACACCGCATGCGGCGATCCAGGCGGGCTACGAACGCGCGTGGGGAACGATCCTCGACTCGAACGTCACGACGATGATCGCCGGCATCGCGCTGCTCGCGTTCGGCTCGGGACCGGTGCGTGGCTTCGCCGTCGTCCACGTCCTCGGCATCCTGACGTCGATGTTCTCGGCCGTGTTCGTCTCGCGCGGCATCGTCGCGCTGATCTACGGCAGCCGAAAGAAGCTCGACCACATCTCGATTGGCCAGGTGTGGAAGCCGAAGGCCGACGTGCCCGCGTCGGTGCCGGTCAAGACGTAGCTTAAGCGCCGCTCTCACCGACCCGACAGGCCGCAATGGAATTCTTCCGCATCTCGCGCGACATCCCGTTCATGCGGCATGCGCTCGTGTTCAACATCATCTCGTTGGTCACGTTCGTCGCCGCCGTCATTTTCCTCGCGGTCAACGGCCTGAACCTCGGTGTCGATTTCCGCGGCGGCACGGTCATCGAGGTCACGTACGGTCATCCGGTCGACTTCAATCGCGTCCGCAGCGCGATCGACAAGCTCAACCTGGGCGAGTTCGCCGCGCAGAGCTTCGGCAGTTCCGACACGGCGCTGATTCGGCTGCCGCTGAAGGAGGGCGTCTCGAGCGCGCAATTGTCGGAACGCGTCATGGGCGCGCTGAAAGCCGACGACCCGGGCGCCACGCAGCGCCGCGTCGAGTTCGTGGGCCCGCAGGTTGGCAAGGAGCTCTATGAGAATGGCGCGCTCGCGCTGTTGCTGGTGTCGATCGGAATCGTCATCTACCTCGCGTTGCGGTTCGAATGGCGCTTCGCCGTCGCGGCGATCATCGCCAACCTGCACGACGTCATCATCATCCTGGGCTTCTTTGCGCTGTTCCAGTGGGAGTTCTCGCTGCCGGTGCTCGCCGCCGTGCTCGCAGTACTCGGCTATTCGGTCAACGAATCGGTCGTCATCGCCGATCGGATCCGCGAGAACTTCCGCAAGATGCGCAAGGCATCCGTCACGCACGTGATCGACAGCGCGATCACGCGGACGCTGTCGCGGACGATCATCACGCACGGCTCGACGCTGCTGATGGTGCTGTCGATCTTCTTCTTCGGCGGCGAGACGCTGCACCACTTCTCGCTGGCGCTCGCGATCGGCATCTGCTTCGGCATCTACTCATCCGCGCTCGTCATGGCGTCGCTGGTGATGTGGCTCGGCGTGTCGCGCGAAGATCTCGTGAAGCCCGATCGCAAGCGCGACGGGATGGCGGGCGAAAAGATCCTTCCTTAAGCTGCGGCCGGACGCGAGGCTCCCGTGACCGCGCCCGATTACCTGCCCGCGTGGCCGCCGGCCGCCAATGCATTCCTGACGTTCGGGCTGCTGCTGCTCGCCGGGCTCGCCGGCGGACGCCTCGCCGCGTCGACGCGCGGCCTGCCCGCAATCACCGGCTACATCGCCACCGGCCTCGTGCTCGGTCCAGGTCTTTTGAACTGGCTCGACGAATCGATGATCGCGCAGTCGCGGGTTCTCGCCGAATTCTCGCTCGGGCTGATCGTGTTCGACCTCGGACGGCGGCTCGATCTGCAATGGGCGAGCCATGACCGGTGGCTCCTGCCGATGGGCGTTGCCGAAAGCGCGCTGTCGTTCGCCGCGATGTTCGCGCTCCTGCACTTCGTCATCGGTATCGACATGCTCGAGGCCGCGGTGGCCGCCACGATCGGCGTCGCGACGGCCCCTGCCGTGGTGCTGCTTGTCACCAACGAGCTCAAGGCCGAGGGCCCCGTCACGCGCCGGATGCTTTGGCACGTCGCGCTCAACAATGTCATCGCAGCCGTCGGTGTGACGCTGCTCCTGCCGTTCATCGAGGCGCGAGCGTCGGGCGCATCGTGGAACCCGGTCGCACGCGCCGTATGGCTCATCGCAGGATCGTTCCTGCTCGGCTTCATTGCGTTCCAGCTGATGACGCTGCTCGCGCGCTGGCTCGGCAAGTCTCCGGCGCCCCAGTTCATCCTCACCGTCGGCACCGTCATCGCAACGGTCGGCACCGCACAGCAGTGGCGGCTGTCCGTGCTGCTTTCGCTGCTCGTGCTCGGCGTTTGCGGGCGCAACCTCGACCGCCAGCACCGGCTGATCGACGTCGAGTTCGG
>Ga0207645_10003859_pt1 | contig 11218 bp, 9 predicted proteins | sample KBSM53metaG_FD_184331 | JGI IMG/M metagenome (GOLD analysis project Ga0207645, IMG submission 184331) | Miscanthus rhizosphere microbial communities from Kellogg Biological Station, Michigan, USA - KBS M5-3 metaG (SPAdes) (version 2) | ecosystem: Host-associated > Plants > Roots > Rhizosphere >...
GCCGCGGGGTGGCTCGCCAGTCCCAGCCGCCGACCCTGGCTCTCCAGTCTCGCTCACGAGCCCGTCGTCGCGTCGCGCTCACGACGCAACGTCGAATGCCGGTAGCCGTAGGCGAAGTACAGAAAGAGGCCGATGAGCAACCACACGCCGAACCGCTCCCAGGCTTGCCGAGGGAGTCCCTTCATGACGAAGAGGCAGGCGGCGGCGCCGCCGAGACACACGGGCCAGACGAAGGGCACACGGAAGGGCCGTGGTCGGTCGGGCTGGGTGTACCGCAGCACCAGCACACCGACGCAGACGAGCGCGAAGGCGAACAGGGTGCCGATGTTCGTCAGGTCGTACGTCTCGCCGGCGTCGCCGATGAGCGACCAGAGCGCGACGAAGACGCCGGTGATGAGGGTCGTCGCGTAGGGAACGCGCGTACGATGGTGGACACGTGCCGCCCACCTGGGCAGCAATCCGTCGCGCCCCATCGCGTAGAAGATCCGCGGCTGTCCGTACTGGAACACGAGCAGCACCGCCGTCATGGAGAACACCGCGCCGAGTGCCACGAGCCAGCCGGCGCTCTGCATACCCGTGCGCTGCAACGCATAGGCGAGTGGATCGGCGTGCAGACTCGGATCGAGCTCCTTGTAGTTCACCATCCCCGTCAGCACCGCGCCGACGATCACGTAGATCACGGTGCAGATGGCGAGCCCGCTGAGAATGCCGATCGGCAGGTTGCGCTGCGGATTCTTCGTCTCCTCGGCTGCCGTCGAGATGGCGTCGAAGCCGATGTAGGCGAAGAAGACGATCGCTGCTCCGTGATGGATGCCGGCGAAGCCATTGGGCGCGAACGGCGTGTAGTTCACCGGATTGATCTTCGTCAGTCCCGCCGCGATGAACAGTCCGAGCGCGAGCAGCTTGACGACGACCATGATGTTGTTCGCCCGTGCGCTCTCGCGTACGCCGCGCAGCAGGAGCCAGGTGATGAACGCCACGATCGCGAACGCGGGCAGGTTCACGAGGATCGGCACACCGGCCACCCGGGGCGCCGACGTGAGCAACCCGTGGACGCCGGCGTCAGAGCTGAGCAGCGCGGTGCGGTAGCCGGTCGTGAGCCACGGTGGCAGGTGCAGCAGTCCGCCGGTGAGCGTCTTGAAGTAATCGCCCCACGAGATGGCCACGGCGACGTTGCCGACCGCGTACTCGAGGATCAGATCCCACCCGATGATCCAGGCGACGATCTCGCCGAGTGTCGCATACGTGTACGCGTAGGCGCTGCCCGCCTGGGGAATCATCGACGCGAGCTCGGCGTAGCACAGCGCCGCGAGCGCGCAGGCTCCGCCGAGCAGCAGGAAGGAGAAGACCAGCGCCGGACCGGCGCCGCTTCGGATGACGTTGCCGGCTGCGTCCGTCTGACCCGCGGCCGCCGTGCCGATTGCACCGAAGATGCCGGCGCCGATCACGGCGCCGATCGCCAGCATGATGAGATCGCCCGCGCCCAGCTCGCGCTTCAGCGCGTTGGGATGGCCCTCCTCGGCGATCAGCTCGGCGATCGGCTTCCGGGCGAAGAGGGATGGCATCATCGATTGTCGGGTGCCGAGGCGGTCAGAGGAACAGCGGGGCGAGCACCAGCGTGATCGTGCTGAGCAGCTTCACGAGCACGTGCAGCGACGGACCGGCGGTATCCTTGAACGGATCGCCGACCGTATCGCCGACGACCGCGGCCTTGTGTGCCTCGGATCGCTTGCCGCCGTACGCGCCGGTCTCGATGTACTTCTTGGCGTTGTCCCAGGCGCCACCGCCGTTGTTGAGGAAGCCGGCCATCAGGATGCCCGCGATCGTGCCGACCATCAACAGCGCTGCAACCGATTCCGCCCCCATGTACTCGCCTGGCTGTCCGAAGTGCTTGAAGACGAGTCCGACGACGATCGGGAAGAGGACGACGAGCGCACCCGGAAGGACCATGGCCTTGAGCGCGCCGACCGTGACGATGTCGACGCAGGCCGCATAGTCGGGGTCCTCGGTGCCCTGCATGATCCCGGGGCGCTCCTTGAACTGACGACGCACCTCGGTGATGACCGAGGACGCGGCCTTGCGCACCGCCGTCATGGCGAGCGAGGAGAACCAGTAGACGAGCATCGCGCCGAGCAGGCCGGCCACGAACACGACCGGCTTGGAGAGATCGACGTTGAGCGTCTGCCCCGTGTAGTTGCGTACCTCGTCGAGGTACGCCGAGAAGAGGAGGAACGCGGCGAGGGCGGCGGAGCCGATGGCGTAGCCTTTCGTGAGCGCCTTCGTCGTGTTGCCCACGGAGTCCAGTCGATCCGTCTTGTCGCGCACCGACTCGGGCTGGCGCGACATCTCGACGATGCCGCCGGCGTTGTCCGTGATGGGGCCGAACACGTCCATCGCGAGGATGTAGCCCGCGGTGCCGAGCATGCCCATCGTCGCCACGGCGGTGCCGAACAGGCCCCCGATCGCCTGGCCCGCCTCGTTCACGAGGCCACTGTTCTGGCCGAGCGTGTAGCTCGAGATGATCGCGATGCCGATCGTGATGACGGGCATCACGGTGGATTCCATTCCGACGGCGATGCCGGCGATGATGTTGGTGGCCGGCCCGGTCTGACTCGCGTCGGCGATGCCGAGCACGGGACGGTACCGGTACTCCGTGTAGTACTGCGTGATGAAGACGAACGCGATCGACGTCGCGATGCCGATCAACCCGCAGAAAAAGAAGTGCCACCACACGTCGGGGGCGCCGGGGGGATTGAGCAGCGTGCGCGCGGCGAAGAAGAAGGCCACCGTGACGAGCGCCGATGTCACATAGTAGCCGCGGTTCAGCGCCTTCATCGGATCCTCGTCTTCCTTCGTGCGCACGATCATCACGCCCACGATCGAACAGATCAGTCCGAGCGCCATGATCACGAGCGGGAAGAGAATGCCGTTGATCCCGAACGACCCATAGAGCAGCACGCCGAGAATCATCGCGCCGATGTTCTCCGCCGCCGTTGACTCGAACAGGTCCGCACCGCGTCCCGCGCAGTCACCGACGTTGTCGCCCACGAGATCGGCGATGACGGCCGGATTGCGCGGATCATCCTCGGGGATCCCTGCCTCGACCTTGCCGACCAGGTCCGCGCCGACGTCAGCTGCCTTGGTGTAGATCCCGCCGCCGAGCTGCGCGAACAGGGCGACGAAGGAGGCGCCGAAGCCGTAGCCGACGATGAGAAATGGAATGCGCTGCGCCCAGTCGCCCGCGGCCATCCCCTCCGGCGCGAAGGTGGAGAGCGCGGCGAACAGACCGCCGACGCCGAGCAGGCTCATCGCGACGGTGAACAACCCCGACACGGCGCCGCCCCGCAGCGCCGTCTGCAACGCGTCGTTGAGCGACGTCATCGCCGCGGCGGCGACGCGGATGTTCGATCGAATCGACACCCACATACCGACGTACCCCGCGACGCCTGAGCTCAGCGCGCCCAGGAGGAACGACGCCGTCACGTACAGGGCGAACGTCCTCGGGTTCTGGACCGGGTCGTGGGTCGTCGTCGGTCGGAAGAATCCGTAGCCGACGCCGAGGAGCACCGCGACCACGAGGGACAGCAGCGCGATCGTCTTGTACTGGCGAGCGAGGTATGCCTCCGCACCCTGCTGAATCGCGTTGGAGATCTTCTGCATCTCGGGCGTTCCGCGCGAGCGGGACAACACCCACCGCGCGAGAAAGACGGCGAAGAGCAGCGCGACGGCGCTGGCGGCGATGACGAGCGTCAACAGGGAAGACTGCGTCTGCGTCATGTTGCTTGGTTGGAAGTTGCGTGCGTGTGGAGCTGAGGCGCTCAGCCGTCGACGGCAGCCGGACCCTCGACGCGGCGCCAGAGGTAGTACACGGGGATCCCGATCAGCACGAGCACGAGACCGGAGATCGACTCGGTGCGCGTCGTGGGAGACAGCAGGAGCAGCAGCATCACCGCGCAGCAGAGCGCGATGTAGAGCGCTGGCAGGATCGGGTACCCGACGGCTCGATAGGGCCGTGGGAGGTCAGCCCGCGTGCGGCGAAGGATGAACAGGCCGACCGTCGTGAAGGCGTAGAAGAGCAGCGCGGCGAAGATCACGTAGTTGAGGAGCTGCCCGTAGGTGCCCGTGAGGCAGAGGATCGCCGTCCACACCGACTGCACCACCAACGCGAAGGCGGGGACGTTGTTGGAATTCAACGTCCCCGCCCTGCGGAAGAAGAGGCCATCGCGGGCCATCGCGTAGAGCACTCGCGCACCCGACAGGATCAGACCGTTGTTGCAGCCGAACGTCGAGATGAGGATGGCGGCTGCCATGAGCAACGCACCGCTCGGCCCGAAAATGGTCTCGGCGACCGCGGTGGCGACGCGGTCCTGCGTGGCGTGTCGGATGCCACGCGCCACGGCGTTGGCGCCCTCGGCGACGCCGTCGTACGGCAGCACGTTGAGATACGAGAAGTTGGCCAGGATGTAGAGGAGCGACACGAGGCCAGTACCGAGTACGAGGGCGAGCGGAAGGTTGCGGGCCGGGTTCTTCACTTCGGCCGCGGCGAACGTCACGCTGTTCCACGCGTCGCTCGAGAAGAGCGAGCCGACCATCGCCGCCCCGAACGCGATGATGAGGGTGGAGGTCAGCGCCCACTCGCCCGTGAAGCTACCGGCCGAGAAGTTGGCGCCGAGCGCGGTCGCGTTGCGACCGAGCGTCAGTCCGAGCAGGATGAGCGCGGCGAGCGCGCACGTCTTCACGACGGTGAGCGTCGTCTGCACGCGCTTGCCTTCGCGCACGCCGCGCAGGTTGATCCAGGTGAGAAAGGCGATGCTGAGGAGGCCGACCAGCCGCTGTGGCGTCAGGCCCAGCTGGATCGCGTTCGCCGGGTCGGTGCAGCCGAGCGCGGCGATGCAGACGTCCGCCTGCGGAAACCAGCTGAACCGCTCGGGGCCGATCGTCGGGATCAGCACGCCGAGGAAGCGCCCGAAGGCGACCGCGACGGCAGCGATGGTACCCGTCTCGATGACGACGAAGAAGGTCCAGCCGTAGAGGAACCCCATCAGGGGTCCCATCGACTCGCGGAGGAAGACGTACTGGCCGCCAGCCTTGGGATACATCGCGGCGAGCTCGCCGTACGCGAGCGCCCCCAGCAGCGTCATGACCCCCGAGAGGACCCACGCGAGGATCATCCAGAGCGGCGACGGGAGTCCGCGCGCCATGCTGGCCGAAACGATGAAGATGCCGGACCCGATCATCGAACCCGCGACGAGCATCGTCGCGTCGGTGAGGGTCATCGCTTTGACGAATCCGGTGCCGGCGTGCGGCGTGGCGTCGGTCGAGACGGCCGAGCTACTCATTCATGTTCGGACAAAAGCGAGAAGGCGTCGACGGCGGTTGCCGTCGGCGTTTTCGTCATAATCCGACAAAATGTAGGGGCGCTCTCGGACCGCCGCTAGACCGATGGGAGGGAATCGGCCTGGTGTGGTGCGGTCACGCAGACGACTTAAAAGTCGTATCCGACCTGCGCCTTCATGCGCACCGGAGAGCCATTGGGGCGGACACCCGGTTTGAATCGCATTTGGCGCAAGATCTCCGCAATGCGCTTGTTGTATTCGCCATCACGAGTCCGCGTGAAATCGAAGTTGAGCACGCGTCCCGTAGAATCGACGTCGAATTCTGCGATGAAATGCTGACCTTTCACGCTCGATGGAGCCGGGAGCGGCGGCAGGAAGAACTCGATCGGGACGGGCGGATAGTTCGCCCCGGTGCCGCCGCCGGTCCCTGGCCCTGTTCCACTTCCTCTACCCGTTCCGACTCCCGAGCCGACACCGCCTCCGCTTCCGGGACCAGCGCCCGCCGACCCGTCGAATCCACTACCGCCCCCGACCCCGATCACCGCGGACGCGACCTCGACGACCTTTGCTGGAGCAGTCGTCTGCGCCTTCGGCATCGGGGGCAACTCCACTGGTGCTGGAGTCGGCTCCACTGGCTTGGGCACCGGCTTCGGAACGGGCTTCGGTACAGGCGGCGTGATCGGAGGCACCGACCTTGGTGTCGGCACGGCCGTGGGGAGCACCTTCACGAACTGAATGTGCTCCTGGGTCGTGGCGCCGGTGCCGCGTGTGCCGCCGCCCCCGCCGCCGGCCGGTCCGGGCCCCCCTGCTCCCTGCTGCAGCCGCTCGATGACCGAGTGCGGCATGAAGAAGGGGACGATGAGGAGGAAGATGATGAGCGCGTGGACGACGACGGAAACGACCGCGCCCGCACGTCGGCCTTCATCGCGTATCGGCATGCCCAAGGGCACGCGATAACGCGGATGAGGCGTCTCCTCGGCAATGTCGTCGAAATCAGCCATGCGAGTCAGACGAAACGATGGGCTCGTCGGCACGCGAGAGGCGCGTCCGACACATAAAAAGTTATACGGCGGACGCCCCTTTAAGGTTCGTCCGCCGTATCGACCCTTGGTACCCTACGCGAAGTCGGTGCTACTTCTTATCCGCGCCGGGCGTGTCCTTCGGCGGCACGCCGATGACCTTCACCCCGGAACCGCGGGAGACGTCCATCGCGTGGACCACCTGTCCGTACTTCACCTTCGGGTCACCCTTCACGAAGATGATCTTCTCGGGCCGGCCGTCGTAGATCTCCTTGAGCCGGGGTCCGAGGCGATCCTCGGTGACCTTCTCGGTGTTGATGCTGTAGCTGCCGTCATCGTTCACTTCGAGCACGATCTGGTTCGAATTCGCGTTCGCCGGTTGAACCGACGGATTCGGATCCGGAAGCTGCACGTCGATCGACTTCCGCATGGTCGGGATCGCCGCCATGAAGATGATCAGGAGCACGAGCAGCACGTCGATCATGGGCGTGACGTTGATCTCGTTCGTCAGCCCGCCGCCACCACCAGCCGACATTGCCATTAGGGAGTTCCTCCGGCTGGTGCGGCTGGGGCGGGACCCCCATGGGTATCGCCCGCCACGGTCGACGTCGTTCCCGGCTTCTGATCGCTGATCATCGCGACGACGGAGACGCCGTTCTTGGCCGCCATGTCGGTCGCATCGACCACCTTCTCGTACGCCAGATCCTTGTCGGCCTTGAGGTACATCACGCGATCATCGCGGTTGGTGTAGATCCGCTTGATCTCCGCCTCGATGGCCGTCTTGGAGATGGGCTTCTTGTTCAGGTAGTAGTTCCCATCCTTGTCGATGCCGAGGACCTGATCGTTCTCCTCGTCCTCGGGATGATCCTTCAGATTCTGGCCCTGCGGGGGCTGGGCATTGAAGCCCGCGAGGAGCGCTGGCGTCACCACCATGAAGATGATGAGGAGCACGAGCATGACGTCGATCATCGGCGTCACGTTCGGCTGCGAAGCGACTCCTCCACCCGCCGTACTGCTGCCCATTGCCATCGGACTACCTCCTCACGCGTGGGGGGACCCGCTCAGGTCGAGATCGGCGCGTTGCCGCCCGAGGAGGCGTTGAACTCGCGCGTGAAGCGCGACCGGCCGAACTCACCCGACACGCCCTTGATGAGATAGTCGATCATCTCCTTGGAGACGTAGGTCATCTCGGCGGTGAGGTTGTCGATCTTGGTCTGGAAGTAGTTGTACGCCCACACGGCCGGGATCGCGACGATGAGACCGAACGCCGTCGTGGCCAGTGCCTCGGAGATACCGCCACCGATCGAGGCCAGACCACCACCACCCGACGCGGCCATGGCCGTGAACGAGTTGATGATACCGACCGTCGTGCCGAGCAGTCCGACGAAGGGCGCCGTGGCGCCGACGGTGGCGAGCACCGCGAGACCGCGCTTCAGCTGGGTGATCTCGAGCAGCATGTTGCGCTCGACCGCACGCTCGGCCGAGTTGATGTCCGACACGGTCACCGAGCCATCCTGGATGAGGGGCTTGACCTCACCGAGGGCGCCGCCGAGCACGAGCGCGACGTGTGACTTCTTGTAGCTCTCCGCGAGCTTGATCGCCTCGGTGAGGTTGTCCTCCTCGAGGAACTGCGAGAACTCGGGGGCGAACTTGCGGGTCTCGGCCTGCGCGGCGCGCAGGTTCCACCACTTCGACACCATGATCGTGAGCGAGTAGATCGACATCAACGCCATGACGATCACGATACCCTTGGCGAAGTTGCCCATTGCGGCCCAGAGGCCGGCCAGTGACAGATCCATAGTCTTCGAGTCTCCGAGAAGGAATTAGCTCTTTTGGAGCGAGAACGTGAACGGCTGCTGCACGAGCTGCTTCACCTTGCGGCCACCGACCTCGGCTGGATAGAAGCGCATCCGGGGCAGCGCGTTCTTCACCGCGTTGGTGAACTGTTCGTGCGAGGACTTGAGGACCTTGAAGGTGCCGGCTTCGTACCGGCCCGTAGTGTCGACGACGAACTGCGCGAGGACTTCGCCCTCGACGTTCGCCGACCTCAGCATGTCAGGATAGGAGAGGCACGTCGGGCACGGGACCTGGGACACCTGCTTCTCGACCTGGAACTCGAAGTAGGGCTGATCCGAGTTGACCGGCGCAGTGCCACCGACGACGCCCTTGCTCGTACCACCGGCGACACCCTTCCCCGAGAAGTCGGCCTCATCCGTCACCTTCTTGGAGAGGTCGATGTCGGGGAGCACATCGGGAACTTTCACGGGCGCAGCGAGCACCTGGAAGCCCTTCGGAGGCGGCGGAGCCATCACGACGTCCTTGGGCGGAGGCGGGACCTCCTTCGGCGGAGGCGGCTCCTCCTTCTTCTTCATCTCGACGAACTCGACCTTCTCGGCCTTGGGCTTCTCGAGCTGCTCCTTGGCCTGCAGCGTTCCATACACGGCGGCGGTGCCAAGAATCGCGTGCAGCACGCCACTGAAGATGAGACCGCCCGTCGTCCGCTGCTTTTTCGGCTTCGACTCGATCAGGTTGTTGAACATGTCCGCGCAGACCTACGTGGTTTGAGGACGGGACACTTTCGTTGCGTGATCCAACCTATCCCCTGTCACCGAGGGTGGAACTGTTTACTCATTAAGATTTCGTGAAGTCCGAATTAGTCTCCGATGTCACGAATTTCGGTGCCGTGCCGCTTGTCGGACTGACGTTCACCGCTCTCAATCGGCGGGATTGCAATGGAACGTCCGTCACGCACTTCGCGGGCCTCGCGCGCATCCCTGGGCTCGCTCCGCCCTGATTCTTCACCAATTCGAGGCGCAGTCGACAGCAGGGGCAGGGTCACCGTGAACACGGAGCCGCGGCCGAGGCGCGACTGGACGGCGATGCGGCCGCCGTGTGCCTGCGCGATCCACTGGCTGATGGCGAGCCCGAGCCCGAAGCCGCCCCGCTCGCTCGTGCGAGAGCGGGCGCGGTCGGCGCGCCAGAAGCGCTCGAACACGTGCGAGAGATCGGCGGCGGACATGCCGATGCCGGTGTCGCGCACCGTGAAGGCGATCTCCTCGCCTACGCGCTGACTCAACGAGAGCTCGACGCGGCCGCCACTCGGCGTGTACTTGATGGCGTTGGTGACGAGGTTGAGAAAGAGTTGACGCAGACGCCGCGCGTCGCCGTCGACGACGCCCTCTTCCAGCACGGACATGGACACGGACAGCCCGCACTCCTCGCCGAGAATCATTGCGGTCTCGTAGACGTCGCGGACGAGCGGGCCGAGGGGGACGGGCTCGCGGTGCAGATCGAATCGCCCCTCGTCGGCGCGCGCGAGCGTCAGCAGGCTGTCGACGAGATCGGACATGCGCGTCGTCTCCTGCAGTGCTTCTTCGAGCGCCTGCATCGCCTCGGTGCCCTTGGCGCCGGGATGCATCGCACGCTCGACGTCGGCCCGCAGCACGGTGAGTGGGGTCTTGAGCTCGTGCGACGCGTCGGCGGTGAAGCGACGGAGCGCGCCGAAGGACGTCTCGAGTCGGGAGATCATCGCGTTGAGCGTGTTCCCGAGACGGGAGAGCTCCTCACTCCCGAGATCCGCCGGAAGCCGGCGGTGGAGTGAGCGTCCGTCGGTGATCGCCTCGACCTCGTTCATCAACTCGTCGATCGGCTCGAGTGCCCGCCCCGTCACGAAGTACGACACGCCGATGAAGGCGATGAGGATGATCGGAAAGACGACGAGCATGGTGCCGACCAGCACGTCGCCTCCGAGCTCGGCGACGGTGGTGGGCACGCCGGACACGACGCGAGTCACCTCGGGCAGCAGTGTGGAGTCGCGCCGCGCCACGAGCAGCATCTTGCCGTCGAAGAGTGGATCGTTGACGGCGACGAGCGCGCCGGGCCCATTGGGCTCCAGGTGCCGCGCCGCGGCAAGGATCGCCGAGCGATCCTCGAGCGTGAGCTGCCGCAGCCCGATGGAGGTGTAGAGCTCCTTCCCGTCCCGGTCGTACATGATGAAGTAGCCGGGGATGCGGCCCAGGATGGACAGGACGCTGCCCGTGAGCGATCGGCGCGGAGCGGCGGAATCGGCGGGAGCCTGGTCCTCGAGGAGCGGATGGTCGTTGAGCACCCAGGCGCGAAGCGGCTCGAGCACGCGGTCGCCCTGCTCGATCGCGGTCGGTCCGAGCGCGTCGATTCCGCTCGCGACGCGCACCGTCCAGAGTGCGACCGCGAAGACGATCAGGCCGCCGATGAGCGCGAAGCCGTAGGCAACGGTCAGTCGCGTGCGAAGTGTCGCCACGTCACTCCTTCAGGACGTACCCCACGCCGCGGACCGTGGTGATGAGCTTCCGGTCGTGGCCCGCGTCAACCTTCTTGCGCAGGTGATTGATCACCACATCGACGATGTTGGTTCCCGGGTCGAAGTGATACCCCCATGCGTACTCGGTGATCAGGGTGCGACTCATCACCCGGCCGGCATGTCGCGCGAGGTACTCGAGCACTGTGTACTCCTTCGGAGTGACCTCGATCGGGACGCCGCTCCGACGGACGGCGTGCGTCGCCTGATCGATCTCGAGGTCGCCGACCCGGAGCACCGGTGACGCGAGCGCGCGGGGCCGTCGCGCGAGCGCCTCCACGCGTGCGAGGAGCTCCTCGAAGGCGAACGGCTTGGTCACGTAGTCATCCGCGCCGGCCCGCAGCGTCGTGACTTTCGCGTCGACGGCGTCCTGCGCCGTGAGCACGAGCACGGGCCGCTCGAATCCCTTGGCGCGCAACGACTGGAGGATGTCGAGCCCACTCTTGCCGGGCAGGCGCATGTCGAGGATGACCAGGTCGTACGCCTCGGAGCTGGCGCGGCGCTCGCCTTCCTCGCCGTCGGTCATC
>Ga0207645_10003862_pt1 | contig 11213 bp, 8 predicted proteins | sample KBSM53metaG_FD_184331 | JGI IMG/M metagenome (GOLD analysis project Ga0207645, IMG submission 184331) | Miscanthus rhizosphere microbial communities from Kellogg Biological Station, Michigan, USA - KBS M5-3 metaG (SPAdes) (version 2) | ecosystem: Host-associated > Plants > Roots > Rhizosphere >...
GCTGGATCTTCGGCTCCAGCCCGAGCGCCGCAACCGCGTCAACGTGCTGCTGTTTCTCGACGTCGGCGGGTCGATGGATCCGCACGTCGAAGTGTGCGAGGAGCTGTTTTCAGCGGCGAAATCGGAGTTTCGTCACCTCGAGCACTTCTACTTTCACAATTGCATCTACGATCATGTGTGGCGCGATAACGCTCGCCGGCGCAACGAGCGCTTCAGCACGCTCGAACTGTTGCGCACCTACGGTCCGGAATGGAATGTGATCTTCGTCGGCGACGCGGCGATGAATCCCTACGAGCTGACCGCCATCGACGGCAGCGCCGAATACCGCAATCTCGAGCCAGGGATTGCCTGGCTGAAGCGGCTGTTCGAGCATTACCGGCGCGTCGTGTGGTGGAATCCGGAACCGGTCCGGACCTGGGAGTACACGCGAACCACGCAGATGATCCTGCAGTCACTCGGTCCGCGCATGTTCCCGCTGACGCTTGCCGGGATCTCGGCGGGCATTGACGCGCTGCGGCATTGACGCCGCACCGCACCATTGCCTTCGCCCTTTACGGCAGGCGGCGAGTCTTGCGGCGTTCGCGCAGCGGCAACACGGTAGAAGCCGGTCGCACGTAGCGTCGCGGTTGTCTCCGTGAAGGCATCGCGAGGAAGTCCTTCGACGTCAGCGCCGCAAGCCGCATCAGTGATTTGGTATGCATGGTGCGCAGCTTCGCGCGGGCGCGATCCGCCGGCTGCCGGTCGACGGATCATTTCGTTGTAGGACAGACAGCCAAAAAAAGAGCCGCGACAATCCGCGGCCCTTCGAGGTAACGCCTGTCGCTTGGCGACGTCAGCCGATGCGCACCGGCACGAACAGCTTCTGGCCGTTGCGCTCGATCAGCAGCGCCACGTTGCCGCCTGCCTTGTCCACCTGGCGCTTCAGCTCGTCGACCGACACGACCTTCACCGAACCGACGCTGACGATCACGTCGCCCGCCTGGATGCCGGCACGCGCCGCGGGACCGGTCGCGTTCTCGACGACGAGGCCGTCGTGACCGATCTCGGATTTCTCGTCCTGCGTCAGCGGCCGCACGGCGACGCCGAGCTTGCCGCCGCCCTGCACCGCCTTGCCGGCACTGGCGACCTTTTCGGTGTCGTCGAACGATCCGATCGTCGCCGTCAGTGTCGTCGGCTTGCCTTCGCGCCACACTTCGATGCTGACCTTCGTCCCCGGCGCCATGTTGCCGATACGGCTCGTGACGTCGGTGCTGTCGGTGATGGCCACGTTGTCGAGCTTGCGGATCACGTCACCCGTCTTGAACCCCGCCTTTTCGGCCGGGCTGTCTTTCTCGACCGAGCCCACGAGCGCGCCGTCGGAATCCGGCAGGTTGAAGCTGTCTGCCAGCGCCTTGTTGAGCCCCTGGATACCGATGCCGAGGCGGCCGTGCGTCACCTTGCCGTGCGCCTTGAGCTGCTGCGCGACGTTGGCCGCGACGTCAGCCGGAATCGCGAACGAGAGCCCCATGTAGCCGCCCGAGCGGCTGTAGATCTGCGAATTCACGCCGACGACCTGGCCCGCCGCATTCAGCAGCGGTCCACCCGAATTGCCGGGGTTTACAGCGACGTCGGTCTGGATGAACGGTGTCATCTGGCCGCCCGGCAATGCGCGATGCACGCCGCTGACGATACCGGCCGAGATGCTGTTCTCGAAGCCGAACGGCGAGCCGATCGCGACGACCCATTCGCCCTGGCGCGGCGCGGGCGGATTCGACAGGTCGAGTGCCGGCAGATTGCCCTTGGCGTCGATCTTGATCAGCGCGATGTCGGTACGCTTGTCCGTGCCGACGACCTTGGCCGTGAACTCGCGACGATCGGTCAGTCGTACCGTCACTTCGTTGGCGCCGTCGACGACGTGCGCATTGGTGACGATGTAGCCGTCGGGACTCACGATGAAGCCGGAGCCCACACCTCGCGACGGTACGGCACGCGGCTGCATGTTGGGACCGTTAGGGCCGCCGAAGCGCTTGAAGAACTCGTTGAGCGGATTGTCTTCGTCGTCCGGATCGAGCGCCGCGGGGCTGCTCTTGCCCACGGTGCTGATGTTGACGACGGCGGCGCCTGCGCGATCGACGAGCGCCGTGAAGTCGGGCAGGCGCGCAGCAGCAGTCGGCGCAAGGGCGGGTGCGGTGATGGCCGTCGGCGACGCGGCATTCGCGAGCGCGACGGCCGGCGTGTCGAGGCGGTTGTACCCGGCACCGACGGCGAGGCCGAAGCCTGCGGCAGCGAGGGCCACGGTGATCTGTTTCATACGAAGGGTCGGTTGCATGCGTGCTCTCCTGGAAAGAACCTCGGGGCCACTCGAAAGTCGGGCCGGCACGTTGCAATATAGGGATGCCCCCTTAACGACACCTTAAGAAGCGGCCGGCACCGCAGGAAAATGCACGCGCACGGCGAGCCCGCCGCCTTCTGCATCGCCGAGCGCGATGGCCGCGTGGTGCGCATCCGCGATGCGCTTCACGATCGACAGACCCAGCCCGCTGCCTTGCTCGTGCTGGTCGTCGCCCCGGAAGAACCGGTCGAACACGCGCGCACGGTCCTCGGCCGGAATGCCCGGACCGTTGTCGGTGACGGTCAGCGTCGCACCGGTGTCGTCGCGATCGACCGCCACGTCGATGCGGCCGCCGCGCGGTGTGTAGCGCAGCGCATTGTCGATCAGGTTCGACAGCAGGATCGCGAGGCTGGCCGGATCGCCGCTGACCGTCGCGGGCACGGCACGCAGCAATCCGAGGTCGATCGCCTTGTCGGCGGCGAGCGCCGCGCGCGCGACGATCGCATCGCGCGCGAGTGCCAATAGATCGCAGTCGCTGCGCTTCTGTGCGAGCGCTTCGGGTTCCACGCGTGCGAGCGTCAGCAACTGCTCGACGACGTGCGACGCGCGCGCCACGCCGGCATCGAGGTCGTCGAGCGCACCTGCGCCGTCCGACGTTCCACCGCGGCGCGCGAGATCGAGCTGCAGCTTGAGCGCTGCGAGCGGCGTGCGCAGCTCGTGCGCCGCGTCGGCGGTGAACCGGCGCTGCGCGGCCAGCGCTTCGGACAGCCGCGCCAGCAGGCCGTTGAGACTGACGACGAGCGGTTGCAATTCCTCGGGCACGCCGCGCTCGGCAATCGGTGCCATCGCGTCGGCGCGGCGCTTGGCCACCGCGCGCGAGATCGCGTCGAGCGGGGCCAGCCCGCGGCCGACGCCGATCCAGATCAGCGCGCCGAACAGCGGTAGCAGGGCGATGAACGGCACGAGCGTGCGCAGCGCCGTCTGCGTTGCGATTGCTTCGCGCTCGTTCTCTGCCTGTGCGACCTGCAGCGCATGCGTGCCCTGCACCAGCGTGTAGACGCGCCACCGGCGGCCGTCGTGGTTCGCCGTCGAATAGCCTTCGGTCGCAGGCACCGGCAGGCCCATGCCGGGCTGAGTCCAGTAAACCAGCACGCCGTCGCGATCCCAGATCTGCGTAACGAGCTCGGTGATGCCCCCGCCGGACGGTGCTGCCCGCGGCTCGAGCCCCGGACGCCGTCCGCGCAAGAGGTCGTCGATGCGCGTCGAATACGCGAGCTGCTTCAATTGCAGGTCGAGCAATTCGCCGACTTCGCGGCGCGCGGCGAGGTAAGTGGCTCCGCTCGCGGCCAGCGCGATCGCGGCGAGGCCGGCCAGGAGCCAGGCGAGCAGCGTGCGGCGAATCGAGTTCATCGAAGACGCAGCGTGAGCGCGGCCGGGCTGCCCCAAGGCGCGAACGGCTTCCGCCCGGGGGGCCGCGCAGCGGCGGCAGCCGCAAGCGTGGGGGCCGTCATTTCAGGCAAGGGCGTAGCCCACGCCGCGCAGCGTGCGGATCGCCTCGCTGCCGAGCTTTTTGCGCAGGTTGTGGATGTGCACTTCGACCGCGTTGCTCTCGACTTCGTCGCCCCAGCGGTAGATGCGCTCTTCGAGTTGCGTCTTGGACAGCGCCGCACCCGGCCGCTCCAGCAGCGCCGCCAGCAACGCGAATTCCCGCGCCGACACGTCGACGACCTTGCCACCTTTGGTGACGGCATGCGTCGCCGTGTCGAGCGCGAGGTCGCCGTGGCGCAGCACGTTGTCCTCGCGCGTCACGTCGCGCCGCAGCAGCGCGCGAATCCGCGCCGTGAGCTCGTCGAGGCTGAACGGTTTGGTCAGGTAGTCATCGGCGCCGGCGTCGAGCCCTTCGACGCGATCGGCCACCGCGTCGCGCGCGGTGACGACCAGCACGCGAACGCGGTTGCCCTCGCGGCGCAGTTCCCGCAGCAGCGCGAGGCCGCCCTTGCGTGGCAAGCCAAGGTCGAGCAGGACCAGCACGTACGCGTCCTGCGACGTCGTGATCGCAGTGCGGCCGGACTCGCCGTCGGTCACCCAGTCGACGGCGTAACCGTCCTGCTGCAGCGCCTGCTGCAGTGTCTTGCCGATCATCGGGTCGTCTTCGACAAGCAGGATGCGCATGGCTGCCCCTGGAGGGAACCGGTTGATTCTACGGGCGGAACCTTAAGCGGCGCTGAGCGTGAATCCAAATCCGCCGATCGCCCGTAAGGGGAGATGTGCGGATGCGATCGGAACCGCCGGCGACCGGGCACCTGGTCGTGCGGCGCTGGGTCGTGGTTCCGCCCCGTTACACGTTCACTGTCCCCAGGAGCCCGTCATGTCCCGTGTCAGCCGCAACCCCGCATTCCGCAAGGCCGTTTTGCCCGCGATCGTCGCCGCCGCCGTCGCCGCATGCTGGGCCGCGCCCGCGGCTGCATCGAGCCACCGCGAGGCGCCGTTCATCGCGTCGCAACCGCAGGTCGACGCGACCGACTTCTACATGTTCCGCAGCTACGAGCCCGGACGAGACGGGTACGTGACGATCGTCGCCAACTACCTGCCGCTGCAGGATCCGTACGGCGGGCCGAACTATTTCAAGCTCGACCCCAACGCGCTCTACCAGATCAATATCAGCAACGACGGCGGCGCCGCCGCCAATCTTACGTTCACGTTCAAGTTTCAGAACACGCTTGCCGACAACCAGATTCCCGTCGGCGGCAAGATGGTGTCGATTCCGCTGACGCAGAACGGCTCCGCCGACGTCAGCGTCCCGAATTCGCCCGCGCTGAACGTCCACGAAACCTTCACCGTCGACGTCAGCCGCGGTCCGGGGAACGGCAACAACAAGCAGTCCGTCTCGAATGCCGGCAACGGTGCGACGGTGTTCGACAAGCCGGTCGACTACATCGGCACGAAGACGATTTCGAACTACGTCGCGTACGCGAACAAGCACATCGCAACGATCAGCATTCCCGGCTGCGACGGCACCGGCCGCGTGTTCGTCGGCCAGCGCAAGGATCCGTTCGTCGTCAACCTCGGCGAGACGTTCGACCTGATCAACATCAAGTACCCCGCGACGGAGCTCAATCCGCTCGCAGAATTCGCGACGACCGATTCGCTGGCCGACGCGAACGTCACGTCGATCATCCTCGAAGCGCCGATCGCGTGCCTGACACAGGGCAGGGGTTCGATCATCGGCGGGTGGACCACTGCCAGCGTCCCGATGACGCGCGTTGCGTCGAAGGTACCGGGCTCGGGCCTCGACCCGACGTCGCAGAACGGCGACTACGTCCAGGTCTCGCGCCTTGGCATGCCGCTCGTCAACGAGATCGTCATCGGGCTCAAGGACAAGAACAAGTTCAATTCCAGCGAGCCGAAGGACGACGGCCAGTTCATCGACTACGTGACGAACCCGACGCTGCCCACCCTCGTCGAGGCGCTGTTCGGCGCCGCAGGCGTCAGGGCGCCGACGAACTTCCCGCGGACCGATCTCATCGCCGCGTTCCTTACCGGCATCGACGGTGTCAACAAGCCGGCAAACGTGACGCCATCCGAAATGCTGCGGCTCAACACGGCGATTGCCCCTACCCCGGGCGCCATGCAAAACCGGCTCGGTGTGCTCGGCGGCGACAACGCCGGCTTTCCGAACGGTCGCCGGCCGGGCGACGACGTCGTCGACATCGAGCTCCGCGTTGCGATGGGCGTGCTGTGCACGCTGAACCTAGGAGGCTGCAAGCCGGCGGATGCTCCGGCCGGTGCGCTGCACTACACCGACGGCGCCTACATCACCTCGGCGTTCTTCGCCAACGAGTATCCGTACCTGCGCTCACCGTTGAAGGGCTCGCCTAACGACGACAACGCGATCAAGGCGCGGCAGGCCAGCCGCTGATAAGACGACGAGGCCACTGCATCCAATTTCGCCGTTCGTGCGTAAACGATGTTGAAGGAGGCACGAATGTCCGGTTGGCGAACTTCGATGTGCGTGGCCGCGTTGGCAACACTGGCGGCCGGTGCGGCGGCAGCGCCGTACGTGCCGCAGTCCGACAATGTCGTGCTCGAACGGCTGCCGGAGAAGGGCGACCCTGCACTCGCGCAACTCAAACGGATGCGCAGGGCGCTGGCCGCGCGACCGGCGGATATCGACATCGCGATTCCCGTTGCCCGCAAGGCGCTCGAGGCGGCGCGCCAGCTCGGCGATCCGCGCTTTCTCGGCCAGGCACAGGCGGCGCTCGCGCCGTGGTGGACGGCCGACACGGTGCCGCCGGCCGCGCTGCTGCTCCGCGCGACGCTGAAGCAGAGCCAGCACGACTTCGACGGATCGCTGAAAGATCTCGACCGTCTGCTGGCCGCGCAGCCGGCCGCAGCGCAGGCGCGGCTGACACGCGCAACGGTCCTCGGCGTCCAGGGCCGCTACGCCGATGCACGCCGCGACTGCGGCGAACTGAACGGCCGCGTAGCGCCGATCGTTTTCCTGGGTTGCGACGCGGTGCCGGCGAGCCTTTCCGGTGCTGCGGCTTACGCGTACACGAGCCTGAACGACGAGCTTTCCACGCAGCGCGGCAGCTCCGACTTGCGCGAGTGGGCGCTTACATTGGCAGCGGAAATCGCCGAGCGCCGCGGCGACTTCAGCGCCGCGGAGCGGCACTTCCACGACGCACTGGCGCTCGATCCGCGCGACGCCTACCTGAAGGGCGCATACGCAGATTTCCTGCTCGAGCGCAATCGACCGGAGGCGGTATTGCCGTTGCTGGCGAACGACGCCAGCAACGATTCGCTGCTGCTGCGCCTGGCCCTCGCGGAACAACGTGTTCCTGCGGCACGGGACGCATTCGTCGCGCATCGCGCCGATCTCGCGGCCCGCTTCGAGGCTGCGCAGCGCCGCGGCGACAGCCTGCACCGGCGCGAAGAGGCGCGCTTTCGTCTCGACATCGAGAAGGATGCGCCCGCCGCGCTCGCACTTGCGCGCGCGAACTGGAACGTCCAGCGCGAACCGGCCGACCTGCGCATTCTCGTCGACGCGGCGCGTGCGGCCGGCGACGCCGCTGCGCTGGAAATTGCCGCGCAGTGGATCACGTCGACGCGGATGGAAAACGTCGCGGTCGCCTCCGTCGCAATGGTGCGCAAGTGATCCGCAACGTTCTGCTGCTCGTCGTCGCGCTCGTCGCGGCCCCGGCGTTCGCGCACAAGGCCAGCGACGCCTATCTTACGATCGAGCGCAACGGAGCGTCGCTGCGCGGCCAGTGGGACATCGCGCTCCGCGACCTCGACAACGCGATTGGTCTCGACGTGAACGGCGACGGCGACATCACGTGGGGCGAGGTGCGCGCGCGGCATGCCGACATCGCGGCGTACGCGTTGCAGCGGCTCGCAGTGTCGTCGGGCGGCGAGCGATGCGCGCTGTCGGCGACGGCGCATTCGATCGACACGCATACCGACGGCACGTACGCGGTGATGGCCTTTTCAGGTCAATGCCCGGTGCCGGGTCCTACGCTCGCGATCGACTACCGGCTGTTCGAAGGCCTCGACCCGCAGCACCGCGGATTGCTGAACCTGATCGAGAGTGGTCAGAGCCGCAGTGTCGTGTTCAGCGCGGACTCGCCGCAGAGGATCGTCGGCGGCGATACGTCGGGGCCGTGGGCACAGTTCTCGACGTACCTGAACGAAGGCGTCTGGCACATCTGGACCGGCTTCGACCACATCCTGTTCCTGCTGTCGCTGTTGCTGCCGGCGGTGCTCGTTCGCGACGGCGGGCGCTGGCGCACGGGCAACTCCTTCCGCGCAGCGTTCGTCGAAGTGGCGAAAGTGGTCACTGCGTTCACCGTCGCCCATTCGATCACGCTGACGCTCGCGGCGCTGTCCATCGTCGTGCTGCCGTCGCGTCTCGTCGAGTCCGGCATCGCGCTGTCGGTGGTGCTCGCGGCACTGAACAACCTCCATCCGATGGTCGCGAACGGACGCTGGATCGCGGCGTTCGGCTTCGGCTTGCTGCACGGATTCGGCTTTGCCGGTGCGTTGCACGACCTCGGCCTGCCGGCGGGCTCGCTGGCGCTGTCGCTGTTCGGTTTCAACCTCGGCGTCGAAGCGGGGCAACTCGCGATCGTCGTCGTGTTTCTGCCGCTCGCGTTCCTGCTGCGCTCGACGTGGGCGTATCGGCGAATGTTGTTCGCGGGCGGATCGGTGGCGATCGCCGCGATCGCCTCCGTGTGGCTCGTCGAGCGCGCGTTCGACGTGCCGCTGTGGGGCGCGCTGGCTGCCGGTCTTTAACCTCGTAAAGGAGAATTGCATGAAACGCATTGCACGCATCATCGGCGCCGCCGCTTTCTGCGGTGCCGCACTCGCCTCCGCCGGCGCGTTCGCCGCCAGTCATCGTGAAGCGCCGCTCATCGCCAACGATCCGACGGCCGACAACACCGACTTCTACATGTTCAGGAGCTGGACAAATCCGGCCAACGTCGTCTTCATCATGAACGTCATTCCGGCGGAGGAGCCGAGTGCGGGGCCGAACTACTTCAATTTCGGCGACGACGTGCTCTACCGGATCAACGTGGATACCAATGCCGACGGCGCGGACGACCTGACCTACGAAGTCCGCTTCAAGACCGAGTTGCGCGGACCCTTGACCGGTCTCCGGCTGCCGCTGTCGTACGTGGCGTTGCCGCCGATCACCGCGCTCGACGGCGCCGGGTCGGAGGGCCTGATCCTGCGCCAGCAATACACGGTGACGCAGGTCAGGGGCAACACGCGGATCGATCTCGGCACGAAGCCCATGTTCGCCGTGCCCTCCAACGTCGGTCCGCTGACGATGCCGAACTACGAGGCGCTCGCCGCGCAGGGCATCTACACGCTGGCCAACGGCGGCAAGGTGTTCGCCGGGCAGCGTGACGAGACGTTCTACATCGACCTCGGCGCCACGTTCGACACGCTGAACCTGCGTCGCACGCCGCCGGTGCTCACCGCTGCCGAAGACGCGGACGACAACCACAATGCGTTCGGCACCGACATGCTGTCCGGATTCAACGTCAACACGATCGCGATCGAAGTGCCGATCAGCTCGGTGACGGCCAATCCGAACGGCTTCATCGGCGCCTATGCGTCGACGTCGCGTCACAAGGTGCGCGTGCTGCGCGACGCGCAGTCCAACGACCCGGTCGAATCGGGACCGCAGGTGCAGATGTCGCGGATGGCTAATCCGCTCGTCAACGAGGTGATCATCGGCACGGGTTCGAAGGACCGCTGGAACGCGACGGATCCCGACGCCGAAACGCAGTTCGTCGATTTCTATCTGAATTCGCGGCTCGCAACGGCGATCAATCTACGTTTCGGCACGGCTATTCCGACGACGAACCGGACCGACCTCGTCAACGTGCTGCTGAAGTACCCGACGCAGCCGCAATCGGGAACTTGCGGAGGCAACGATTGCGCCGAATTGCTTCGACTCAACCTGAGCGTGCCGCCCACGCCGCCGGCAAGTCAGCGACGGCTATCGGTGCTGGCGGGTGACCCGGCGGGCTGGCCGAATGGCCGCCGTCCGAACGACGACGTAACCGACATCGCGCTGCGCGTCGTCGCGGGCAAGCTGATCGGCACGCCGGAAGGCAATCTCGCGCTGGGCGACGGCGTGAACTTCAACATCGGCGCCGAGGGGTCCAACGTCACCGCGAACGGCATCTACACGGTATTCCCGTACTTGCCCACGCCGCACGATGGCCGCAACCGTCGTCACATCGATTGCGGCGAGCCGCTCGCGAATCCTTGCAACTGATGCGTTGAACGGAAGCCCGGCGTGATCGCTACATCGCGGCGTTGACAAATGTGGGCGCGATCACGCGGGGCGCATGACCCGATGGCGTCGGTTCCTTCAGCGTGATCCGCCACAGCGTCCGTGGATGCGCGGGGTCGACGAGCGTTGCCGAATGCAGCAGCGACGCGTTGTCCCAGATGACGACGTCGCCGACGCCATAGGCCAGGCTGAGCTGGTATTTCGGCTGTGTCGCGTGCGCTGCGAGCTCGTCGAGCAGCGCGCGCGCTTCGTCGTCGGGCATGCCGACGATGCCGAACGAGCTGCCCGAGACCGCGTAGAGCGCCTTGCGTCCGGTCACCGGATGCGCGCGGGCGAGCGGATGCGTGATCAGCGGCATCTTCGCCTTCTGCTCGTCGGTCAGCACCGACGCAACGGTGCGCGTCGACTCGTCCTGGTTGTTGCGGTTGCCGTAGTGATGGATGCCCAGAAGCGGGTCGATGCGGCGCTTCATTGCGTCGGAAAGATCGTCGTACGCGGCGTACTGGTTCGCGAACAGCGTGTTGCCGCCCTGCGCGGGCACCTCGATCGAATACAGCGTCGTAGCCCGCGCCGGAATGTCGAGATACGAATAGTCGGTGTGAAAGTACGTGCCGGCATCCGCGAGCCCGACCGGCTTTCCATTCTGGACGCGGTTGGACAGGATCAGGATGTTGGGGTCGGCCGGATGATGAAACTGGTCGATGACGTGCGGCTCGGGCGGCCCGAAGCGGCGGGCGAAGGTCAGGAACTGCGCCGGCGTCAGCGACTGCGCGCGGAGGACGAGCACCTGCGAGCGGAAGAACGCGCGCTCGATGTCGGCGAATGCCGCGTCGGTCAGCGAGTTCGCGAGGTCGACGCCGAAGGCCTCGGCGCCGAAGCCCGGCGACAGCGGATGCAGGTCGAGCATGACGATGCCCTACGTCAGAACGACACCTACTTCAGGAACTCCGGTGAAATCAGCCGCGGCAGCACGAGCGGGATCTCCGGCCAGACGATCAACGCCGCGAGAACCAGCAGCATCGGTACCAGCATGATCATCGTATCCTTCAGCGCGTAGCGCAAGCGCACTTTCGCGATCGCGCACGAGATCAT
>Ga0207645_10003871_pt1 | contig 11200 bp, 13 predicted proteins | sample KBSM53metaG_FD_184331 | JGI IMG/M metagenome (GOLD analysis project Ga0207645, IMG submission 184331) | Miscanthus rhizosphere microbial communities from Kellogg Biological Station, Michigan, USA - KBS M5-3 metaG (SPAdes) (version 2) | ecosystem: Host-associated > Plants > Roots > Rhizosphere >...
GCAAGCATCTGGGTAACAACCATGATCGGGTGACGTTTGAACCGATCCGCCACAACGCCGGCAAACGGCACGAGCAGGAAGAGCGGGGCGTCGCTGACAAATCCGACGACGCCCAGCATCAACTCGGACTTTGTCAACCGATAAACGAGCCAGCGCATGGCAATCAATTGCATCCAGGTGCCGATCAAGGATACCGCCTGGCCGAAAAAGAACAGGCGAAAGTTTCTCGAGCCGAGAGCGCGAACGATAAACAGAAGACCTTTGGTTGGGTTGGCCATGGATGAGTTTAGATGTTTCACGGGTTCATGTCTCTCCAACGGATGTTTGCACTACTATTTGTTTCGAACGGCGCTCGGGGGCAAATACTCCACGCGAAGCGAAGCCAGGGCATGCGGTCAACGCGCATCCACGTTATTCTGAGCACGCGGTCAAACGGCTGGATTCCAGGTGCGACAACGCGACGGCGACAACGATCGAGTGCGCGCAATAATTTTTCAAATCGCGGACTGAACCCAGCGGTTTCCCTGAACGGCGAAATGCCGGGTTTCTCTATGGAAGGCGTCAGCAGCGTAATTTTTGACTTCGGTGCGAGCCGAAGCACCGATTTGACTGGCCTGCGCGATCTATCTCGAACGCGTTAGGTAATCTTTCCCGATAGTGATAGTATTCTCTTAAGAAACCGGTGATAGTCGTTCTATCGAGCACACACAAAGACGACAATGAATCAATACAAAGGCCATCCTATTTATGGAGTCGCAGTTCCCGTGGGCGAACGCCGCTGGTGCTCGCGGGGCCTGATTTTTGATCGCGATCATACCCAGACAATCGAAATTAAACGACTCGAGAGTTCCGGGGAGCTAAACTTTAAAGCCAAGCGACAGGCCGAAGAACACGGACTGAAGCTATGCCGGGAATGGATCGATGAGCAGACTGCGGCGGCGAGCTGAACGAGCGGCGTAAAATTGGACCGTTGCCTGCGCTCAATGTGGTTGCTGCGCGCAGATGCCCGAGAAAGGGCAGGCGTCCGGCGCGGTTAGCCAGATCGAGTAACGATCGAAAAAGCGGCGGGCCCAACCTCGGAAGGAATATATGAGCGGTAACAAAAATTGGAAAATACTCCAGATCGTGCCTGCGCAGTCGGGTTGGAAAGCGGTTCACTGCGATCAATCGGCGGATCGAGAAATAAAAATCTACAATCGAGCGATTATCTGTTGGGCGCTTGTTCAAGCTATCGGAGAGGGCGCCGTCGATCAAACCGAAGTGCGCGGCATGGAGCAGAACTTACACGGTCTGATCGTGGTCGATGATGTCATTCAGAAAGAGGGAGCCGGCGAGAATGAGACGGATCGAAACCAATATTTTCTCGGTTACAACGATCCGGACGCGCATAAGGAGTCCGATTATTGGATGAAGCAAGGCCATGAGCGGATTCGGATGGAGAAGGAAAAAAGATCAACGCAGGAGGGACAAGCCGCTCTTCGTATTGCGATCTGAAAGAAGGTCCGAGTCGGTGGCACGGACCTCGTAAGAAACAGGTCGTGAGTTTTGCATATCTGCCCGGTACGTCGTAACGTTTAAAGCCTGGTGAGTTGTGACAACGCTGTCAAACAAGCGAGCGATCCTGCAAGCGATCCTCGACAAAGAAGATGACCTTTGGATCATAATGAAGCCGTCGCGTAATGATCCCGCCGACCCGGAGGATTTATGTATTTTTCAAAGTCCCCGCCGTTGGAAGGAGGCGCGGGTTGAAATCCCCATGTCCTGGGTTGCGAATCAAGAACTCGACAAGATCCAAAGCGCGGTTCTCGAAGCACTCGAACACGCCCAATCTGGATTTCAGTATACATAGACTGTAAAAGCAGAGTCGCGGCTTTGGTTTTACTGCTCCGAAGATGAGACTCGATCGTAAATTGCTGACCGTGGCGGCGCTCGGCTTCGCTATTCTGCTGTACGGCGCGTTAACTTGTTTCAGCCAGGAACGGCCGACAATTCTTGCAGGCCATGGGACACTATCGGGATCGATCCTGCCGCTTTGGGTGGGCGCGGACGCAAAGCTGTTCGAGAAATACGGTTTGCAGGTCAAGCCGATCTACTTGCCGCGCGCGGCGGGTCGACCGGCGCTTCTTAGCGGTGATATCCAGGTTTATTTTTCCGCCGGTCCCCCGCTGGTGCAGATGCGTCTAGGTGGCGCCGATGTGGCGGTCACGTCTTGTGTCGCGCACAAACTCACCTCGAAGATCATGGTGGCTCCACGGATTCAAAAGATCGCCGACTTACGCGGCAAAGTTTTGGCCGTGGCGAATCCCGGGTCGGCCAGTGATTTTGCCGCGAAACTGTTTCTCGCGCGCGAGGGCATGAAAGCCGGTCAGGATGTTTCGCTCATTTATAGCGGCTCTACGAGCGCGGCGTTTGCGGCGCTGGTTAACGGCAGAGTGCAGGCTATTTTCGCGACCTCGCCAAACGATTTGCAGGCGATGCAAGCGGGATTTAAGCCGCTGTTGGAATTGGGCGACTTGAATATTCCTTATGCCGGCAATTGCACGGCGGCAATGCGCCCTTACATCGCTAAGCAGCAGGCGCGCATGCGTAGCTTTATTTCCGGCATCACCGAAGCCATCGCGTTTACTCGAAGCCATCCCGGCGAGGCCAAGGCGATCTTGCAGAAGTATACACGAGTTTCCGATCCGATTGTTCTGCAGCACGCCTATGAATCCGACACCCGCTATATGGAACCGGTGCCGCGGCCGACGGCCGAAGGCACCAAGACGATCCTGGAAAATCTCGGTGTTTCGGGCCGTGCGGCGGAGCAGTTTGTCGCCGAATTCAACGACAATTCATTGATGAGGCAGATCGTCGATGAAGGCTTGTTGAAGCGGCTTTACCCCGGCGGTATTCCGGCGCGATAGATCACGAACAAAAATTACTGTTTGACGAGCAACAAGCGTATAAGGCCTACAACATGTTTCGTCGTGTCGAACTTCCCGCGCCAATCTCCGGACGATTGCTGCTGCATAGCATGCCAGGTCGCTTCGAGACTCTCGATAACGTGTGGCAACATCTCGAGAGCGAATCAGTAGGAGCAATCGTCTGCTTGAACGAACCCCACGAGATCCGTTTGAAATCATCGCGCTATGCGGACGCCCTCGAATCCGGAAACGTTCCTTGTCCAGTGCTGTCATTCGAGATTCGTGAAGGCGGGGTACCGGAAGACCGAAGCGCGTTTTGGGCTTTGGCCAACGACATAGCCACACGGTTGCGAGCGGGGCAAGCGGTGTTGATCCATTGCGCGGGCGGTATGGGCCGTACGGCTATGCTCGCGGTTTCGGTGCTGCTGGCTTTGGGCGAGTCCAGAGATGCCGCGGAGCAAAGAGTTTCACGCGCGGGGTCGCTGGTCGAGACCATGCCGCAGATCGAAATGCTTTCATGGTGCGCTGAGCGCGTCAACGACGATTGAGGGCCACGCCATCGCACGTAAGACAATTCACCGCTCCGGTTCAGGCTTTTTGCAATGACGAGTCGCCGCCGAGGTTCATCTCGAGCGGCGCGAATATTTTTCCATTTCAACTCGACACGAGAAAGTTTCTCCCGCCGGTCGAAATGACAATAGCCAGAAACGGGGAGTTTTCACGCGGTCTCGAAAAAATCTCTGATTCAGAACACTAGATCATATAAGGAGCAGTGAATGCGCTTTGGCATTGAGTTCGGCAGCTATCCGGCGGACGTCGAGCCTCAGGAGGCTTGCGAGCAGGTATTACTGCGGGCGCGCGCCGCCTATCAGAACAACTACGAAGGTCTATTCGTCGCGCAACATTATTTGACCGGTCCCGATGCGGCGATCCTGCAATCGATTCCACTGTTGTCGTATTTGGCGGGACAGGTGCCGGGTATGTATCTCGGGACTTCGATCTTTCTCTTGCCGCTGCACCCACCGGTGATGGTTGCCGAATACATTTCGACATTGGATCAGCTTTCCGGCGGCAAAGTGTTGTTCGGCGTCGGCCAAGGCTACCGTGAAAGTGAATTTAGCGCGTTTGGTATTGCCAAACGGGAACGGCGCGGTCGGCTGGTCGAGGCGTTAGAGGTGATTCGGCGGCTCTGGACCGACGAGGCTGTTACCTTTCGCGGGAAATTTTTTCATTTGGATAAAGCGACCTGCTTCCCCAAGCCTCGTCAGCCCGGCGGACCGCCGATCCTGATGGGCGCCGATACGGTACAGACTGTTGCGCGCGTACCCGAGGTGGCCGACCATTGGATTGCGAGCCGCCGACATTCAAAGAGCTTTCTGCGCGAAGCGCTACCCGGATACAAAGCGGCATTGGAAAAACAAGGAAAATCCTATCGAGGCCTGTTTATCTTTCGCGATCTCTGCATTGCAGACACCACCCGAGAAGCGGAACGGCGCATCAAGGATGGCTACGAACGCCGCTATCGACGCTACCAACAGTGGGGACAACCCGGTGAGCGTTACGATTTGAACTTCGATGAGCTGAAACGCGACCGACTGATCCTTGGGAGCCCGACCGAAGTGGTGCAGCAAGTGCTGTCTTACCACGAAGAGTTTGGCGCAGAAGTCATGTGGTTCATGGTGGATTGGCCGGGAATGGACCCGCGCTTGACGCTCGAAACTATCGAACGTTTTGGCGCGGAAGTTATTCCTGAAGTGAAGCGGCGCACACCGACATGCCCGTTACCGTAATGCTTTTTGTGTCGAATTTCACCATGAAGGCGCGAAGTAGACGAAAAAGTTTTTAGGCCTCGAATATTGCTCGCGTCAAAAACGCCAAGTTTCCGACGATTCCGCCCGAATCACTCACCGCGCGCGCTCGGTTGCACAAGCTCAGGAAATTTCGGCACCATTCCTTCCGGCGGCATCGCTTTAAGCCTCACGCCCAATTCCTGAGACAGCATGATCGCGTTGGCCGGGGCATTCGCACGCGCGTGGTTGTTGTAGAAGGCAAAGGCCTTTTTGACGCCCGGCGTCGCTGCGGCAGTTTTGATGCGCGCGGCGTGCTCTTTGATTTCATCGCGCGAGTACAAATAATCATAGCGCTCCCAGGATTCTTTCGCGTGCCACCACGCTTTGGCATTTCGGCCGTGCGCGCGAAAATAAAAAATATCGCCGAGCACTTCGGCTTCTTGCCGTATCGATCCGGCAAATTTCGGCTCATCGATCAGAACACCGCTGGCGCGGTTCTCCAGCAGGGCATTTTTCATGGCATCGGCGTTTTCATTCCAGCTGCTATGACGAAGCTCGACAACCTTCGGGTAATCGTAAAATCGCCTGAGCGCGTCCTGCAGCTTTTCTAAACTTTCGGGTGAGTAATGAAATCCAGCAGGGTATTGAAACAACAAAACACCGAGCTTGCCCGCCTCGGCCAAGGGCAGGATGCCGGCGCGAAATTCGTCGAACTCGGCTTCGCTCGGAGCCTCCCATCGCTCATCCGATTTTTTCCGAGAAATTTTCATGGGGTGCGTGAATTTTTGCCATACTTTTACGGCGAAGGAGAAGTCATCTGGCGTCTTCTGCGCCCAAGCCTTCGCCACGGCTGGCGTCGGGGGTCTGTAAAACGTGTTGTTGATCTCGCAGGTATTGAAAATTTGGGAGTAATAGCGAAGCTCGTCAAACTGTCTGGGCTTTTTCTGTGGGTAAAAAGCGCCATACCAGCCTTTGGGCGGCGCGCCCGAGTAGGAATAGCCCGACGTTCCGATCTTGATGTCTCTGGCGGAATTAAGCAGGATCGCCATCGTCAATTATTGCGGGCAGGGCTGGTGCGAAATCGTGACGAGTTGCAAGCAGCATAAGGGCGGACGCGCGGACGATTTTTGCGTCCAGAGCAAATTTGCGCAGGCGTCAAGCAGCGCCGGGCGATGCTGCGGTACGATCCGCGTCCTCGGCTTGTTTGAGCTGGCGCGCGCTGGCGCCGTCACGCCGCGCAATCTCAGCCAAGGTGCGGCCCGATGCAGCGGAGCGAAACTCAACGGCAGTAATGTCCGAGTTCGAAGCGGCTTGGTCGCGGTGCTTGATGAGAAGCCACTGGCGCTGCCGCATTCGCACCAGCACCCAGGAACCGCGGAGTTTCTTGCCGTATAGTGTGAATTTGACATCTCCTTTAGCCAGCGCCGCGTCGACATCCGCAACTTCTGGCTCCCACGTGCCGCGATCCCAAATCATCACGGTTCCGCCGCCGTACTCTCCTTCGGGAATCACGCCTTCAAAGCGATTGTATTCGATCGGGTGATCTTCGGTTTGCATGGCAAAGCGTTTGGTGGCGGGATCGAGTGACGGCCCTTTGGGAACTGCCCAAGAGAGCATGACGCCGTCATGCTCAAGCCGAAAGTCATAATGCAAGCTGGTCGCGCGATGTTTCTGAATGACGAATTGAAGCGCTTTCTTCCTCGTGCGCCGAGGCTTTCCGGCGGGTTCCGGCGTCATATCGAAGCGGCGTTTGCGATTGTATTCGTCCAGACGACTCACGGAGTCAGGATCGGTGGTCGTTGAACGAGATTTTTTTTTCGTCGGTTTCATTTCATTGGAAAGAGCAGTCGGTTTGCTTAATCGGATTCCAAACACTCACTTGTCATTTGCCGGAACGGCTTGACTCACATCGAACTCTGCGATGACGGGAGCATGGTCGCTCGTGCCTATCTCCCGGAATGCCGCACAGCGAATTGCGTTGGCAGCCAGCGCTTCGCTCGCCAGAATGTAATCAAGCCGCCAGCCAATGTTGCGCGCGCGCATGTTGCGCCAGGGCGCCCACCAAGTGAATAGATTGTCATTGTCCGGGTCGAGCGCCCGGCCCACATCAGTAAGCCCTTGCGCCAGGATACGCTCAAAAATTTCTCGTTCCTCCGGTCGTTGTCCGACCGCAATCGGATTGCGCTCCTTGGGGTGGACGTCGCGTTCGGTGCGGGCGATGTTCAGATCGCCGCAAAGGACAAGGCGCAGATTGCCGGCTCGCGCGGCCGTGACGAACTCCTCCATCTGCCGCAAAAATTGCATCTTCGCGGAGAAATCCTTACCGCCGTTCGGTACATAGACCGATGCGAACAAAAAATCAGCGAGTTGCGCCGTCACGACCCGAGTTTCGAAATCGAAACTGGGATGATTAAAAACCGGCTCTTCGGCAAAAGCTTCGCGGCGAATATGAAGGCCAACGCCGGAGTAGGCGCGCTCGCCGTGCCAGTAACAGCGATATCCCTGCAGCTCGCACAACGCGGCGGGCACTTGGGCGACGGTTGATTTAAGCTCCTGCAGGCAAATCACATCAGGTCGCTCGCGTTCGATCCACTCGAGAACTTGCGTCTGTCTGGCGCGGATGCCGTTCACGTTCCAGGTGGCGATCTTGAGCATTACGAAAGTATAGAAAGAGGGACGCCGATGTTCAACGAGATCGGCTTCGGAATTCGCGCAGTTCTCAAAAGAAAGTTCACCACGACGGCGCGAAGGACGGAAGGTTTTTCTCTCGCTCGGAAGGAAATCCCACCTTCGTGTGCTTCGCGTCTTCGCGGTAAATTTCTGGTTCTCCCTAAAACAGTTTTTCCACGCGCAAACCGATCAAGCGAAATGCTTTGTCGCGGGGATTTTCGCGCTCGTCGAAGAACGGTGCGAGCAGGGCTGCGGCTTCGTCACGCAGCCGGGCTAGCGCATTCTCGTCTATCGCGATACCGTCCTTAATCGTCCGCGAACGATTGCTCGTCTGAAAATCGCCGAAACGAACCGTGAGAATCACGGTGTGAAGGCGCTTGAAGTCCTTGGCGCGGAGCTTGGCGACAATCCGCTCGGCCATTATGTCAAGCCGTTCTCGGACTACGGATTGCGTCCGGGTGTCTCGCTCAAAAGTCTCCTGTTCGCCAAGCGACTTTCGGGTCCATTCGTTCGTGACCGGCGAAGCGTCAATCCCGCGGCATTTCTCGAACAGCCGCTCGCCCCATTTGCCGAACCAGTCGACCAGCGTGCTGGCCGGCACGCAGCGGAGCTCGCCGATCGTCCGAAGATTCTGCTCGTGAAGGAAACGTTCGCTCTTGGGGCCAATTCCGGGAATTTTTCGTATCGGCAGCGGATCGAGAAAGCTTTGAACGACCTCAGGCGCGATCACCGTCAGCCCATCGGGCTTTTGCTCACCGGAGGCGATTTTCGCGATCAGTTTATTGGGACCGATTCCGATGGAACAACCGATTCCTTCTCGATTGCGGATCTCGGCTTTCAGAGAATTCATTCTTTCCGTCGCGGTAGAAAAATCTCCGGGTGAAGAAATCTCGAGATAGGCTTCATCGATGCTCGCTTCCTCGAAGGCATCACCGTAACATTTGACAATATCCATGATGCGTTCAGAAACCGCGCGATAGAGCGCCATATTCGGGCGCACGAACAAAGTTGCGGGCTCACCATGATTGCGAGCGGTCTCCGCTAGGCGCCATGCCCGAGAGATGGGCAATGCGGAACGGATGCCGAAACGGCGTGCAGCGTAGTTCGCGGTCATCACGACGCCCCGCCCCGTGCCTTCCTTCGGATCTGCGCCAACCACGAGCGGCAACGCTCTCAATGCCGGATTAAGTTGCTCCTCGACCGCGGCATAGAACGCATCCATGTCGATATGCGCAACGATACGCATCTGCGATCGATTGTTTCACGTCAGCGTGTAATTTTCGATCCATAGGGCTTTGTCAGCTCGGCGCACGGCTGTTGAAGTTTTTCATTGCTCAGGCACGGATAACCGTGCTAAGCCGCAAGTCTGAGCGGCCAAGTTTAGAGATCAACAATTTTGTTGCCGCATTTCGCTGCGCAGCGGGTTTATGTTTCAGCTCATCAATGGAACCATCGAATGCGGTGAATGCCGGAACGAAATTCTCCACGGCGAGGAATTCGACTGCGAGTATTGCTCCGCCAGCCTGTGCGGAAACTGCGTTGCCCAACACGAAAACGAATGCATCACTTGGCTCCAGGTCAAGAGTCCGCAGTTTCACTGAACGATCAAAGTTAGAGAAACCCATACCCCGCGCCCGCTATCGCCCACGCCAGACGTAGAATTTTTCCGCCAGAATCAGTGAGAGCTGGCCAGTTCCGTTTAAAAGCGCGCTAAGCCTCCTACAACACGAACTTTTTGCGACGATTTTTTTTGCACGGGCCTGCATCTATTGGAACGCGTTTTGCGGAACCTGTTCAATAGATAGGAGGTGAGATCGATGAAAAACAAAAAGGTGCATGCATTGTACCTCGGTATTTCGCTTGTGAGCTTCGTGGCGGGAGGTTGTGGAACTTTAACGGGCGCGACACTCGGCGGCGCGACGGGGGCGGGAGTCGGCGCAGCGACGCATTCCAACATCGGCAAAAGCGCTGCCATAGGCGCCGGGGTAGGCGGCACCGCAGGTGCGGCCTATGATATATTCGGGGCGCATAGGCGAGATAGAGACTACTACGACGATTAATGGCAAGGAACACAAGCGGGTAGTGAAGGGAGTGGTGGAATGCTGGTTATGGGTTGATCCCTAATCCAGTATTCCATCACTCCAACGTTCTCATGTGCAACCGCGCACAAGAAACAGGATCACGAGAATTGGTATCGGTATACCAAGCAGCCATAGAAGTGCCCAGCCCATCGCCCCTCGTTGATTCTTTAAAATTTTCATAGCTCGTCCTCCTTCCGCCGGAATGCTAGCGCAAGCAACATGCCATTAGTAATTCGCGGATTTTTTTTTGTAAAAGCGTAATTGAGCTTCTCGGCGCAGGAAGTGAATCGCCGAACTAAGAAGAGAAAAACCGACAGTTCGTAGGTACCTGCGAGCACGGCAAGGGCACGCTTATATCCTTGATCGAATGGCAGTGGCGCAGTCCTACTCGGCTGACAGTTCTCTAACTCGTTCCTCGACAAACCGAAGCAGCTGAACTGGGTCGCTGCAATGATCTCGGCCTATAGGCTCGCCGAATTTCAGAAAGGCTTCCCAACATGCTCCGGCGCGGTAACATAGGCCCGCCGGTATGATCGGTATCGCTCGATTGGTTTTTTTCTCCGCCGCCCGGAGAATTTGTAGAAAACCAGGTTTAAAGGGAAGAAACTCATCGAAATTCTTTTTCGGAGTATAGTTGGGATCAATATTAGGGTAGCCCTCGGGGAAAATGACCACGACTTTATTTTGCACTAGCAGTTCGGCTGCGTCGCCCAAGGCTGAACGTCGGTAGCGCGCTACATCAGCCGGAGAGAATAGCCGCGTCGAATAGTTGCAACGTGCGACCGCATCGGCGCGGAGCAGGGTCGGCCAGCGGGCGATCCGGTTGACGGTTTGCATGAACCACTGCACGCGTCGGTTTTTCACCCAATCGATCGCAACGACAATGTGAAATTGCCGCGGCATGGCGGCAAATAGCGCGAGGCCATCATAGAGATGGTGATAGTGGCGCACGACAATGAGCGCCGGACCCTGCGCGGGAATGTTCTCCATGCCGGTGGCCTGGGTCTTTAGGCGACCGACGGCAAGAATCGCCGCGATCGCGCGCATGGCCTTTTCAATGAGAAATTCGCCACGGCGGGACACGACGTCGCCCATCAAGTGCTTAAGCATGCGGCTAACGGACCGGCTCAAAGCGACCGCCCGGCTGGCGAATGTATGCTCGTCCACGCCAGCGGTGCCGCCGTCGCAGTGCGAATTGTAAGATCCGCACAATCACGGGGAGATCGCATGCTGGCGACAGCCAATAGGTCCATGGCCTCGCGGGGTATGCGCGCGCCGTGCCGATCAAAATGCCGATGCGGAGTGCCAGCAGTGATCCGGCAAGTAGCTGAACCCATAACGGAGCGCTTAGGCCGAAACCAACGATCAGCGCCGGCAAGGGTAAAGCCTGCAACAGCAAGGCGGCGCAAAAACGCAAAGCTTGGCGCCAGTCAAAGTAATGGTCGCGGAGCGGCAAGGAGCGCGGCCAATTGTCCCACGTTTCCTTGGCAGTGGCGTACATGCCGACGGTGATCAAGCCCGGTTCAGCTTCATAAAAGCCGACACTATCGCCGCATTCGACCAAGCGGCGCGCAATAGTGACATCTTCGCAAAGCGAAGCCCGCGCGGCGCTCAAAGCTTGGGTGCGGAGCAAAGTTTCCCGGCGACTGAGAAGGCATTGGCCATTGGCCTGCACTCTGGAAACTTTTTTCGTTGCGTATCCCGGCGGGCCGAAGCGATAGACCAAAGTCGTCAACATCGGCGGATGAATCAG
>Ga0207645_10003872_pt1 | contig 11197 bp, 9 predicted proteins | sample KBSM53metaG_FD_184331 | JGI IMG/M metagenome (GOLD analysis project Ga0207645, IMG submission 184331) | Miscanthus rhizosphere microbial communities from Kellogg Biological Station, Michigan, USA - KBS M5-3 metaG (SPAdes) (version 2) | ecosystem: Host-associated > Plants > Roots > Rhizosphere >...
CGCCGTAACGCGCGACCTCGCGCACCAGGCTGGCGCTGATGTAGGTCGTGTCGAGTGACGGAACCATGAACACGGTCTCGAGGCGCGGGGAGAGATGGCGATTCATGAGGGCCATCTGGTACTCGTACTCGAAGTCGCTCACGGCGCGCAGGCCACGAATCAGCAGACTGGCCCCCACCTCGCGCGCGAAGTCGACGAGGAGCCCGCCGAACGAGCGCACTTCGATGCGCGGCTCTCCCTCGAGCGCGGCGCGGATGAGGGAGACGCGCTCATCGATGCTGAAGAGCGGCTGCTTGGAGGAGTTCGTCGCCACGGCCACGATGAGCCGGTCGACGTACTCCAGGCTCCGGTGCATGAGATCCTCGTGCCCACGCGTAATGGGATCGAAGCTCCCTGCGTAGATGGCGATTCTCGAGTTCGGCACGTGGGGAAGGATCGACAGCGATCGCCGAAAAGGCAATCGTCGCGCGCTCGGAGTCGCGGTCAGGGGCGGCGGAAGAAGGTGATCGCCGTCTGACCGTACTGCCGACGCTCGCCATCGCCGGGCAGATGCTCGTCGCGCCGATGCTCGATGCCGAGCACTCCGGCGAACGGAACGCTGAGCCATTTCTCCGCCAGCGCCGGGGCAAGCCCCAGATCGTAGGGCGGATCCGCGAAGGCGACGTCGTATGCGCCGGCGTCGAGGCTTTCGACGAATCGGAGCGCGTCCTTGCGGTGCACTCGAACCGCGTCGCCGGCGCCCAGCATCTCGATGTTGCGTTGAATGGCGCGGAGGCTCGGCGGCGCGATCTCGACGAGGTCCGCGACGGCGGCGCCGCGGGAGACGGCCTCGAGACCGAGTGCCCCTGAGCCGGCGAAGAGATCGAGGACGCGCGCTTCGGCGAGGAAGGGCCCGACGATGCTCATCCACGCCTCGCGCACGCGGTCGGCGGTCGGCCGCACCTGTCGACCCGTCGGCGCGGCGATGGTGCGTCCGCGCCATCGACCCGCGACGATGCGCATCGGTCAGGTGCGGAAGTCGACCAGCTTCGCCTGGAGGCGCGACACCCCCTGGTACTCGTCCCGCTCGAGCCGATACGCGATGTCGAACGGGCGCGAGAGGTCGAGCTCTCCTATGCGGTTGCCGAGCGACCAGCCGATCGCCTCCAACGGATCGTGATCCGTCTGGAGCCGCAGCTTGAGCCCCCCCTGCCCGACCACGCGAGGCGGCGCGGCGAGGCGAACGCCGCGCGAGACGAGCATCGGCGACGGGTTGCCCACACCACAGGGCTCGAGATGGCGCAGCAATGCCTCGAAGCCGGGGGTGAGATCGACCAGCGCGACCTCGAGGTCGACACGCAGCTCCGGAATGAGATCCTCCGGCGTGAGCGCTGCGCGCGCCGCGTCGTTGAAGCAACGCGCAAACTCGTCGACACGGTCACGCGCGATCGTCACTCCCGCCGCGCTGCGATGTCCGCCGAAGCGCTTCAGCAGGTGCCGGCAGCTACCGATCCCCGCATGCAGGTCGAAGCGCGAGATCGAGCGACCGGAACCCTTTCCCTCATCGCCCTCGAGCCCGATGAGAACGGTGGGGCGACCGAACTCCTCCACGATGCGCGACGCGACGATTCCGATCACCCCCGGATGCCATCCGTCCTCGGCGAGGACGATGCCGTACGTCTCCTCGAGATCGAGCGCGAGCACGCGCTGACGCGCCTGCTCGACCGTCGCGCGGTCGATCTCCTGGCGCCTGACGTTGAGCTCCTCGAGCTCGCGTGCGATCGAGTTGGCTTCGTGCTCGCTCTGCGCCATGAGGAGCTCCACGCCGCGCAGGGCGTGACCGAGCCGGCCGACGGCGTTGAGGCGTGGCGCGAGGATGTACCCGATTCGCCCCGCCGTGAGCGGCTTCCCCTCGAGGCCCGCCGACCGGATGAGCGCGCGCAGGCCGAGGTTCTTCGTCTCGGCGAGCATTCGGAGTCCGTACCGGGCGAAGACGCGATTCTCGCCTCGCAGCGGCGCGATGTCGGCGATGGTCGCGAGCGCCACGAGGTCGAGCATGCCGAAGACGATGTTCTCGTTGCCGCCGCACGCGCGTGTCACGGCGAGCGCGAGCTTGAACGCGATGCCGGCGGCGGCGAGGTCCTTGTCCTCGGATCCGCAGCCCGGGCGCTTCGGGTTGAGGATGGCGTACGCGTTCGGCAGGTCGCCACCCGGGAGGTGGTGGTCGCTGATGATGACGTCGATCCCCTCGGCCTGGAGTGCGTGGACCGGGGCGACCGCACTCGTCCCGCAGTCGCAGGTGACGACGACCGTGGCGCGCGCTTCGCGTGCCGCGCGGACACCGGCGTCGGTGAGGTCGTAGCCGTCGAGCAGGCGGCGGGGGATGAAGGGAACGACGGTTCCGCCGAGCGCGCGGAAGGCGCGCGTGAGCAGGGTGGTCGACGACATGCCATCCACGTCGTAGTCGCCGTGGACGAGAATCGTCTCGCCACCGCGGATCGCGCGCACGAGCCGGTCCACGGCCCGGTCGAGGTCGAGCAGCTGCTCAGGGGGGAGGAGCTGCTCGAGTCGCGGACGGAGATAGCGCTTTGCCAGGTCGGCCGGTGCGTGGCCGCGCGCGGCGAGCAGCCGACAGATCGGCTCCGGCAGCAGGAGCTCGTCGCAGAGTGCCCGTACGACGCTCGGATCCGGAGCGTCCGGGAGGATCCAGCGGGCGCGAGGACGCGCTGCGGGAGCGGACGCGGTCATGCTCTGAAGCTAGGCCTGGCGCGAGTCCCGAACAACGGTCAGCGCGTCGTCATTCCCCCGCATAGAGCAGCGCCCCGCAACCCTCGCACATCTCGAGCGCTCCCGTGGCGGCCATGGCGGCCCGACGCTGCGTGGGGATGGCGGTATCACAGGCGCTGCATGACGGACCGCGCAACGGAAACACGGTCTCGGCGCGCCGGCGCGTGCGAACCTTGTCGTACTTGGCGAGCAGCGCACGGGGCACCGATTGCGCCCTGGCGTCTCGCTTGGCGCGCGCCTGCGCGATCTCGTTCTCGATCTCGGCGCGCTCGGCATCGAGCGCGGAGCGCGCATCGGACTGACGATGCTCCACGTCGGCGAGCGCCGCCTGAAGGTCACCGACGTGCCGTCGCATCTCGACGATCCGCCCGTGAATCTGCGCCGCATCGCGCTCGCTGTCGTCGACCATGCGCTTGGTCTGCTCGAGCTGTACGATCGCCGCATTGGCGTCGCGCGGGCTGGTCACGCTCTCGTACGCGCGCTGGCTCCGTTCGACGAGCAGTCGGTTGGACTCGACGCGCTGCATGGAGTCCCGGTGTCGCGCCTCCTCGACCTGCACCGCAGCGCTGGCCCGCTCGAGCTCCTGCGCCGCACGAGCACGCTCCTTCTCAAGCGTGGCGAGTCGAGGCGCGAGCGACGCGAGCCGCGACTCGAGCCCGTAGATCTCGAGGTCGTCCTGTTGAACGGCGAGCAGCGATTGGACGTCGGGGTGCATGAGAGGCGGTTCGTCGGTGAACGGTTCGTCGGTCAGTCGGTAACCTATCGTATCGGCCGGGCCCGTGCGGCCGGCCGCGTCGGCCCGCCGTCGGCTTTCACCGCAGGTCGGTGTTCATCGGAACTGTTTCCACGATCGCCCGCCCAACCGCCGCAGCTCGGCCGTCAGACTCATCTTCTCGCGCGTGAGCTGATCCTTCTCCTCCGAGCTCGCGAGCGGCAACTCACGGTCGATCTCGCTCATGCGTTCGGCGAGCTGTCGCTCGTGAAGGAGCGCGAGACTCCCAGAGACGATCTCGTCCGCGTGGTCGAGCCCGCCCGGTTCGTCCAGAAGCTCCTGCATCGCCTCGACCGAATCCGCGTCGAGACGCTCGGCCAGCGCCTCCGGGCCGGCATCTGCACCCAGCGCGACCATCGCAGCGAAGATGCGGCGCAGCTCGGGATCGCGAAAGCCGTCGGCTCCAACCCGCTCCACCACCTGCTCGAAGTACGACGGTCTATGCAGCAGAACGCGAACCAACTCCCGCTCGCCGCCGAGCGCCCGCTCGCCCGAAACCTTGCGTCGCTCGCCGCGACGGACGCGGCGGGCGTCGGGTGCGGGGGCCGATTGCCCGCGTGACTCGCGGGGATCGCGCGCCGACATGGCGGGAGCCGCTTCACGCTCTCCGCCGCGGCCGGATCGCCGTGGAGCGAGCGCCAGCTCCCGCTCCAGCATCTCGCGCGACACCCCGGCCGCGGCGCTGGCGTGGCCGAGGTAGAGATCGCGCGTGAGCGGATCGGTCGTGGCGCGTAAGGTCGGGAGCAGCCGATCGAGCGCCTGACGCTTGCGGCGAAGGTCGGCAAACCAGCCGCCGCGCTCGAGAATTTGAATCTTGCGCTCGAAGACGTCGATCGAGGACGCGAGCTGTGCCTCCAGCCCGCGAGCCCCCTGCGTGCGCACGAAGCTGTCGGGGTCTTCTCCCTCGGGAAGCGTGACCACCTGCACGGCGGCGCCCTGACGGAGCAGCTCATCGCCCGAGCGGAACGTCGCTTTGAGGCCCGCCTTGTCGGAATCGTAGAGCAGGAAGACGTGGTTGGTGTAGCGGCGCACGAGCTTGGCCTGCTCTTCGGTGAGCGCGGTGCCCATCGGCGCGACGACCGACTCGATGCCGGCGCCGATCAATCGCAGCACGTCGAAGTAGCCCTCCACGACGAGCATGCGCTCGTCGCGCCGCGCCGCCTGCTTGGCCCAGTTCAAACCGTACAGCAAGCGTCCCTTGCTGAAGATCGGCGACTCGGCCGAGTTGAGATACTTCGGCTCGCCCGGACCGAGCAGCCTTCCACCGAATCCAACGACGCGACTCGAGATGTCGAAGATCGGGAACATCAACCGCCCGCGGAATCGCGGGCGTGGTTCGCTTCCTTCGTCCGGCGTGACGACGAGTCCCGCGGCGATCATGCGCTCGTCGTCGAACCCCAGCGTGGTCAGATAGCTTCGCATCAAGCCGATCTCGCGTGGCGCAAAGCCGAGCCCCACTCGATCGGCGAGCTCCCGCGGGACGCCACGCTCCTCGAGGTAGGCGCGCGCGTCGCGGCCGAGATCATCCTCCCACAGCATGCGGCGGAAGTAGTCGGCGGCAACGCCGTTGATCTCCCAGAGCGGATCGCGCTCATCCTTCTGATCGGCGCGGCGGCTCTGCGTCTCGACGACTTCGATGCCGGACTTCTCCGCCACCATCTTTACCGCAGTGGGCCAGTCCACGCCGAGACGCTTCGTGAGGAAGTTGAAGACGTCGCCTCCCTCATGGCACACGAAGCAGTAGTACATCGCCTTCTTCGGCGACACCGAGAAGTTGCGGTGGGTCCCCTGATGGAATGGACAAGGACCGCGGTAGTCGGTGCCCTGGCGCTTGAGCTCCACGTACTCGCCGATCACGGCGACGATGTCGGCGCTCTCCCGAACGCGCTCCACCGTCTCGTCGGGGATCACGCGAACACCGCGATGGTGACGCCGGCGCCGCCCTCGTTCCACGCGCCCATGCGGAACTCGCGGACCCGGGTGTCCTTGCGCAGCATCTCGTTGACCACCTCACGAAGCGCACCGGTTCCCTTGCCGTGAATGATGCGCAGACTCTTGAGGTCCGCCCGCACGGCGCTGTCCAACGCCTGGAGCACGGCGCTCTCCGCCTCGTCGGCGCGCAGGCCAAGCAGGTTGATCTCGGTGCTGACGTGCACCTCCGGCGCGTCGCCGATGTAGCTGACCGCGGTCTCCTGGGGAGCGTCGGTGCGCTTCAACGTCGTGAGCGGCACCGTGAGCTTGAGGGAGCCAACGGCCACCACCGCGTCCTTGCCGCGGACGTCGAGCACGCGGCCCACCTTGCCGCCGAGCGTCCCCACCTCGACGGCGTCATTCACGACGACCGGACCCCGCTCCGCTGGAGCGACGCGCCCTCGCTTGCGCTCGGCGGCGCGCTCCTCGGCCTCGAGCCGATCCAGCACGTCCGCCTGTTTCGCGGCCAGCTCCTCGGCGCGCCGGCGCGCGTCGCGTCCGAGCGCCTCGATCGCATCGTCGGCGGCTTCCGTGCCCTTCTTCCTGAGCTCCTTGATCGTGCGCTCGATCTCGGCGCGCGCCTCGAGCACGTACTTTCGCGCCTCCTGGCGACTCTGCTTCTCTACCGTGCGCTCGCGCTCGCGTACGTTGTGCTCACGACGCGCGACGTTCGCGATTCGCTCGCGCGCGTCGTCCTGCATGGCCGCCGCTTCGCGCTCGCGCTCCTCGAGCTCCTGCTCCTTGCGCTCGAGCCGCTCGATCAGCGCCGCCATGTCGCGCTCGCCCTGCGGAATGCGTTCCTCGGCCCGCGCCACGACCTCGGGCGGCAGCGCGAGGCGTCGGGCGATGCTGATGCCGTACGATCGTCCCGGAACACCCTTCACGAGACGATAGGTCGGGGCCAGCTCGACGGCGTCGAACTGCAGCGACGCGTTCACGACCGCGGGCACCTGCGTCGCGAGCTCCTTCAGCTGACCGAGATGCGTCGACGCGAGCGTCGTCGCGCCGCGCGCGGTGAGCGACTCGAGGATGGCCCAGCCGAGCGCTGCGCCCTCCTGCGGATCGGTGCCCGAGCCCAGCTCGTCGATGAGGACGAGAGAATCACGCGTCGCGAGCCGGAGGATCTCGCTGAGATTCTTCAGATGCGCGCTGAACGTCGAGAGGCTCGCTTCGATCGACTGCTCGTCGCCGACGTCGGCGAAGACGTCGTCGAACACGGGAACCCGACTCTCGGCACCCACCGGCGCGGGAATGCCCGCCTGGCTCATCGCGGAGATGAGGCCGACCGCCTTGAGCAGCACCGTCTTGCCGCCCGTGTTCGGCCCCGAGACGAGCAAAGTGCGCTCCTCGGCGAGCAGCCCGAGGTCGAACGGCACGACGTCGATTCCCTTCGCGAGCAGGAGTGGATGGCGACCGATGTGAATCTCGAAGCCGTCGCGCGCCGGAACGAGCGTCGCCGGCGTGCACTGGAACTTCACGGCGTAGCGTGCACGCGCATAGAGCGAGTCGAGCTCCGCAAGCGCGTCGAGACTATCCGTCATCGCGTCGCGATGCGGCCGCAGCCGATCGGTGAGCTCGCGCAGGATGCGCTCGACCTCTTCCTGCTCCTCGCTCTCGAGCTCGCGGATGCGATTGCCGAACTCGATCGCCGCCGGTGGCTCGATGAACAGAGTGCCGCCCGTGCCAGAGGCGCCGTGCACGATGCCACCCACCTGGCGCACACCTTCGCGGCGTACCGGGATCACGTACCGGCCCTCGCGCACGGTGACCGACATGTCCGGGGCGCGGTGATGCGACTCGAGCCCGCCCATCACACGCTCGAGGATGCGAATCAGCTCCCCGTGCGAGGCACGGAGCTCGCGCCGGATTCGCCGCAGGAGCGGCGAGGCATCGTCCCGCACGAGACCGTCCTCACCGATCGCGCGCTCGATCGCCTCCTCCTCCGCACGCGCGACGACCATCCGTTCGACGAATGGCGCCAGCACGGCGCGCAGGATGGCCGGGCGCCGTTCGTCGCGCAGTGCCTCGCGCGTGTGCCGCGCCGAGCGAAGGAGAACCGCGCCGGCGAGCAGCTCGGGCGCCGTCCACATGATGCCGGCGACGCGAAGCCGTCGCAGCGGCTCGGCCAGCTCGGGAACGGGCTCGGGATGCCAGGGAAGGTCGCCGCCGAGGAACCCGCGTATCGCGCCGACGCGCCGGTGCTCCGCGTCGAGCCAGGTGAGGTCGGCAGACGGCACGAGCGCGCGAACGCGGGCCGCGCCGGGCGCGGACGCGGCGAATCCCGCGACCAGCTCGAGCAGCCGCGGAAACTCCAGAATGCCAAGCGCGTGCCCGTTCATCACCCTCGTCTCCGCTCGACGAAAAACCCGAACGAGACAAGGCGTCCGTTCGGGTTCCGCAGCTCCGGCCGTGTGATCGCTCCTCCCTCCGGCGCTTCGCGCCTGCGGTCGGAGTTTCGGAAGTCGAGCATTGTCACCCCTGCTTGCTCAATTCCTCGCGCGCGATGGCGTTGATCGTGCTGCCCTCGGCGCGTCCCTTGAACTGCGGGAGCACCTTGCCCATCACCGCACCGATCTGCGTCGCGCCGCCGGCGATGGCGACGCGCACCGCCGCGCGAAGCTCGTCATCGCTCACCGCGGCCGGCAGATACGTCTCCAGGATCGCCACCTCGGCGCGCTCCTTGTCGGCGAGGTCGTCCCGCTTCCCGGCGTACATCTCGATCGACTCGCGGCGGCGCTTGATGCCTTTGCGAAGTACCTCCACGACCTCCTCGTCCGTGAGGTCGCGCCGCAGCTCGATCTTCCGATTCTTCGCGTCGGAAAAGATGGTGCCGAGGACCAGCGTGCGCGGCTTGTCCTGCGCCTTGCGCGCCGCGTTCAGATCGTTCTGGAGCGTGTCGAACAGAGCCATGTCACGGACGTGAGAGATGACGAAAGCTATCGTCGCGCGCGGCCTCGCGGCAACGCGTCCACGAAGGATCGGTCGCCGCGTCAACCCGGTGGCCAGGTCAGCTTCCGGCCGCCGAGCAGGTGGACATGGAGGTGGTGCACCGTCTGGCCGGCGTCCGCGCCGCTGTTGATCACCGTGCGGTAGCCGCCCTGGGTGATTCCCTCCGACGCGGCGATCTCCGCTGCGGCGAGCAGCACCCGACCGACCAACTCCGGATCGCGCGCGTCGGACAGCGACGCGACGTGCTCCTTCGGGATCACGAGGATGTGGGTCGGCGCCTTGGGGTCGATGTCCCGGAAGGCAACGGTGTGCTCGTCCTGGCGCACGATCTTGGCGGAAATCTCGCCGCGCACGATGCGGCAGAAGAGGCAGGAGTCGCTCATGTGGTTTTCAGCAGGGCACGTGTGAGGGCGAGTGCCGCGATGGCCGCAGTCTCGAAGCGAAGGACGTTGGGCCCGAGCGAGGCGCCGCGCCAGCCAGCGTCCTCGAAGGCGTCTCGCTCCTCGGGCTCGAAGCCGCCCTCGGGGCCGAGCGCCAGCACGACCGGCGCATGCGCCGTCGCCAGAATGTCGGGCATCGGGAGACCTCGCTCGTCGAGCACGATCGCGCCGCCGGTAGCCACCGGGGGGATCGCGACGGTCGCGTCGCATTCGGCGAGCAGCTCGGGAAGCCAGGCATCACCGCACTGCTCGAGCGCCGAGATCATGCGAGCGCGCATCTTCTGGCGAAATGCTTCACCCTCCCCCCGCGGCGTGACGCTCTTCGATCGCCGATAGAGCACGGTCCGCCACGCGGACACTCCGAGCTCGACCGCTTTCTCGGCGAGGAACAGCATGCGATCGCGATCGCCGACGGGCGCCCAGAGCTCGACGTACGGCCGCGCGCGCACGAGGTCGGTGCTGGCGACGTCGCACTCGATCGCCAGCTCGCGCTTGGTGAGCGTCTCGATCCGGCCGTGGGCACGCCGACCGTCACCGCTCGTGAGTCGCACGACATCGCCGACGGCAAGACGACGCACGGTCGCGTGACGTGCAGCCGCATCGTCGAGCACGACGCGGCGCTCCCACGCGCCGGGCGCGTAGAACGTCGCTATGGACGCGCGACTCGAACGGTCCACCAGCTTCCCTCGACGTCCTCGACCACGACGCGCCAGCCCGCGCCGGCAAGCGCGTCGAGCATCATGGGGCGCTCGTCCAGCAGGATGCCGCTGAGGACAGCCTCGCCGTCGGGCGTGAGCGCCTCCGCGATCACGGACAGCAGCTCGAGCAGCACCGAGGAGAGAATATTCGCGAGCACGACGCGCACCGGGGCGACGAGCGGCAGGAGCAGCGCAGCGTCGCCCTCGAGCACAGTCACGACGTCGGCGACGCCGTTCCGCGCGACGTTCGCGCGCGCATTGGCGATCGAGTCGTGGTCGACCTCGATCGCGACGACCTGGGTCGCTCCGAGCTTGGCGGCGGCGATGGACAGCACTGCGCTGCCCGCGCCGAGATCAGCGACGCGATCACCGGCGCGCACGAGCGCGGGCAGGAGTCGTACGACGCCACGCGTCGTCTGATGCTCGCCGGTGCCGAATGCCATCTCGGGCTCGATCACGATCGTGCGGGCGGCGTCGCGCTCTTCGGCCAGCCAGGGCGGCACGATGGCGAGCGCTCCCAGCTCGTGAGCGCCGACGCCCTTCTTCCACTCCTCGGCCCAGTCCACCTCCGGCACGAGTGCGGTGTTGACCGTGGCACCGGGCGCGGCCCGGCGCAACCGCGCAAGCACGTCCTTCGCGTCGACGTCGTCGGGAAAGTGCGTGATCAGCTCCTCGCCGGATTCCTGGACCCCCTGTGAGCCGAGCTCGAACAACGCGGCGAGCGCGGCATCTCGCGCGCTTCCCGCGTTGACCCGCACGGCGAGCCAGCTCACGCGCCCAGCGCTTCCTTCATCTTCGCCCAGAAGCCCTTGCCGCGGTCGGCGGGTACGGTCTGCTGCACCCTCGCCAGCCGCTCGATCAACTGCTCTTCCTCGGGGCTCAGCTTCTCGGGGGTCCAGAGCTGCACGCGCACGTGGAGGTCGCCGGTGCCTCCCGCGTTCACCCTTGCGAGTCCCCGACCGCGCAGGTGAAAGAGCTGCCCGCTCTGGGTGCCGGCAGGAATCTCGAGCGCCACGGTCGACGTGACGGTCGGCACCTCGATCGTCGCGCCGAGCACGAGCTGTGGATAGGTAACGAGCACCTCGGTATAGAGATCCTCACCGTCGCGCTCGAACCGCGGATCGTCCGCGACGTCGAACACGACGTGCACGTCGCCTCGCTCGCCGCCGCGCTGCGCCGCGTTGCCGACGCCGCGCATCGTCATGTACTGGCCCGTGGCCACGCCGGGTGGAATGGCGACCTTGATCGTCTTCTCGCCGCGTACCCGTCCGTCGCCCCGACACTTCTTGCACTGCGACTCGATGATCTGACCGTCGCCCTTGCACGTGGGACAGGGAGCGACGGTGACGAACTGACCGAAGAACGAGCGCTGGGCGCGGCGCACCTCGCCCTGCCCGTTGCAGGTGGGGCACTGCTGCGCCTTGCTCCCGGGCTCCGCGCCACTGCCGTGGCAGCGGTCGCAGGGGTCGAGGACCTTGAGGGTGATCTGCTTCTCCACACCCGTCGCCACTTCGGCGAGGGTGAGCGGCACGGTGAGCTTGACGTCGGTACCCGCGCGCGTGCCGCCGGCGCCCTGGCCGCGGCCGAATAGATCCTCGAAG
>Ga0207645_10003874_pt1 | contig 11195 bp, 12 predicted proteins | sample KBSM53metaG_FD_184331 | JGI IMG/M metagenome (GOLD analysis project Ga0207645, IMG submission 184331) | Miscanthus rhizosphere microbial communities from Kellogg Biological Station, Michigan, USA - KBS M5-3 metaG (SPAdes) (version 2) | ecosystem: Host-associated > Plants > Roots > Rhizosphere >...
CAGATGAACACGACGCTGCAGTCGATCGCCGACAAGCTGACCGGCACCTCGGCCAACGACGCGCTCGCTTATGTCGGCAAGACCGTGCTGACCCAGGGCGATACCGCGTTCGGCCGCACCACCGGCGGGATCGCCGGCGCGGTCGACGTCGATAGCGCGGCGAGCGACCTCAAGGTCTCGATCCAGGACCAGTCCGGCAACGTCCTCAAGACGCTCGACCTCGGCGCGCAGACCAAGGGCACGGTCAATTTCGACTGGGACGGCAAGACCGATGCCGGCGCCGATGCCGGCGCGGGCCCGTTCAAGGTCGTCAGCACCGCCAATGCCAATGGCGCCACCGTCGCCACCCACACCTTGGTCTGGGCGCCGGTCACTTCGGTCTCGATGCCCAGCTCGGGCAGCCCCGTCCTCAACGTCGCCGGGATCGGCAACGTCGACCTCTCCGCCGTTCGCCAGATCGGCTGATCCAAATCATCTCCCAAGGAGCCTGAACCATGTCCTTCTATACGTCGCTTTCCGGCCTCACCGCCGCCCAGACCCAGATGTCGACGATCTCGCACAACCTCGCCAACGTCGACACCAACGGTTTCAAGAAGAGCGTCACCGAATTCGCCGACGTCATCGCCTCGAGCGTCAACCTGTCGCCGACGATGATGGTCGGCGCCGGCACGATGGTGAAGGGCAACGTCCAGCAATTCAGCCAGGGCAACTTCATCCAGTCGTCCTCGGCGCTCGATCTCGCCATTTCGGGCGACGGCTTCTTCGCGATCAAGCCGCAGCTCAACGGCTCGAACGTCAATTATACCCGCAACGGCGGGTTCAAGGTCGACCCCGACCATTATGTCACCGACGCCCAGGGCGATTATCTCCAGGTCTATCCGGTCGACGGATCGGGCGCGGTCGTAGCGAGCGGGCTCGACCAGGCCATCAGCCTGCAGCTGCCGGCCACCAGCGGCACGCCCAGCCCGACCCAGAATGTCGGCATGACGGTCAATATGCCGTCGAGCGCCGCGGTGCCGACCACCGCGACCTTCGATCGCTTCGATCCGTCGAGCTACAATCAATCGGCGCAGACCACCGTCTATGACTCGGCGGGCAATCCGCAGACCATGACCACCTATTTCAAGCGCGAGACGACCGGTGCGCCATCGACCTGGTCGGCCTATAGCTTCATCGGCGACAAGCCGCTGACCGCGGGCGGGTCGGACCATATCACCATGTCGTTCGATGCGACCGGTGCGATGACCGCGCCGACCGGCGCTACGACGTTCGATCCGGTCACCCCGACGGGCGCCACTGCGGCGCAGTCGATCAACTTCACCCTGGGCGCTGCGAGCGCGCAGACGCCGACGGCGTTCAACATCACCTCGCGGAGCGCCGACGGCGCCGCGATCGGCCAGCTCCAGGGCGTCACGGTCGACGGCGACGGCATGGTCAAGGCCAGCTTCTCGAACGGCGACGTCAAATCGCTGGGCAAGGTCGTGCTGGCGAACTTCACCAACCCGGCTGGCCTCCGCCAGCTGGGCGATTCGACCTGGGCGGCGACCGGTGTGTCGGGCGCGCCGATGGTCGGTTCGCCGGGCAGCGACGGCTTCGGCAATTTGATGTCGTCGACGATCGAACGGTCGAACGTCGACATCACCGAGGAACTGGTCAGCCTGATCGCGGCGCAGCGCAACTTCCAGGCGAATGCCAAGGCGCTCGATACGGCCAGCCAGATTTCCGAGACGATCTTCAACATCCGTAGCTGATGATCGAAGCATTGGGGGCTAAAGCATGGATAAGCTGATCTATACCGCGGCGTCGGGGCTGAAGAGCCACATGGCGGCGCAGGCGGCGATCGCCAACAATATGGCGAATGCGTCGACGATCGGCTTTCGCGCCGAGAAGGTCAATTTCAACAGCCTGCTGCTCAAGGGCGCTGGGTTCGACAGCCGCCAGCCGGCGTCGGAGAATGTGACCGATTTCGACCGCAGTGCGGGCGCCGTCACCACCACCGGGCGCAATCTCGATGTTGCCATTCCGGGTGACCAGTGGATGGCGGTTCAGGCGAGTGATGGTAATGAGGGCTATACGCGCCGCGGCGATCTAAATATCTCTGCGACGGGCGTTTTGGAAACCGGCGACGGTTTCCCGGTGATGGGGTCGGGGGGCCCCATCACCGTGCCGCCCGCGACCTCGGTCTCGATCGCGCAGGACGGGACGATCTCGATCATTCCGGTCGGCGGCGACGCCAAGAACCCGCAGGTCATCGACCGCATCAAATTCGCCAGCGCGCAAGGGTCGCAGACCGTCAAGGGTCTCGACAATCTGATCCACGTGCAGGGCGGCGGCATTCTGCCGACCGACGAGAATGCCAAATGCATCTCGGGCGCGCTCGAGCAATCGAACGTCAACATGACGCAGTCGCTGGTCGACATGATCGAGAACCAGCGCAGCTACGAAGTCCAAGCCAATTTGATGAAGTCGGCCAAGGACATGGACGAGAGCGCCGCATCCGTGATGCGGATGCCGAGCTAAGGAGTAGAATGAGATGAGCAGCGCAGCGATGCACATCGCCCGCACCGGCCTGGACGCCCAGGACATGCGGATGCGGGTGATCTCGAACAACCTGGCCAACGTCAATACGACGGGGTTCAAGAAGGACCGCGCGTCGTTCGCGACCTTGTCCTATCAGACGGTCACTGCCGCCGGCGCGCAATCGTCGAGCGACAGCAAATATGCCACCGGGCTCAACCTCGGCACCGGCGTGCGCATCCAGGGCACGTCGCGGATGGAAACCCAGGGAACGATGCAGCAGACCGGCAACGCGCTCGATCTGGCGCTCGACGGCGACGGCTATTTCCAGGTGCAGCTGCCCGGCGGCCAGCTCGGCTACACCCGCTCGGGCAATTTCTCGCGCTCGCCCGAAGGCCTGTTGGTCACCAACGAAGGCTATCAGGTGATGCCCGGCATCACCGTGCCCGAGGGGGCGACCCAGATCACCGTCGGCACCGACGGCACCGTGTCGGCGACGATCGCCGGCCAGACCGAGCCGGCCCAGCTCGGCCAGCTTCAGGTGGCGAACTTCCCCAATGCCGCCGGGCTGCAATCGAAGGGCGACAATTACATGCTCGAAACCGCGTCGTCGGGCGCCGCCAATCTTGGCGTGCCGGGCGAGGATGGCCGCGGCAACGTCCGTCAGGGCATGCTCGAGGCGTCGAACGTCAACGTCGTCGAGGAACTGGTCGACATGATCGAATGCCAGCGCGCGTACGAGGTCAATTCCAAGATGATCTCGGCCACCGACGACATGCTCAAATACGTCAATCAGAACCTCTGATGCGGATCGTCACCACCATCGCCCTTGGCAGCGCCATGTTCGGACTCGCTCTGTCGGCCGGCGCGCCTGCCGAGGCTCGCCTGCTCGGCAAGAAGAAGCCGCCCGAGGATTATTCCGCCGCCCCGCCGGTGGCGCCGCCCGTGGCGCCCGCCAACGGCTCGATCTTCCAGCCCCAGAACGGCTATGCCGCGCTGTACGAGGGCTCGGTGGCGAGGAAGGTCGGCGATCCGCTGACCATCATCCTGGTCGAGAACACCCAGGCGTCGAAATCCTCGTCGTCCAAGCTCGATTCGGGCGGCGGGTTCAGCCTGACTCCGCCGAGCACCGGCGCGCTGTCGTTGTTCAAGCCCAGCGACGCCTCGGTCAGTGGCGCGCGCAACTTCAACGGCAAGGGCACCGCCGACCAGTCGAACTCGCTCTCGGGCGAAGTCTCGGTCACGGTCGTCGCGGTCTATCCCAACAACACCATGCTGGTGCAGGGGCAGAAGCGCGTCACGCTCAACCGCGGCGATGAGTTCGTCCAGATCAAGGGGCTGGTCCGCTTCGCCGATATCAGCGCCGATAACCGTGTGCTGTCGACCCGCGTCGCCGATGCCCGCATCGCCTATACCGGCAAGGGCGACGTCGCCCGTGCCGGCCGCCAAGGCTGGCTCGGCCGCTTCTTCTCGGTGATCAGCCCATTTTGATGGTTAGCGTCCTCTTAACCATCTCCATGCGACATGCCGACCTAATCGAATGATTGGATAAACTCCCATGCTGCGTGCCCTGCTCGTCTTCCTGGCTCTGATGACCGGTTTCGCCGCGACCCCGGCCGCGGCCGATCGCGTCAAGGACCTGGGCGGATTCCAGGGCATCCGCAGCAACCAGCTGACCGGCTATGGCATCGTCGTCGGACTGGCCGGCACGGGCGACGACAATCTCGAATATACCATGCAGTCGATGAAGGCGGTCGCATCGCGCTTCGGCCTGCAGCTGCCCGCGGGGGTCAATCCGGGCCTGAAGAACGCCGCAGTGGTGATGATCACCGCCGACTTGCCGGCCTTCGCCAAGCCCGGCCAGCGGATCGACATCACCGTCGCATCGATGGGCAAGGCCAAGAGCTTGCGCGGGGGCGCCCTGATCATGACGCCGCTGATGGGTGCCGATGGCCAGATCTACGCGATGGCGCAGGGTAACCTCGCGGTCGGCGGACTGGGCATTGAGGGCAAGGACGGATCGTCGGTCGTCGTCAACGTCCCCTCGACCGGCCGTATCCCCGAAGGCGCCACGGTCGAACGCACGGTCGAAACCGGGTTCGAAACCGCGCCGACGCTCGTCTTCAACCTCGCCCGGGCCGATTTCACCACCGCGCAGAATGTCGCCACCGCGATCAATTCGCGATTCGGTGGCGGTGTCGCCGACGCGGTCGACGGCGTGTCGATCAAGGTCAACGCCCCCGCCGGCGCCGATGTCCGCGCGACGATGATGAGCGAGATCGAGAATCTCACCGTCACCTCGGCCGACCCGCCCGCGCGCGTGATCGTCAATGCCCGCACCGGCACTGTCGTGATCAATTCGACCGTCCGCGTCGGTGCCGCCGCGATCACCCATGGCAAGCTGACTGTCCGCATCGACGAGAAGCAGACCGTCGTGCAGCCGGCCCCGTTCAGCAACGGCACGACCGCCAACGAACAGAAATCGGGCGTCAATGTCGAGGAAGAGAAGCGTCCGATGTTCCTGATGAACCCGGCGCCCAAGCTCGCCGATATCGTCAAGGCGGTGAACGCGATCGGTGCCACGCCGTCCGACCTCGTCGCGATCCTGGAAGCGCTCAAGGAAGCGGGTGCGCTCAAAGCGGACCTGATCATCCTGTGACCGATATTCCTTCACCAACCCAGCCCTTGGCCCAGCCGACTGCGGGCATCTCGACCGACAACAGCCGGCTGACCTCGCGCGCCAACCTGAAAAAGGCGGGCCAGCAGTTCGAATCGGTGTTCATCGGGATGATGCTGAAGTCGATGCGCCAAGCCAATCTGGGCGACGGATTGTTCGACTCCAAGAATTCGGAAACCTTCCGCGACATGCAAGACAAGCAAGTCGCCGAGAGCATGGCCGCGCATCAGCCGATCGGCATCGGCAAGGCGATGACCGAATTCCTCGCGAAGTCGCAAAAGGCGCTGCAGGACGCAGCCGCCTCAGCCACATCGGGCGCGTCATCCGCGCCGGCCACGCCTGACGCAGGAACCACGTCATGAGCGACATGCTGTCGATCGGCGCGAGCGGGCTCAAGGCCTATCAGGTCGCGCTCAACACCGTGTCGGAGAATATCTCCAACGCGGGCACGATCGGCTATTCGCGCCGCACCGCTTCGACGTCCGAAGTCGCAGCGGTCGGCAAGAACACGTCGCTCAACGGCATGGGCTCGCTGGTCACCGGGATCGTCCGCGCCGGCGATTTCTACGCCGCGGCCCAGGTCCGCACCGCGGGTTCTGACCTGGCGCGGACCGAGACCAGCGTCACCTGGCTCGACCGCATCGAATCGAGCCTCGACGGCAATCAGCTGAGCACCCGGCTGTCGGACTTCTTCACCGCCTCGACCACGCTCGCTGCCGATCCGACATCGCTCGGCGCGCGCGCCTCGATGCTCGAAGCCGCGTCCGGCGTCGCCAGCGCTTTTTCCAGCACCGGCAAGGCGCTCGATCAGGTCACCCAGGATCTCGACGGCACCGCGCGCTCGTCGGTCGAATCGCTCAATTCCGCGACCGCCACGCTCGCCCGGATCAATGACGGCCTCAGCCGCGCAGCCGCCGGCACCTCCGGTGCCGCGGCGTTGCTCGACCAGCGCGACCAGGTGCTCGAACAGATGAGCGCGCTGACCGATATTTCGGTCGACTTCGACGCGATCGGCCGCGCCACTGTGCATGGCGGCGGCGCTGCTGGTCCCGTGCTGGTCTCCGGCACCCAGGCCGCTACGGTCACCTACGCCTCCAATTCGGCCGGCGCGGTGTCGTTCAACGTGCTCAACGGCGCTGCGCAACAGAGTCTCGCCCCGAGCGGCGGCGCGCTGGCAGGCGTGGTCGATTCGATGCAGCGGGTGGTCGACGCCAAGAGCCAGCTCCAGGCGGTCGCGCAAGACTTCGCCACTGGCGTCAACACAGTCCAGGCCGGCGGGCGCGACCTCGACGGCAATCCCGGCCAGCCGCTGTTCGCGCTCGGCACCGGCGGCACCGCCGATATGACGATCACCCTCGACGACCCGCGCGGCATCGCCGCGGCGGCGGTCGGCGGCGGGACTCGCGACAACACAAATCTCGCGGCGCTCGCAGCGCTGCGCACGTCCGGCGGTTACGAAAACCGCATCGTCGACATGACGACCGCCAATGCCGCGACCTTGTCGCAGCGCAAGGCGGTAGCCGCGGCGCAGGACACGATCCACAGCAACGCCGTCGCCGCGCGCGATAGCGCTTCAGGCGTCAATCTCGACAGCGAGGCGGTCGACCTGATGCGCTTCCAACAAGCCTATGCGGCGACCAGCCGCGTCATCCAGGTCGCGCGTGAAACGATGCAGACGATCCTCGATATCAGGTAAGCCCGATGCAGATCTCGACCAGCCAATTCTATGCGTTCAACCAGCAGAACATGCAGTCGCTGACCGCGACCGCCGACCAGCTGCAGACGCAGATTTCGACGACCAAGCGAATCAACGCGCCGTCCGACGACGCGGTGTCCTGGCGGCGGTTGCAGAGCCTGGCGCGCGATGGCGCCGACGACACCGCTTATGGCGGCAATCTGACGCTCGCGGGCACGACGTTGAGCCAGGCCGACGGCACGCTGAGTTCGATCACCGACGCGCTTCAGCAGGCCAAGGAACTCGCGGTCAAGGCGAACAGCGGCACGCTGTCGCCAAGCGATCGCGTGGCGATCGCCGACCAGCTCGACGCGATCGTCACCAATCTGGTCAGCTATGCCAACGTCAAGGATTCGCGCGGCGCCGCGGTGTTCGCCAATGGCGACGCCGATGCCGTGACCAAGAATGCCGATGGCACGTTCAGCTTCGCGGCCACCGGCCCGACATCGATCCCGGTCGGTGCCAACGAGTCAATCCAGCCCGGCGATTCGGCCGCGCGCGTGTTCGTCGATTCGAGCGGCGGCAACATCCTCTCCACCATTTCCTCGCTCTCGGCCGCACTCAGGGGCTCCGGTAACGTGTCGACGATCGCCGGCGCGACCGGCGACGCGCTGCAGGCGGCCAACGACCAGGCAGCGAGCGTCCAGGCTGGGCTCGGCGCCCGCGCCGCACGAGTCGATCTGGAAACCTCACGACTCAAGGATATCGCCACCAATCGTGAAGCGGCCCGATCGGCGCTCGAGGATACCGACGTCACCGCGACGATCACCAATTTGCAGAAGACGATGACCGTCCTGCAGGCGACCCAGGCGAGCTTCACCAAGCTCGCCAGCATGTCGCTGTTCGACTTCCTGAAGTAAGTCTCGCGGCGCCAGCCTCCGCAGCCGTTCCGACGGTGCTGCGGAGGGTGGCGCCGCACCCGGTTTCAGCTCTGCTGAATCGACAAACCGCAACGTCCTTAACCGGTTGGCTACGAAAAGGCGGTTAACCATCGATCGAACCGGTCGTTATCCGGTTAGGCCGTGATTGCAGGGGGTAGTTAGAACTAAGATGTTTCCGGCAATCGGCCTCGTTGTCCTTCTGGCGATGGTCTTCGGCGGGTTCGTCTTTACCGGCGGCGCGCTGGGGCCCGTGCTCGAGGCCATTCCCCATGAAATGCTCATCATCGGCGGCGCCGGGGCCGGCGCGCTGATCATCGGCAATTCGCCCAAGGAGCTCAAAGCGCTGGGCGGCGGCATCATGAAAGTGATGAAGGGGCCGAAATACAAGAAACAGGATTATCTCGACGTCATCTTCCTTGTCTCGAAGCTGATGAAGATGCTGCGGATGGACGGGCCGATCGCGCTCGAACCGCATGTCGAGGACCCAAAATCGTCGGCGATCTTCGCCGAATATCCCCGCCTGCTCGCCGACCACACATTGGTCAATCTGATCGCGGACACGCTGCGCCTGGTCGTCGTTTCGTCGGGGACGCTCGACGTCCACGCGGTCGAGGAAGTGATGGATAACGCGATCAAGACGCACCACCATGAGGTCGAGGGGCCGCAGGGGACGCTGCAGAACCTGGCCGACGCGCTGCCCGCTCTGGGTATCGTCGCGGCGGTGCTCGGCGTCGTGAAGACGATGGGATCGATCGACAAGCCGCCCGCGATCCTGGGCGCGATGATCGGATCGGCGCTGGTCGGCACCTTCCTGGGCGTGTTGCTTGCTTATGGCATGGTCGGCCCGCTGGCGACGCGCCTCAAGCAAATCATCGAAGCCGACGCCGCGATCTATCACGTCGTCAAGCAGATCATCATCGCCTCGCTGCACGGTCACCCGCAGCCGCTGGTGATCGAGGCCGCGCGCTCGGGCATCGCGCATTCCAACCAGCCGGCCTTCGCCGAGGTCTTCGATGGCCTTCGTGGGCGTTGATCGTGCAGGCGCCGGCGTTCGTCCTTGATATTCGCGCAGAGGCGCAGAAGACGCTGAGGCGTTCTCCCGCGGGTCAGCGCAGCTATTCCGGGCCGCTCGGAGCGAAGGGTCGCCGGCGCGGCCGGGGAACGCCTCTCTGCGTCCTCGGCGCCTCTGCGCGAACCAATATCCTGCTGAAAGCGAAGGTCGCCTGATGGCCGCGCGCGCTCCCCACGGCAGCAATCAGCCCCCGAAGATCATCGTCAAGAAGATCTATATCGAGGCCCATGGCGCGCATCATGGCGGCGCCTGGAAGGTCGCCTATGCCGACTTCGTGACCGCGATGATGGCGTTCTTCCTGTTGCTGTGGATTCTCGGCGCGACGACCGAGAAGCAGCGCAGGGGCATCGCCGACTATTTCTCCCCGACCTTGGTCAATATGAAGGAGAATAGTGCGGGGTCGAACGGCATGTTCGGCGGATCGTCGATCACCGACAAGGACAATTACCCGCACAAGGCCTCGCAGACCGGCACCAAGTCGCTGACCATTCCGGTCGGCGCGACCGGTGGATCCAATATCGGCTCGGGCGAAAAGGGCTCGCTCAAGGCGCGCCTGACCGCCGAGGATCAGAAGAATTTCCAGGACATGAAGCGCAAGCTCGAACAGGCGATGAAGTCGCCTGCCTTCGCCAAGCTCGCGAGCCATGTGAAATTCATCCAGACCCGCGACGGCCTGCGCATCGACCTGGTCGACGACGCCGATTATTCGATGTTCGCGCTCGGCACGACCCAGCTCGTTCCGGCGGCGAGCGACCTGATCGGGATGATCGCGGGATCGGTCAAGGCGATGGAAAACCCGATCATGATCCGCGGCCACACCGACAATCTGGCCTATGGCAACCCGCTGGCGATGAACAACTGGATGCTGTCGACCGGCCGCGCCGAAGCGACGCGCCGCCGGCTGGCATCGGGCGGTCTGGGCGAAGATCGCTTCTACCGCATCGAGGGCGTCGCCGACCGCGAGCCGATGATCGAGAAGAACCCCGCCGACCCGCGCAACCGCCGAGTGTCGATCACCTTGCTCTATCGCGCGGGGTCGTTCGATGAGGGAGGCAGCACCAGCATCCCCACATCGCCGGGTACGCTTGGCAAATAACCCCCATGTTGGCGGCGGCGCTCGCTCGCAACGGGGCGGACGAAATCGAGCAAAAGGCGCTCCTGCACCTCTCGCCCGATTCCGGCCTGGGTAAGCTTTATTTGAACCGGAAACCGATGGTGCCCATCACCCGCTGACGCGAGGTGTGATCGCTATATTGCGAATAGACATATTGCGTGCCGACGTAGACCGGCAGCTTCGATTCGGCGCCGGTCAGCGTATATTCGAGCCCGCCACCGAGCTGATAGCCGTCGCTGCGAAAGTGATCATAATAGCCGGTCTGGCCGGCCGGCGCATCGAACCGCTTGCGCTGTTCGTTGTTCACGTAGCCACCCTTGCCGAATACCAGGAAGCTCGGCGTCACCAGATAGCCGACACGGACCGCGGCGCCCCATTCCTCGAACGACTTGTGGCAGACATCGCCACCCCCTCCGGTCGCAGTGCAATTCTCCGTCCAGTCGTTTGCGCGCCAATAGCTTGCTTCCGGCCCGACGACGATCTTGTGGCCGATCACGCCATCGAAGCCGACCGTAGCGCCATAGCCGAACTTGTCGTTATGAACGCCTTGCGACTGGAACCGATCGCCGCCGATATCGCCCTCGACGCGAATGCCGCGGAACGATGTCGGAGAGTCTTGAGACGTCTGAGCGTCTTGAGCGGAAGCGGACTGCGGTGCGATCGCAGTAAAGCCAATGGTGGCGGCAGTCAGAAGCAGGATACGCATACCGAAATTCCTTTATCGCCTGATGAGCGGGCGAGGGGCGTAACTTTCGAAGGCCTCAGTTGATCCGGGCATTATTGGACAAAAATTCAAGGTGTTGCTTCATCGCAACAGAGGCGTGATCCTCGAGATCGAGGCCGGAACTTACATGTCCGAACGGTGTTTGCCGTCCGCGGCCGCGAGCGCGAGGCCTCTGTTGATCGCGCAAAAGCGGTCGTTGCAGCCGGCCCGGACTGGCCTTAGCCTCACCCTATGCTGTCCTTCCTCCTGTTCGCCGCGGCGAGCGCTGCGCAACCCGTCGCTTCGGTCCGTGTCACCTTCGACCGCAACGGCGAGACTTCGGCGCGCGCCGAGGGGTTCGCCGATCCCGCGGTCAATCGCGGAGTGACGCCCGACGATCCGGTGCGGATCGCCTCGATTTCCAAGCTGGTGACGACGATCGCGGTGATGCGGCTGGTCGAGCGGGGCAAGCTCGATCTCGACTCGGACGTATCCA
>Ga0207645_10003900_pt1 | contig 11147 bp, 9 predicted proteins | sample KBSM53metaG_FD_184331 | JGI IMG/M metagenome (GOLD analysis project Ga0207645, IMG submission 184331) | Miscanthus rhizosphere microbial communities from Kellogg Biological Station, Michigan, USA - KBS M5-3 metaG (SPAdes) (version 2) | ecosystem: Host-associated > Plants > Roots > Rhizosphere >...
TCCGCGGAAGTCTTTTTTGAATCGAGTAACTAAACAGTTCCCCTAATCGGGCCTGCGAAGGTCGTTCAGCTCCTAAGATGCGACCGTCATAAGCGTGTGTACCCGTGGAGATCTCCCGATCTGCGACGCAAGAAAAAAGAACCTCCCGAGCTAATATCGCCGACAGCCGTTGTGAGGGATTGACAGAAGTCAGTCGACGGCACAAATACATTTGAGTCAGACCCAAACGGGTAGGAGAGAGATTTCATTTCGATGGTCAACAATATACCGACAGAGAAGGGAAAAGCCCAATTTCGGTGAAAGTAGCAGGCGGGACCTGCGAGAGAACCAGCGAACGCATGAACTAGGCTTGTGCCAAGTGGAGGAAAACCGTGCGTCGGCCGGCATTGATAATTTCATGAAAGAGCGGCGGCTCTCTCCAGGAGCATTGGCCAAAAATCAACAAAAGTTTTGAAGGAGCTATTAGTCGGTGGCGGTCAAATGGAACAGAAATTCCGAAGCCGAGCCCGAGTGATCCAGCAGGCATTAAAGCAACTTTTCAAAATCGCCATACGCGTTCGTCCTGGACGCAGTGCCGTCAACGCGGTGCGTCAAGCACTGGGTTATTTGCCCATCGGCTGCCGAAACATCGGAGTCCCGCGATAAACTACGCCCACTCTTGGCTAACTTCAACGAGCCTCGTTGCATCAGACGGGCAACTCCGGTACAGGCAATCGACTGGCGACTTCTTGGTCCGGTGAACCAGCACACGATGACTAAATATGGTTCTGCCGTCCTCGGAGAGGAACTTACGGCCTCCACCCAATTAGTCTGAATTAAGCGTAGTGACTGCTTTTAACTACCGTAGTCGCTTTTTAGCTGAGACTGGGCGATAAACCATGAACCGGTGCAGCTTCGGCGGCGGTTTCCCCGATATCCCTGCCGTTCGTTCCGCCATCGTAATTTCCCCGAACATCGTAAGTTGCTGCGTATGCGACCGCAGCGGTGGCTTGCGTCCCAACACAAGTAGCGAGCTTCAAAGGAACGTGCAGAATAGATAATAGAATACTTCCCAAAACGAACACGCCGTCATCTTCACGGTTATCGGCTTGCTGCGCGTGGGTTAGAGTGGGCAGCAACACAATGGATGCAGTCAGAATTGACACTGCAACAGCTTGGGTTAGAGAGCGCTTCATCATTTTAGTTCCTTTCTTTGTGGTCGCTAGCTTCTCGCAATTCTGCGCGCCAACAGTTTGCTTGTCAAGCAACACCCGTGGGCTTTTCATTAATGTTTTGAAATGAGCTCAGAGAACCAGTGGATCCTTCAATTCTTCCCGTAATCTTGGAGCCCGTGACTTCGCTAACGACCTGTCGTTCCTTCACAGTTGCCGGAGGATTCAACAAGAACTTTGTCATGGCATCTGCCGGAATCGGCCGGCAAAAGTAAAACCCCTGACCCTCGTCACAGTGAAAAGCGCGCAACAGATTCTTAGCATTAGCCGTCTCCACTCCTTCAGCCACTACATTCAGTCCTAAGTTATGGCCTAAGTCGATTATCGATTTAACCACGACGGAATTGTCACGGTCAGTTTCTATAGTTTGTACGAACGATTTATCAATTTTTATGCACGCCACGGGAAGTTTCGTAAGGTAAGTGAACGAGGAATACCCTGTGCCGAAGTCATCGATAGCGAAATGGGCGCCAAGCTGGCGGATCTGATTCAAAGTGCGAATCACCCGCTGTGGGTCGTTCATGATGCTGGTTTCGGTAATTTCCAATTCTAGATGGTTCGGCGAGACGCCGGTATCGTGCAGTAGGGCTTCAATCTGTTCCGGCAGTTCCTGTGCCTCTAAATTCCACATTGTCAAGTTAACCGCTACGCTGATATCTAACCCCATCTCGTTCCACTGCCGACATTGCAGGAGTGCCTGTTGCAAAACCCAAAGAGTCAAGGGAATGATCAGCCCAGTTCGCTCCGCCACAGGTATAAACTGATCTGGCGCAATAATTCCATGTTCGGGATGTTGCCAGCGGAGCAATACCTCTACGCCCGTGACACGTGCCTTGAGGAGGTCTATCTTTGGTTGGAATGTTAGGAAGAATTGCTCCCGGACAATGGCTTGGCGAAGCGCCGTCATCCATTGACGGGCTGTGAAGAGGGTTCTTGGACTAGATGACCAGGCCGTGAACGATTTTCTACTCGATTTGGCAACTGCAAGATCTTTTTTGGCGTGCTCGATCATCTTGTCAACATTCTCGCCATGTTCGGGAAATAGAGCTACACCAACATACGGCTGAAGGACGATCGATTTATCATCGACCTTAACCGGATTCGCCAATCTCCCAAGGAGCCGATGGACTACCAAATCCAAGTCCTGCGGACCTTGAACCGATTGCAAAAGAACTCCAACTTGATCATCAGACAACAACGCGACCGTGTCGGAGTCACGGAGAGCTCCCCGAAGCCGCATTAGAATTGAAGTCTGCCAGTCAGTGTTCCGACCAGTCTGGCTGCCGCCCTTTAGATGATCGAATCCAAACAAAAGCACGGCTACCTGCGGAATCGTGTGCTTCGCGGAAAGAATAGCTTGCCGAACGCGCAATTCAAATTCAGTATTGCCCGAAACCGTAGGAGCGCCAGTTAGTATCGTGGAATTCAATTCGAGTCTTCCCGTTCGCAAGCTTCAAAAACGATGCTGCTCAGGAAATCTTGGGACCTCTCGGTCCGGCAGCAATGGCTGTGCCATACCGAGCGCTGGATTCTTGTGGATGTTTCACGAAGCATAAAGCCACGTCGATACATCGGTTGCTACTACCGACTGGCAGAAAAGACATTCAAGAGGACAGATTTGTCAGTTCTACGGTAACACGCCTGATCAACCATCGGCTACTCGCTGTGGTTTTCCCGCAGTTCATATCTGGAAATTACAGAACCATCACGATGTTTGGCCAAAAGCTCGAGCGGTTTAGGTTCGTTCTTGACAAAAATGGTCGCCACTGGATCTGAATAAACTGATTGCCAGTCTGGTTGATCCTTTAAGGCAGCTATTAGCGCGGAATCAGTATTGAAGATAACCCAACTAACGTTGTATTTTTTTAAAGTTTGTTTCCATCCCGGTGCGACATTGGCGATGCGCAGATAGTCGCGGCCAAACTTTTCCCCATACATATCAGAGCGGCCATCCATGAAGACACGGTAGGTGGGCCATGCGGCATAGATCATATAATCGCCGAATTCATCATCGTTAAACACATTGCCGTGAATTTTTTGTCGGTGTAAAAATTCGACGGCTTTAACTGGAAACCGTTTATCATCGAAGCGGTAAGTAATGAACCCTGTCGCGACGAGAGTGGTAACCACGGCGAGACTCGTTGTCGGCCAGAGATATCCCTTAAGATTATGGTCAATCGTAAGCAAATTCTGGTTGCGAGTCACATACCAGGTCGAGAAAGGCTCTGCCAGTCTGCCCGCAATATCGGTCAATGCTTTAAGAAGTACAGGGGCCAATATTATGGCAAAGAGCGAAACATGTCGAGCCGAATAGAGCGCCATGTACGATAATAGCATGGTGCAAATAACATCGACGAAACCAACTTTCGATCGTGACACCGCAAGAGCGCCAATTAAAAGAAGCAGCATATACTTGAAAGGAAGCGGTTCGTGGAAATTAGGTGATAAGAATTCCGTAACACGATCCATGACGAAGCGATCAGATGTGACGCGAATAGGAAATAATAAAATGTCAAAACCATGAGGATTGAAACAACATGCTGCCATGCATGCGAGCAATAGAAGCAGGAGAGTCTTTGCTCTTTTACGATGAATCCATGAGCTTTCTGGTTTCGCGGTTAATAGAGAGACCCACTCGCTCGCCAAATAGATCCCGAGTAGGATTAAGCCTATGATAAATCCGCCGTGAAGATTAACCCAGAGCAGCATTAGAATAGGAAGACAGCTGACAAAAATCTTTCTGTTCTCCGATTGATACGCAGAAAGGCAGTGACACCAAATGACAGTCAGTAAAATAGAAAAAACATGAGGGCGAGCAAGCCAATGTGTTGAAGAAGTTGCGGTTGCCAGTAAGGCAACAAAGGTACAGAGGATAAGATCATCTGATTTCGCTTTAAGACTTTGATAGAGGAGCCAATGAGTTAAGGCGAGTACAAATGCAAAAAAGACAACGACTCCAGTCAGTCCTGCCCATTCGAAAAGAAGTGCCATTATCACCTCCGCCAGCCACTCGTGCGCTGTCCACGACAGCGCTGGGAAGTGAAAGGAATAGAAGTCGTGTGCCGGAATACTCCAGTTCTTTAGAATGACTTGCCCCGTCTTTATGTGATATCCCGTGTCGCCATCGCCAAGCAGCGCGTTTCCGGAGCCGAAAATGAGAACAAAAAAAACGGCTATGAAGATCATGTTCCCGATGGAGGGTAGAAGAGTCGCTCGGAATGTCAATTTGAAGTGAGAAAGCTGGCTCGGCATTGGATCTCGTTCAGCGGCCACTCTTGACTCGACGGTGAGGTGATTAGTGATCTGTTAAGGTGATCAGCCAAGTGCCTGACGTGTTTTGGCCGGTTTTTGGCGCTCACTTCCAGCTGAGGTTTGCGGGCGAGCCCATACGGTGAAACGGGGTCCAGAAAAACGCTTGCCAAAGGGCAACAGCCAACGCGATCGGGACTTCTGTTTATCGGGATTTCGCGGCAAAACTATGCGAAAAAGCGATCCTTTGCCGAGCTCGCTTTCTACGGTAATCGTCCCGTGAATTTGGTCTAAGTGTTTCTTGACGATGCTTAGGCCTAAGCCGATACCGCCACGCGAGTTTTCTGAGGATGTTTTGTGCACCTGCATAAAAGGTTCAAAAATGCTTGTTAAATGTTGCTCAGAAATGCCCATTCCAGTATCTTGCACTTCGATCATAACTGAATCCGCGACGGGGGCGTTGCTTATACGAACCGAAATGGATCCTCGGTCTGTGTATTTGACCGCGTTCTGCAGTAAGTTGCTAACCACTTCTTTGACGCGCGTGGCGTCATTGCGCATTGTTACGGCCTCTCTCGGAACTTCCCAGCGAAGCTCTATGCCTTTCTGTCGGCAAAGAAATTCAAATGTGTCTCTGAGATCATTGACTACTTTGGTGAGCTGCAACTCCTCTATTCGAATTGGTTGTTTACCGGCCTCCAATCTCGAATAAATCAATATTTGATCAATCATGTTTTTCAAATGCGTAGATTGCTTGGCGACGACTTGAAGTATCTCGTTGTGCTTCATATCGATTTGACCGTAGAGGCCATCCGTGATGCATTCGATATAACCAATGATAACCGCCAACGGTGTCCGCAGCTCATGAGAGACCTGGTTAAGAAATTCTGCTTTTAGCTTAGCGAGGTTTTCCGCTTTTTCCTTCTCTTCTTTTAACCGCGTCAACTGTTCAGTGGTATTGGTTTTGGCACCTGACGAGGCGCTTCCTATCGCCAACCCCATCATTAGAATTCCGAAAGAGGCTATTGCGCCGTAAACAATCAGGTCCTTGTAAGCGGCTAATGACGGCAAAAAAGGACTAAGCCGTTCGGCGATATCGTCCTTACGCGAGTTTTTCAGTGATTGGCGGGAGGATCCAACAGTTTCGTGGGATTGGGCTAATGCTGAAGACACCGAGGAGACGTGCCCTACGGACGGCAAGCCAATGGCAGTTAATAGCAAAGCCACCAAAACGAGAGCAAACCCCGTCAAATCCCGTAACATATCAACTATGGATCAGCACGAGTTTCCGATTGGGCGATTTGTTTTTCAGGTTCGCAGACTTCGATTCGATCCTTGCCCGAATTTTTTGCAATGTACAAGGCGTGATCAGCATCACGCAATAGTTCCTGCCAATCGGAATAAAATTTTATAGATGTTGAGCTTACACCAATGCTGACCGTGAGGCGAAAGGGCCGGACAGTTGTACCGAACGCGCTTGATCGTATGGCGTCATGAATTTTGGTGGCTGCCTGGACTGCGTTTTCCTGGTCGGTTTCTGGCAGAACGAGAACGAATTCTTCGCCGCCATACCGTGCAGGAAAGTCGCTTTGACGAGTTTTCTCACGAAAGGTTTCTGAAATTTTGACAAGGGCAGCGTCGCCACCGTGATGACCATAAGTGTCGTTGATAAGCTTAAAGTTATCGATATCCAAAATCAGCAGTGATAACGGACTGTGATATCGTTTCGATCTTTCAAATTCTTCTCCCATCTTGTTTTCGAAAGCGCGTCGGTTAAATAGTCCGGTTAACGAATCTACTTGCGTTTGATATTCGAGATGTTGTTGGTATTGCACGACTCTTGAGCCCACCCGTATGCGCGCAAGTAGTTCGGAAAAGGAAAATGGTTTTGTGATGTAATCATCTGCCCCAAGGTCCAGCCCTCGAACACGATCTCCCTCCTGAATTCTAGCGGTAATCAATATTAAGTAAATACTTTTCAGCGCCGGATTGCCTCGGATGCGCTTAATTAGTTCAAACCCGTCCATTTTAGGCATCATGATATCGGATAGGGCGATCTGAACCTTTTCAGCGGCCAATTTCTCGAGTGCTTCTATGCCATTCCCGGCAGTAATAACTTTATATCCCTCGCGTTGGAGCACTATCGCCAATAGGTCTCGCTGATCAGGATGGTCTTCAATAACCATGACTGTAAGCGGAGTGCTCTTTTGATTGCTGTTCATTTTTGAAGTTCCTTCAAATAATCATGTTGAGCTGGAAAAAAACGACGATAACTCGCAGAATTGAATAGTTGCTAAATGATCGCCATTTGACGCAAATTCTATACCTTGCAACGTTCCTGGTTGATAATGATCAACCAGATGGCATTCCGCCACTGCGTACTCAAGCTCGGACGCAGCAGTACGTGCGGTCCGGATTATAGAATTTGCGTGAGTATTACGATGCGTTAGCTGTTCATGTTTCAGACTGGTTTCGTAGAACGCAACGAATCTTCCGTGCACAGATTTATGACACGGGCTTCAGTCTCGCTGTCAGTTTTGTCAAGCAGCAAGGTCGTTTTCGGCCTTCTTTCACGATAATCAGCTGAATTTCGATCAAGTTTGTTCTGGCATGTATTCTGCTCTCAGGGCTCAACGCTGTAAACAATCAACAAGTGAACACAGTTAAATACAGGAAGGGGGTGAACATTCGATGGAGCTTCTAAAGCGCTTGGTAGTTGAGGAGGATGGTCAAGGTTTGGTTGAGTATACTTTGATTGTCGTTCTTGTCGCGCTGGTTTTCTGGGTTGCTATCAAGAATACTAATATTGGCAGTCAGTTGGCCAGCGGTTGGAGTAAAGTCACCGTCTGCGTTAGTGATCCTTCTGGCTGTACCAGCTCATCCTAGTACGGGGTTATGCAGGAACGGCTCGGCCCGGAAGTGGAATAATCCACTCCCGTGCCGAGCCGAGCATTGGACGTGATTCTCCTTGACAACAATTAGGATCGAATGTACCCTTTGGCGGCTAATAATCGTGTTTTAAAAATTGACTATTTCGGATGCCCTTATATTTTCCGTAAGCGGCCTAGCGGCTTTTTTTGATCTTTGGATCAGAAAAATTCCGAACTGGCTTACTGTGGTTGGATTGCTGTGCGGGCTCGCACTAAATGGCTTTCATGGCTCCAGCTACTTAGTTGCCAGCATTTTGGGCTTCGTGGTGGGAGTTGTAGTCCTAGTGTTCCCTTTCGCGCTTGGATGGGTTGGAGCCGGAGACGTGAAGTACTTTGGAGTTGTAGGTGCGCTATTGGGTGTTTCCTGGTTACCGCGGGTTTTTTTTTATTCTGCACTTGTAGCGGGCTTGATTGCTGCTGCATATATGATTACAGGTCTTGCCCGCAGTTCGCGGTTTAGACAACTTTGGTTGGATTTAAAAACTATGGTACTTAGCGGCGGACAAGTTTTGCCGGCTTCTGTTTCCGCGAGAACTTCCGAGAGGGATATGTCTGTTCCTTGGGGTGTCGCTTTCGCAGCTGGAACAATACTCGCATATTATTTTGATTCAACAGGTAAATGGGCTTCCTTCTAAAGGCAACCTGCATGAATCAATCAAGGTAAATCGCTGATTTGTTGAGAACTAATGATTAGATGAGGAGCTGCTATGCAGAATAGGTTGAAGATCGCTCTGGTTGTTGCCGTATTTTTCGGTCTTGTAGCCGCATATGGCATTTACAATTTTCTCAGCCATCAACAAAAAGAGACCGACACCCTTCGAGCTGCGAATCAGGATATTGTGGTTGCCGCCCAGGATATTTTGCCGGGAACTAGCTTCAACGAAGAAACGCTCAAAAAGGGGTTGACGAAAACTACGCCTTGGCCAAAAACTTCAATACCCGCCGGCGCATTTTCAACGCCGCAACAAATTGTGGGTAAGGTAAGCCGCGTGAAGATTTTGGCCAACGAGCCGATCTTGGAGTCTCGCCTTGCTGGCGAAGGGGCGGGTCTCACGGTTCGTCTTGAGGCTGGCAAACGAGCCCTCGCTCTTAGAGTTGATGAAATTGTCGGCGTGAGTGGCTTTATCGTTCCAGACGATCGAGTGGACGTGATTCTCACGACGACGCCGTTGGGAGCGGCGCAGGATGCAAAAATTTCAAAGATTGTTTTACAGAACAAGCGGGTATTGTCGGTCGCCCAAAGTACTGAGCAAAAGGATGGGAAGCCCCAGCTTGCCCGTTCGATAACATTAGAAGTCACCCCCGAAGAAGCGGAAAAGCTTTCGTTAGCATCCCAAGAGGGCCAAATTGTTTTAGCCCTGCGGGGGCTTGGCGATGACGCACCAATAGCAACGATCGGTAGCAATAAAAGGGATCTGTTGGCTTTAGCGGCGGCGCCGCAGAAGGCTTCCGGTGGTGTTAGAGCCGTGCCTCCACCTGATAAGTACAGAGTCGAGGTAATACACGGTAGTAATCGTAACGTGGTGGAATTCTAGTCGGGAAGGGGATCGTCCATGAGGAACTCTTACGTGACGGGGCGACTAATTGCTTTTACGGTGGCAATCGTTCTCGTTGTTGTGCTGGCGGGCGGCGTAGGCGCACAGCCGCAGACAACCCCAGCCATAACTGTAACCGTAAATAAGTCAATGGTATTTCGTTTGGCTGAGCGAGCTAAGCGGGTTTCGGTTTCTCAGCCCGAAGTAGCTGACGTGCTAGTCGTGGCTCCGAGTCAACTTTTGATTAACGGAAAAAATGTTGGCACTACCTCGCTAATTATTTTCGATGACAAAGGTGGGGTATCGAATTATGATCTGATTGTCGCGCCAGATATCTCCGCTTTACGTACTCAATTGAGATCTGTGTTTCCAAATGAGACGGTTGAGATCTCGACCTCTGGGCCATCTCTGGTGTTGCGCGGCGAAGTGTCCAACGAGGTTGTCTATGATCGAGTTTTGGAAATTGTCGCGACCTACCTCCCGCCCAAGCCTCCGGCGACCGTTACTCCTTCAACGAGTCAGTCATTTACAATTGGTACCTCGCCAATCGCGCAAATTTCGAGCTCGGGAACTGGTTTCGCTGGTGGCGGCACATTAGCCTTTAACGAAGAAGCTTCATTGACGGACCCATATCGCTGGAATGACAAAAAGAAAATAGACGGCGTCATTGATCTGCTTGTTATCAGGGAAATCCGCCAAATCGAGTTAGATGTTGTAGTAGCCGATGTCTCAATGACTAAATTAAGGGATATCGGATTTGATTTTGCCCAAGCTTATAAAGGCCAAGTGGCGAGTTTAAGCACGATTGGGAGTTCAGCTTTTGGCTCGCTTGGAACACAGACAATCGTTGGGAATGCTATTACTAGTGTGGGCACCTTTCCGCCCGCAACTGGAGCGTTCCAGTGGGTGAACGGCGCGTATTCCTTTGCGACGCTTTACCGCATGCTACAAAACAAGGACGTCGCACAAATACTAGCTCAGCCGAGGCTTGTGGTTAAAAACGGTCGTAGCGGAGGATTTTTATCTGGTGGAGAAGTTCCAATCATTACGACGACCGCAAATACTTTCGGCGTGATTTATAAGCCATTCGGTGTTCGGCTTGATTTTATTCCGACAATTACTCTGTCCGATAGAATCGACCTTCGGGTGTTTCCAGAGGTTAGCGATATCGCTGCCGGCGCCGGAACCGGAACGCCAAGTTTTGTGGTCCGCCGAACGGTCAGTCGAGTGGAATTGAAGGAAGGCGAGAGCCTAATCATCGGCGGGTTACTAGATCAACGGACTGTAAAGGATCTTACGAAATTTCCTTTTTTAGGTGATGTTCCGATTTTGGGCGCATTGTTTAGAAGTACAAAATTCAACAACAAGGAATCGGAGCTCGTCTTCGTCATTACCCCGAGGATCGTCCGAACTATGAAACCGGGGGAAAAGCCACAGCTCCCATCGTTGGAAAAATATGACGATCCCGATTTTCGCCAGGTGCCCGTTCCGGGTGGCAACGATGAGAAAAAGCCCGCCAATCGAGGCGCGTCGATTCCATAGAATCGCAGATGTAGGTTCGAAGTACACTTAAAAGCAATTCATGAAACTACCAATTTGCCTCATCGGTGAAGATAGTTTGGCGCTCGCTTCCCTCAAGCAGCAACTTGAGCGGGAAGCCTCTGTATCTGTGGAGCCACGAATTTGCGGTTACGGTGATGCATTCGATGCGCTGAAGAACCGAACCGCTCCAATGGTTGCAGTGATCGACATTAACTTGGATCCCGAGCGCGCTTTCTCTGTTGCAGAACAGATTAAGCTTAGGCTGGCGAACGTCCGACTGGTGATGACATCGCCAACGGGGGCGCCGGATACTATTTTACGGGCGATGCGCTCGGGTGCGGAGGAGTTCTTAACTCAACCGTTCAGCTGGAGCGAGGTTTTAAAGTCATTCGACGCGATCCGAAAAAAAATTGATGTCCATACGTTAAAGGCGAATGAGCGTGGACATGTCATCGCCGTCTCCTCCAATAAGGGAGGTGTCGGTTCGACGACTGCGGCAACGAATTTGGCAGCCTGTCTCGTCGCGCAGCACAAGTCGGTCTGTCTTGTCGACCTTGTATTGCAGTTCGGCTCAGTAACTAGCTTTCTCAATATCGATGCCTCTTATACCATCTTGGATTTGGTTAAGAATTTAAAGCGTATCGATCCTCTCTTTCTCGACGGCTCACTAGTGAAGCACG
>Ga0207645_10003902_pt1 | contig 11146 bp, 10 predicted proteins | sample KBSM53metaG_FD_184331 | JGI IMG/M metagenome (GOLD analysis project Ga0207645, IMG submission 184331) | Miscanthus rhizosphere microbial communities from Kellogg Biological Station, Michigan, USA - KBS M5-3 metaG (SPAdes) (version 2) | ecosystem: Host-associated > Plants > Roots > Rhizosphere >...
GCCGTCGACCTGGCGATCCTGGCCGGATGCGCGGCCGGCTTCTTCCTGCTCGCGACGCGCGCGCTGGCGGCGGCGCCGCTCGTGCCAATGAACAACCCGTCGTTCTACGAGAGTCTGGCGCATCACCAGTGAGGAGCATGAACCGTGGCTGACCCCGTCCGCCGCACGCTGACCGGCCTCGTCACGCTGGCGATCTGCGCGGTCACCGTGATGGCCACCGTCGCGCTGGTCTACCCGGCGGCGCCCGCGGGGGGCGAGCTGGCCAACCGCATTCCGGAAGCGCCGCCCTACGTCACCTCTGAGGCGGCGCTCATCGGCCCGCCCTTCGAGGAGTACTGGACGACGACCGATCATCCGGCGCAGTGCCAGAACTGCCACAAGCGAATCTTTGACGAGTGGAAGGGATCGATGATGGCCAACGCCTGGCGCGATCCCGCCTGGCGCGCGGCATTCCTCCTGTCGGCGCGCCAGATTTCCAGTCACGGCAACTGCGACACGCCGCCGCCGCCCGACGGAACGGCGAAGGCGCGGCACAACCCGTTCGCAGAGGGAGAAGAGTGCATCAGCGCATTCGATCTCGGCGCCGGGCGCCAGCGCCTGGCGCGCTCCGGATCGCTCGTCGACGGCTTCTGCTCGCGCTGCCACATGCCGACCAACTACGTCGACAACGTGCCGCTGCACAACGTCACGGTCGATGCGGCGACCGGCCTCGAGCACGGCGCGCTCGACGTGCGCTTCAACCCGACCTCCGACAACGCGACCGGCCTGGCCTTCGCGACGCTCGACTCGCAGTTCCGCAATACCGACTCGGGCAAGAGCGGTGTCGCCTGCATGGTCTGCCACAGCCTCGCCGAGACGCGCAACACGCCGTACCACAACTGGGCGCGTTCCCGCGGCAGCAGCGGCTACGTGCCGGTGCCCGGCTCGCAGTCACGCGCGCAGCTCCTCGGGGCCTCCCAGCGCGACATGCTGGACGTGCCGGAGCCGAACGACCCGTCGCTCGGCTACAGCGTCGGCGCCGGTTCGTACCGGCTGTCGCCGCACGCGATCGCGTTCCCGGAGCGGCTCGGGCCGCTCGTCTCGGCGCAGCACGCCGCCGAACCCGACCGCTACCTGGCCGGTGTGTTCAAGCGGCCCGAGTCGGCAGAGCCGATGAACGCGCCGAAGCATGACGGCTACCGCCAGGTGCTGGCGACGCGCGCCGAGTTCTGCAGCACCTGCCACGACGTGACCAATCAGCTGACGATCAAGAACGCCCTCGGCAAGTGGGTCGGCGGGTTCCCCATCGAGCGCACCTATGCCGAATGGTCGAGCAGCCGTTACGCCGATCGTCCCGGCAACGCCAACTTCGATCCCGCCTACAAGCGCGACTGCCAGACGTGCCACATGCAGCAGGACTACGGGCAGCCCGGCACCGCGCAGACGCTCTATCACAACGGCGCACCGGTGCCGCCGCTCTCGGGCCCGCTCGCCACCGACGGGCCGTCGCGCACCTACTTCAGCCATCACTTCATCGGCGGCAACGCGTACATTCCGCGGCTGGTCGGCGGCAGCCTGGACGACACCGGCAGCGTCGAGCCGTACCCGGAGCTCTCCACGTTCAGCTTCTCGTCGGCCGACGAGAAGAGCGTGTATCACAACGCCTACTGGATGAACGCCGGCAAGCGCGGTGCCGCGACGCAGCAGGCGCGGCTGGCGTGGGATCGCCTGCGCAACGTGCTCGATCTCACCGTCACCGGCGCCGCGCACGCACCCGCCGGCACCGAAGTCCCGGTGAAAGTGACCGTCGCCAATACCGGCAGCGGCCACAACTTTCCGACCGGCTTTCCCGAAGGACGGATCGCCTGGGTCGCCGTCACGGCGTTCGATCTCGCGACCGGCCGGGAGCTCCCGATCCACGACCGCTTCTGGAACCGGACCTCGTTCGGCGTGGGCCGGCTCACCACCGGCGAGACGGTCGACCCGGCGTTTCCCGGCTGCGGATGGAAGCTGCCGGCCGGCTCGCCGGATCCGTTCGCCTACCAGTTCAAGGCCGTCGCGACGCGCGGCGACGAGTGCCCGACGCTCGAGCTCGTCTACGCCACGCCGCGCAACCTCGCCACCAACGCGCAGGGGCTCCCGATCGACGCGCAGGGGCGCGTCATCGACAAGAGCAACCCGCTCGGCCAGCCGATCTTCCGCGACCTGAACGGCAACGGCGATCGGTTCGACGACGCGTTCCTGCGCGATACGCGGCTGCGTCCGATGCCGAACGCCGGCGCGACCGTCGCGCTGGACCGCTACGCTGTGGTGATCCCGCCGGGGACGCAGGGGCCGGTCGCCGTCACCGCGGCCGTCTACTACCAGTCGCTCGAAGCGATCGTCGCGAAGAAGTTCCTCGGCAACCTCGCCGACACCAACACCAACGGCGTGCTCGAGCCGTGCGTGCTCGGCGGCCGCTGCGACGGCCGCCGGCCGTCGGCGGAACCCGCCGTCGTGGAAGCGGCGCCGCCCGTGCCGATGGAAGTGCGCAACTGGGTCGTGCAGATCGACGGTCCGCGCGCTGCCACGGCAGCCCCGGCGCTGCTCGCCACGTATCCCGAGCCGCACGCGGCGCGCGCCTACGCCGACGTCGTTCCGAAGGTCGCGTTCTCCGAGCCGGTGGCCAACCTCGATGCGGCGAGCTTCACCCTGACCGACGCCTCGCACGCGACGGTCGCCGCGTCGGTCCACCAGGTGGGCGATGGGACGTGGGGCCTGTTTCCCGATCGCGTCTTCCTGAAAGCGGGCCAGACCTATACCGCGAGAGTTGCCGCCGGGGTGTGCGGCTACGACGGAGCGTGCACGACGAAGCCGATCGTGTGGAGCTTCACGGTCGCGGCGCAGCCGGACGAGGCGTCCGGCGACACGTCCATTCCGGCTGGATTCGGAAAAGGAAAGCAATGAAGTATCTGCGTGCGCTCTGTTGTTGTCTCGCGCTGCTTGCCGTGCCGGCGAGCGCGGCGGCGCAAGATCGGCTCGGCGGTCACTTCGGTGCGGTGTTTCCGCTCGTCACGCACGCCAACGGCGAGACGACGACGATCTCCGACGACTTCGTGATCGGCTTTCCGATGGGGATCACCGTGAAGACGGGGCAGCGGTGGGCCTTCGATCTCGAGCTGGTTCCCGTCATTCAGAATCAGCCGCTGAACGTCTCGCTGACGGTGCATCCCGGCGTGATCCGCGCGCTCGGCGGCGGGTATGCGGCGGGTGTCAGGATGGCCTTCGACGTGAACCAGGCGTCATGGGGATTCACCCCGCTCGTCAATCGGGCGTTCGCCATCCCCGGCAGCAGCTGCGCCTGGTTCGTCGAAGGCGTGGTCCCGATCCGTTTTCAGCAGGATTCGTCGGGAGAGAACCACACCTCCATCGGCCTCGCCGTCCACACCGGCATCGGGTTCTGATCCGGCAGGCGGCGGCCGAGCTCCGAATCGTGGAGCGGCGCCGGACGGTCAGCGTCCGGAGATCACGTCCGAATAGCCGCGGATGCGGCCGGCGGCCTGCGCGTTCAGCAAATCGTCGATGCCCTGCAGTTGCGACGCGCTGTTGTCGCCTGGCCGCGACGTCATGCCGAACCGCCCGAAGATCGATCGGATGATCACGCTCCCCGGCGCGTGCGGCACCTGGCGCAGGTTGCCGACGAAGCGGGGAAAACTGCCGTCGCGAAACAGGTAGAACTCGACGTTCGACGCGTAGAACACCGACAGCGCCTCGCCGCGGCTGGCCAGCCGCTTGCCGATCGCGGCGAGCGCTGACGGGCCGCTCAGATCGCCGACGACGGGAATGACGCGGTCCTGCACCTCGAGCCCGCGCACGAACTGGAACGACTCCTCAGAGGCGAGGAAGTTCGACTGCCGTCCCGCCGAATCGGTGTCGAGCAGGAGATCGCGATACGTCGGATAGTCGCGCTGCGGCGGACGGCCGGTGCTCTGGAACTGCAGCGACAATCCCGCCTCGGCGAACCGCTGGTGGAACGCCGCGATCGTCCTGAGATCGTCGCTCGAGAGCGGCACCCCGAAAGCTTTGATCGCCTGATCCATTCGCGCGTGGATCGCGGCCGCGTCGCCGGCGCGGTTGTCGTCGATGTAGCGCGCCAGCCGTTCGACGGGCGCGGTGCGCCACGCCTCGATCGCCGCAGGCAGCGGCCGGCCGAACAGCAGCGCCAGGTATTCGATGCGCGTGCGCGCCTGCTGGAACAGCGCCTTGAAGAGCAGGTGCAGCAGCAGGTTGTCCCGCCGGATGTCGACGATGAACGCGAGGGCCGGCCGGCTCTCGGCGATGTAGGTGAAGTTCTGATCCGGGCCGACGCCGATGTAGGCGCCGCCGTGAAGGTTCTTCGCCCGCAGCGCCGGCACCACCTGCAGGTAGGACGACTCGTTCGAGATCAGGTTGTCGGTGTCGAAGTAGCCGGCGGGCTCCGAGAGCGACGCGATCGCCTGCGCGAACGCCGAGGGCGGCGGCGATTGCTGGCGCGCGCCCGCCCACGCCAGCGCGGCGGCTGCCACGAGGGCAGCGATGCCGCAGACGCGTGAGAGGCGGCGGGGCGTGGTCATCGCCCCAGAGTATAGACGGCTCTATTGGCGCTCGGTCGAGATCGTCGGGAACGGTCTCACGCTGTACGTGCCGTCGCCGGTGAAGAGCCCGGCGATGCGCTTGCCGAGCGGCTTCGACGCACGCGAGCCGGTCGTGTTGACGGCGACCAGCAGTGGCGCGGACGTCGTCATCGGACGGCTCGTCAGGCGCGCCTGCGCCGGGGCCATCGGACGCTCGCGCCGACGGGCCGGCGTCACCGTCACCGAGGCCGGCGTCACGTGGGTGTTCAACGTCGACGGACCGATCGACTGAATCAAGAGGGGCACGGGCACCGCTTCCGCGGTGATGGTTGCGGGATCGAGGAGAGCGGGGACTCCGGCGTCGTGAGGGAGAAGGATCGGAGCAGCGATCAGCGCGGTGGTAATTACCGCGGCGGCGGACATTCCCAGGAGATCCCGCTTTTGTGCGCTCGAGAGCCGCACGGCGTTTTCAGAGGGCATGGTCAACGCTCCCTTTGGCTCCATGCCCAAAACCCTTCCAAATTCCGCGCCGACTCGGCCGTGAAAACCGCTCCCGCCAAGTTTCTGACGCCAGCGGAGTTGCGCGAGATCGCCGGTCGGCCCGAACCATGCTTGGCGTGAAGCGTTCCCACACTGACCTGCGAAGATTTACACGGCGCACACGGCGATTACGGGCCTGTAATGCGATCACAGGAATCGCCGTCCCGTCACGCGCTCCGTCACTTCGAGCGTGCCGCGCCGCGCGGAGATGAGGGACACTCGCGCCGAGGCTCCATGCACGATCTCCGCTTCGCTCTTCGGCTCCTCCGTTCGTCGCGGCTCTTCACCGGCACGGTGGTGCTCACGATCGCGCTCGGCATCGGCGCGACGACCGCGATTTTCAGCGTGGTCAACGCCGTGCTGCTGCGGCCGCTGCCATTTGGCGAGCCTGCCCGGTTGATGCAGGTGGCCGAGAAGAACGACCGGCTGCACCTGCCGAACTTCGGCGCGTCCGTTCTCAACTTCCTGTCGTGGAAAGAGCAGACGCAGTCGTTCGAGCGGCTGGGGGCCTTTCGATTCTCGACCTTCAATCTGAGCGGCCGCGGCGAGCCGGAGCAGTACACCGGGAACGCGATGTCGCCGTCGCTGCTGCCGCTCCTCGGGCTCAACGCCGTCGCCGGACGCGGCTTCACCGACCAGGAAGAGCAGCCGGGCGCGGCGCCCGTGGCGATGATCAGCGAATCGCTGTGGCGGCGCCGGTTCAACGCGGATCCCGGGCTTCTCGGATCGCCGCTCACCTTCAACGGCATCGCCTACACCGTCGTCGGCATCGCGCCGCGCGCGCTCACCGTCCTCACCGCCGGCGACGTGTGGGTGCCGCTGATCATCGACCCGCCGAAGGAGATGCGGCTGAATCACGTCATCTTCGTCGCCGGGCGCCTCAAGCCGGGCGTCAGCCCCCGCACCGCGCAGGTCGAGATGGACGCCATCGCCGCCCGCATGGCCCAGCAGTATCCCGAGATGCGCGACTGGGGCGTGAACCTGGTCACGTTCACCGACACGTTCGTCAGCACGCAACTGCGGACGGCGCTGCTGGTGCTGCTCGGCGCGGTGCTGTTCGTGCTGCTGATCGTCAGCGCCAACGTTGCCAACCTGCTGCTGTCGCGCGCCCTGTCGCGGCAGAAGGAGATGGCGGTCCGGGCGGCCATCGGCGCCAGCCGCGCACGTTTGCTGCGGCAGCTGCTCGTCGAGAGCCTGGTGCTGTCGGCGATTGGCGGCGTCGCGGGCGTGATCGCGGCGGTCTGGGCGGTGGACGTCCTGGAAGCGACGCTGCCGCCGTTCGTGCTGCCGGTTCCCGACATCGGGGTCGATCGCACCGTGCTGCTGTTTGCCGCCGCGGTCTCGCTCGCCACAGGGATCGTCTTCGGTCTGGCGCCGGGGTGGCATGCCGCGCGCACCGATCTCAACGCGACGCTCAAGGAATCGGGGCGCGCCTCGACCGGCGCGGGACGCGCGTTCCGCAAGGCCCTCGCAGCGGCGGAGCTCGGGCTCGCGACGATGCTGCTGATTGGCGCGGTGCTGCTGGTGCGCAGCCTGCTCGAGCTGCAGCACGTGACGCTCGGCTTCGATCCCGATCGCGTCATGACGCTCCAGGTGTCGCTTCCGCCGGGGAAGTATGCCGGGGCCCGCGGCATCGAGTTCTATCGCGAGCTGGGATCCGCGATCAGGACGATCCCCGGCGTGAAGGCCGCCGGCGTCTCGAGCGGCATTCCGTTCGGCGCCGGCAACTACACGACGTCGCCGGTCGCCGCGCCGGGCCGCTCGGCGCTGCCGCCTGGGACCTCGGTGCCGATCGACTGGCGGACGGTCGGGCCGGCGTACTTCGAGACCATGCGGATCCCGCTGCTCAAGGGACGCGATTTCACCGCCGCGGACACGGCCACCGCGCCGGCGGTCATGATCGTCAGCCGGGCCACCGCGCGCACGTTCTGGGGAGACGAGGACCCGATCGGCCGTACCGTGCGCCGCGTCGCCGACGGCAAGGACTTCACGGTGGTCGGCGTCGTCGGCGACGTGCGCAGCACCACGTTGAACCGGGAGTCGCCCGCGCTGTACTACTCGGCCGGCTATCGCACCTGGGCGCTGATGGACATCGTGGTCCGCATCGACGGCGATCCGGCTTCGGTCGTCAGCGTCATCCGCCGCAAGGTCCGCGAGATGGATCCGGACGTCCCGATCGCCAACGTTCGTCCGATGGCGGAATGGGTGTCGTCGAGCGCGGCGCAGCCGCGGCTGAACGCGACGCTGCTGGGCGTCTTTGCGGCGATCGCGCTGGTCGTCTCGGCGATCGGCACCTACGGCGTGCTGGCGTATTCGGTGTCGCAGCGGACGAAGGAGCTGGCGGTGCGGATGGCGCTCGGCGCCGACCGCGGCGGCGTGCTGCGGCTCGTCGTGGGTGAAGGGATGCTGGTGGGAAGCGCCGGGATCGCCGCGGGTATTGCCGGTGCCATGGCGCTGAGCCGCGCCCTGTCGTCGATGGTGTTTGGCGTCTCGGTGCGGGACCCGTCGACGTTCGTGGCCGTGCCGCTGATGCTGGCGGGAGTGGCGCTGGCCGCCAGCGCCGTGCCGGCGATCCGCGCCTCGCGGGTCAATCCGATCACGGCCCTGCGGCTGGACTGATCTACTTCACGTGCAGCGTGCCCTTCATCGAGGGATGAATGCTGCAGATGTAGGGGAAGTCCCCCTTCTTCTTCGCGACGAACGTCCACGACTTGCCCGGCTTGATGTCGTCGGAGTCGAACCCGCCGGTCTTCGACGTGGCGGTGTGCGGATAGGGATCCTTGTTGGTCCAGACGACGCGGTCGCCGGCGTTGACCGTGAGATCGGCCGGTGCGAATGACGTCGCGACGACGGTGACGGTGTGGCGCTCCGGTTTCGCCGCCGCGGCACCCGACGCCGTCACGATCGTGACGGCGCCGAGCGCGGCAAGCAGGGCCGTGAGCGCGCGCGAAGTGAACGGGCGCGTCACGGTTGTTACTTCGAGAGGTCCGACTGGACCATCTTCGCGTGCTCGAGGTGCGCGACGAACGCCGGACGCACCTTGACGAGCAGCGCCTTCAGCTCCTCGTTCTTCGCGCCGGGGATCAGCGTCTTGTCGACGGCGTCGAGCACCGCCTGGTGATACGCCACTTCGTGATCGACGTACGCCTTGTCGAACTCCTTGCCCTTGAGCGTCTTCAGGTTCGCCAGGTTCGCCTGGCCGCCGCTGGCGAGGCTCTTCGCGGTGTCGTTGTCCTCGGGCTTGACGCCGAGCTTCGTCGCGAGATCCACCGCCTGCTTGTTCACGCCGGTGTGGTCGGTGACCATCGTCTGCGCGAACTTCTTGACTTCGGGATTGGTCGCCTTGGACGCCGCGAGCTTGCCGGCATCGACGTCGACCTGGTTGGCGGTGACGACGATCTTGGCAATCTGCGCATCGTTGATGCCCTGGGCCAACGCCGCGGTCGGCAGCAGCAGGGAACCGGCGAGGACGAGAACGGAAGACTTCATTGACTCTCCTTGAATACGGTGATGTGTTCGGGTGATTCCGACGCCGTGTGTGAGAACCGCCGGCGGGCGGCGTTTATTCCCGCCGGTCCTGCTCGAGCCGCGCCAGCACGGCGGCCACGATGCGATCGCAGCGTGCGCCGGCGAAGCCGTAGACGCCGGCGCGCGCCGTGTCCATGTCGCGCTCGAGCGATTCGCGCAGCAGCGCGCGCGCGCGGAACAGCCGCGTCCGCACCGTCGCCGGCGGGATGCCGAGGCACTCCGCCGTCTCCTGCACCGTCATCTCTTCCACCTCGCGCATCACGAACACGGTGCGGAAGGCGACCGGCAACTGATCGATACGGCGCTCGATGACCTTTCGGATTTCACCGCGCAGCGTCGAATCGGAAGGGGACTCCGCCTTCTCGTCCGGGAGGTCGCTGGCCATGTCGTCGGATCTCCCCACGTGCCCGTCGAAGGCGCGGAACGGCACGACAATCGGTTCGCGCTTGCGCTTGCGCAGCACCATCAGCGCCTGGTTGATGACGATCCGCGTGAGCCAGGTGGCGAGCTCGGCCTCACCCCGGAACTGGTCCGAGCGCCGGAACGCCTGGACGTAGGCGTCCTGCAGCGCGTCTTCGGCGGCGGCGTCGTCCTTGAGGATGGCGCGCGCGACGCGGAAGAGGCGGGCGTTGTGCCGGCGCATCAGCGCCTCGAGCGCGGCCGGCTGGCTCGGAATCGTCGTTTTCGGGGCTTCTCGCATGCTGTCTGAGTATTCGATGCGCCTGGCGGGCGTGGCGTTCCCGGAGGGCGGGAATCCCAAACCGCAGAGGTCGCCGGTTCGTCCAATCGCGTATGCATCTGCACCGCCAGCGCCGCCTCGTCACACCGCTTGTCCTGCTCCTCTTCACGTCGTTTGCATTCGCCCAGTCGGCGCAGGAGAACGCCGCCGACGCCGAATGGCTGATCAAGAGCCTGGAGATTCACGAAGGCAGCGCCGTCGGGGAGATTGGCGCCGGAGACGGCGAGCTGACGGTGGCGATGGCGAAGGCCGTCGGCCCCACCGGCACCGTGTTCAGCAACGAATTGAACAAGGAACGGCTGGCCGCCCTGCCGCGCGCGGCCGAGAAGGCCGGCGTGAAGAACGTGACGCCGGTCGAAGGGCGCGAGACCGAGACCGGCTTCAGCGATCAATGCTGCGACGCGATCTTCATGCGCAACGTCTATCACCACTTCGGCGATCCCGCGGCGATGAACGCCAGCCTCTTCAAGTCGCTCAAGCCCGGCGGCCGCCTTGCCGTGATCGACTTCACGCCGCCGGGCGAGGAAGCGGAGAAGCCGTCCGGCCGGTCGGCGGACGGCTTTCACGGGGTCAAGCCGCAGACCGTGGCGCGCGAGCTGCTCGCCGCGGGATTCGAGGTGATCTCCGCCGAGACGCACAACCGCGCGGTGCAGGTCGTCGCGCGCAAGCCGCCCCGGTGAGGAGGCTGGAGGTCGGAGGTCGATGGCGGCGGTTACTTCTTGATGAAAGTGCCGTCGCGCAACTCTCGGAACGCCCGCTGGAGCTCGGCCTCGGTATTCATCACGATCGGGCCGTACCAGGCCACGGGCTCCTCGATCGGGCGTCCCGAGACCAGGATGAACCGCATCCCTTCGTCGCCCGCCTGAACGACGATTTCGTCGCCGCGATCGAACAGCACGAGCGAGCGATTACCGGCCGCGCTGTACTCCGTGCGATCGGATCCGTCCACCGCCTCAGTGAGCACGGCGCGTGGCTCGGATGCATCGCGGAAGGTTCCGGAGCCTTCGAAGACGTACGCGAAGGCGTGGTTCGTGCGGTCCACTGCGATTCGCTTGCGGCGGCCGGCAGGGACGAAGATGTCCACGTAGCGCGGATCGGCCGCAACGCCTTCGACCGGCCCCGTCCGTCCCCAGAACTCGCCGCAGATCACGCGCGCGCGCGTGCCATCGTCATCGGTGACCTCCGGAATGTCGCGCGCGGCGATGTCCTGGTAGCGCGGCGCGGTCATCTTCAACGATGAGGGCAAGTTGGCCCAGAGCTGAAAGCCGTGCATCCGTCCCTGCGGATCGCCCTTCGGCATCTCCTGGTGCAGAATGCCGCGTCCCGCGGTCATCCACTGCACGTCGCCCGCCCCGAGCGCCCCCTGGTTGCCGAGGCTGTCGGCGTGCGTCACGTTGCCGGCGAGCACGTAGGTGATGGTCTCGATGCCGCGATGCGGGTGCCATGGAAAACCCGCGCTATAGTCGGCGGGCGACTCGTTGCGGAAGTCGTCGAGCAGGAGAAACGGGTCGAAGTCGGTGGTGTTGCCGAAGCCAAAGGCGCGGCGCAGCTTGACGCCGGCTCCTTCAACGGTCGGCGTGGCCTGGACGATGCGTTTGACGGCTCTTACTGACATAATGTATTCAACTATACATTAGTAAGTAGATAACGTCAAAGCACCTCCCTGGCCCTATTCCCAAGCCCTATTCCCACGTCCTATTCCCAAGCCCCTATTCCCAAGCCCTATTCCCAAGCCCCTATTCCCAAGCCCCTATTCCCAAGCCCTATT
>Ga0207645_10003903_pt1 | contig 11144 bp, 14 predicted proteins | sample KBSM53metaG_FD_184331 | JGI IMG/M metagenome (GOLD analysis project Ga0207645, IMG submission 184331) | Miscanthus rhizosphere microbial communities from Kellogg Biological Station, Michigan, USA - KBS M5-3 metaG (SPAdes) (version 2) | ecosystem: Host-associated > Plants > Roots > Rhizosphere >...
CGACTCATCCTGCGCGGTCAACACCACGCTCCAGTGCGTCGTCGTAAACGCGACTGGCCAGTCTGGCCCGCCAAGTGCCCCACCACTTGCGGTTAGGGAAGCCACCTCATCATCAGCCGGCACACCATCCATGTAAAAGTCGCTCAAGCCCAAGCCTGCGCCACCCCACAAAATAACATGGTCACGTCCTCCAGCGGAAACAAATTATATACTCTTTACCAAACAAAAGTCTTTAAGCCGACCTCGCCGATTCTCTGATCTTACTCAGGACGACCGGTACGCTTACATTAGTTCCCATTGTGAGACGTTGCGCAATCTCTGTCATGTAGTTTCCGGGACAGAATCTGATCTCCGATTTCTGACCTCTGAACTACCCGCCCTGTACCGGTGGCATAATGGCGATTGTGTCGCCCTCATTCAACGGATGATTGCGATCTACGAATTCGACACCGATTCCAAAGAGGACACTTCTTTCGAAATCCCGTAGCTGCGGATACCTTTCTTTTAACTGTTCGAAAAGGTCCTTCACGGTCGCATTCTCCGGCAGCGACAGTTCAAGCAAGGAAGCATCCACGATTTCCTTCAGTCGTGAATAAAGTTCCACGCGCACTTTCATGATGCGACCAGCTCCTTTTTTAACACGCCAATGCAGGGGAGATTGCGATACCGCTCACGATAATCGAGTCCATAGCCGACCACAAATTCGTCGGCAATATCGAATCCGACGTAATCCGCTTCCGTTGGCCGGGCCCGCGCTTTTATTTTCCGAAGTAAGACGCAAACACGGATACTTTGCGGCGACGCGGTCTGTAATTTTTCGCGAATGGCATTGATTGTCGTTCCGCTGTCGAGAATGTCGTCGAGCAACAAGATGTGCCGGCCGGCCACGTCCGGCTGCGCAATTTGCCGGAAGATTACTTCGCCGCTGGTTTGCAATCCGCCATGGTAACTGGCGACGCTCAAACAATCGAGGCGCAGCGGCAGGGGAATGCGCCGCAACAAATCGGCCATGAACATGAGGCTGCCATTGAGAATCGCGATCACCGTCAACTCGCGGTCGCGATAGTCTGCTGAAATTTGGGCTGCAATCTCATCCAATCTCTGTACGATCGTCGCCTGGTCGAAAAGCACCCGCTCGAGGTCGTCCTGCATTGCCGTAACAGTACGCCATTTCACTACTGTCATGTCGAGCGAAGTCGAGACATCTCTGACTGTTTTTCGAGATAGGGTTAGAGATTCCTCGGTCCGAGCCGGACTGGCATTTTTTCGCTCGGGATAACCTTCGGTTGCCCCCGAAATTCTGCACCTCTAGCTTTCAGTCCATGTCGGTCGTCACCAAGAATTTCACCGTCGCGACTTCTGGCAAAGGCACCTACGAAATCACCGACAAAATCGAAGCGTTTTTGTGCGAGAGCAAAATTAAAAACGGCATTGTTACAATTTTCGCGCAACACACCAGTTGCAGCCTGATTGTGATGGAGAATGCTGATCCCACGGCACGGCGCGACCTCGAAGAATTTTTCGATCGGCTGGTGCCGGAGAACTCCGACTATTTCGAGCATGATTCCGAAGGCGCCGACGACATGCCATCGCATATCCGGATGGTGTTAACGCATAGCAGCGAAACGATTCCCGTCGTGGATGGGCGGATGCAGCTTGGAACCTGGCAGGGAATTTTCCTTTTCGAACATCGGCGCGCCTCCCATCGGCGGAAAATTGTTGCGACGGTGATGGGCGAATAATGGACGTTATCCCGAGTTCCGCGGATGCGGGATCTGGCAGACTATTGAAAAACTGTCCTCACTGCCGCTTGCGCGTGCGTCTCTCCCAGCGGGAGAGAATGGGCGAGGAGGGATACGTCGCGCTTCTCTGTAATTGCACGCAAGGGCGGTTCCTTCTCCCTGGGGGAGAAGGTGAGGATGAGGGTTTCAACACTCTGCCAGGGATCCCGTGGAAGTTACCTTTAAGTTTACGCAACGGACCCCTCGGCCCCGAAAGCATTCGGGGCTCAGGATGACAGTATTATGGGGCATACATCGCATCCACCAACCGAAGCGATTTCTCGTTAGGCAATACCGATTGCGCCATCTGGTTCATCACGTAGGCGAAACCGATCTTGTTCTCCGGATCGGCGAAGGCGTGGCTTCCGCCCGCACCGGGATGGCCGAAGGCCAGGCTCGACGGGCCAAAAAGTTTTCGGGCCGCACCGGCTGCATCTTTCATCAACCCGGCAGAAAACGCAGTCGGGATTTCAAACACGCGGTCGAGTCCGTCGCTGATGGTCGTTGTCATTAGTTTGACGGTATCGCTCGTGAAAAATTTCCGACCATTGATTTCGCCATCGTTGGCCAACATTGCATAGAATTTTGCCAGCGCGGAGGCGTTGCCGATTCCTCCAAACGAAACAAACTCGCGCGCACGGTTCTCCGGTTTGTTCATCGCGCTGACCGAGTTTAATCCATGCGGTGATGTGAAGGTTCTTCGTTGAAGGGTGCCAGGCGTAGCCAGGTCGCGGTAGAAGTCCGAGCCGGACGGGCGGTTTTTCGGCGCGGCGTCGCTGCCGACATTTACTGGGTAGATCGTGGCGCAGCGAGAGTTGAGTTCTTCGGGCAGTCCGATCCAAAAATCGAGCGATAGCGGTCCGGCAAAAATCGTTCGCCAATATTTGGAAATTGAGGTTCCCGCAACTCGACGCACCAGTTCGTCGATCAGGAATCCAAAGGTTCGCGCATGATAACCGTGTGCACTGCCGGGTCGCCAAAGTGGCGTTTGTTTTTCCAGGGCGCGAATAACGGCATCGTAATCGGTCACCTCAACGTTTTCATCGAGCGCGCACAATCCAGCGGAATGTGAAATCAGTTGCGCGATGGTGACGTCCACCTTGCCGTTCTGCCCAAACGCCGGCCAGAATTCTGAAACGCGGCGATCAATTTTGATTTTGTCTTCCTGAAGCGCGTGCAGCAAACAGGCACTGCCAATTCCTTTCGTGGCCGACCACGCCAGAACGATGGTGTCCTCGGTCCAGACTTGTTCCCGCCTGGTATCGCGAAAGCCACCGTGCAGATCGAGGAACGGCTCACCGTTTTGCCAGATCGACAGCGCCGCGCCCAGTTCACCAAAGCGTTGGAAGTTCTCCTGGAACAGGGGCGCGATCCGCTCCTGTAATTCCTCGACCTTGAATCGCATCGCGCAAATCTGGAGGGACGAGCTCCGTCTCGTCCAACTCTTTTCCTGGAGGGCGCGATCGTCGGCCGCGCCTACGGCGTCAACGACGCCGGCTACAACGTGGCGTGAAGCGGTCTAAGATCGGGATCCCGCTTCGCAAGATCGCGAAACGATGAATCCATTTTGAAGCTAATTTGCAAATGCACTCGCGCGTCTTTCAAGTTGCCGAGCAAAACGTCGTAGCAACCCATGTTGTAATAATAAATTGGCTCCTTCAGCAACGCGGTCGGGCCACGAAGCAACAATTCCTTTGCCTCACGGGTCCGGCCGATCTGATGCAAGCAAAAGCCGGCGTGTAGAAATCCGGCGCTGGCATCGGGGGCGGCGCGGCAAAGGCGGCGGCTAATAGTCAGGGCGCGAGACCATTGCTTCTTGCGCATCAGGTGATGCAAACGCAATTGCAAGACTTCCGGGCGATGCTGGAATTCATCGTCGATCGCATTCAACTCGGCAATCGACTCAGTCGCCATGCCGAGTTCGGCATAGCCGCAGGCCGCGCGAAACTGTCGTTTGAAGTCCACGCTATTGGGAATAAGCAAACCGCTTGCCAAAAAATCTGTAACTGTCATAACGGTGTCCACTGTACCACGCTGCCACTCGGCCGTCGGCAGGTGGACGGCGGGGATTTTCGCGCGGTACTTATATAGTACATTGCACTCGAGAGGCGCCGCAGGCGGAGCCTGATCGGGCGTTTGCGTGGCAAGCGAATCTGGGGGCGACTAAAGAAGGGCCTCGAGTTCGCTAAGTCGCTTCTCAAATAGGGCGATCGTGTGATTGATTGGCTCAGCCGTCCTCATATCGACTCCAGCGTCGCGCAATGTTTCGAGCGGGAATTTCGATCCGCCTGATTTGAGAAAGCCAAGATATTTTTCAACCGCGCCGGCTTCGCCGCTAAGAACGCGCTGGGAAAGAGTCACCGCAGCGGACAGTCCGGTGGCGTATTTGTAGACATAAAAGGCATGGTAAAAATGCGGAATCCGCAGGCATTCGAGATCGAGTGAAGGATCGATGGCCATGGCGTCCCCGAAGTAAGCCTCAAGCAATTTGCGATACTCGCCTTTAAACACCTCGAGCGTGAGTGCGCCTCCGGCTTCCTCGATGGCATGAATCGCTTTCTCGAACTCTGCGAACATCGTCTGCCGGTAAAGCGTGCCGCGAATGTCGTCGATTTGCCGGTTGATAATGTAAGCGCGCATTTTCGGGTCGCTGGTTTCTTCCAACAAAAAATGGGTGAGTAGTTCCTCGTTAAAGGTGCTGGCAACTTCCGCCAGGAAAATTGGGTAATCGTAGTTTTGAAAGAGCTGCGATTTAGCGGAGAACCAGGTATGCATGGAATGCCCCGCCTCGTGGGCCAGGGTGTAAACATCCGCAAACACATCCTCCTTGTAGTTCATCAAGATGTAAGGGGGAGCTTGGTAGCTGCTGGAGGAAAATGCGCCACTGCGTTTTCCCTTCGTTTCGTAACGATCGCACCAGCGACCGCGCAAACCATCGGCGAGCGTGCGCGTGTATTCCTGGCCGAGAGGAGCCAGGGAAGTTATGACTTTATTGATCGCATCATCGAAACTGATATGCGTTTCAATTTCAGGAACTAACGGGACGTAGGTATCGTAAGCACGAAGTTGATCGAGATCGAGGACGCGCTGTCTCAGCTCGTAGTAACGGAGCAGCGGCGGAATCCCTTCTCGCACTGCATTAATTAATCCGTCATAGACCGCAATCGGCACGTCATCTTTAAACAACGATGCTTCCAGAGCGCTCGGAAAGTTTCTTGCGCGTGCGCGAAACACGTCCGCTTTCACCGAATAGCCGAGAGAGGCTGCGAGCGTGAACTGATGATCCTTAAACTCCTCATAGAATTGGTTGAAAGCGCGTTCTCTCAGATCGCGGTCACGTTTCAACAAGAACGAACTGTAGGTGCTTTGGGTGAGCGGTTTCTCGCGGCCATCGACGTCGATGAGAGCGCCGAATTTCATGTCCACATTGGTTAGCTGGGAAAAGGCGTCGTCATAACCATCGAGGGCGGCGGCGCCCAGCGCGAGCAGACGCTCCTCGCGTTCGCTCAAGACATGCGGACGCATCCGGCGGATCTTGTGGAGCGGTATTTTCCAATCTTTTAGGACCGGATCAGCAATGAATTTCTCCCAGCGTCCATCGTCGATCGCCTGAATTTCGGGCACAACAAACGCGGAAGCTTCCGCGAGCTTTGTCATCAAGTTCTGCAACTGTCCGATGCGCGACAGGTAATCGTTGTTCGCGCTATCCTCCGCCAGTTGCAGCGAAGCGAAGTGATAAACGCGCTCGATTTTCAGATCGAGTTGCTTCTCAAACTCGAGGACCCTCGCCAGCGTTTGCGGCGATTCGGCAACGCGACCCTTCCATTCCGTGATTCGCGGATAAGTCCGCGTAATCCACTCTACGTCCTCATTCCACTTGCCTACATCCGAGAACAAATGCGTCAGATCCCACTTGTCGGAATCCGGAATATCGGCGCGGGTTGGTATTTTTTCTTCTTCCATAAGATATGCGGCGCGAATTAGCGGAAGCCTGCCTCGTCTTCTTTGTGAATTTTGGGGCCTTTAATCTCAAGCGGTTCGGGCGCGTTTTTGGCGGAGATTTGCGGGCAACTGTCGATCCATTTTGTGCCATCGCTTGCGGCCCAGCGAACGGCATTGCGCAAAACCAGCCGGACGTTCTTATTATAATAGATCGGATAGGCTTCGTGGCCGGGACGGAAGTAAAAGATTTTGCCGTTGCCGCGTTTCCAGGTGCACCCAGAACGGAAAACCTCGCCGCCCTCGAACCAGGAGATGAAAACAATCTCGTCGGGCGTCGGCACTGCGAAAGGTTCGCCATACATTTCGACGTTCTCGATTTCGAAATAGCGATCGATCCCGCGCGCGATCGGATGCGCCGGGTTGCAAACCCAGAGCCGCTCCTTTTCGCCGGCCTCGCGCCAGATAATGGAGCAGCTTGTGCCCATTAGCCGCATGAATGGTTTCGAGTAATGCGACGAGTGCAGTGCGATGAAACCCATTCCCTGCCACACCCGTGCCAGGACGCGCTCGACGATGGTGTCAGCTACTTTGCCGTGCGCAGCGTGGCCCCACCAAACCAGGACGTCGGTGTTTTCGAGAACGGCGGCGCTTAATCCATGTTCGGGGTCCTGCAACGTCGCGGTGCGCACTTCGCAATTGCCCTCTTCCGCTATGGCATCGGCAATCGTGCAATGCATTCCATCGGGATAGATTTTGGCGACGAGCGGATTCTCGTGCTCGTGCACATTCTCGCCCCAAACCGTGACGCGAAGCTTTTGCGACATCATTGCAACAAAGGCGGATCACGGACTCAGGAAAGCGGGATTTTTCGCTTAGATACGCCCAATGCATCGGCACACAATGAGACGCCTCTTTGTCATGTCGAGCGAAGTCGAGACATCTCTAATCATTCTTCAAGACAATAGTTAGAAATCCCTCGACCAGCGCTCGGGATGACAAAGGGAAGCAGCAGCAGGCGGCCCTAGCGCAACGACCGTATCGCAGGATGACGCGCGATCTTCTTCATCGCGCGAACAAGCAACTCGCGGCCCGGCGAAATTTTGTGCCAGGGCGAGACCCCGCTGGGATGCGGCAATGGAATTAAATCAAAATTCAATTCCCCACGACTAACGAGAAATGAACGCCCAATGATGATGTCAAGCTTCTCGCAGTCGATAAATTGCATGATGGCAAGGCGCCCTACGGGAATAACAAGCCGCGGTCGTAAAATTTCGAACTCGGCATTCATCCAACCGGAACAGTTGCGAATTTCATCGGGTGCGGGAACACGATCGCTGCCGCCGAGTGCTTTGCCGGGAAAACAGCGGATGACAGCGGCAAAATAGATTTGCGAGCGCATTGTGAATTCATCGAGCCCGCAAAATTCCTCGAACCAGCGAAACAAGGTCTTACCAGCGGTATGCGCGAACGGTCGTTTCAAAGTCGGTTCGCGGACTCCGGGAGCCTGTCCGATCACCATAACCTGGCTGTCTATGGCGCCGCCTGAAACGGGTGGGGGAATGACTCGCGGACAGCGCCGGCAACGGCGGAGGCGTGCGACATGATTCTCCAACAATCTTTGCCGGCGAGATTCCATTAGCCCAGAACTCTACGGAATTCCTGGTTCGGCGGGAGCCTGTCGAGCCGGGTTAGAAAAACAATCGGCGCCGCGGAACGTCGCCCTACCGCCGAAAGAGTGAAAAAACGAGACTCAGCACGATGCTAATAATGATGCAGGTTACGATTGGGAAATAGAACGTGCTGTTGCCGCGTTCGATCCGGATATCGCCAGGCAGACGACCAAGCCAGCCGCTGCCAACCCCGCTCCAAAGCAGGAGACCAAGAACAACGATCACGACCCCGAGGACAATGAGAAATTTTCCGAGCTCCGGCACGCAGAAATTCTGGCACGGGAGCATTCGGAGCGCGAGACAACAAAAGTTGCGAATGCCAAGGCTGCGATGAGATTCAACGGCAATGGCGGTGCAATTTCGCGATTACTACGAAACCCTTGGCGTTTCGAAAACGGCCAGTGAGGATGAAATCAAAAGCGCCTTTCGAAAACTCGCGCGTAAATATCATCCTGATGTCGCGAAGGATAAGAAAGAGGCGGAGGAAAAATTTAAACAGATTAACGAAGCCTACGAAGTCTTGAGCGATCCGGAAAAGCGGCGGAAATACGATCAACTGGGCGAGAATTGGAATCAGCCCGGCGGGTTTCAGCCGCCGCCGCAGTGGGGTGGCGGGCAACGCGGCGGTGGATTTTACGGGGGCAGTGGGGAAAACGGTGGTGTCGAATTTGAGTTCGGCGGGACCGGGTTCAGCGATTTTTTCGAGGCATTCTTCGGCGGAGGTCGTGGTCGGTCGGCCTTTGGGGGATTCGGGCAGCGCGGCACCATGGCGGAGCGCGGGAGCGACGTCGAAGCAGACATCATGGTGACCTTGGAGGAAGCGTTGCATGGTTCGACGCGACAGGTTTCATTGCGCCGCGCCGGTTCGGAAAAAACGGAAACCTACCAGGTAAAAATTCCGCGCGGTGTGCGTGGAGGGCAGCGCATTCGTCTCGCCGGTCAGGGCGAGGCCGGCGAGCGCGGTGGAAAAAGCGGCGACTTATTTTTGCGCGTGCGACTGGCGCGGCATCCCGATTTCTCGGTTGAGGGGAGCGATCTTGTGCATGAAGTGAAAATTGCCCCGTGGCAGGCGGTCCTGGGCGATCAAATTATCGTGCCGACGCTGGAGGGAAACGCTCGTTTGAAATTGCCGCCGGGCACGCAAGGCGGTCAGCGTTTTCGTTTGCGCGGCCGAGGGTTGCCGGGCGTTTCGGGGCAGCGCGGTGATTTATATGTCGTTGTGCAAATTACCGTGCCAAAAAAATTGAGCGACTCCGAACAAAAACTCTGGGAACAACTCGCGCAGTTGCACGGAAGTGAGAAATCCGATTAAACAACACGATGAAGATTTCGCTCGGATCCGATCACGCCGGTTTCAAATTGAAAGAAAAAGTCAGGGTCTTACTCGGCCAGCTTGGGCACGAAGTGAAAGATGTTGGGACGTTCGCGGCCGAGCCGTCGGTAGATTATCCACTGTTTATTCGACCGGCCGCGGAAGCGGTTGCGCGCGGCGAGTGCGAACGGGGAATTGTCTTCGGTGGCTCCGGCAACGGCGAGGCGATGGTGGCGAACAAAGTGCACGGGGTGCGTTGCGCGCTGTGCTGGAATTTGGAAAGCGCGCGGCTTTCTCGCCAACATAACGATGCCAATGTGCTCTCTCTGGGTGAGCGATTGATCGAAGAAAATCTCGCGCTGGAAATTGTGCAGGTCTGGTTGACGACCGAGTTCGAAGGCGGGCGACATGCAGCGCGTGTTGCGATGTTGAACGCGATGTAAGGTCCAGTGCGCGCATCCGAAAAACGATTGTAGCCGTGGTCGTTGGCCGCGGCTGAAGATTTTGAGGGACCGCGCCTACAACAGGCGATCGGCGCAGACTGCCCCAAGAAAGATCGCACTCACAAACGCATTCGAGTTGAAGAAAGCGCGATTGATCGCGGCAAGATCATGAAGCTGGCGCGCGCTCCGATGCTCGTAAAAGAGCGCGGCCGCGATCGGAATCATCGCGGCGAAGTAAATCGGGCCGAGTTTTGCCGTAACCCCGAAAGCAATCAGCGCCAGAAGCATTAAAAGATGGAGAAACTGCGCGACGCGCAGACTGGCGGCAAGACCGAGTCGAACCACCAACGAATGCAACCCTTCATCCCGATCGAAGTCGTAATCTTGAGTGGCATAGATCAGATCAAATCCACTGACCCAACAAACGACTCCAAAGGCAAGGACGAGCGGCGGCAATTCCAGCCGGCCGGTTTGCGCGATCCAGGCCGCGACCGGCGCAATCCCGAGGGCGAGACCCAGAAAAAAGTGCGTTGCGTCAGTAAAATGTTTGGTGAGCGAATAGAAAAAAATGATGCCAAGCGCGATCGGCGAAAGCGCGAACGTCAGCCGATTGATATTTGCAGCAAAAAAAACAAAAAGGGCGCTGCTGAAGATGAGACAAATGAAAATGATGTTCCTGGTCGCGAGCAGATGACGGCTTTGCGTCCGCGGATTGCGCTGATCAATCTCCCAATCAACGAAGCGATTGAAAAGCATTGCCGCCGTGCGGGCGGTGACCATACACCCCAGGACCAGCAGCACGATCTTGAGACTGGGCCGGCCGTCGGCTGACACGACCAGGGCGGCGAGCGCGAAGGGCAGAGCAAAAACGGTATGAGAAAAGCGAATGAGCCGAAGAAATCGGGCGAACGCGCCGCCACGATTTTGCGCGACCGCGAAATCGTGAAGCACATCCTGCTCACTCATGAATCGAGCAATGATTCGAGCTGCTCACGCGCGCGAATCATGATGGGATTTCCGTGGGCAAAAAAAATCCGCGAGAAATCGAGATCCAGCAGTTTGCGGAGTGATCGGACCATTTGTTTTTGGTTAGTGCAATATTTTCGGGGCAACAAGGTGAAACCATGCGGATCAAAGTTGATGAGCGCGTCGCCCATTATCAGTGTTCCGCCGTCATCCGCATGATAAAGAGCAAATTCGCCGTCCGCGGCGCCTTCGATTCGAATGACTCGCAGCGGGCCGATAGCAAGACCGTCATGCAAGTTGTGGCTACGGAGTTCTCCGCGTAGCTCCGGCGGCGCAAAAATCGGAGCGGAGTAGGCGTGAGCGAAAGTTGCAGCGTTGCGAGCATGGTTCGCATTTGTGATAACAATTCTGGCAACGCGACCAAGTGATTCCAAGTCTGTCTGGTGTGCGGGCGGGAGTGCGATGGGATCAATGATGATGAGCCCATTTCCTGCTGCGAGAGCGGTGGAAAAGAGTTCTGCTTTAATTTTTGGATCGTAGGTGTGCCAAAGGGCATAGCTGGTTGAGATGAAGGCAAATTCTGTCACACGTAAGCTACTTTTTTACAACCACTTGCGATTTCCGCGCAGTTGGGCGGACCCGCTTTGGGCGGCCGTCATTGGCACCGTATTTGCTACGATTTCCATAATTACCTAGCTTATGATCACATTCTCCTATCAAGCGCGCGACGCTGCCGGTCGCATCGTGTCCGGCATTCAGGAAGCCCTCAACGAAGACAACGCCGTGACCAGCCTGATGAGTCGTGGCCTGATGGTGCTTTCTTTGCAGCGAAAAGCGACAGCCAGCCAGTCGCGTAGGAAATCTAACAAGGTAAAAGAGACCGATCTGGTTCTCTTTACCCGGCAACTTTCGACCATGGTCGAGGCAGGTATTTCGCTGGTGCAAGCTTTGACGGCCTTGTACGAACAGGCTGATCCGAAACGGCAGGGAGCGTTGCGAGCCGTCGTCAGCGATATCACAGCGCGGGTGC
>Ga0207645_10003904_pt1 | contig 11142 bp, 11 predicted proteins | sample KBSM53metaG_FD_184331 | JGI IMG/M metagenome (GOLD analysis project Ga0207645, IMG submission 184331) | Miscanthus rhizosphere microbial communities from Kellogg Biological Station, Michigan, USA - KBS M5-3 metaG (SPAdes) (version 2) | ecosystem: Host-associated > Plants > Roots > Rhizosphere >...
GCACATGACGGTCGGCAAGAACATGGCGTTCTCGCTGATGCTCGCGAAGCAGGACCAGGCGACGATCACCAGCAAGGTCGGGCGCGCCGCCGAGATCCTGGCGCTGACGCCGCTGCTCGACCGCTATCCGCGCCAGCTTTCGGGCGGGCAGCGCCAGCGCGTCGCGATGGGCCGCGCGATCGTGCGCGACCCGCAGGTCTTCCTGTTCGACGAGCCGCTGTCGAATCTCGATGCGAAGCTCCGGGTCGCGATGCGCAGCGAGATCAAGGAACTGCACCAGCGCCTGAAGACGACGTCGATCTACGTGACGCACGACCAGATCGAGGCGATGACGATGGGCGACAAGATCGTCGTGATGAAGGACGGCCGGATCGAGCAGACCGGCAGCCCGCTCGAGCTCTACGACCATCCGGCCAACCTGTTCGTCGCCGGCTTCATCGGCTCGCCGGCGATGAACTTCCTGCCCGGCACCCTGCGGCGCGCCGACGGTGCGGCGCGCGTCGAGCTCGGCGACGGCACGCGCCTGCAGGCGCCGACCAACGCCGGCGGAGCCGACGGTCAGCCCGTCATCATGGGGATGCGTCCCGAACACCTGTCGCTCGCGTCGACCGGCATACCGTCGAAGGTCGTGGTCGTCGAGCCGACCGGCGCCGACACGTTCGTCGCCTGCCGGCATGAAGGCGCCGATCTGGCGGTGGTGTTTCGGGAGCGCCACGATTTCGCACCCGGCACCACGATCCACCTGCAGCCCGACCTGCAGCATGCGCACCTGTTCGATGCCGGCAGCGGCCGGCGCCTGGCCGCCTAGGCGGCGCCGGAACGGGCCGGTTCTTTTCACCCACACGAGGAGACGACTTCGATGACTGAGTTCAACCGCCGCAAGTTTCTGGAGGGCTCGGCCGGCGTCGCGGCCGCCGCCACGCTCGGCACCGGCAGCGCGCTGTTCACGCCGCTGGCCCGTGCGCAGACCCTCGCGCTGAAGCCCGAGAAGGACGCCAAGCTGCGCGTGCTGCGCTGGAGCCGCTTCGTGCAGGGCGACATCGACCAGTACATGAAGAACGTCGCCGCCTTCACCGCGAAGACGGGCATCGAGGTGCGCGTCGACAACGAGGGCTGGGAAGACGTGCGGCCGAAGGCGGCGGTGGCCGCGAACACCGGCGCCGGCCCCGACATCATCCTGTCGACCAACGACGACGCGAACCTCTATCCGGACAAGCTGCTCGACGTGACCGACGTCGCCGAGTACCTCGGCAAGAAGTACGGCGGCTGGTATCCGGCCTGCGAGGCCTTCCTGCGCCCCGACGGTAAGCGCTGGATCGGTCTCGGCCTCGGTTCGGCCGGCTCGATGATGGTGTACCGCGAGAGCATGGTGAAGGCGGCCGGCTTCGACAGCTTCCCGAAGGACACCGACAACTTCCTGAAGATGATGAAGGCGCTGAAGGAGAAGAACACCCCGGGCGGAATGGCGCTCGGCAACGCGACCGGCGACGGCCTGTGGTGCAACTGGCTGGTCTGGGCGTTCGGCGGCAAGCTGGTCGACCAGAACAACAAGGTCGTGATCGACAGCCCCGAAACCGGCAAGGCGCTCGAATACGGCAAGGAGCTCTACGCGACCTTCGTGCCCGGTACCTTGTCGTGGCTCGACCCGAACAACAACAAGGCGTTCCTCGACGGCCAGATCTCGGTGACGAACAACGGCATCTCGATCTACTACGCTGCGAAGAACTCGACCGATCCGAAGGTCAAGGAGATGGCGGCCGATATCCAGCACGCCTCGTTCCCGGTCGGTCCGGTCGGGCAGCCGACCGAGTCGCACCTGTTCTTCAACCAGATGGTCATGAAGTACACGAAGTACCCGCAGGCCGCGAAGGCGTTCCTGCAGTTCATGATGGAGCAGGAGCAGTTCGACCCGTGGCTGACCGCCGCCGGCGGCTACATCGCGCCGCCGCTCGCCGCCTACGCGAAGAGCGCGATCTGGACCGCCGATCCGAAGAACACGCCGTACCGCGACGCCGTCAAGAACCTGCGGCCGGCGGGCTATGCCGGCAAGCTCGGTTACGCCTCGGCGGGCGCCGCCGCCGACTTCATCGTCGTCAACATGGTGGCCGAGGCGATCAGCGGCTCGAAGACGCCGAAGGAAGCGATGGAGCGCGCACAAAAGCGCGCCGAGCGCTACTACCGCGTGTGATGCGGCGCGGGCCTCGCGGCGTGCGAGGCCCTCGTCATCCGTGTTCCCGACCGACGGTCGCCTGAGGCCCTGCCCGTGCTCGAAAAGCTGCAGAACAACCGCAACGCGCTCGGCCTGCTGTTCATGCTGCCGGCCGCGGTGCTGCTGCTGCTGTTCCTGACCTATCCGCTCGGCCTCGGCACCTGGCTCGGCTTCACCGACGCGAAGGTCGGCCGGCCGGGCCAGTGGATCGGCCTCGAGAACTACGAGTTCCTGTGGGGCGACGCCGTGACCCGGCTGGCGCTCTTCAACACGCTGTTCTACACGTTCGTCGCCAGCGTGCTGAAGTTCCTGCTGGGCCTCTGGCTCGCGCTGCTGCTGAACCGCAACATCCGCTTCAAGACCTTCTTCCGCGCGGTCATCTTGCTGCCGTACATCGTGCCGACGGCGCTCTCGGCGATCGCCTTCTGGTGGATCTACGATGCCCAGTTCTCGATCATCAGCTGGACCTTGATGAAGCTCGGGCTGATCGACCGCTACATCGATTTCCTCGGCGTGCCGTGGAACGCGCGCATGTCCGTGATCGTCGCCAACGTCTGGCGCGGCGTGCCGTTCGTCGCGATCACCTTGCTCGCCGGCCTGCAGACAATCTCGCCCTCGTACTACGAGGCGTCGGCGATCGACGGCGCGACGCCGTGGCAGCAGTTCCGCCATGTCACGCTGCCGCTGCTGACGCCGATCATCGCGGTCGTGATGACGTTCTCGGTGCTGTTCACGTTCACCGATTTCCAGCTGATCTACGTGATCACGCGCGGCGGGCCGTTGAACGCGACCCACCTGATGGCGACCTTGTCGTTCCAGCGTGCGATCTCCGGCGGCGCGCTCGGCGAAGGCGCCGCGATCTCGATCGCGATGGTGCCGTTCCTGCTCGCCGCGATCCTGTTCAGTTTCTTTGGGCTGCAGCGACGCGCCTGGCAGCAGGGAGGGGCGGATAAATGAGCACGGCTGCTGCGACGACCACCGTCACCGACACCACCGGGATGGGCTTTCTCGAGACGCGGATGCGTCGCTGGGTCACCGTCTACGTGCCGCTCGGCATCTTCGTGTTCGTGCTGCTGTTCCCGTTCTACTGGATGGCGATCACGTCGGTGAAGCCCGACCACGAGCTGCTGTCGCGCGAAGGCAATCCGTTCTGGGTGATGGCGCCGACCTTGGCGCACTTCCAGAAGCTGCTGTTCCACACGGCCTACCCGGCCTGGCTGTGGAACACGGTGCTGGTGTCGGTGGTCTCGACCGGCTTCTCGCTCGCGGCCTCGGTGCTCGCCGCCTATGCGATCGAGCGCCTGCGCTTCAACGGCGCGAAGCACGTCGGCCTCGCGATCTTCCTGGCCTACCTCGTGCCGCCGTCGATCCTCTTCATTCCGCTCGCCGACGTCGTCTTCAAGCTCGGCCTGTTCGACACCCGGCTCGCGCTGATCCTGACCTATCCGACCTTCCTGATCCCGTTCTGCACCTGGCTGCTGATGGGCTACTTCCGCTCGATCCCGTTCGAGCTCGAGGAATGCGCGCTGATCGATGGCGCGACGCGCTGGCAGATCCTGACCAAGATCGTGCTGCCGCTCGCGGTGCCGGGCCTGATCTCGGCGGGCATCTTCGCGTTCACCTTGTCGTGGAACGAGTTCATCTACGCGCTGACGTTCGTCTCGTCGTCGGAGATCAAGACGATCCCGGTCGGCGTCGTCACCGAGCTGGTCGAGGGCGACGTCTACCACTGGGGCCCGCTGATGGCGGGCGCGCTGTTCGGGTCGCTGCCGGTCGCCTTCGTCTACTCGTTCTTCGTCGAGTACTACGTGTCCGGATTGACCGGCTCGGTGAAGGAATGAGGGCAGGAGCCGTCGAATGAGCGACCCGAAAAGCTGGAAGAAGAAGAACGAGGACCTGCGCAGTCGCCAGTGGTTCGGCCGGATGGACCGCGACGGCTTCGCGTACCGCAGCTGGGTCAAGGGCAAGGGCGTGCCCGACGACCAGTTCGACGGCCGGCCGGTGATCGGCATCTGCAACACCTTCAGCGAACTGACGCCCTGCAACTCGCACTTCCGCACGCTCGCCGACGAGGTCAAGAAGGGCGTCTACGAAGCCGGCGGCTTCCCGCTCGAGTTTCCGGTGATGTCGCTCGGCGAGACCCTGCTGCGGCCGACCGCGATGCTCTATCGCAACCTCGCGTCGATGGACGTCGAGGAATCGATCCGCGGCAACCCGGTCGACGGCGTCGTGTTGCTGATGGGCTGCGACAAGACAACGCCGTCGCTCGTGATGGGCGCCTCGAGCGTCGACCTGCCGACGATCGGCGTGTCGGGCGGCCCGATGCTGAACGGCAAGTGGCGCGGCCAGGAGCTCGGCTCCGGCACGGGTGTCTGGAGCATGAGCGAGCAGGTCCGCGCCGGGACCTTGCGGCTGCAGGATTTTCTCGAGGCCGAGAGCTGCATGCACCGCAGCCACGGCCACTGCATGACGATGGGCACCGCGAGCACGATGGCCAGCATGGTCGAGGCGCTCGGCCTCGGGCTGCCCGGCAACGCCGCGTATCCGGCGGTCGACGGCCGCCGCAACGTGATCGCGCGCAGCGCCGGGCGCCGGATCGTCGAAATGGTCCACGAGGACCTCGTGCTGTCGAAGATCCTGACCCGCGAGGCGTTCGAGAACGCGATCAAGACCTTGGCCGCGATCGGCGGTTCGACCAACGCGGTGATCCACCTGATCGCGATCGCCGGCCGGATCGGCGTCAAGCTCGAGGTCGACGACTTCGACCGCCTCGCGAGCCACCTGCCGTGCCTCGTCAACCTGCAGCCGTCGGGCGAGCACCTGATGGAAGACTTCTGCTATGCGGGCGGATTGCCGGCGGTGATGAAGGAGATCTCGCAGCACCTGCACCTCGGCGCGATCACCGCGAACGGGCGCACGATCGGCGACAACATCGCCGACGCGCAGAACTTCAACGGCGCGGTCATCAAGTCGCTCGCCAAGCCGTTCAAGGAAGCGGCCGGCATCGCGGTCTTGCGCGGCAACCTCGCGCCGCGCGGCGCGGTCATCAAGCCGAGCGCGGCGACACCGGCGTTGATGCAGCACAAGGGCCGCGCCGTCGTGTTCGAGAACTCGGACGACTTTCACGCCCGCATCGACGACGACTCGCTCGACATCGACGAGACCTGCGTGATGGTGCTGAAGAACTGCGGTCCGCGCGGCTACCCCGGCATGGCCGAAGTCGGCAACATGCCGCTGCCGCCGAAGGTGCTGAAGAAGGGCATCACCGACATGGTCCGGATCAGCGACGCGCGCATGAGCGGCACCGCCTACGGCACCGTCGTGCTGCACACGGCGCCCGAAGCGGCGGCCGGCGGCCCGCTCGCCGTCGTCCGCACCGGCGACCTGATCGAGCTCGACGTCGCCAACCGCCGCATCCACCTGCATGTCAGCGACGACGAGCTGAAGCGCCGCCTGGCCGACTGGACGCCGCCGAAGCCGCCGCTGGAGAGCGGCTACTGGAAGCTCTACATCGATCACGTGCTGCAGGCCGATCAGGGCGCCGACCTCGACTTCCTGGTCGGCAAGCGCGGTGCGTTCGTGCCGAAGGACAACCACTGACGTCGTCGGTCGGCGTCGGCTTGCGATCGGTTCGGACTGGCGCTTCCGGGTGGCGTGACGTAATCGCTCGTTGACCGATGGACACCCTGCTGGCGATCGACTGGGGCAGTTCGGCACTGCGCGGTGCACTGCTCGACGAGAGCGGGCGGGTGAGCGACGAACGCGCGGCCGCGCGTGGCCTACTGACCATCGAACCCGGCGGCTTCGCGGCCGTCTTCGAGGCCGAGTTCGGCGACTGGATGGGCGATCGGGCGTCGCGCTGCCTGATGGCCGGGATGGTCGGTAGCAAGCAGGGCTGGGTCGAGGCGCCGTACTGCCAGTGCCCGGCCGGGCTCGACGAGATCGCCGACCGGCTGCTGCCGGTCGTGCATGCGGTCGACGGCAGGCCGAGGGCCATCGCGATCGTGCCCGGAGTGACCTGCGAGCGCGGCAACGTACCCGACGTGATGCGCGGCGAGGAGATCAAGATCCTCGGCGCACTCGACCTGCTCGGCAGCAGCGATGCGACGATCGTGCTGCCCGGCACCCACAGCAAGTGGGCCAGCGTGCAGGGCGGTCGCATCACGGGCTTTTCGACCGTGATGAGCGGCGAGTTCTATGCCCTGCTGCGTCAGCATTCGATCCTCGCACGGACCTTGCCAAAGGACGACGGCGAGCTCGATGGCGCCGCGTTCGATCGCGGCGTCGACACGGCGCTCGAGACCGGCAGCCTGATGCAGAGCGCATTCAGCGTGCGCACGCTGTCGCTGTTCGATCGAATGCCGGCTGCGGCGCTGCCGAGCTACCTTTCAGGGCTGGTGATCGGCGAGGAGCTGCGCTGCCGCCCGCTCGACGGCGTGCGGCAACTGATCGTGATCGGCGCGCCGGCGCTGGCCGAACGCTTCGAGCGCGCGCTGCGCCGGCGCGGCATCGGCGTCCGGCCGTTCGGCCAGGAAGCGGCGTGGCGCGGCCTGTGGGCGATCAGCCGGCGCGCCGCCGAACGAGGAGCACAGCCATGAGAGACAACCCGGGCCTCGACGCGCGCTTCAGCGCGGCGATCGCGGAGCTGCCGCTGGTCGCGATCCTGCGCGGCGTGAAGCCGGGCGAGGCGGTCGCGATCGGGCGCGCGCTCGTCGATGCGGGCTGGAAGCTGATCGAGGTACCGCTCAATTCGCCGCAGCCGCTGCAGAGCATCGAAGCGCTCGCGGAGGCGTTGCCGAATGCGCTGGTCGGTGCCGGCACGGTGCTGACGCCGGCGGCCGTGCGCGACGTCGAAGCGGCGGGAGGCCGCATGGTGGTCGCACCCAATTTCGACGCCGACGTCGTGCGCGAAACGCGGCGCCTCGGCATGCTGTCGCTGCCCGGCGTGCTGAGCCCGACCGAAGCGTTCGCAGCACTCGCCGCCGGCGCCGCGGCGTTGAAGCTCTTTCCAGCCGAGTCGATCGCGCCGGCAGTGGTCAAGGCGCTGCGCGCGGTGCTCGACCCCGACGTGCGGATCCTGCCGGTCGGCGGCATCACGCTCGACAACATGGCGGCCTATCGAACCGCCGGCGCGAACGGTTTCGGCATCGGCTCGAGCCTTTACAAGCCGGACATGACGGCCGCCCGGGTGGCGGAAAACGCACAACGCTGGGCTGCCGCCTGGGCGCAGACCTAGACGTCATACCCCCGAAAGGCGGCAGGACCAGGCCTACTCCGCCTCGGCTTGTCCACCGATGGCCCGGTCGAGGCGCGTCTGCGAAGGTGTGGGTGTCCACAGTAACGGAGACAAGAAATGATGAAGGCAGCACTCGCGTCGGCGATTCTCGCGACCAGTCTCGGCACGGTCTCCGCGCCGGCCCTCGCGGCGCCGTACGGCATCTCGATCGACGTGGCGCCGCCGGCGCCGCGTGTCGAGCGCGTCCCCGAGGCGCGCCGCGGCTGGGTCTGGACCCCGGGATACTGGAACTGGACCGGCCATCGTTACACCTGGGTGCCGGGCACGTGGGTCCGTGAACGCCGCGGCTATGTCTATGCGCATCCGCAATGGCATCAGCGCAACGGTCATTGGGAACTGGAACGCGGCCAATGGCGTCGCGGCGATCGCGATGGCGATGGGGTTCCGAATGCGGTCGACCGCCGACCGAACGATCCGCGCCGTCAGTAGCGCGCGCTGATCAGAGCGCCGTCGCGCTGCGACGGCGCTCTCAGAAGCCCGAACCGGGGGTCAGCAGGAATGCCGACTCTTCTGGTGTCGACTGGCGGCCGAGGATGCGGTTGCGATGCGGAAAGCGCCCGAAGCGCTCGATGATCGCGCGGTGTCGCTCCGCGTAGTCGAGCCCGCTCGCCTGCTCGGGTGCGATGGCGACCAGACGGGTGTAGAGGCGTACGCCCTCGTTCTGCATCTCAAGCCCTTCGGCGTGCTCGAACGGCAGGTAGACGAAGGCGCGCTGAAACGGCGGCAACGCTTCATCCTGGCGCGCGCCGACCATCGCACGCGCGGCGGCGAGCGCCCGCGCATCGCCGGCGAACGCGCGCGGCGTGTCGCGGTACACGTTGCGAGTGAACTGGTCCAGCACGATCACCTGCGCCAAGGCGCTCGTCGGCGCATTGGCCCACGCTTCGAGCTCGCCGCGCAGGCCGCGTTCGATCAGCGCGCCGAAGCGCGTGCGGATCGAGTCGTCGAACCCGAGGTCCTTGCGAAACCATTCGACCCGGTCGGTGCCGAAGGTCGGCGTCGTCGGCGCGCCGAACCAGAAGTCGAGAACCTCCTGCGCGTCGGCGTGCGGGGCGATGTCGGCGCTGGCCATGATCACGCCCTCAGCGCCGCACTCTCGGGGTGCTGCTGCATGTAGTGCCGCGCGTAAGCGCACTGCGGCCGGACCTTCAGGCCGTTCGTTTTGGCGTGGTCGAGCGCGGCCTGGATCAGCTCGCCGCCGATGCCGCGTCCCTCGATCTCGGGCGCGACCTCGGTGTGGGTCAGCACCATCACACCGTCGGCGACACGGTACTCCGCCCGGCACGGATGGCCGTCGACGCTGGCCTCGAAGCGGTGCTGATCGGGGACGTGGCGGATCGAAGTCGGCATCGGCAGAGGGGCGGTCGTGGCAGGTCGACCCATTTTCGGCGATCGATCGGACCGTGCGCGGCGCGGGGTCGCGATCGGTGGACTGCCGGTCAACCGCCGTTCAGGCGAACCGGCGTGATCTCGACCGCATGCGGGCCGCTCGAGATCCAGGCGGTGCCGTCCTGCACGCTGATCTGCAATTGCATCGTCCGCGCGGCCAGCGCGGCGAGTGCCTGCGCCTGCTCGGCGGGAATCTGCCAGACCGCGATGTTCGGCGCGCGCGTGATCTTGGTTGCGATGCCGCTCCACCAGATCGCGGCGCTGGCACCGTAGGCGACCACCGTGACGCGCTCGGCCCGGCCGCTCGCCTTCATCAGCCTGCGGTCATCGGGCTGGCCGACCTCGATCCAGTGCACGATCTGCCCGGTCAGGTCCTTGTGCCAAAGCTCGGGCTCGTCGGGATCCCACAGGCCTTTCGCGAACTCGAGTGCGCCGCCGTCGGTGTCGACCGGCACGTTGAGCGCGAAGACGAGCAGGCGAACCATCATCCGCTCGTCGGTCTCGGAGGGATGGCGTGCCAACGTCACGGCATGGTCGGCGTAGACCTGCCGGTCCATGTCGGCGAGCTGCAGCTGCGCCTTGAAGATCGTCGCCTTGAGCGCCATGATGGGCTTGCGCAAAGGCGCGATTAGAGCAGAGCGTCCGAGCGGGCCCGCGGCGGGCGCCGCGACAAGGGCACCGAAGAGCGCTTGCCCCCAGCCCCCGTCATCCCGGCGCATCGGTGCATCATGGGCGCATCCGACCGGGCAGAATCCGGAGCGCTCATGCCTTCTGCAGACTTCGATCTCTTCATCATCGGCGCCGGCAGCGGCGGCGTCCGCGCCGCCCGCCTCGCCGCCCAGCGCGGCGTCAAGGTCGCGGTCGCCGAGGACGCGGCGCTCGGCGGAACCTGCGTCAACCTCGGCTGCATTCCGAAGAAGCTGTACAGCTTCGCGGCGCACTATGCCGATGCGTTCGAGGAGGCACACGGCTTCGGCTGGACGGTGGCGCCGCCGGTCCTCGACTGGCAGGTTCTGAAACGCAATCGGGCGGTCGAGATCGCGCGCCTGAACGACGTCTACGACCGGCTGCTCGGCAATGCCGGAGTCACGCTGTTCGACGGCCGCGCCCGGCTCGCCGGGCCGAATGCCGTCGCGGTCGGCGGCAAGACCTATCGCACCGACAAGATCGTCGTCGCGACCGGCGGCTGGCCGACGCCGCCCGACGTACCCGGTGGCGAGCTGGCGATCTCGTCGAACGAGGTGTTCGATCTGGCCGAATTCCCGCGCCGCCTCGTCGTCGTCGGCGGCGGCTACATCGCCTGCGAATTCGCCTCGATCTTCCAGGGGCTCGGCGCGCAAGTCACCCAGCTCTACCGCAGCCAGCAGGTGCTGCGCGGCTTCGACGACGACGTGCGCGCATTCGTCGCCGACGAGATGCGCAAGAAGGGCATCGACCTGCGCACCCACGTCCACGTGGAGCGGATCGAGCGACTCGGCGCCGGCGGGCTCTGCGTGACGTTGCGCGACGGCAAGCGGATCGAGGCCGATACCGTGCTGTATGCGACCGGCCGCCATCCGAACACGGCGGGCCTCGGCCTCGAGGAAGCCGGCGTCGCGTTGTCCGCGACCGGTGGCGTCGTCGTCGATGCGCACTATTGCAGCAACGTGCCGTCCATCTACGCGATCGGCGACGTGATCGACAAGGTCAAGCTGACGCCGGTCGCGCTCGCCGAGGCGATGGCGCTGGTCGAGCGGCTCTATGGCGAAGGCCGCCGCGAGGTCGACTACGCGCTGGTGCCGACGGCGGTCTTCACCAATCCGAGCATCGGCACGATCGGCCACTCGGAGGCGTTCGCGCGCACGTTGGGACCGGTGCGCATCTACCGCAGCGAGTTCAAGGCGCTGCGCCACACGCTGTCGGGGAGCACCGAACGGACGCTGATGAAGCTCGTCGTCGACGATGCCAGCGACCGCGTCGTCGGCCTGCACATGGTCGGCGCCGAGGCCGGCGAGATCGTCCAGGGCTTCGCGGTTGCGATGAAGGCCGGTGCGACCAAGGCGACCTTCGATGCGACGCTCGGCATTCACCCGACTGCGGCCGAGGAGTTCGTGACGATGCGCGAAGCGGTGGTGGCATGATGCGCGCCTCCGGGCCGCATGCGGCACACGCAGCGCCGCGACCGGTGGCACGCCACCACGACATGAGACGAACCCTGCACGTGATCGGTGCCGCCGTGCTGGCAGCCGTTGCGATCGCCGGCGCGCCG
>Ga0207645_10003907_pt1 | contig 11136 bp, 6 predicted proteins | sample KBSM53metaG_FD_184331 | JGI IMG/M metagenome (GOLD analysis project Ga0207645, IMG submission 184331) | Miscanthus rhizosphere microbial communities from Kellogg Biological Station, Michigan, USA - KBS M5-3 metaG (SPAdes) (version 2) | ecosystem: Host-associated > Plants > Roots > Rhizosphere >...
ACTGACCCGACTCATCGTGCAGCCGCAGCTCCTGGACACCCTGCGCCACGGTCGCCATTGGGCGCGACAGAGGCATTCCGAGCGTGAAGCCTCGCTGCAAAGCCATCAATGCGCGTCCGAGCCTGATCCGGACATCCTTAGGCAGCGATCTGACTTCGTCCCTGGCTCCGACATGAAGTACGACGGCACGCGACAAGGCGGATTGTCTCAGATCTGGTACATATACGGAAGCAGATGGACGCCCGGACTTTGCGGAATGGGCTCAGAGACGTCATCAAGACTTTCAATCGGCCCAAGCCAGATTTGGGGTGGGCGGCGTTACGCCGAGGCGGACCGATTGCCTCAAGCCAGCGGCAAGGTAGCGTACGCCGTGGCCCCTTCGACTGGCCCAAGTGTTGTTGCCGCGCCGGCCTCCCCGGGCGTAGCGTCGCAGATCCCCACCCGCAGGAGCGCGCCATGATCCGTCGGCAGATGAATCGCAGGCAGATGCTTCTGGCAGGCATGGCGGGGCTCGGCTCGCTTGTCGCGATCCGTGGGCTGCGTGCGAGCCCGGGATCAAGCGCCGCGGCGGCGGGCGCCGGGACCCTCACGATCGGCGGCGACCTCACGGTCAATCGCATGGGCTTCGGCGCGATGCGGTTGACGGGCGAAGGCATCTGGGGCGAGCCCAGGGATCCGGCCGAGGCGCGGCGGGTACTGCGCCGTGCGGTCGATCTCGGCGTGAACTTCATCGACACTGCCGACGCATACGGACCCGAAGTCAACGAGCGACTCATCGCCGAGACGCTCCATCCCTACCCACGCGGGCTGGTGATCGCCACCAAGGGCGGTCAGACACGGCCGAGCGCCGGACAGTGGGTGCCCGACGGCCGCCCGGAACATCTGCGCGCCGCCTGCGAGGGCAGCCTCAAGCGACTCAAGCTCGAACGCATCGACCTGTACCAGTTCCACTGGCCCGATCCCAAGGTGCCGGTCGAGGAGTCGGTCGGCGAGCTCGCGCGCCTGCGGACGGAAGGCAAGATCCGCCACGTGGGGGTGTCGAACTTCAGCGTCGATGAGCTGCAGCGCGTGCGCCGCATCGTGCCGATCGTCTCGGTGCAGAACCGTTACAACGTCGGGGACCGCGGATCCGAGGACGTGCTCGCGCTCTGCACGCGCGAGGGGATCGCCTTCATCCCCTGGGCGCCGATCGCAAGCGGCTCGGCCGAGAAACTCGTCTCAGACGGCCTCGAGGCGGTGGCGAAGCAGCACGGCGTCAGCGTGTTCCAGGTGGCGCTCGCGTGGCTGCTGGCGAAGTCGCCCGTGATGCTACCGATCCCCGGAACCTCCTCCGTCGCGCACCTCGAAGACAATGTCGGTGCCGCAGGCCTCGAGCTCAGCGCGCAGGATCTCGCCCGGCTCGGCTAGAGAGTTAGACACTCGCAACAACAACCGGACCGGTCCAGGGCCGAGGCAGGGGGAGGTCCGCACTGATGCACATCCTGGTCACTGGCGGCACGGGCTTCATCGGTACCGCCTTATGTGCCCGTCTTCAGGCGGAGGGGCATCGTGTCACGGTGCTGACACGCGATCCCGCCGGCGCCGAGCGCCATTTTGGCGGACGTGTGCCGGTAGTCGGCTCGCTGTCGATCCTGGGTGGCGACAACGTGCCCGACGCGATCGTGAACCTTGCCGGCGAGAACCTCGCCGCGCATCGCTGGAACGAACGCCGCAAAGAGACCTTCCGCGACAGTCGTGTCGGCGTCACCGAGCAGTTGCTCCACTACATCGCGCGCGCTCCCGGCAAGCCTCGCGTGCTGGTGAGCGGTTCCGCGGTCGGTTACTACGGAGCGAGAGGTGACGAACTCGTCGATGAATTGAGCCCGGCCGGACGGGAGTACCAGTCGGACCTCTGCGTGGCGTGGGAGGCGGCGGCGCTGCGCGCGGAGTCGTCAGGCGTGCGCGTTTGCCTGCTGCGCACCGGCATCGTCCTCGGTCACGGCGGCGCGCTCGCGCAGATGCTACCGCCCTTCAAGCTCGGCGTCGGCGGCCGCCTGGGCGACGGCCGGCAATGGATGTCATGGATCCATCTGGAGGACGAGATCGGCCTGATCCTGCACCTGCTCACGCACCAGTCGCTCGAGGGCGCCTTCAACGCCACAGCGCCCGCGCCCGCCACCAATCGCGAATTCGTGAAGCAGCTCGGCGGCGCGCTGCATCGTCCGGCCGTCCTCGCGATGCCGGCGCCGGTGGTGCGCCTCCTGATCGGCGAGATGGCACATCTACTGCTCACCGGTCAGCGAGCGATCCCAAAGCGAACCCTCGATTCCGGCTACCGCTTCAGCTACCCCGAACTGCGGCCAGCGCTCGATTCGGTACTCAGCGGACGCTGACCTGTAGTCTGATACGATTCGAAGTCCCCAAGACGCCCCCTAGAGCGCCGACGAGGAATCTACACATGAAACGCGTACTTGCCTTGACCCTGGCTGTTCTACTGGTCCGTCCGGTGCTGGCGGCCGACACGGTGCAGTACGTGGTGCTGATGTACGGCAAAAAAGCCGGCCAGCAGACCGTGACCAGCGGCGACGACGGCGTGACCCGCGTCGATTACATCTTCAAGGACAACGGCCGAGGGCCAGAGCTCAAGGAAGAATTCAAGCTCGCGCCCGACGGCACGTTTGCCAGCTACCGCGTCACCGGCACCACCACCTTCGGCGCACCCGTCGACGAATCCTTCCGGCACGAAGGCGACACGGCGAGCTGGAAGTCGACTTCGGACAGTGGGGAGCAGACCGTCAAGGGCACGGCGTTCTACAGCCCGCTTTACGGCACCCCGGCCAGCGGCGGCGTTGCGCTTGCGGCCTTGTCAAGGCGCAGTGACGGCAAGCTGCCCCTGATCCCGAGCGGCACGCTGAGCATGCGCAAGGTCGCAGAGATGGAGGTCGCGCGCGGCACCGAGAAGCGCAAGGTGCAGCTCCTGGAGGTGATCGGCCTGGGTCTGGCGCCGGAATTTGTCTGGACCACCACGGATGCCGAACCGCGTCTGTTCGCCGACATCTATCCCGGCTACTCGCAGTTGATCGAAGAGGGCTGGAACTCCAATGCCGACGCGCTCGAGGCCCGACAGGTACAGGCCGAAGGCGAGGCGCTCGTGGACCTGCAGAAGCGCGTCGCGCACCCTCTCGGGGGTACGACGCTGATCCGCAACGCCAGGGTGTTCGACAGCGAGAAGGCGGTGCTCACTCCGGCGTCGGACGTGATGGTGCGCGATGGCCGCATCGTGTCGGTGACCGGCACGGGCGCGCCGACCAAGGCCGACAACGTCATCGAAGCCGGTGGTCGCGTGCTGTTGCCGGGGCTGTTCGACATGCACGGCCATCTCGATCCGTGGGAAGGCGGTCTCAATATCGCCGCGGGCGTCACGACCGTGCGCGACATGGGCAACGACAACGCGACTCTCCAGCGGATGATCGAGCAGGAACGAGCCGGCACGCTCCTTTCAACGCGCATCGTTCCGGCCGGTTTCATCGAAGGCGTGAGCGACAATTCGGCGCGTGCCGATTACGTCGTCGCGAATCTCGACGAGGCGAAGAACGCTGTCGACTGGTACGCCGAGCACGGCTATCCGCAGATCAAGATCTACAACTCGTTTCCAAAGGACATCCTGCGCGACACGATTGCGTATGCACATGCCAAGGGGCTGCGCGTGAGCGGTCACGTACCGGCGTTCCTGCGCGCGCAGGACGTCGTAGAGCAGGGCTATGACGAAATCCAGCACATCAACCAGGTATTGCTGAACTTCCTCGTCGACGACAAGACCGACACGCGTACCTTGCAGCGGTTCTACCTACCGGCAGAAAAAATTGCCGATCTCGATTTCGACGGCCAGCCGGTGCAGGACTTCATTGCGCTGCTGGCAAAGAGACAGATCGTCATCGACCCCACCGTGTCCACGTTCGAGTTCCTGCGCCAGCGGGCCGGCGAGATGCCGCAAAGCTATGCGCCCGTCGCGGGCCATATGCCGCCGGATATACAGCGTCTTCTGCTCGTGGCCGACATGAACATCCCCGACGACGCCACGGCGAGTCGCTACAACAAGTCGTACGAGAAGATGGTCGAGTTCGTGGGTCGGATGTACAGGGCGGGGGTGCCGATCGTCGCAGGTACCGACGCCACGCCGGGCTTCACCTTGCAGAGCGAGCTGGAGTGGTATGTCCGCGCCGGCATGACCCCGAGCCAGGTCCTGCAGATCGCCACCTGGAATGGCGCCAAGTATTCCCGTGTGCTGGAGGACCGGGGTTCGGTCACTCCGGGCAAGCGTGCAGACCTGGTGCTGATCGATGGCGATCCGACAACGAACATCGCCGACATCCGCAAGGTGGCGCTGGTCGTAAAGGGCGACACGGCCTATTACCCGAATGAAATCTTCGATGCATTGGGCATCAAGCCTTTCGTCGAGCCGATCAGGGTGATTACGGGTCGCTGACCTCGAGCTAATGCCATCATGGAACGATGCGCAGCACCTGCCCGTCACCGCCGTCTGCCGCGAACGAGATGCCCCAGTTCGACGTGGGCGATCAGGGTTTCCGCCCTGCGTATGCCCCGCGTCCTGAACCTGCGACGGAGCCCTAGCGAATGAATGTCGCCACCCGACGGCCCTTCAGCGCCGCGGACCTCAACTTCAATCCCGCCCGGTTTCCGCTCGAGCGGCTCGCGGACTTCGCGCGTGAGCACTGGGGCGTCGACGGCGAACTCACGCCGCTCGACGGCGAGCGCGATCAGAACCACCGGGTGCGCGTCGCAGATGGCACGAGCTACGTGCTCAAGGTCTCGGCGGCCGGTGAAAGCGAGGGCGCCGTGGACTTCCAGGTCGCGGCGCTCAAGCACCTGGAGCGTCACGCGGCGGAACTGCCCGTGCCGCGCATCATCGCCTCGCGAGCGGGCAAGGACCTCGAGTGGATCGCAGCCGCGGACGGCGCGCGCCACATGGTGCGGCTCTTGAGTTGGCTTCCGGGCACGCCGCTCTCGAAGGGCGAGCCACTCCGGCTCACGTTGCTCCGCAACGCGGCTGCCTTCCAGGCGCAGCTCGCGCGTGGCCTGCGAGGCCTCTTCCATCCCCACGCCCGACACTTCGTGGCCTGGGACATCCAGCGCGCGTTGCTGCTCGAGCCCGGTGTGCAGGCCTGGGTCGCCGACGATACCAAGGCGTTGTGCGCAGATTTCATCGCGCGCCTGCCGCGCGAGGTGCTGCCACGGCTGCCGGCGCTACGCGCGCAGGTCGTACACAGCGACGGACACGCCGACAACCTGTTGCGCGCCGGGCCCGACAGCGACGAGATCGTCGGCGTGATCGATTTCGGCGACATGGTGCACGCGCCGCTGGTGCAGGACCTCGCGGTGACCCTCGCGAGTTTCGCCCGCCATGGCGAGATGTCACTCGATAATGCCGTGGCGCAGGTGGAGGCCTGGAACGCCGTCCTGCCGCTGACGGACGACGAGCTCGCGATCCTGCACGACCTCACGTTGTTGCGGCTCGCGACCGCGCTCTGCCTGTACGACTTTCGCATTCACGCGCTCGAGCAGCCGCCCGCCTGGCTCATCGAGGAGCGGCCCGACATCGTGCGCGCGCTGTCGCGATTCCTCGCCCTCGATCGCGAGGGCGTGCATGAGCGATATCGCGCCGCCTGCGGACGCGTGGGCCTGCTGCCTGAGCAAGTCGACGTCGCACGGCTGCGCGAGCGTCGCGAGCGCGCGCTGGGGCCGAGCTATCGCCTGTTCTATGACCGTCCCGTGCACCTGGTGCGCGGCGAGGGCGTCTGGGTCTATGACGCAGACGGGCGTCGTTACCTCGATTGCTACAACAACGTGGCCTCGGTCGGTCACTGCCACCCGCACGTGGTGGCGGCGCTGGCGCGGCAGGCGGCGACCTTGAACACGCACACGCGCTACCTGCATGACAACGTCGTGCGCTACGCGGAGCGGCTGACAGCCACGATGCCGGAGGATCTTCGCGTCTGCTACCTCGTGTGCACCGGCACCGAGGCCAACGACCTCGCGATCCGCATCGCCCGCGTCGTGAGCGGGCACGAGGGCGTGATCGTCTCGGACGACTCCTACCACGGCAACTCGAACGTCGTGGGCGCGGCCTCGACCTGCATGTACCCGAAGTCGGAGCAACCCGGCTGGATCGCGACCGTGCCGCCGCCCGACGGATACCGCGGCGAGTATCGTTACGGCACGCCGGGTATCGGCACGAAGTACGCGGCGCACATCGACACGGCGATCGCCCGGCTCCGTGAGCGCGGCCACGGCGCTGCGGTGTGGCTGTGCGACATCATCTTCGACTCAAACGGCACGATCCTGCCGCCCGAGGGTTATCTCGAGTACACCGCGCGCGCGATCCGTGCTGCGGGCGGGCTCTTCATCGCCGACGAGGTGCAATCCGGCTTCTATCGCACCGGCGACGAGATGTGGGCTTTCCGCTACGCGGATGTCGTGCCCGACATCGTCACGCTCGGCAAGCCCATCGGCGACGGCCACCCGATCGGCGCGGTCATCACCACCCCCGCGATAGCAGCGAAGTTCGCAGCGAAGTTCTCGTACTTCAACACCTTCGGCGGCAACCCGGTGTCAGCCGCAGTCGGCATGGCGGTGCTCGACGTGCTGGAGCGCGAGGGCGTGCAGCGCAACGTGATCGCGGCGGGCAAGGTGCTCGCGCCCGGACTCGCGAGGCTCGCGGCGAAGCACTCGCTCATCGCGGACGTACGCGGCAAGGGCCTGTTCTGGGGGCTCGAGATCGTGCGCGACCACGCGACGCGCGCGCCGGCCGTCGAGGAAGCCGACCGGATCATGAACCTGTTGCGCGAGGACGGAATCCTGGTCGCGCGCACCGGCGCCTTCAATAACGTGGTGAAGATCCGCCCGCCGCTCGTGTTCACGCCGGACAATGCCAGGATGCTGCTCGAGGGGCTCGATCGCGCGCTAGCGCGGGTCTAAGGTCGATCGATTACCTCTTTGGCCGCGGCTTCATCAGCGTCGTTTACGCTGCCGCGCGCACCGACAGACTTCTCTGCGTGTGGCCAGAATTGCCGGCTGTGTGTGCCTGAGCTCCATCCAGCAAGATCGTCAACCAGGTTTACGGGTTTGTCGCGGACGGGCGCTGGCCCTCGGGTCACTCTCGACTACCACCGTGGGATGGCGTCGTGCGGGCGCTCTGCCAAGCCTCCGCCCGAACAGCACCTCCAGCACGCCGCTGCCGGATACGGCCGTCGGCGTTTCTGCGCAATTCTGTAATGAATAGAACTGACACGCGACTCCTCCCGATGCGATCGTTGCTTCCAGGGCAACACGCACATGAGTTTTCAGTTCTCACTGTATGATGCGCTGGTCGGCATCGACGTCCCGGTCGACAAGGCCCGGGCAGTGGTCGATGCCTTGGAGCGCGATATGGGCGCAACGCTGGCCACGAAGCAGGACGTGCTGCTACTCCGGCAGGAGCTCAAGCAGGAGTTGGATCTCCTGCGAAAGGAGGTAGAACACTTGCGGCAGGATGTCGCGCGCGACATGGAGTTACTGCGCTCGAACATGACCGTGCGTCTGGGCTCCATCCAGGTCGTGACGGCCGGCCTGCTGTTCGCGGCACTAAAGCTGACCTGAACGTCCCGGGGCGCGGTCCGAACGCGGGAACCCGTCGAGCAGTCCCTCGCATCCGCGTGTTTGCGGTTCGCCGGCGCCGGGGTATTCTTTCATTGCGGCACCGGGACGTGCGATGTTCGAGCATAAGGATGCCCGGTTCGCAGGATCATGCTCGAGTCGCGTCCGGCCTCCATCCCGCCCGTCGGGTCGAACCAGCGATCGCCGCGCTGGCGGACGTGGCTGATTCTCCTTTGCGGGCTCCTCGCGCTCCTCGCGCTCGCGACCGTCGACGAGGTGCGCACCTCGCGCCTGCAGTCCAGCGTCCTCACCCGCTACGCCGCGCGGCTCACCTGGGATATCCGTGCCGGCCCGAGCTCCCGGATCGTATTTCCCAGCAGCGGCCCGCACGATCAGCAGCTCGGTTATTCCCGCCTGCCGGAATTCACCCAGCGGCTCCTGTTGCGAGGCTATCGGATCGGAGAGCAGGCGCAGATGTCCGAGGCGACGGCGCAGCTTGCCGGTCTGGGCATCGCGCCGCCGTATCGCGAAAAGGCGAGCGGCGGTCTCGTGGTCCGCGGTGCAAGCGGGGAGGTGATGTTCGATGCACGGCCCGGAAGACTCTTCGAGCGCTACGAGGACGTGCCGCCGCTCGTCGTCGAAAGCCTGCTGTTCATCGAGGACCGCGAGCTGCTGGGGACCGAGAGCCCGCAGCATAATCCTGTGCTCGACTGGGAGCGGCTCTCGAGGGCATGGCTGCTGTACGTTGGGCGAGGCCTCGGCCTGCCGCTCGCCACCGAAGGTGGCAGCACGCTCGCCACGCAGCTCGAGAAGCTCCGCCACTCGCCCGGCGGGCGCACGTCCTCGCCGCTGGACAAGCTCCAGCAGGTCACGGCGGCGAGCCTGAAGGCCTATCGGTCGGGTGCCGATACCCGCGCGTACCGTCGGGACATCGTCGTCGATTACCTGAACTCGTTGCCGCTCGCTGCGGTGCCGGACCAAGGCGAGGTGCGCGGACTGGGCGAAGGTCTGCACGCCTGGTTCGGGCTCGATTTCGCCGACGTGCAGCGCAGCCTTCTGGATCGCGGCATCTCAGCGCAGAAGATCGCCGCGTACAAGGCTGTGCTCGCCCTGCTCTGCGCCGTGCGCGAGCCGACGCGACTCCTGGTGCAGGATCACGCCGCGCTCGAGCAGCGGCTCAACGCCTACACACGGCTGCTCAGCGCGGCGGGTGTGCTCACTCCCGAATTCGCGGAACGCGTGGCACGGGCACCGCTGCGATTCCGGACATCACCCCCGGCCCGATGGCCCGGAGCCGCGAGCGGGCGCAAGGGAGTCGCTGCCGCGCGCACGGAGTTGCTCGACCTCCTGAACGTGCCGGGGCTGTACGACCTCGATCGTCTGGATGTCGAGGTCGACAGCACAATCGACGTGCCGCTGCAGAGCGCCGTCCGGCGCCTGCTGACGGACCTGCGCGATCCGGCATTCGTGGCAAGCCACGCGCTCACGGGCAAACATCTCCTGTCGCAGGGAAACCCGGCCGACGTCACCTACACGGTCCAGCTCTACGAGGCCACGCCACAGGCAAACCTGCTGCGTGTGCAAACCGATTCGCTCGATCAGCCCTTCGATCTCAACACCGGCATGAAGATGGGGCTCGGCAGCACGGCGAAGCTGCGCACGCTGGCCCACTACCTCGAGGTCGTCGCGCAGCTTCATGCGGAGCTGACAGGGCGCGGCACCCCATCGTCGCGCTTGGCACGTGATCCGATCAGCGAGTGGGCCCTGCAGATCATCGAGAGCGACCCCTCCATCGGCCTCGAGGCCTTCCTGCAGCAGGCGCTCGAGCGGGAGTATCCGGCGGAGGCCCGCCGGGTGGTCTTTCCGGTCAGCAGCCCGACCGGCAGCAGCGTAACCGGCAGCAGCGTGCCTGACACCAGCGTGACCGGGAGCAGCGCGCCCGCGGACTTTTTTACGTGGTACATCCCCCGTACTCTCTCGCTGCGCACAGCGCTGATCCAGTCGAGCAATCGCGTGTTCGTAGGGCTGATGCGCGACCTCGTCCTGTACCACGCCGCGCGGCTTCCATATGACGCGGAAGCCGTAATTGCCGACGCGGATAATCCGCTGCGCCTCCGCTTCCTCGAAGAGAGCGCCGACCAGGAGGCTGTGTTCGTTCTGAAGCGGGCGTATCGAAGCTACCGGGGTCTGACCGAGTCGGAGACCGTGCGCCGCCTGCTGCGCGGGCACGTGTCTGCGCGTCGCGCAGCGGTGCTCTACTACGCATGGCAAGGCAACACAGGCGAGGATGCGCTCGCGGCGTGGCTCACCGGTCACGCATCCGCCTGGACGCCGGACGCCGCCGCCGGGGCGCCGGCCGCGGCGGATCGCCTCGCCCGCGCGTACGGGAACCCGCGGCTCACGATTGCCGACTACGGCTACCTGCTCGACCTGCATCCGCTGGAGATCTGGTGCGCAGGGGAGCTGATCCAGACGCCGGGGCTTTCGTTCGAAGATCTGACCGCCCGCGCCGACGGCGCGACAGACGTGTCGTCGGCGTGGCTGTTCCGGACGCGCAATCGCAGGGCGCAGGATCTGCGTCTCAAGAGGCGAATCGAGCGCGACGCTTTCGTGCATATGACGCCTTACTGGCACCGGATGGGATTCCCGTTCGAGCGGCTCGTTCCCTCGCTGACGACCGCCCTCGGCAGCTCGTCGGACCGGCCCAGCGCCCTCGCGGAGCTGATGGGCATCATCGTCAATGACGGGTGGCGTCGCCCGTCCGTGCTGATCGACGAGCTGCGCTTCGCCGACAGCACTCCTTATCACAGTGTCTTCCATGCCCAGCCGGAGCGCGGCGAACGAGTCATGCATTCTGCCGTGGCGCACGTGCTGCGCGACGTGCTGGCCAACGTCGTTGAGTACGGGACGGCCCGACGGTTGAAGGCGGCGATCATCGGGCCGGATGGCGCGCCGGCGCAGGTCGGCGGCAAAACCGGCACCGACTCGGGGGACAGCCGCCACGAAGTCTTCGCGAACGGCCGCCAGTTGGCGGCATCGCGTGCGCCTGATCGCACTGCGAGCTTCGCCTTCTACGTCGGCGACCGCTACTTCGGCGTGATCACGGCCTCGGTCGAGGGGTCGGCGGCCGCGGACTACCGATTCACGAGCGAGCTGCCGCTCGCAGTGCTCCAGCTGCTGGCGCCGCTGATCGAGCAGCGGCTTGCCGAAACCGGCGCCGCGCCGGCCAGGGGCTCGATCAACGGTAAATGGCTGAGAGCAGATTTCTAAAAGGAGTAGCGGAGGCTCATGTAGTAGCGCCGGCCGAGCACGTCGTATTGCGAGGGATCGGTGTTGGACTGGCTGTAGCTCGGAAAGATCGGCGGATCCTCGTCGGTCACGTTTTCGACGCCGACGCGCAGCTGCAGACCGGCGAGTGCGCCCTCGTCGAAACCATAGGACGCACCCAGATCGAAATAGTCGTATTGCGGGATTGGGAACTCAGGCTCTATCGCCGTATCAGCA
>Ga0207645_10003908_pt1 | contig 11136 bp, 11 predicted proteins | sample KBSM53metaG_FD_184331 | JGI IMG/M metagenome (GOLD analysis project Ga0207645, IMG submission 184331) | Miscanthus rhizosphere microbial communities from Kellogg Biological Station, Michigan, USA - KBS M5-3 metaG (SPAdes) (version 2) | ecosystem: Host-associated > Plants > Roots > Rhizosphere >...
GGGCTACGAGGTCAACAACTGTTACGGCGTACTCGTTCCTGCAAAGACGCCGGACGTCATCGTGCGCAAGCTGAACGCAGACATCGTGCGCATACTGCGACAGCCGGATACCAGATCGCAGCTGGAGAATCTCGGCTTCGACGTACTCGGCACGACGCCCGAACAGTTCACCGCATTTGCGCGCAGCGACATGGCAAAGTGGGCGAGGGACCTGAAAGCAGCTGGAATCAAACCGCAGTGATCGGGAAACCAGAGGTGGTCTCAAAAATAATTTGTAACCGCGGATAAACGCAGATAAGTTCAAAGCACTTGACGTTGCGTCGAGTGCCGCCCTGGATTTTCATTTGCGTGTATTTGCGTTACCTGCGGCTGATTGTCGTTTTTTTTTGATGGACTCTAACTTCTATGACAGACAAACTGCTGGACACCGACAGCGAAGCAACGGTTCGCTTGAGCGTGAGCGAGGCGCAGGAACTGGGCGAAAAGGCGCTGCGCAACGTCGGATTCACGCGCGAGGAGGCAGCCACAATCGCTACACACCTGGTGGATGCCTCGCTGTGGGGCTACGAGTTCGCCGGGTTGCCGCGCATTCCGGTCATCGCTGAAAGACCCGAGTTAAAAAAGCCGCGTACGCCGCTGTCGATAATCAAAGAGAGTCCGGTTTCAGCGCTGCTGGATGGCGGCAACAACGTGGGTTACATCAATATCCTGCGCGCCGCGGAAATCGCCATCGACAAGGCGCGCAAGTCCGGCATCGCCATCATAGGCGTGAGAAACAGCTGGTTCAGCGGCCGCAATGCATATTACCTGGAGAAAATCGCGCGCGCAGGATTCGCTGCAATCTACATCGCGAGCAGCACGCCCACGGTGGTGCCGCCCGGCGCCAGACGCAAGGCCCTCGGCACCAATCCCATGGCCATTGCGCTGCCGGGAAAGACGAACCCGTTCATTTTCGACACGGGCACGGCTGCCGTGATGTCCGGCGAATTAACGATGAAAGCCTTTCTGGGCGAGGCGTTTTCCGAAGTTGTCGGCATCGACAAGCACGGATCGCCGACGCGCGTCGCCAGCGAACTGATCGAGGGCGGCGTTTTTCCGTTCGGCGAGCACCGCGGCTATGGCCTCTCGATCGCCATCCAGGCGCTCGGCCTGATGGCCGGTGCGCGCATGCGCAACGGCGACGTCAGCGATTTTGCCCACCTCTTCATCGCGTTCGATCCCGAACTTTTCATGCCGACGGAGCAGTTCGCCGCAGAGCTGGAAGAATTGCTGATGAAAATAAAAAACCTGCCCCGGCAACCGGGCGTCAGCGAGATCCGCATTCCTTCCGAGCGTGGCTTCCGCGAGCGGGAAATCCGCCGCCATCAAGGCATCCTCGTCAATAAGCTGGTCGTCGAACGCTTGCGCCAGATGTCATGAGCAGCCGGAGCTGCCGCGGCAAACATCGAGAATTAACGCAGGCAATTGCGGTGCTTCAAAATAAAAAGGGGAACGGATCATGATTCGATACCTGTTTGCAATTTTCACACTCTGTTTTGCCGGCGCGGTATCCGCCCAGGTGCCGGACACGGTTTTCCTCGAACAACTCACCTGGGACGAAGTGCGCGATCTCATTGCAGCTGGCAAGACCACAGTCATCGTGCCAACCGGCGGGACCGAGCAAAACGGTCCCCACATGGCGCTGGGCAAGCATAACGTGCGCGTAGCCTCCAACGCCAACATGATTGCGCGACGGTTGGGCAACGCGTTGGTAGCGCCGGTCATGGCTTATGTGCCCGAAGGCGGCATCGATCCGCCGACCGGCCACATGCGCTTCGCCGGCACCATCACGCTTCCTGACCCGATCTTTCGCCAAGTGCTCGAGTATGCCGCCCGCAGCCTGAAGCTGCATGGATTCCGCGACATCGTTTTTATAGGCGATAGCGGCCCGAACCAGGCCGGCCAGAATGCCGTCGCCGCCACGCTCAATGCAGAATGGGCCGGCTCCAACGTCCGCGTGCACGCCATCGCCGGCTACTACCGCAGCGATCCCGAAGGCGATGCCGCGGAAATGATGAAGTTCGGCATCACCAAGGAAGAGATCGGCAACCATGCCGACGTGCGCGATACGTCGCAAATGATGGCGGTCGATCCGAAAATGGTCCGCAACGCGAAGTTGCAGGCGGGCGACGGCAAGAACGGAATCCAGGGTGACCCTCGCCGCGCGACGCCTGAAATCGGCCGCGCGCTCATCGAACGAACGGTGACCCGCACCGTGGAGCTGATCCGCAAAGTCGTCGCTACGCGGTAGCACCGCTCGAAGTTGCAGATCCTGCGTGCTGGTTCGGTCTGGGTATGAGGCAATCGCCTGGGCAAAGAAAACCCCCGCCGCAGCGAGGGTCTGCGCTATCACTGCTGCGAAATGTTCACGCGTTTAGCAGATCGTGAGGCCGTGGGAAGTTTTTTGCCGCGACCTGATACATTTGCGGCCGCAGGCCCATCTGCAGGCGCTTCGCGACCGCCTCTGTCCGGTTGGCGGCATTGAGTTTCTGCATGATTTTCTGCAGGTGGTTTTTCACCGTGCACGCGCTAATGTCGAGATAATCTGAAATTTCGGTATTGGTTTTTCCCTCGGACACCGCCATGAGAACCTGCTCCTCGCGCGCACTTAGGGCGCCTGCGGCCGAGCGGCATTCCGGATTCGCGGATCTGGGAAACTTCAAGCCCGCGATTCTGCGGAATGCGATATCGATCTGGGTAATCAGCGGATCGACCCGGGCGCAGAAGTCTTCAATACTTTGCCCGCTGGTGATCGAGCCTGCATTCAACGCCAGATAAAGGCTGACGTTGCCGTCGCGAAAATCAATGATCCCGTGCACCAGCAACCACCAGTCGTTTTGCAGGAATTTGTGAAGTGCACAGTTGCAGAGGGAATACGCCAGCTTTGCATCCGTCGTGCTGTTGAGCAGTAGCGGCTGCCGTCCGTGGGACAGCCAGCGCTTGTAGAGTTCCTGGAGCAGGTCGTCGATCGTGCGACAGTTGAGCTGGCCGGTGCGCAGCCCCGGGAGGGCCGAAACAATGTCGTAGTGCAGCGGCGGCCCGTCGAGATCGCCCCAAGCGGAGATCAGGATCTGATGCGGGATGCAGAATTGGATCGATTCGCTTTGCAGCAACTGAAACAACTCGCGGTGGGACTTGATCCGCGCAGCTTCCTTGATGATCTGCAGGAATTTATCGCGATCGTCCTCTATCAAGCGGGGGGTTTGCGTCGTGCGACGCTTAGGGCGATCATTGGAAGCCGTCTTGTTTTTGGTTTTGCCGGCGGCCGATTTGTGTTGCTGACTGATGAAACCGGTGTCACGCCTTTTCATGATGGACGCCCCCATATTCCGCTTTTTCCAGCAACAGTGTGCGACATCGAGGATGCCCGCTGCTGCGAACGAATTTTGTATGGTATTAAGCCCGGTCTTAAGAGGATGTAGGCGTGTGCCTGTGTTGCCTGTAGGACAAATCAGGACACTCCGATAAGTTGGAATGCATCCGGGATCTGCGCATTAATAAAGGGGACAAAGTGAATTTATCGCCGGCAAATGGCATGGTTGGAATTGCGCGTGCTTGTCCTTCGTTGCACATTGTCGCCGCAATCGCCCTCTGTGCTGTCGCCGGCGCGGCGTGTGCACAGGCGTATCCGGCCAAACCCGTTCGCATAGTGGTGCCGTTCGCAGAGGGGGAAGCATCGGGACTCGTTAGCCGAAGGCCCGCTCGCGGGAACGACGCTCGGCCCCCCGGATTTATGCGCGCTGCTGCCCAGGAACCCGCACCATATCCTGTTAAGCCCATTAGATTAATTGTTCCATTTGCTCCGGGGGGCGGCACGGATGTAATCGCGCGGCGACTTGCCGCAGACATGACCGACTCGCTGAAACGCCAGGTCGTCGTCGACAATCGCGCGGGCGCCAACGGCATCATCGGCACGGAACTCGTTGCGCGCTCGCCGGCAGATGGCTACACGCTGTTGTTCGTGTCCAGCCCGCACGCGGTGAATGCCAGCCTGTATGCGAAGCTACCTTACGACACGCTGCGCGATTTCGCGCCGATAGCGATGGTCGCATCGTCGCCTTACATTCTGGTGATCCATCCATCACTGCCCGTGCGCAATGTAAAAGACCTTATCGCGCTCGCAAAGTCGCGGCCGGATCAGATCAACTACGCGTCCGGCGGCAGCGGCAGTTCGGCGCACCTGGCCGCCGAGCTTTTCAACCAGATGGCGGGCGTGAAGCTGCGCGAAATTCCGTTCAAAGGCGCGGGTCCCGCGCTGATCGCGACGTTGTCCGGCGAAGTCGCGGTGGATTTCGGCAATGCGCTAACGGTCAAGCCGCATATGGAAAGCGGAAGGTTGCGCGCGTTGGGCATTGCGAGCCCAAAGCGTTCGGCGTCCTTCCCCGAATTGCCCACGATTGCCGAGGCCGGCGTGCCCGGCTATCGCGCGGATGCGATGCTTGGATTTCTGGCGCCGGCCAACACGCCGCGGGCAATCGTCGATTTGCTCAACGCCGAAGCGCACAAGGCCATGCGCCGGCCGGACACGCTGGAAACAATGCGCGGCATGGCGGTGGACATCGCGCTAAGCACGCCGGAAGAATTCGGGCGCCTGATCGAATCCGAGATGCAGCGCTGGGGCAAACTCGTGCGCGCGCTGAATCTCAAGGCGGAGTAGCGATTAAGAATCTATCGGCCGCAGATTAACGCAGATACACACAGATAAATCTTCAAGACCGCCTTTAGCAGCCATTGAGTCTGTTGAACTTATCTGCGTTTGTCCGCAGTGATCTGCGGCTCCAAATTGGTTTTGAGACAAGTTCTAGAGTGCCAGCGCTTCGCGCACCACGCTATCGTCAATGAGCTTCGCTAATGTCTCGCGCGGGCGCGGGGCGCGGCCTTGCACATTCGCGATCCACGGCTCCTGCCGGTCGAACAAATCCAATAAATCGGGCGCGAGCGTGCCCGGATATTTGAAGCGCTGCCACGCGCCGCTTACGGTGTCGATATCGAGCTTCGCCGTCTGCGCGATCAGCCGCCAGCCCGATTGAGGGTCGTCTTTCAGGCGCTGCGCTGCCGTTATCAATGCGCGCACGAAAGCCACGATCCTTTTGCGCAATACCGGATTGTCGAGATTGACCTGCGTGGTGCAGAGATTGAATTTCTCGGTGTACACCGCGGGGTCGGAGAACTCGATCGCATCGGCGCCCAACGCAACCTTCGCGCGTTGCGGCTGCGGCTCCCACAACGCGGCAGCATCGATCTTGCCGGTGCGCAGCGCCTCGGGCACCAGCGAGAGCGGCGTCTCGGTATGCGCCATGAACGGCACAAGGGTGACGTCCGCTGACTTCAGGCCGACGGTGCGCAGCATGCGGTCGAGAAAGAAGGCTCCCGACGATTCGAGCTGGGTCGCCACGCGTTTGCCGCGCAGGTCGGCCAGCGTGGCGATGCCTGCCGAGCGGCGGGCCACGATACGGTAAGGGCACTCTGCGACGGTGAAGATGAAGCGCAGATCGGGGCCGGCGACCGAGCCGCGCAGCGACTGGGTTTCGGAATTCGTCGCGAGGTCGGCGTGGCCCGCGGAGGTGAGGCTGGCGAGATCGCTGGCCTTGCCCCACAGCGCCATCACGCTGCCATGCTCAATCAGGGTTTTGCCGGCGTAGATGTCTTTGGCCGCGAGCAGGACCGGCGCCATTTCCAGCAGGGACAAATTGCCGTAGATGCGCAGCGGGTCCCCTAAGCCAGCGCTCGATGAATTCATAACGTCGTCCTTAAGCTGGAAGAGGCTGCTAGTTATAGCAGCTCACCGCGTTCGGTCAAATCGCACCGTTCCTGATACTAAATCTGATTTAGGTCGCAGAAACGTGAATAGCGATTGACCGACGGAGTGGCGGGAGATACTCTGCCCGGCAAAATCGCTATTGCAATCTTCATATCAAGGGAGGTCCGATGATCAAGTCGATCATTATCGTTGCCATCGTTGTTGCCGTCGCGGCTACAGCGCAGGCTCAGCCGCTGCCCACGGGTGCGCCGGAGAGCGCAGGCATGTCGAGCGAGCGCCTGCTCCGCATCGACGCATTCTTCGCGAACGAGATGGAGCGCAACCGGGTGCCGGGCGCGGTGGTCGCCATCGCCCGGCAGGGAAAGCTCGTGTACTTCAAGGCCTTCGGATTTGCCGACAAAGCCAAAGGCATTCCTGCCACGACAGAGACGGTGTTTCAGCTCGCGTCGATGACCAAGCCCATGGTCGCCGTCGGCGCGCTGGCGTTGACCGAACAAGCGCGCCTGCCGCTGCAAAGCAGACTGCTCGACTACTTTCCTGCATTCGGCGCGATGCAGGTCGGCGTGCAAATGGCTGACGGTAAGTTCACAACCGAACCGCAGAAGCGGCCGATTCTCATCCACGATTTGTTTCGCCACACTTCAGGGCTTACCTACGGTGGCCGGCCGGACGGCGGCAGCCCGCTCGCGGCAAAATGGCCCGGCGGCAGCGCGGCCTCGTATATGGGCACGGCCGCCGAAATGAGCGAGGCGCTGACCAGACTCTCGCTCGTCCACCAGCCGGGCACCGTTTTCGAGTACGGCCTGTCGTTTGATGTGCTCGGCGCCGTGGTCGAAAAAATTACCGGCAAGTCGTTAGGCGCGCATCTTGCGGAAACGGTGTGGAAGCCACTCAAGATGAATGACACCACGTTTCGCCTTACGGAAGCTCAGCGCGCGCGAGTCGCACGGCCTTTCCCGCTCAACCCGCTTGACGGCAAGCCGCAAGCAATCGCAGCGCTCGACAAGCCGCCGACTTTCGACTGTGGCGGCGGTTGCGCCTTTGGGACGATGGGCGACTACATCCGGTTCGGCCAGATGCTGCTCAACGGCGGCAGGCTCGACGGTCAGCAAGTGCTAAGTCCCGCGTTCGTGCAGCTCATGACAAGCAATCATCTCGGCCCTGACATCCAGAATCGGGTCGCGGCGATAGAGCCGCATCGGGACGGCTACGGCTTCGGTTTGGGCGTGGCCGTGCGCATGCAAGCGGGGCTGGCGGCAGTGCCTGGCAGTCCCGGCGAATTCTCCTGGAATGGCGCTAACGGCACGGGGTTTTTCGCCGATCCCAAAGAGCAACTCGTGGTGGCGTATGGCACCGCGGCACCTGGGGATTTGCGCAAGTACTACCGCGAGCAGGTTCAGGATCTGGTTTACGGTGCTTTGACGAAATAGGAAGTCTGGTGGCGCGGCCGCATCCCGCGGCTGAAGCGCCGACGTGCGGTCCGCGCTAAAGCGCACTTCCCTGATAAAAATTTTATTTGGCGAAGGGCTTGACTTCGCCTTTGTCATCTTTTATATTCAACTATATGGTTGAATATAAATCACACGCCAAACTCGCTCAGCGCTCCGGCCGGCTCGACGCCGCCTTCAGCGCGATGGCGGACCCGACACGGCGCGCCATCCTCGCGCGCTTGGCGCTGGCTGAAGCACGTGTCACCGAAATCGCCGCCGATTTTCCGGTGTCGCTCAACGCCGTCTCGAAGCACATCAAGATGCTCGAGCGCGCTGACCTCGTGCGGCGCACGGTGCAGGGGCGCGACCACATCGTCTCGCTCAACGCCGGCGCCATGGCCGAAGCGGCCGAATGGATCGATTTTTACCGCCAGTTCTGGGAAGACCGGCTGGCGTCCCTCGAAGCTTTTGTTCTCACCAAGCGCAGCAGCGCAAAGAAAGGAAAACGCACATGAACGCAGTCGCCAGCATTCCCACCGTCGTCGTCAAACGCAAAATCGCCGCGCCGGCGCAACAGATTTTCGACGCCTGGCTTGATCCAACCGCTCTGGCCGAATGGATGCGCCCCTGCAGCGCCAGGGAGAAGCGCTCCGACGTCAAAGTCGATGCGCGCGAAGGCGGCGCGTTCGAGATCGTGATGCACGTCGCCTCGGGGCCGGTCCGGCACACCGGCGTCTATCAGACGATAGATGCGCCGCGCCGCCTCGTCTTCACCTGGAATTCGCCCCACGCCGGGCAGAACGACTCGCTGGTGACCGTCGATTTTCGTCCCGACGGCAAGATCACTGAAGTCGTCATCACGCACGAACGTCTGCCGGAAGCGGCACGTGCCGGACACACTGGCGGCTGGACTGACATTCTTGAATCGCTGGCGAAACAATTGGGCTAGCTTTCAAGCAACAAAATGAAATTTCAGCACTGCGGTAGGCGTGAACTCTGAGGTGGCACGCGGAATCTCATTATCCATGGCCTCCATGCGCACCTCGGAACGCGCCTTCTTCGGCGTCTCGGCGCTGCTCTTTGCTACCAGCGCGGCGGTGACTGTCGCCTGGTGCGCGTCGATGTCGGCGATGGGTGGTATGCCGATGCCCGGCGGATGGACGATGTCGATGGCGTGGATGCGGATGCCGGACCAGTCGTGGGTCGGCGCCGCAGTGTCGTTCCTTGCCATGTGGGTCGTGATGATGGTGGCGATGATGCTGCCGTCCCTGGTCCCGATGCTGCGGCGCTATCGCCAGGCCGTCGGCAGAGCAGGCGACGCGCGCCTCGATCGGCTGACCGCACTCGTGGGTTTCGGTTACTTCCTCGTGTGGACAGTGTTTGGATTGGCCGCGTTTCCGCTGGGAGTGGCGCTGGCGGCGGTCGCCATGCAGCAGCCTGCGCTGGGGCGCGCCGTGCCGCTCGCGGTCGGCGCAGTCATCCTGATCGCCGGCTGCCTCCAGTTCACCGCGTGGAAGTTACGTCACCTCGCTTGCTGCCGGGAGGCGCCCGGACGCGGCTGCACGCTCCCGGCAGACGCCGGCACGGCCTGGCGACACGGCCTGCGCCTCGGTTTGCACTGCAGCCAATGCTGCGCCAGCCTGATGGCGGTCCTTTTGGTCATCGGAGTCATGGACCTTCGCGTGATGGCCGTCGTGGGGGCAGCCATCGCCGTCGAACGTCTCGCACCCGCCGGTGAGTGGGTTGCGCGAGCCACCGGGGCGGTCGCCATCGGGGCAGGATTGTTTCTTATCGCGCAGGCAAGCGTCCTCGGATGACGCCAAAGAACATTCGACTACCAGTTAAAGGAGAAGAGCATGAGCGAACTACGGTATCCAAACGAAAGCAGAGCGTATCGCGATGCGCGCGACGCACTGCTCAAAGACGAGCAGGAGCTAATCGACAAAACAAAAGCTGTGGCGGAAAGACGCCGCCAGCTTCCTGCCGGCGGGCAGTTGAAGGAGGACTACGTTTTCCAATGGGCCAACGATGGGAAAGTAGGAAAGCGCGTGAAATTCTCCGAACTGTTCGGGGACAAGAATACGCTGCTGATTTATTCATTCATGTACGGTCCGAACTGGGACAATCCCTGTCCTTCGTGCACGTCATTAGTCGACGGGTTCGATCGAACCTGGTACCAGGTCAGTCAGGACGCTGCGTTCGTTGCAATTGCCAAAGCCCCGGCCGAAAAAATAAATGCGTGGGCGAAAAAACGCGGCTGGTCGCAGATTCCGCTGGTTTCCGGCTACGAGTCGCCGTTTCAAGCCGATTACAAGTGCCAGCAGGATTCCGACGACATGCAATTGCCGGTGATGCATGTATTCAGGAAGCAGGATGGAAAGTGCTTTCACTTCTGGGCGACCGAATCGATGTCGAATCACGTCGACACCGTGTGGCCCTATTGGAATCTGATGGACTTCACGCCGGAGGGCCGGCCGGACAAGCTCACTCCGCCGCAAAAGTTCAGGTCGGAATTCCTGGAGAAACACTATCTGAATAAAGAGTAGCGCCGCGCGTTTGCGCGGATTGCGTCATTCGCGACTGGGAACAAGGCCCCGGGGTTTGCGCGAATGCGATTGAGGTCGATCAAGCGGTGGGCGCAACTTTTTACGCCGGGTCGACAGTGGCTATTGATGTACCTGTTCAGGCACGAGAGCTGAAAATCGCAGTTATGACGATTGATCGACTCCTCTGAGTGCATGGCATAATGGAAGTTCGCTCGGGGAACGCGCATGAATTTCCGTCGCAACCCGCAAGACTTACGGCAATCCAACAGGGAGAATCTGAATGGCAAGACGAGAGTACAGATATGTGGTTGCATTGGCGCTGGGTTTGGTGTTCGCGGGTGCGGCTATGGCGGCAGATGCTCCTGCCGGGAAGGGAGCCGTGAAGGCGGGCACGTTCTGTAAAAAACAGGATTCGAAGGCCTGCCAGGATGCCGTCACGCCTCAGCAGATCATCGAACACTTCAAGCAGGGTAACGCGCGCTTCGTACGCGGCGCTTCCACGCAGCATGACTACGTGAAGCAGGTCAAGGCGACGGCCCCAGGTCAGTTTCCCCTGGCCAGCGTAGTTTCGTGCATCGATTCGCGCGCTCCCGCCGAGATCGTTTTCGATCAAGGCATCGGGGATCTCTTCAACGCGAGGGTCGCGGGCAACATCGTCAACGAGGATATCCTCGGCAGCCTCGAGTTCGCCTCGAAGGTGGCCGGCGCGAAGCTTATCGTCGTGCTCGGGCATACGAGCTGCGGCGCGATCAAAGGCGCGTGCGACGACGTCAAGCTGGGCAACCTGACCGGGCTGCTCGCCAAAATAAAACCCGCGATGAGCAGCGTGCCGAACGACGGTAAGGACCGGTCGTCGAAAAATGATGCATTCGTCGAGAAGGTGGCGGATCAGAACGTGCGCATGACGGTGGAAACCATCCGCGCGAAAAGTCCTGTCTTGAAGGAGATGGAGGACAAGGGCGAGATTAAAATCGTCGGCGCAATGTACGACGTGAAGACGGGCAAAGTAGAGTGGTACGACGCTTCTTCCGGCGCAAGTCCGGCGGCGGCAAAGAAAAAGATCTGATCGCAGGACTTCGCTTACTCCGGGAACGGTGGCGCAGTTTCTTGTCGCCGGATATGCAGGCGGTCTAATTCAGCATGCACGCGGACGGGTAGATGGTCCGCGTGCTGCTCGCGCAAAAAAATCTCAGTCAACACCGTCATAAAATTATGCAGTCCGAAAAATCTATTAAAAAGATAGGTTTTTTGTAGGACGTTCGCACTGGATTGAGGCGAGCAGTCGGCACTCGGCGTGATGACATCAACATCACAATCGCGCCAACAAAAAGCCGCTCAGAACGGCTGCAAATCTCTTATC
>Ga0207645_10003911_pt1 | contig 11129 bp, 9 predicted proteins | sample KBSM53metaG_FD_184331 | JGI IMG/M metagenome (GOLD analysis project Ga0207645, IMG submission 184331) | Miscanthus rhizosphere microbial communities from Kellogg Biological Station, Michigan, USA - KBS M5-3 metaG (SPAdes) (version 2) | ecosystem: Host-associated > Plants > Roots > Rhizosphere >...
GGCCGAACTGGCCCTTCTCGCCGTTCACCGAGCTGATGTTGACGATGCGGCCCCAGCCGCGCTCGACCATGTCGTCGATGACCTGCTTGGTCACGTTGAACAGGCTCGTCAGGTTGGTCTCGATGACGGCGTCCCAGTCGGCGCGGGTCATCTTGCGGAACAGGCCGTCGCGGGTGATGCCGGCGTTGTTGACGAGGACGTCGACCGGGCCGACTTCGGCGTGAACCTTTTCGAACGCGGCGACCGTCGAGTCCCAGTCGCCGACGTTGCCGACCGAGGCGCGGAACTCGAAGCCGAGCGCCTTCTGCTCGCCGAGCCACTTCGCGAAGTCACGGCTCGGGCCGCAGCCCGCGACGACGATGAAGCCGTCGCGATGCAGGCGCTGGCAGATCGTCGTGCCGATGCCGCCCATGCCTCCCGTGACGTAGGCAACCTTCTGTGTCATCCGCCAGTCCCCCCAGCGTCGCGACGGCGCGCTGCCGCCGCGACCGCATCGCCCTCAGCGTTCGACGCAGAGCGCGACGCCCATGCCGCCGCCGATGCAGAGCGACGCGATGCCCTTCTTCGCGTTGCGGCGCTTCATCTCGTGCAGCAGCGTGACGAGGATGCGGCAGCCCGACGCGCCGATCGGATGGCCGATCGCGATCGCGCCGCCGTTGACGTTGACCTTGCTGGTGTCCCAGCCCATCTCGTTGTTGACCGCGCAGGCCTGCGCCGCGAACGCCTCGTTGATCTCGAGCAGGTCGAGATCCTGCGGCTTCCAGCCGGCGCGCTGGAGCGCCTTCTGCGATGCCGGCACCGGCCCCATGCCCATGAAGGCCGGGTCGAGCGCGACCGTCGCGTAGCTCGCGATCCGGGCGAGCGGCGTCAGGCCGAGCTGCTCCGCCTTCTTGGCGGTCATCACGACGACGCCGGCAGCGCCGTCGTTGATGCCCGACGCGTTGCCGGCCGTCACACTGCCCGCCTTGTCGAAGGCCGGACGCAGACCGGCGAGCGCCTCGGCGCTGGTCTTCTTGTTGATGAACTCATCGGCCGAGAAGACGACCGGGTCGCCCTTCTTCTGTGGAATCGAGAACGGCACGATCTCGTCCTTGAAGCGGCCGGCTTCCTGAGCGGCCGCCGCCTTCTGCTGCGAAGCCAGTGCCAGCGCGTCCTGCTTCTCGCGGCTCACGTCGTACTTCTTCGCGACGTTCTCGGCCGTGATGCCCATGTGGTACTTGTTGTAGACGTCGAACAGGCCGTCGACGATCATCGAATCGATCAGCTTCCAGTCGCCCATCCGCTGGCCCTCGCGCGAGCCGGCGAGCACGTGCGGCGCGAGGCTCATGTTCTCCTGGCCGCCCGCGATGCCGATCTCGTAGTCGCCGTCGCGGATCGCCTGGGCGGCGAGCATCACCGCCTTCAGGCCCGAGCCGCAGACCGCATTGATGGTCAACGCCGGCACGCTCTGCGGCAGGCCGCTCTTGACGACGGTCTGGCGCGCCGGGTTCTGGCCCGAGCCGGCGGCGAGCACTTGGCCGAGGATCACCTCGCCGATCTGGTCGCCGGTCAGCTTGGCGCGCTCGAGCAGGCTGGCGATCACGGCGGCGCCGAGCTCGGGAGCCGGCGTCTTGGAAAGCGTTCCACCGAACTTGCCGACGGCGGTTCGGGCGGCAGCGACGATGACGATGTCGGTCATGGCAATCTCCTGGTTGATGATGAATCTGAAACGGGCGGAGTCGGGTCGGGACGCGGCGCCGAGCTGACAGAGCTTACGCGGATCGGCGCCGCCCGGCGCGCGGTGCTACGCCTTGGCTTTGACGTAACGGCCGGGCGCCGGCTCGATCGGCTTGTAGCGGGCATTGCCGAGCGATTTCGGCGCCGGCACCTGCTTGCCGGCATGGCCTTTCAGCCAGTTCGACCAGTCGGTCCACCAGCTGCCCGGGTGCTCCTGGGCGGCACCGAACCACTGCTGCGGGTCCTTGGGCAGCGCGTCGCCGGCCCCGAGCCAGTAGCTGCGCTTCTTCTTCGCCGGCGGGTTGATCACGCCGGCGATGTGGCCGGACGCGCCGAGCACGAAGCGCAGCTTGCCCTTCAGCGCGGCGGTGCTGCGGTAGGCGCCTTCCCACGGCACGATGTGGTCCTCGCGCGACGCGTACAGGTAGGTCGGCACGTCGATCGCACCGAGGTCGACCTTGGCGCCGCACACCTCGGTCTTGCCGGCCTCGATCAGGTTGTTCTCGAGGTACGTGTTGCGCAGGTACCAGCAGTACATCGGCCCCGGCAGGTTGGTGCTGTCGCCGTTCCAGTAGAGCAGGTCGAACGGCGGCGGCGTCTCGCCCTTCAGGTAGTTGCCGACGACGTAGTTCCAGACCAGGTCGTTCGGCCGCAGGAAGCTGAAGGTCGTCGCCAGCTCCTGGCCCTTCAGCAGGCTGCCGCCGCTCGGACTGCCGGGCCCGAGGGTCAGCTCCCGCATCTTGACCATCGCCTCGTCGATGAAGAGATCGAGGACGCCGGTGTTGCTGAAGTCGAGCAGCGTCGTCAGCAGGGTCATGCTCGCCGCGGGCCGCTCCTTGCGGGCCGCCAGCACCGACAGCGCGGTCGCAAGGATCGTCCCGCCGACGCAGAAGCCGAGCGTGTTGATCTTCTCGCTGCCGGTGATCTCCTGCACCAGGCCGATCGCGCGGATCGCGGCGTCTTCGACGTACTGGTCCCACGTCAGCTTGGCGACCGCCTCGTCGGCGTTGCGCCAGCTCAGCACGAAGACGCGGTGGCCCTGCTCGACGGTGTAGCGGATCAGCGAATTGTCGGGCTGCAGGTCGAGGATGTAGTACTTGTTGATGCAGGGCGGCACCAGCAGCAGCGGCCGCGCGTAGACCTTCGCGGTCAGCGGCTTGTACTCGATCAGCTGGAACAGCTCGTTCTCGAAGACGACGGCGCCCTCGGTCGTCGCGACATTGCGGCCGACCTCGAACACGCTCTCGTCGGTCTGCGACATGTGGCCCTGGCGGATGTCGTCGAGCAGGTGCTTCAAGCCGCGGCTGATGCTCTCGCCGCCGGTCTCGAGGGCCTTGCGCTGGGCCTCGGGATTCAGCGCCAGGTAGTTGCTCGGCGACGCCGCATCCACCCATTGCTGGACCGCGAAGCGGATGCGGGCCTTGGTCTTCTCATCGCCGTCGACCTCGTCGGCCATCTGCAACAGCGTGCGGGCGTTCAGCAGGTACATCTGCGCGATGTAGGCCGTCGCCGGGTTGCTCATCCATTCCTGGCCCGCGAAGCGGCGGTCGGGCTTCGCAGGCGTCTCCGGTCTGGAGGCGGCGAGCATCTGATTCCACAGCGCGGTCGATTCGGCCAGGTAGTCGCCCTGCAGCTTCAGCAGCGATTGCGGGGGCAGGCTCAGCCCGGAGAGGGATTTCATCGAGTCGGTCAGCGACGTCGCGAGCGACCTCGCTTGCTCCGCCAGTTCGAGGGCGCCGAACGCTTCGCCCTTCTCTGCGCGCTTTTCCTGGGTCTTCACGGCGTACTCCTCGACGCTGGGGCACGCGACGAGCGCGCCGCGCACCGCACCAACATCCTGTTCTTGTGCCCCATTATCGGGTCTCAAGATTCATTTCGCTTGGGGTCAAGATGCATCTGGTGGCGATCGGCTGGGGCTATGTCGTCCTGATGATGGCGGCCGCCGAAGCGGCGAGCCCGAACGGCTCGCTGCTCGGCGCGTTCTTCACCGTGCTGCTCTACGGCGCGCTGCCCTTGTCGATCGTGATGTACCTGCTGCGCACGCCGGCACGCCGGGCGCGCCGCAACGCGGCGGCAACGTCAGCCGCCGCGCTCGATCCAGACCACGGCGGCCATCCGCCCGGTGACGCCGTCGCGCCGGAACGAAAAGAACCGTGAGGCATCGCTGACGGTGCACCAGGTGCCGCCGCCGACGTCGGCAACCCCGGCCGCGTGCAGCCGCTCGCGCGCCAGCAGAGGCAGGTTGGCAAGCCATTTGCCCGGCTGTTCAGGAACGAAACACGCGGCTGACGGGCGCGACGCCCAGGCGCCGGCTTCGCTCACCGAAGGGTGACTGCCGACCGTCGCGCCGCCGAACGCCTCCACCACGTCGGCCCCCACCTGAAAGCGCGTCGGTCCGATGCCGGCGCCGATCCATGCCTGCAGATCGGCCGGATCGCACGACGCCGCCTCGCAGACCGCGGCCACGGTCGCCTCGAGAACGCCACCGGCGAGCCCGCGCCAGCCTGCGTGCGCAGCCCCGACCGCACGACCTGCGGGCGCCGCGAACAGCACCGGCAGGCAATCGGCGATCTGGATCGCGCAGGCGATGCCGCGCTCGGTCGTGACGCTCGCATCTGCAGTGTGCACCGCGGCACCGGCAGCGCCGTCGGCCGCGTGCAGGCGGACGACTGCCGTGCCGTGCACCTGCTTCAGGAATACCGGCATCGCGCCGATCGCCTCGGCGAGCACGGCCCGGTTGCGCGCGACCGCCTCGGGCGAGTCAGCCCCGCCGGCATGCAGGTTCATCGAGTCGAACGGGGCCGCGCTGCAGCCGCCGGCTCGCGTCGTCATCAGCGCGCCGACAGACGGTGCATTCCAGTCCGGCCGCAACCAGTCGGCCGACGCGCTCACGTCGCGTCGGGACACATCGATGGCTGGGTCTTCGAGAAGGCGTCGAGCCGCATGCACGACTCGAAGGCGCGCATCACGGTCGGCACGTGGTCGGTGCGGCATTCGAGGCGCTGGGCGTTGAAGATCTGCGGCACCAGCGCGCAGTCGGCGAGGGTCGGCGTGTCGCCGCAGCAATAGGGCCCGCCGGCGCGGTTCTTCGTGATCTGCCGTTCGACGACCTCGAGGCCGGTCTCCACCCAATGCCGATACCAGCGGTTCTTGTCGTCTTCGCTGACCTTCAGCTCATTGACCAGGTAGCGCAGCACGCGCAGATTGTTCAGCGGATGGATCTCGCAGGCGATGTCGAGCGCGAGCGCGCGGATCTGCGCGCGCTGGCGCGCATCGCCCGGCAGCAACGGCGGCGACGGGTGGGTCTCGTCGAGGTACTCGATGATCGCGAGCGACTGGCTCAGCACCGCATCGCCGTCCTTCAGCACCGGCACCAGATGACCCGGTGCGATCGCATCGAACGGCGCCCCGAACTGCTCGTTCTTGACGATCTGCACCGGCAGGTAGTCGTACGGCAGCCCCTTCAGCGCAAGCGCGATGCGCACGCGGTACGACGCCGACGACCGAAAGTAGCTGTAGAGCTGCACGACCCTACCCCGCGACGATCTGGACCTGCAGCGAGCCGAGGCCGTCGACCGTCGCCTTCAACGTGTCGCCCGCGACGACCGCCGCAACGCCTTCGGGCGTGCCCGTGAAGATGAGGTCACCGGGTGCGAGCTCCCACGCCGCGGACAGGTGCTCGATGATTTCCGGGATGCTCCAGATCAGCTTGCCGATCGTGCTCTTCTGACGCACCGCACCGTTCACCTCGAGCGTGATGCCGGTTTCCGCACCGATCTTGCAATCGGCGGCCGCGCGCAGCGGGCCGACCGGCGCGGACTGATCGAACCCCTTGCCGATGTCCCAGGGTCGTCCCAGCTTCTTGGCCTCGCCCTGCAGGTCGCGGCGCGTCATGTCGAGGCCGATGCCGTAACCCCAGATGTGGCGCTGCGCATCGGCGGCGGCGATGTCCCGCCCACCCGCGCCGATCGCGACGACCAGTTCGACCTCGTGGTGCAGGCTCTTGGTCAGGCTCGGATAGCGCATGCGCCCGACTTCGCCGTCCCGCACCGGCAGGATCGCATCGGCCGGCTTCAGGAAGAAGAACGGCGGCTCCCTCCCGGTGAATCCCATCTCGACCGCGTGCTCGACATAGTTGCGGCCGACGCAGTAGATGCGGTGCACTGGAAAGGCGGCGCCGGCAGCGCCGCCGGCGACGGGAACCGCGGCGGCGGCGGGAGCAGGCAGGACGTAGTTCATCGATTCGGTTCCTTCGCGGAGACGGTGGCGGACGGCTCGGCCAATGATGCCACGCAGGCCGCTCGCGAATGGCCCGCCGCTACACTGCCTTCATGCTCATTCCGCGCGGCATCAAGCACTGCAAGACCTGTGGCGGGGCGGTTCACTACGAGGTGCCCGCCGACGACAACCGGGACCGCGCGGTCTGCACCGTCTGCCACACGGTCCACTATGAAAACCCGCTGAACGTCGTCGGCACCGTGCCGGTCTGGGGCGACCAGGTGCTGCTCTGCCGCCGCAACATCGAGCCGCGCTACGGCCTGTGGACCTTGCCGGCCGGCTTCATGGAGCTCGGCGAAACGACTGCCGAAGGCGCGTTGCGCGAGACCGTCGAGGAAGCCGGCGCGCGGATCGAACTGCAAGGTCTCTTCACGGTGCTCAACGTGGTCCGCGTCGGCCAGCTGCACCTCTACTATCGGGCTCGGCTCGAGGACATCGAGTTCGCGCCCGGCCCCGAGACGATCGAGGCCGGCCTGTTTCGCGAAGAGCAGATCCCGTGGGAGCAGCTCGCCTTTCGGACGGTGCGCGCGACCCTCGAGTACTTCTTCGAGGACCGCCGCAAGGGCAGCTTCGACGTCCACTGCGCAGACATCGGCTGAACGCCGTTGCGAGGCGCTAGCCGGGCCTTCGCACCGGCGGCAGATCGGTGCAGGCGCCCTCGTATGCCTCGGCGGCAAGGCCGATCGATTCACCGAGGGTCGGGTGCGGATGGATCGTCTTGCCGATGTCGATGCCGTCGGCGCCCATCTCGATCGCCAGCGCGAGCTCGCCGATCATGTCGCCGGCATGCGTGCCGACGATGCCGCCGCCGACGATGGCGTGGGTCTCCTCGCTGAACAGCAGCTTCGTGAAGCCCTCGTCCCGACCGTTCGCGATCGCGCGCCCTGACGCACTCCACGGGAACAGGCCCTTCTTGATCTTGATGCCGTTCGCCTTGGCCTCGTCCTCGGTGACGCCGACCCAGGCGATCTCCGGGTCGGTGTAGGCGACGTTCGGAATCACGCGCGCATCGAACGCGCTCTTGCTGAGCTTGGCGTCGCCGAACTGCTCGCCGGCCGCGACCTCGGCCGCGACATGCGCTTCATGGGTCGCCTTGTGGGCCAGCATCGGCTGGCCGACGATGTCGCCGATCGCGAAGATGTGGCGGACGTTGGTGCGCATCTGGATGTCGACCGGGATGAAGCCGCGCTCGCCGACGGCGACGCCGGCCTTGTCGGCGCCGATGCGCTTGCCGTTCGGCACCCGACCGACCGCCTGCAGCACGAGGTCGTAGAGCTGCGGCTCCTTCGGTGCGCCCTCGCCTTCGAAGCGGATCAGGATGCCGCCGGCGGTCGCTTCGCCGCCCACCGTCTTCGTCTTCAGCATCACGTTGTCGAAGCGCGGCGCGTTCATCTTCTGCCAGACCTTGACGAGGTCGCGGTCGGCGCCCTGCATCAGGCTGTCGAGCATCTCGACGACGTCGAGGCGCGCGCCGAGCGTCGAATAAACGGTGCCCATCTCGAGGCCGATGATGCCGCCGCCGATGACCAGCATGCGCTTGGGCCGCTGGCGCAGTTCGAGCGCGCCGGTCGACGTGACGATGCGCGGATCGTCCTTCGGCAGGAACGGCAGCTTCACCGCTTCGGAGCCGGCCGCGATGATCGCCTGCTTGAAGCGGATGGTCTGGGTTCCGCTCGCGCCGGCGACCGCGATGCGATACGGATCGACGAATTCGCCACTGCCCTGCACCACCGTGACCTTGCGCATCTTCGCCATCGCGGTCAGGCCGCCGGTCAGCTTGCCGACGACCTTTTCCTTGTGGGTGCGGAGCTTCGCGAGGTCGACGCTCGGCTCGGCGAAGGTCACGCCCATCGCGTCGAAATGCTTGACCTCGTCGATGACCGAGGCCACGTGCAGCAGCGCCTTCGACGGAATGCAGCCGACGTTGAGGCAGACGCCGCCGAGCGTCGCAAAGCGCTCGACCAGCACGGTCTTCATGCCGAGATCGGCGGCGCGGAACGCCGCCGAATAGCCGCCCGGACCAGCGCCGAGCACGAGCATGTCGCACTCGAGGTCGGCACCGCCAGCCGATGGCGACGCCGCGCGACTCGCGGCAGGCGCGGCCGCGGTCGGCGAAGGGGATGCTGCTGCCGGTGCCGGTGCAGCCGCCGCCCGCGCCGGGCTCGGGGCCGGCGCCGCAGGTGGCGGTGCTGCGTCCGGCCGACCGGCGCCAGCGGCCGGCGCACTCGCGCCTTCGGCCTCGAGCGAAAGGATCACCGAGCCTTCGCTGACCGTGTCGCCGAGGCCGACCTTCAGCGCCTTGACGACGCCGGCATGCGACGACGGGATCTCCATCGACGCCTTGTCGCTCTCGACGGTGATCAGCGACTGCTCGACCTTGACGGTGTCGCCGGGCTTGACCAGCAGCTCGATGACCGAGACGCCCTTGAAGTCGCCGATGTCGGGTACCTTGATGTCGATCAGTGCCATCGCCGGCCTCTCACAGGAGGACCCGGCGGAAGTCCGCCAGGATCTGACCGAGGTATGCGTTGAAGCGGGCCGCCGCGGCGCCGTCGATCACGCGGTGGTCCCAGCTCAGGCTGAGCGGCAGCATCAGGCGCGGCTGGAACGCCTTGCCGTCCCAGCGCGGCTCGGTCGCGCTCTTGCAGACGCCGAGGATCGCGACCTCCGGCGCGTTGATGATCGGCGTGAAGTAGCGCCCGCCGATGCCGCCGAGCGACGAGATCGAGAAGCACCCGCCGCTCATCTCGGTCGGGCTCAGCTTGCCCTCGCGTGCCTTCTTCGCCAGCTCGCTCATCTCCTGCGAGATCTGCAGCACGCCCTTCTTGTCGGCGTCCTTGATGACCGGGACCATCAGCCCGTTCGGCGTGTCGGCCGCGAAGCCGATGTGGAAGTACTGCTTCAGGACGATCTGCTCCCCGTCGATCGAGGCGTTGAACTCGGGGAACTTCTTCAGCGCCGCGATGCTCGCCTTGATCAGGAACGCGAGCATCGTGACCTTGACGCCCGACTTCTCGTTTTCCTTGTTGGTGGCGACGCGGAATGCCTCGAGGTCGGTGATGTCGGCGTCGTCGTGGTTCGTGACGTGCGGGATCAGCACCCAGTTGCGGTGCAGGTTCGCACCGCTGATCTTCTTGATCCGCGACAGGTCCTTGCGCTCGACCGGGCCGAATTTCGCAAAGTCGACCTGCGGCCAGGCGAGCAGGCCAGGGAAGGTGCCACCGGCGGCCGCGCCGGCCGGCGCCCTCGCGGCCTGCGCGCGAGTCTGGGTGCTGCCGCTCATCACGCCGCGCACGAAGGCCTGCACGTCCTCCTGCGTGATGCGGCCCTTCGGACCGCTGCCCTTGACCTCGTCGAGCGGTACGCCGAGTTCGCGCGCCAGCTTGCGGATGGTCGGCGACGCGTGCGGGAGAGCGCCCTTCGGCGCCGTCGGCTCATGGGCCGGCAACGCGGCGGTCGGAACCGTCTTCTCGCCGGCGCCCGCGGCGCCGGCCGGAGCCGCCGGCGTCGGCGCCGCGGCTGCGGGTGCGGGTGCCGCGGCAGGCGGAGCTGCGCCGGCCGCGCCGCTCGCCCCTTCGAGCAGGACGACCGGGCTGCCCTTCGAAACCTTGTCGCCGATCTTGACCCGCACCTCCTTGACGACGCCGGCATGCGACGACGGGATCTCCATCGACGCCTTGTCGCTCTCGACCGTGATCAAGCTCTGCTCGACCTTGACGGTGTCGCCCGGCTTCACCATCACCTCGATGACCGCCACGTCGGCGAAGTCGCCGATGTCTGGCACGACGACCTCGACCGGGCCGGCTCGACCCGTCGAAGCCGGCGGCGCGGCCTGCGCGGGCGGCGGCGCGGAACCGCCTGCCGACGGCGCGGCCGACGCGGCGGCCGAGGCCAGCGTCGCCGGTGCCGCCGGCGCCGACAGCTCGGACGGCGGCACCTTGACCGGCATGCCGGTGTCCTCGACCGGCGCCGAGGCGCCTTCGGTGTCGAGCATCAGCAGCGGCGACCCTTCGCTGACCTTGTCGCCGATCTTGATGCGCATCTCGGTGACGACGCCGGCCGCCGACGATGGAATCTCCATCGAGGCCTTGTCGCTCTCGACGGTGACGAGCGACTGTTCGGCCTTGATGCGATCGCCCGGCTTGACGAGCAACTCAATGACCTCGACGTCCTTGAAGTCGCCGATGTCGGGGACCTTGATCTCCATCAGTGCCATGTTCTTGTCTCCAACTTAGCTGGTTCGGGGCACAGCGCCGCGATCGACGGCGATCGTCGGCCCGGCAAGCGCCGGGCCCGGACGTTCAGGCGTACAGCGGGTTGATCTTGTCGGCGTTGAGGGCGTACTTGGCGATGGCTTCGGCCACCTTCGCGGCGGGCACCGCACCTTCGTCGGCCAGCGCCTTCAGGGCGGCGACCACGACGTAGTGTCGATCGACCTCGAAGTGCTCGCGCAGCTTGGTTCGGAAATCGCTGCGGCCGAAGCCGTCGGTGCCGAGCACCTTGTAGCTCCTCCCCTTCGGGATGAAGGCGCGGATCTGATCCGCATAAAGCTTCATGTAGTCGGTCGACGCGATCACCGGGCCGGGCGTGCGCTCGAGTTGGCGGGCCACGAACGGCACGCGCCTGGCAGCGGTCGGATGCAGCAGGTTCCAGCGCTCGGCGTCCTGGCCGTCGCGCGCGAGCTCGTTGAAGCTCGGGCAGCTCCACACGTTGGCGGCGACGCCCCATTCGTTCTTCAACAGCTCCTGCGCGGCCATGCTCTCGCGCAGGATCGTGCCGCTGCCGAGCAGGTTCACGGTCATGTTCTTCGCGGCGCCCTTGTCGGCCTCCTGCAGCAGGTACATCCCCTTGATGATCTCTTCCTCGGTGCCGGCACGCAGGCCCGGCATCGGGTAGTTCTCGTTCAGCAGGGTCAGGTAGTAGAAGACGTTCTCCTGCTTCTCGACCATCCGGACCAGGCCGTGGTGCAGGATCACGCCGACCTCGTGCGCGAAGGTCGGGTCGTAGCTGACGCAGTTCGGGATCGTGCCGGCGAGGATGTGGCTGTGGCCGTCCTCGTGCTGCAAGCCCTCGCCGTTCAAGGTCGTCCGGCCCGACGTGCCGCCGAGCAGGAAGCCGCGCGCCTGCATGTCGCC
>Ga0207645_10003913_pt1 | contig 11126 bp, 8 predicted proteins | sample KBSM53metaG_FD_184331 | JGI IMG/M metagenome (GOLD analysis project Ga0207645, IMG submission 184331) | Miscanthus rhizosphere microbial communities from Kellogg Biological Station, Michigan, USA - KBS M5-3 metaG (SPAdes) (version 2) | ecosystem: Host-associated > Plants > Roots > Rhizosphere >...
CGCGCTCGACGCCGAAATTGGCGCGGAAGTTGCCGCCGCCGTCCATCACGTGGCGCTCGGTCATGTACAGGTTCGGCGAACCGGGATGCTTCAGCTCGGGCGTTCCCCAGCACGGCCACGGAAGGCCGAAGTAGTCGCCGTCGAGGCTGTAGCCCGTTTCCTTGTCCACGCCGCCCTTGGCGCGCAGCGTCTTCACATCGAAGACGTTCATGTTGCGCATGTGCGCCTTCAGCCGCTCAGGCGACTGGCCGGTGTAGCCGATGGTCCAGCAGGTCTGGTTGACCTCGCGCAGGATCGACTCCACCTCCGGCTCCGGCATGCCCCCCTTGCCTGGAACCAGCTTGATGACCTTGCCGGTCAGTTCCTTCTCGAAGCCGAGCTTTTGGGCCAGCTGGTACATGATCATCTGGTCGGTGCGCGACTCGAACAGCGGGTCGATGACCTTTTCGCGCCACTGCAGCGAGCGGTTCGAGGCAGTGACCGAGCCGGAGGTCTCGAACTGCGTCGCAGCCGGCAGCAAGTAGACCGCGCGGTTCGGGTTCAGGTCTTCGGCCTTGCCCGGCATCGCGGCCATCGCCGCCGTGGCCGACGGGTACGGATCGATGACGACGAGCAGGTCGAGCTTGTCCATCGCCTTCTTCATCTCGGCGCCACGAGTCTGCGAATTCGGCGCGTGTCCCCAGAAGAACAGGCCGCGCAGGTTCGAATCCTGGTCGATCAGGTCGTTCTTCTCGAGCACGCCGTCGATCCAGCGCGACACCGTCATCCCGGGCTTGCCCATCATGCCGGGCGCGTATTGCTTCTTGATCCACTCGAAGTCGACACCCCACACCTTGGCAAAGTGCTTCCACGAGCCTTCGGCGAGGCCGTAGTAACCCGGCAGCGAATCCGGGTTCGGGCCGATGTCGGTCGCACCCTGGACGTTGTCATGGCCACGGAAGATGTTGGCTCCCCCGCCGCTGACGCCGATGTTGCCGAGCGCGAGCTGGACGATGCACGAGGCCCGCACCATCGCGTTGCCGATCGTGTGCTGGGTCTGACCCATGCACCAGACCAGCGTGCTGGGACGGTTCTCGGCCATCATCTTGGCGGCCTGATAGCACGTCGCCTCGTCGACCCCACAGGCGTCGAGGACCTTGTCCGGCGTCCACTTCGCAAGAACCTCTTCGCGGATCTTGTCCATGCCATAGACCCGATCGGCGATGTACTTCTTGTCTTCCCAGCCGTTCTTGAAGATGTGGTGAAGCATGCCGAACAGGAACGGGATGTCGGATCCCGAGCGGATGCGGATGTACTGGTCGGCCTTTGCAGCAGTCCGTGTGAAGCGCGGATCGACGACGATCATCTTCGTGCCGGTTTCCTTGGCATGCAGCATGTGCAGCAGCGAGACCGGATGAGCCTCGGCCGCATTCGAGCCGATGTACAGCGCGCACTTCGAGTTGCGCATGTCGTTGTACGAGTTCGTCATCGCGCCGTAGCCCCACGTGTTCGCGACGCCGGCGACCGTGGTGGAGTGGCAGATGCGGGCCTGGTGGTCGCAGTTGTTGCTGCCCCAGAAGCTCACCCACTTGCGCAGCAGATACGACTGCTCGTTGTTGTGCTTCGACGAACCGACGACGAAAACCGAGTCGGGGCCGCTCGCCTTCTTCAGCTCGAGCATCTTCGCGCTGATCTCGTTCAGCGCCTGATCCCAGCCGATGCGCTGGTACTTGCCGTCGATCAGCTTCATCGGCGTCTTCAAGCGGTAGTCGCCGTGACCGTGCTCGCGCAACGCGGCGCCCTTCGCGCAATGCGCGCCGAGGTTGAGCGGCGAATCGAAGACCGGCTCCTGGCGCACCCAGACCCCGTTCTCGACCACCGCGTCGACCGCACAGCCGACCGAGCAGTGCGTGCAGACGGTGCGGCGAATCACCGGTTTGGCGCCGGTCGCTGCCGGCGCATCGGCGGCCTGCGCCTTGCGCACCAGGCTCAGCTGCGAGGTCGCCAGGCCGGCGCCGAGACCGAGTCCGGAGCGGCGCAGGAACGAACGCCGGTCCATCGTCGGGATCGCGCGCTGGATTCCGCGCGCCAGGCTCGATACCAGCGTGGAAGACGGGGCCGACCCCCGTTCGAAGGACGTACGCGTCAGCAACATGGTCAACTCCCCTCGGCCGTGATCAGAGGCCGCTTCAGGCCTTGGTGGTCTCGTAGTAGCGCTGCACGTGAGCGGTGAGGCGATAGCCCTGGGCATCGCCCCCGGCGACCGGAGACGGCTCCTTGTGGGGGGCATCGGGCCGCCCATTCCGAACGACCTGCGCCGTCACGGCCACAGCACCGGCGATGCCGACACCGGCGACAAGACTGCGACGGCCAACCTTGGGTTGCGGTGCCGAGCTTGCGACGTTCGCATCGGCTTGTGGCTTTGTGTTCATGACGGCTCCTCAACAAGAATGCGCAAATCGCAGGTGAATGGCGCTTTGCCGCGCCGCAACATTCGCGACCTCGACATCAAAACAAATCTACCAGCGGTCGGACCCTCGTCAATCCGGGTCAAGACTAGGCCACGAGAGCGCAGCGGGTGCTCGGTCATCCAAGACGGCGATCTGCTTGCCTAAGCGTCGAGCAGGTCGAATCCCTGCGCCTCGATCGCGAAGAAGTCGCGCGCGAATCCGCCGACATGCCGATAGAAATCGGCGCGCGGATGGGTGTCGAGGGCATCGCACAGCGCATCGACCCAAGGTCGCAGGTGCGCGTTGTAGAAGCGCTGCTGCCTTGCCAGGTTGCTGACCGCCAGATCGTCGCCGCCGATCAGGTAGCGCATGACCTCGCACAGGCTGGCGATGTGGTCTTCGGTCTCGCTGACCGAGTCGGGGCGCTCCAGGCCGAGCGCCCGCAAGTCGCTGCGCAGGTCGACCAGCGGCTTCGCGTTGAGCGTGCCGGCGACGAAGAACGACGCATACAGAAAGACCTCGGGCTTGCCGATGCCGAGGAAAAGCGCTTCGTACTCGTCGCGGGCCTCGCCGAGCGACAAGCGTCGCGATGCCGCGACGAGCGCGCCCCACGACCGCTCGAGGAACGCCCCCGGCGACGGCGCCTCGGTGACGGCGACCTGCAATTGTTCGTACAGCGCAGCGCCGGGCGGTGCATAAAAGAGGCTCGCCAACAAGCCGTAGACCTCGGCCCGCGCGATCTCCTCCCGGTCGTCCGGAGTGCTGAGGTTCAGTGCCGGCATCGGCGGCTACAGCTGCGTGATACGGACTTCACCCGGATCGGAGTGCAGGTCGATGACCCGACAGTCCATGCACATCTTCAGTCGCTCGGCGGCGGCGCCCTGAAACATCGCATGGCCGCCGAGCTTGCCGATCATCGCCTCGATCGCCTTGATCGTGCCGAATGGCTTGTTGCAGCGCACACAACGGAACGGCTCGACTTCATTCAGAACGCGCGGCAGCTTGCGCGCCTTGCCGGCGTCCCGGAGCAGCAGACGCGGCTCCAGCCTGATGGCCTGTTCCGGACACGTGCCGGCACACAGGCCGCACTGCACGCAGTTCTTTTCGATGAACCGAAGCTGTGGCCGATCGGGGTTGTCGACCAACGCGCCTTCCGGACATGCCCCGACGCAGGCAAGGCAGAGCGTGCACGCCTCGGTGTCGACGGTCAGGCTGCCCAACGGGCTGCCGCGCGCAGGCAGCCGGATCGCATCCGGAACGGCGGCGGCGTCTTCGAGCAGGTGCTCGATCGCCAGATCGAGAGTCGCCCGCTTGTCGACCTGCACGCTGAACGCCGCGGCGCGCCGCACGCCGTTAGCCGGTGCCGCCTGCAACGCCTCGTCTAGGTGGCCGACCGCCGGATCGACGGCACGCGCCCTCGCAGGGAGCCGTCGGGATGGGTCGACCGGGCGCGCCGGCCCGCTCGCGCGATCGTCGGCGCCATCCGCCGCTGCGACACCCGATGCGTCGACGATGCGGAAATGCTCGCCAGCCAGCCCCAGCCCCGAGACGATTGCCTGCGCGACCGCCATCTGTTCGGCCACTGCGGCGCGGTAGTCGGGCGCCTCTTCCTCGGTCATCAGGACCCAGACCTGCGACGCGCCATAGGCGATCGCAGCGAGCCACAGATCGATGCCGACCGAGGCGGTGTGCCAGACCTCGAGCGGCAGCACGCGGGCCGGCAGGCCGTGCACGGCGGCGTTCGTACGGGCGGTCCGGCCGAGGCGGCCGATCGCCCGCGCGCCCGCCCCCTGACTGTGGATGAGCAGTGCCGCCGCGCGTCCACCGGCCTTCGAATAGGTCGACAGCAGCGTCCGGATGCGTCGCCCCATCTCGTCCGGACGCGGCGTCGCATAGGTCAGTGCGCCGCTCGGGCACACGGTCGTGCAGGCGCCGCAACCGACGCACAAGTGCGGCTCGACGACGATCCCGCCGCCGCTCGTCTTGCCTTTCAGCGACGCATCGCTGCGAATCGCGACCGCCGAGCAGACGTCGATGCAGGCCCGGCAACCGATCCGTTCATTGCGGCTGTGCGCGCACAGCTTCTGCCGATACTGGAAGAACTTCGGCTTTTCGAACTCGCCGACACTGTCGCGCAGCTGCCAGACCGCATCGATGAGGGCCGCGTCGTCGGCGGCGTGAAAATAGCCCTGCGGCGGCTGATGCCAGGAAATCTGCGGAGTCTTCTGAAGGTCGAGCACGAGGTCGAAGGCCTCGGTCACGCGATCCGGTGCCCTCTCGAAGTCGATCGCGCCGGCGGCCTCGCAGACGCGAACGCAGTCGCGGTGACCGGTGCACTTGGCGAGATCGATCTGGTAGCTGAAATCGATTGCCTGCTCGGGGCAGGTCTCGATGCAGGCGTTGCATCGGGTGCAGAGGTCAAGATCGATCGGGTTGGTTCGGGTCCAGGTTGCCTCGAACGCGCCGAGCCAGCCCGTCAACGCGGTCAGCGTGCCCGCGTGCACGACGAACGAACGTTCCTGCGGCAGCGAGCCGCCGGGCGACGAAAGCAACAGGCTGACCTCGAGCTTGTCGGCCAGCAATCTGGCGGCGCGCATGCCGGCCTCTGCAGATCCGACCACCAGCACGCGGCCGGCCGAGCGGTAGCTGACCGCCGGCACCGGCTCGGGTGCCGGCAACTGAGCGGCCGCAATCAGCGCGGCCAGCTTCGGCACGGCGGCGGCGGCATCCTTCGACCAACCACCGGTCTCGCGGATGTTGACGAACCGGATCGGTCGCTCGGCCAGTCCGGCGGCCCCCTCCGTCTCGTCGTTGAGGGCGAGAAAGAGCCGGCTTTCCTGCGTGCAGGCGACGATCAGGTCATCCGGACCCTTCGCTGCGCGCTGGAACGCACCGGCCTCACGCCGGCACAACGTCGAGTGAACCGTGCCGAGTCCGGCGCCCGCCTCAGGGCCGAGAGCCCGTTGCAGGGCCGGGCCGTCCAGTGGCATCGTCTTGTTGCAGTCGCAGATCAGCGTCGTCATCGGGTTGGGCTTCGGAGGCAGCAGCAGGAGGTTCGACCGCCTCGTCGGCTGAAGACTGTGCCACCGGGGTCACCGGCATGCCATCGGGATTCGCGAGCACCGGCGCGGGATCCTCGCCTTGCGCAGGTTCATCGGCGAACAGGCCCAGCAGCCTGGACTGGTTCATGCGTCGCAGCATCGACAGCGGGATCGGATCCGGCTTGCCGTAATCGTCGATGTAGGTGTCGAGACCATCCATCACGTTGAAATGCGGATCGCTGAAGAGCTTCTTCATCGCCGCATTGCGCACCCCCGGTTCGACGCCGGGCCGGGCGAAGCGCGAGTAGTCGGAATCGCGCGTCAGCAGCGCAACGTCTTCCATCGTCGGCAGCGGCTCCGCTTCCGGCCTCGCCGCGGCCGGCGTCGCATTGGCGGAATCGGCCTTTTCGCGGTCCGGGCCCGGAGACAGCGCCGCGCGCGCAGGGCTCGACGGCTCGGGGATCGGCGTCGGAAAGGCGCCTGGCGGCGCGGACCGGTCGGCCGTCGCGTCGACATCGCTCCGTCCGCTGCGCACCTCCGACTTGCGCTTCGACCAGCGCGCCAGGAAGCCGTCGGCGTCGCTCATCTGCGTTCCGCCGGCGCCACGAATGATTGCGGGCGTCGGCGCTGCTTCGGCTCGGGCCGGTAGTGGGCATCGGTATACGTCTGCAGCCACGCGGCGACTTCCGTCCCGAGCGGCACGTTATCCACTTTTTCCTGAGCATCGAGCCAGCGTCCCGCTTCGTTGTACGAGAGGCTGACCGTCTCGGGCCAGGCCTTCGATGGGTCGGCGTCGTCGACCCGCCAGACCACGAACCACACCGGCGCGCCGGAACTGAGGTTCAGGTAGTAGCCCTCGGCCTCGTCCCGATACAGCTCGAGCGTAAAACCGGGGTGCAAGGTCAGCCGGACCTTGCCGTCGTCACGCAGCACGCGCGCGTCGCGACCGAACGGCGGCTCGTGCGGGACCACTTCAGCGATGCGGAAGCGCCAGTCCTCGTATCGATTCGGCGCCGCCTCGCGTTCCATCACGACCGCGACCTGGATCGACGGGCGCTCGGCCGTCATGAAGCGACCTCCCTGCGTCCAGATGCAGCGCGAGCGCCATGCAAAGCGGCCCGACGGCGACTCATGTGTCCTTCGAAATGCTGATGGTTGGAAACTTCGACGAAAAGTCCTTCGCCCGCTGGGCGATCTTCACCGCGACCTGGCGCGCAACGCTCTTGTACAGGCCGGCGATCTCGCCGTCCGGATCACTGACGACGCTCGGCCGGCCGTTGTCGGCCTGAACGCGGATCGACAGGTTGAGCGGCAGCGCGCCGAGATAGTCCATGCCGTACTCCGCCGCCAGCCGCTTGCCGCCTTCCTCGCCGAAGATGTGCTCGATGTGGCCGCACTTTTCGCAGACATGGACCGCCATGTTCTCGACGATGCCGAGGATCGGCACGCCGACCTTCTCGAACATCTTGATGCCCTTCTTCGCGTCGAGCAACGCGATGTCCTGAGGTGTCGTGACGATCACCGCGCCGGTCAGCGGCACGCGCTGCGACAGGGTCAGCTGGATATCGCCAGTGCCCGGCGGCATGTCGACGATCAGGTAGTCGATGTCGTCCCAGTTGGTCTGGCGCAGCAGCTGCTCGAGTGCCTGGGTGGCCATCGGACCGCGCCAGATCATCGGGTTGTCCTGCTCGACCAGGAAGCCGATCGACATCACTTGGACGCCGTAGTTCTCCATCGGCTCCATCGTCTTGCCGTCGGCCGATTCCGGACGGCCTTCGATGCCCATCATCATCGGCTGGCTCGGCCCGTAGATGTCCGCGTCGAGGATGCCGACCTTCGCGCCTTCGGCCGCCAGCGCAAGCGCCAGGTTGACAGCCGTCGTGCTCTTGCCGACTCCGCCCTTCCCCGAGGCGACCGCGACGATGTTCTTGACCTTCGGCAGCAACTGCACGCCCCGCTGAACCGCGTGCGGCGTCACCTTGGTGGCCAGGTTCGCACTGACGTTGGCAACGTCGGGCAACGTGCGCGCCGCCGCGATCAGCGCCTTTCGCAGCGCGGCGATCTGGCTCTTGGCCGGGTAGCCGAGTTCGACGTCGAACGCAACGTCGCCGCCTTCGATGCGCAAGTTCTTCAGCTGCCGGGTCGAGACGAAATCCTTGCCCGTGTTCGGGTCGATGACGCTCTTCAGCGCATCGAGCAGCGCGGTTTCGGTGACGGGCATGGGGCGCAGCGGCTGGGTCGCAATGGGGCGGGCAGTCTAGCCTGCGGGGCGCGACGGCGACCTCCCCGCCTAGAATCGACTGCTATTTTCGCTCAATCGAAAACCCCTTTTTCATGACCCGCCAGCTGTTCGTCACGACCGCGCTGCCCTACGCCAACGCGCCGTTCCATATCGGTCACATGATGGAGTACATCCAGGCCGACATCTGGGTGCGCTTTCAGCGCATGCAGGGCCATGCGGTCCATTTCGTCTGCGCCGACGATGCGCATGGCGCGCCGATCATGATCGCGGCGGAGAAGGCGGGCCGCACGCCGCAGCAGTTCGTCGCCGAGATCGCGGCTGGCCGCAAGGAATACCTCGACGGCTTCCACATCGGCTTCGACAACTGGCATTCGACCGACGGACCGGAGAACCATGCGCTCGCCAGGGAGATCTACCTCGGACTGCGCAAGAACGAACTGATCTCGACCAAGGTCATCGAGCAGTTCTATGACCCGGTCAAGAACATGTTCCTGCCGGATCGCTACATCAAGGGCGAGTGCCCGCGCTGCGGGGCGAAGGACCAGTACGGCGATTCCTGCGAGGTCTGCGGTGCCGTCTACGCGCCGACCGACCTGAAGAACCCGTACTCGACGCTGTCCGGCGCCACGCCGGTGATGAAGAGCAGCGAACATTACTTCGTGCGCCTCAGCGATCCGCGCTGCGTCGAATTCCTGCGCGAATGGACGCAGTCGGTCGGCCTGCAGGCCGAAGTGCTGAACAAGGTCAAGGAATGGTTCGAAAAGGATGAGGACGGCCACGGCGGTCTCGGCGACTGGGACATCAGCCGCGACGCGCCCTACTTCGGCATCGAGATCCCGGATGCGCCGGGCAAGTACTTCTATGTCTGGCTCGACGCGCCGATCGGCTACCTCGCCTCGCTGAAGAACTACTTCGACAAGGGTGGCGCGGCGGCTCGCGGAGAGACGCGCAGCTTCGACGCCTTCATGGCCGACCCGGCGACCGAGCAGTACCACTTCATCGGCAAGGACATCACTTACTTCCATACGCTGTTCTGGCCGGCGATGCTGCACTTCTCCGGACGCAAGACGCCGACCAACGTATTCGTGCACGGCTTCATCACGGTGCGCGACGAGAAGATGAGCAAGAGCCGCGGCACCGGAATCTCACCGCTGCGCTATCTCGAGCTCGGCATGAACCCGGAATGGCTGCGCTATTACATCGCGGCGAAGCTGAACGCGAAGGTCGAGGACATCGATTTCAATCCGGAAGACTTCGTCGCCCGCGTCAACAGCGATCTGGTCGGCAAGTACATCAACATCGCCAGCCGGGCAGCCGGGTTCCTGACCAAGCGCTTCGGCGGCCAGCTGTCGGGCCGAATCGGGGCCGAAGGCCAGAAGCTGCTCGATGCGCTGAAAGACGAGCGGGTGCCTATCGGCACGCTGTACGACGAGCGCGAGTACGGCAAGGCGCTGCGCGAGACGATGTTGCTGGCCGATCTCGTCAACGGCTACGTCGACCAGCACAAACCGTGGGAACTCGCGAAGAAGAGCGATGCGGCGGACGAGTTGCATGAAGTGTGCTCGATCTGCATCGAGGCGTTCCGGCTGCTGACGGTCTATCTGAAGCCGGTCATGCCGACGCTGGCGGCGCAAGTGGAGGCATTCCTGCGGGTTCCGCCGCTGACCTTCGACGATGCGAAGCACCGTCTCGGCACCCATGTGATCGGCGAATACCGGCACCTGATGCAGCGCGTCGACAGCAAGATGCTCGACGCGCTGCTGGAGGCGCCGGCGCCCGAGGCCGCCGCCGCGGTCGGCGGCGAGGCGCTCGCGCCGACGATCGAACTGGCCGACTTCGCGAAGGTCGATCTGCGAATCGCCCGCATTGTCGAGTGCGAAACGGTGGAAGGCTCGACCAAGCTGCTGCGTCTGACGCTCGACGTCGGCGAAGGCAAGGCCCGAACCGTCTTCAGCGGCATCAAGTCCGCGTATGCCCCGGCCGATCTGGTCGGCAAGCTGACGGTGGTCGTCGCCAACCTGGCACCGCGCAAGATGAAGTTCGGCCTCAGCGAAGGCATGGTGCTCGCCGCCTCGCATGGCGACGAGAAGACGCATCCGGGCATCTACATTCTCGAGCCGTGGCCGGGTGCGCAACCGGGTCTGCGGGTGCGCTGAACGCCGAGTCTCACGGAACACATCGTCGATGGCCGTCGACATCGTCCGCGAGTATCCCGACACAACGTGGTCGAACGACGGGCCCACGCGGGCCGTCGAAGCCGTCGTCGAGAACGGGCATGTGCTGAGCTTTCCGCAGCTCGCCTTCGTGCTGTCCGACAGCGAGCGCAAATTTTTGGACGAGCGTTGGGCCGATGGCCGCGCGAAGAACATCTCGGTCCGCTGGCCGTCCGGCGAGTTGCGCGGCGCCGCGGCGGACGGCGCCGACCTGCCGGCACTTCGTTCGATGATCGTGCGTTATGCCGACATGGCCGAGCGGCTCGTGCTGCGCCTCTTCCCGCACTACGCCGGCCATTTGCGACGTGGCAACTCGTCGTTCCGTCCCGCCGACATGGCCAGTCGGAAGACCAGCTGGCGCCAGGACGACACCCGGCTGCATGTCGACGCGTTCCCGTCCAACCCGATGCAGGGCACCCGTCTGCTGCGGGTCTTCAGCAATGTCAATCCGAGCGGCCGGCCGCGCGAGTGGCGCGTCGGCGAACGCTTCGAGTCATTCGCACAGCGCTATCTGCCCCGCATCGGTCGACCGCTTCCACTGTCGGCATCGCTGCTGGCGATCACGGCTTTCACTTCCACGCGCCGTCGCTGCACGTCCGGGCGATGAGATCCGTCTCGCTGCCGGCACGACGTGGACCGGCAACTTCGTGATTCCCGCGACGTCGGCTTGCTCGGTATCGCAGTGGATCACGGTGCGGTCGGACGTGTCGGATGCACAGCTGCCCGCGTCGGGGGTGCGGATGACGCCCGCTGCCGCGACTGGGCTCGCGAAGATCGTGACCAACAACGCGACTGCCGCGCTCCGAACCAACGGCCCGACGTGTGGGTGGCGATTGTTTGGGCTCGAGATCGTTTCGACGAACGACCCGACGATCCTCAACTACGGCATCCTGAAGCTCGGCGACGGCGGCTCGGTCAGCGCTGGCGAGGTTCAGATCTCACTGAGCAAGGTGCCGCAGGACTTCATCCTCGACCGGCTGTACGTGCACGGCACCAAGACGGCGAACGTGGTGCGCTGCATCGTGCTCAACTCGGGTCGAACCGCGATCGTCAACTCGTGGGTCTCCGACTGCCACTCGAAGGGCTGGGACTCGCAGTCGATCGAGGGCTGGAACGGTCCGGGGCCGTACCTCATCGAGAACAATTTCCTGTCGGGCGCAGGCGAGAACGTCATGTTCGGCGGCGCTGACCCCGGAGTCTA
>Ga0207645_10003916_pt1 | contig 11118 bp, 8 predicted proteins | sample KBSM53metaG_FD_184331 | JGI IMG/M metagenome (GOLD analysis project Ga0207645, IMG submission 184331) | Miscanthus rhizosphere microbial communities from Kellogg Biological Station, Michigan, USA - KBS M5-3 metaG (SPAdes) (version 2) | ecosystem: Host-associated > Plants > Roots > Rhizosphere >...
GCTCTACGCCGTAGCTGAGGCGCTCAGACACGCGAGTGTCACCATCGATGGGCAAAAGTTTACTTTCATTCCCGACACGACTGTTCATGTCGCCGACGAGGAGGCTGCGCTTCAGGTGGTGCGCCTCTGCGAGAGCCTCGAAGACGACGACGACGTTCAAAACGTCTATTCCAATTTAGATATTCCTGACGAGTTGCTGGCCAAACTGCCAGCTTGATAACTGCGAGCCGGCACAACCCGTCGTGTCGCCTCGACCAAAGGCGGTTGCAATTATGAGCGAAGAAACGGAAAACAAGCCTACCCAGGCACCCAGCGCCCCATTCCGGAGACGCCGTCCATCACGGCGCCGTTCCGGGCGCCGCAATAACGCCGAGCGCGGACCCGGCGCTTTCAACGAATCTGACAAGGACAACCCCGGAGGCCGGGGCGGGCCGGATGTCCTCGAGGAAGATGCTTCGCAAGAAAGCCAGCGCCGGCGCGCAGACGCCGCGGAATCTGGTTTTGCCACCGGCGAGCCTGGCGAAAACAGATCTTCCGAAGAACCCGACCGCGCCCAAGGTAGTCTGCCAAACGGCGACCAACCGCCTCGCGAACCAGAATACGGCGAAGGCATCATCGAGATTTCCGGCAAAGGCTTTGGTTTTCTGCGCGACGCGAAACGCAATTTCGTCCAGACACCACAAGACATTTTCGTCACGCCGGAAATCGTGCGGCGCTTCCAACTCCGCGACGGAATGTGGATCTACGGCGAAACCCGCCGCGGCAATCGCGGCCCACAATTGACTCGTCTGCTCAAGATCAACGGTGACGAGCCGACCAAGTACCAGGATCTGCGGCCTTTCGAAGAACTGACGACAATCAACCCGAACGAACGGATCAAGCTGGAAACGGCGTCCGATCGTTACACCACGCGGGTGATGGATCTGATGACGCCCCTTGGCAAGGGCCAACGCGGTTTGATCGTCGCTCCGCCGCGCACCGGCAAGACGACACTCCTTCAGCACATCGCCGATGCGGTCGTGAAAAATCATCCGGAGATGAAATTGATCATTCTTCTGGTTGATGAACGCCCTGAGGAAGTGACCGATTTTCGGCGATCCTGCCCCAACGCGGAGATCATGGCCAGTTCGAACGACAGCGATATCAAGAGCCACACCCGCATCGCGCAGCTGGCGGTCGAGCGCGCTAAACGGTTGGTTGAAGCCGGCAAGGACGTTTTCATCCTGCTCGATTCGATCACCCGCACGGCGAGGGCTTTTAATAACGCCACCGGAGGCGGTGGACGTACCATGAGCGGCGGTATTGACGCGCGGGCGATGGAGATTCCGCGAAAACTTTTCGCAGCCGCGCGCAACACCGAAGAAGCCGGTTCCCTGACGATCGTCGCAACCGCGCTGATCGAGACCGGCAGCCGGATGGACGAGTTGATCTTCCAGGAGTTCAAAGGCACGGGCAACATGGAGCTCGTCCTCGATCGTAAGATCAGCGATCAGCGCACTTATCCTGCAGTCGATATTTTCCTTTCCGGCACCCGCCGTGAGGAGCTCCTCCTCCAGCCCTTCGAGCTCGAAAAAATCAATCTCATTCGCCGCGGTCTGGCCGGACACAAGCCGGTTGAAGCGATCGAGCGTCTGCTCATGTTCGTGAAGAAGTTTCCGACCAATACGCAGATGCTGAAAGAGATTCCGGGCTAGGCAAAGACCTGTCTCTTCATCCCGAGCGACGCGGAGCCGCCAACGCAGCCGAAAGCCCGTCCCGGGCTTTCAAGTCACGTTGTGTCGCCAGGAAGCCACCTCTTGGCTGAACGTCGGGAGAATTCTAATGCAACGACACGGCTCGATGAAGCAGGCACTCTATGCTACGGCATCCTTTGATTCCACTCCGCTCAGGATGACTACGCACGAAGACGCTCAGGAAATTGAGTTTGAAGTGCTCCCGCCGGAAGAAACAGAAAAGCGCTCCGAACTCGAGCCGCTCTTCCGTTGGCTCGCAGTTATCATGGACAATCTCCTCCGCGTGCCCGGCACCCGGTTCCGCTTCGGACTGGATCCACTGATCGGTTTGGTGCCCGGATTGGGCGACACCGGTTCCGCCATCGTCTCCGCGATGGCCTTGATTGCCGCAGCCCGCCGCGGACTCCCGAAAATCCTGCTCGCGCGCATGTCACTCAACATCCTGATTAACGAAGCGGTGGGCATCATCCCGATTGTCGGCGATGTCTTTTCGTTCTGGTTCAAATCCAACGCGCGGAATTACGAACTTCTGAAAAAGTTCTCGGCCGTGCCACGCCGCTCGACTGCGAGCGATTGGGCATTCGTCATTTTTGTGCTCGCGGCCTTGGTCGTGATTCTGGCCGTCAGTGTGGCACTCAGCTTTTGGCTGCTCTATAGCTTGGCGAAATTAATTGGACGAGGCTCCACATAACCCAAGGTCAATCTCTCAACCTGGAAATTACTCCACCAGGTAGCGGGTCCGAAGCGAATGGATCGTTTCTCGCGCCTTTCCGTAAGGCGCACGAAATTCGTCGATCGTTGCGAAGTTCATCCGCCGTGCAAATCGCTCTTCCTCGTCGCGCGTCACCGGCAACGTGGAAACGCTGCGATGCTGCCAGCGGCGCAGGACCGATTCACATGTCCGGAGAAAGGTGTAGGCGTCCTGCAGGCTGATTGCATCGCGCCTTTCCACTACCTTCTTCGCCGCGAGTTTCTTGACCGCCGAGAAAAAGTTCGGCTCCCAAATGCGGCTCCGCATTTGCAGCGCCTGGACCAAGAATTCGCCCTCAATCATGCCGCCGATCCCGGTTTTGAAATCGAAAAAATCATTCCCGCTCCCGCGTTCGTTCGCGATCCGGATGAGCATGCCTTCGATTTGCCGCATGAGGTCGGATCGACCGCCTGCTGTGCGCCAGATCTCCCGGGCGAGCGCTTCGAACTCAAAACGAAGTGGCCCGCTGATCGCGCGCGCGCGGGTAAGCGATTGCAACTCCCAAAACTGGGCCCGCGATTCATAGTAGGTGCGGAAGGTTTCCAGAGAACAGACCAGCGGCCCTTTCTCGCCATCTGGCCGGAGCCGCGCATCGAGTGGAGCGAGGCGGCCTTCTGCACTCGATTGCCCGACAGTTGCAATCAAGCTTTGTGCCGCGCGCGTCTCCTGACCGACGAAAAGAACGTCGAGATCGGCGCCGTATCCAATTTCGCGACCACCGAATTTTCCAAGCGCGACAATCGTGAGCGCCTGGTCGGGGTTCACCATCCGCTCTGTGAAAATTAAGCAGGCTTCCGCCAAATCATTTTGCTCCGCGAGAAGCTGCGCTAGTGGCGCCAGCCTCAGCACATCACGCAGAAGAATGCGCAACAACTCGCGCTGTCGATAAATCCGCAACGGATCGAGATTCGCGCTCGTCGCGCCTAACGATTGCAACCGCTCCAGATGTTGCGCCACGTCAAAGGCGCGATCGAGCATCCCGCTCCTGGTCAGCTCCTCGAGCCATTGCGGACGGCGGATCAACCAGCCGCCCGCCGTTTCACTTGCGTCCAAAGTTCTAACCAGCAGCTCAAGCAGACGAGGGTTTGCCGTCAGCAACTCAAAAAGCAGACTGCGAAATCCATATGCTTCCACGAAGCGCACAAACTGAGTGAGTGTCGCATCCGGATCTGCCGCACGGCCAAGCCAGGTCAGCAGTAGCGGCCGCAGTTTGCGAAAAATCTGCCGGGTGCGCGGCGCAACGTGAAATCCCGCCGCCCCCTGGCCAAGCTGGGCAAGGTTTTTTGCCGCCTGTCCTTCGTCGCGAAACTCGGCGAATTCGACCGCACTCGAATCCTTGACAGGTGACGCGTCGGTCACGACCCGCCGGAAAATGGCGCGCACTCGGTGCATCTGCTCGTGCAGGCTCGAAAAAAGATCGGGGCCGCCGTCGAAACCAAGGCTCCGGGCGAGGGCTTGGAGCGCTTCCCCATTTTCCGGCACGGTGTGGGTTTGCTGTTCGGCCTCGATTTGGAGACGATGTTCGACCCGCCGCAAGAACCGATAAGCGGTCTCGAGTTTGCCTGCGTCTTCGTTAGGCAAAAATTCGAGCTCGGCCAGGCCGCGGATCGCTTTGAGCGTGCCGGCTTCCTGCAAAAACGGATGACGCGCCGCGTGCAATAACTGAAGGGCTTGCACGACAAACTCAATCTCGCGAATGCCCCCGGCTCCAAGCTTCACGTTCCGCTCCCGGTTCTCGTAGCCGACGATGTCGCGTTCGATCCGCATCTTGATCGCGGCAACTTCGTCGAGCAGATCCGGCGTGGGACTTTTCGGAAATATGAACGGCTGCAGCTGGCGCAAGAAATCGTAAGCCAGCTCGCGGTCCCCACAGATCCACCGCGCTTTGATCAACGCGAGCCGCTCCCACATTTCGCCAAAGCCGGCGTAATAGTTTTCCATGCTCTCGAGCGAACGGACGAGGGGCCCAGCGCGGCCTTCCGGGCGCAGCCGCAGATCGACGCGGAAGAGCGAACCGGCCGGGTCGGAGGCGGCGAAAGTCTCCACCACCTTGTTCCCGAGTCGGGTGAACCATTCGTGGTAGCTAAAGTTCGCGGTCAGCTGTCCCTCATCGCGGTAGACAAAGATGAGATCGACATCGGAACTGTGATTCAATTCTCGGCCGCCCAGCTTTCCCAAACCGATGATCGCAAACTGACTTTCCGGCGAGCCCCAGCGCTGCCGCAGTTCAGCATTCCAGTGATCGTAGACGGTCGTTAGGCAGATATCGGCCAGCTGCGACAATTCGATCAGCGTTTCTTCGAGCGGGGCGGCTTCGGAAATCTCGCGCAGCGCGATCCGAACCATCTCTCGACCTTTCCAGAAACGGAGAATGCGAAAATTATCGGCTGCCAGGGAGGCCCGTCCTGCGAGGTTGTGCAGGTCTGTCAACATGCGACCAAAACCGCGGCGATCGGCACAAGCATCAGTGTGCGCGAGCCAGAGGAGGATCTCCGGGTGCTGGATCAAGCGCGCGCCGCAGATGCCCGAGACGGAAAGGAGGTGAAAGAGGGCCTCCTCGCCCAACGGAAAGTTGGATATAGTCTCGAGGAAAGGTAAGGCGTCCGTCGGCCAATTGGCTTCGATTGCCTCAAGGGTAGCCGTGACCTGGGCCGGCCGAATGCTCCGAGAAATCTTGCCTAACGAGTCCGCAACCGCCACACTATTGCGGTGGTTCAGTCATTTTTTCGCGCGCTTCCGCGAGCGCCCGCCGCTCGCGCCAGGTTAGGCTCCCAAAGCCGCTGCGCGAAATTTTTTCCAAGACGGGGTCGATTTCCTCGGCGATGAATTCGTCCAGCGACATCTGCCGGCGCCGTTCTCCCTCCATCCGTCTCCGTCGCAGGATGCGCTGCGCAAACGAAGGCCGGCCGAAGCCCAAGAGATGCGCGTAGAGCCACCCGACGGCTGCCCCGCCCAGTAAAGCGCTATGGCTGACCACACCCTGTCGATCGAAGACGACCAGCAAGAGGCCGATCGCGAAAAGGGCGGAGCCAAGATACTTCGCCTTGAGTTTTGCCGTCGGAATGAAGAAGAGCGATCGGGCCAACTCCAAGTCCGGCAGAATCGTAGCAAAAGCGACGACCACCGCGGCGACCCCGCCCGGGGCTGCAAACAGCACGGTCGTCGCGGGCATGAGAAAAAGGTGGCCCACTTCTCCGCCGGCCAGACCGAACAGATAAAGATAGAAAAAATGTTTTTGCCCGAGGATCGACTCCACGTCACGGCCGATGAAGTAGAGAACAATCATACTGCCCGCAAAACTGAAGACGCCGGCCTGCAGGAACATCGCGCTGAAAAATTGCCAGGCATACGCGCGATCGATGCCGCGATAGCTGAGGCCCAGGTAGTCAACGACGACGGCCGGTTGATAGGCCTGGAGAATCTGCTGTGCAACGAAAACGGCGAAGTTAACGCCGATCAGCGACAAAAGGGCGACGCGCTGGCGAGGCGTCCAGCGAGGCGCGTGCGACGAAGCTTTTCGGCCAGACAGACGCATACTGCAAAATATCGCAAACGCTGCGCGTTGTCATTGGGAATCAAAAGCCATGCTGCGCGAGACAGCCTGGCCGCCAGTCGTTTTCGAACAACACGGCCTCCATCCGAGGCACCTCAAGAGAATCGTTAGACTGGCGCGAGGACCCTTAGCCGACGGGACAGCATCCGAAATTCCACCGGACAGCTGCCCACCAGTTCTCCATCCAGCTCGACCGGCACGTCTTCGGCACTGCTCACACACAAGCGGCGAGTCTGAAAATATTCCACCTCCCGCGTCGTGATATCAGAAGTAAAAATGACGTTCTGCAAATACTTGATTAGCTCGATGTAACCGAGATTCTTGAAGACGAGCACGTCGAGCAGACCGTCATCGATGATCGCGTGTTTGAAAAACGGGAATGGACCGCCGTAAAGACGCCCATTGCCAACGAGGACGAAGGATCCTTCTTCCGTAATCGCGTCCTCCGATTCGATCGACAGCCGCGGTGGGCGCCGGCCAGCGATCTGCGCGGCTGAGATAAGATAGCTGAGCGGTCCGAAGTTTCGTTTGAACGTTAGGCTAGTTTCCTTCACGACCTGCGCGTCAAGCCCGACGCCGGCCAGCTGCACGAAATGTTTTTGGTTGGCCATGGGCAGATCGATCAGACGAGTCTGCTCGCCGCGAATAATTTCCCAGCAACGCCCGAGATCGTTTGCCGGCAGACCGAGTTCGTTGGCAAAGACGTTCATGGTTCCCATCGGCATCAATCCAAGGGTCGCGCCGGACCCGGCGATGCCATTCACGACCTCGTTGATCGTTCCATCGCCTCCTGCCGCCACGATCCGGTCGAAGCCCTCTGCGACCGCATTTCGCGCACGGTGCTCGGCGTCTCCCGCCCCGACCGTCGCGCAAAAGAAGGCGTCGCCGCAGATCGTGCGCAGCCGTTCCTCCCAACGGAGAGCGCGCGCGCTCCGCGCGGCGGGATTGAGTATGACGCAGGTTTTTGACAAGGTTAACTTGTTAGGCCGGTTTCATCTTTTCTTCAATTGCCCGTTGCGTAGCTTTCATCTGGTGAAGAAACTCGGCCGACTTTTGCTCTACCTCCTCGGCGGGGCTGTGGTCTTGGCTTTCGCCGCCTTGCTCGCGGTCAACCTGTATGTGCAATCGAAAGGCACGCACCATCGGATTCAGCAGGAACTTAGCCAGCGGCTGGGCACACCCCTTCATTTGCGCCAAATCAGCGTCACCCCATGGGGCGGATTGAAACTCAATGGCATTACCATCCCGCAGGAGTCGGGTAAGATCGGAGGCAATTTCCTGCAGGCGCAAAGCTTCCAACTCCGGGTGCAATTCTGGTCGCTTTTCAGCGATCGACTCGTGATTCGGCAGGTCTCTTTAATCAAACCGGACGTCGTTTGGCCCCAGAATTCTTCGGGCAAATGGCGCCTGCCAGAGATGCCGCCGGACAAAAAAACAGTCGCGCTGTCGTCCCCTCTCGCGAAGTCCAACGCCTTTCCGACCGTCTCTCCCGCTGCCACTTTCGCTGCCGCGACTGCGGCCGACCCCAACGAGCCCGTCCTCACCTCAAGGCCTCCGCCGGTCTTCACCCCAGAGGTGCAGCGCGTCAATCTGAAGGACGGCAATTTCACCTTTCTCGATTCCGCCGGCCGAGTGATTGCGAAATTTAATGGACTCGACTTCGATTCCAGTTTCCGCACCGCAACGGCGATCAAGGGCAGCGCCAGCGTCGAGAAAATCTCGTTGCGCGATCGCTTCTTTATCGAGGACCTCCACTCACCGCTCCACTACGATCCGGCCGCGCTGGTTTTCTCCAACATCTCCGCGCACGCCGCCGGCGGCGACATCACGGGCCGGTTCGAGATGGAATTGCAGGCTCCGGATTCGCCCTTCACCGCAACAGTGAAATTCCGCGACCTCGAGGCGGAGAAACTAATGACTAACGCAGGAGGTCCCGCCGGCATGGTCCAAGGCCGGGTGGAAGGGTTTCTCAACGCCGAGGGCAAGACGGCTGACAGCAACGCGCTCGCGGGCCGTGGCGAAATTTTCCTCCGCGATGGCAAACTGCAGCAATACAGTCTGCTCGTCGCGCTTGGCCAGATCCTGCAAATCGACGAATTGATGCAACTGCATCTCGAACAAGCCGAGGTCAAATATCACATCAGTCCCGGCATCGTGACGATCGACCAGCTCCTTTTGCGCTCGCCCAACATTCGCCTTACGGCGACGGGCACGGTCAGTTTCGACGGAAAATTGCGTCTCGATTCGGAGCTGGCCCTGAACGACAAGGTGCGTCGCCAGCTCTTCACTCCAATTCGGGAGAATTTTCAGGCGATTAAGGAGCCGCCTGGTTACGCCGCCGTCGACTTTAAGGTGAGCGGGACGGTCGAACGGCCGAAAACCGATCTCATGGACAAACTCGTCGGGCGCGACCTGCGCGATCTCAGCGGCGTAATCAGCAGTCTTTTCGGCCATGGGAAGAAAAAAAAGTCGGCCGAAGCGGTGACACCTTCGCCTACGCCGACCGCCTCCCCGAGCGAAACCACACCGGCGCTCGTTTCACCAGAACCCGCTGCGCCCCCTACGCCTGACGAAATCGCACCCGAAGCTTCGGTCACGCCGGTTCCCTCGCCATGAGAGTAATCGCCGGGACCTCCGGCGGGATCCGGCTCGTCGTTCCCAAGACCGACATTCGACCAACGATGGATCGTGTGAAAGCCGCCATTTTCTCGAGTCTCGGCGCGCGTATTGTCGGCGCGCGGGTCCTTGATCTCTTCGCCGGCACCGGGGCGCTTGGCATCGAAGCACTCAGCCGCGGCGCCGAGTCCGTCATGTTCGTCGAGAACGACCTCCATGCCTTCAGAGCGATCGAACGTAACCTCGCGCAGACCGGCCTAAGTGGCCGAATACGCAGACAGGACGTTTTTGATTTTCTTAACCACGCCAGCACGGCCGAGCCGCACGATTTGATCTTAGCCGACCCGCCCTACGATAAATCGAAATTGGGCGACGCTTTTACCAAGTTACTCCTGCGCAACGACCGCCTGCCTGATCGCTTGGCCAAGGATGGAATCTTCGTGCTCGAGAAACGGCCGGCCGAACGCCTGCCGACGACGGACTTCTGGGAAGTGATCCGACGCAAAACGTACGGCGCGACCGAGACCCTGTTTCTGCAACGCAAGGAGAGCGCCACGGTATGAGATCGCGATATGTAGCCGGGGGCGTTGACCCCGCTCGAGCGGACGACGCCTCTCCAAGAGCCGGGGTCAGCGCCGCTGGCTACATCGTGCCCGCCGAATGATTCGGTTCATCTACAACCTGCTTTTCCCACTGGCGCTCCTCTTCTTTCTCCCGGCCTACGTCGCGAAGATGCTGCGGCGCGGCAACTACCGGAATAAATTCGGGCAACGCCTCGGCTTCTATGATCAGAAGACGCGGGCAAAGTTGGCCCAGGGCCGCGTGACCTGGCTGCACGCCGTGAGCGTCGGCGAAGTCATGATCGCATTGAAACTCGCGACGAAGATGCAACAACGCGAACCATCACTGCACATTGCCCTCACCACCACGACGACGACCGGTTTCGCGCTAGCCAGCCGACAGGCGCCGGACTGGATCGAGGTGCTCTACACCCCGCTCGACTTCTGGCCGGTCATGCGCCGCGCCTTCGCACTCATTCGGCCAATCCGTATCGTCCTTGTAGAGGCCGAGGTCTGGCCGAACCTGACTGCAATCGCGCATCGGCAAAAAATTCCGATCGCTCTCGTCAATGCGCGCCTCTCGCCGCGTTCGGAAGGACGTTTCCGGACCTTCAATCTGTTCGTTAGGCCATATTTCCAAAAGCTCGATTTGATCTGCGTGCAGGAACAGGATGATGTTGCACGCTGGGAATCGTTGGGTGCGGACCCCGCCCGGATTTTTCCGGTCGGAAGCATCAAATTCGATCCGGAAAACGTCGCGCCGCGCCCCGAAACGCCGCGCGCGGTCTTGGACCGGCTCGGGATCGACCCGGGGCGGCCGATCCTGCTCGGCGGCAGCACGCACCCGGGCGAAGAAGAGATCCTGGCGAAAATCGTCCAGCAATTGCGCCGGGAATTTCCAACACTCTTTCTCATCATCGCGCCGCGCCATGTGGAGCGCACGCGGATGATCGCGGACCAACTGAGCGCCCTAGGAATGCGATCGGTGCGGCGGACTGAACGTGGCACCATCGTCGCCGCCGACTGTCTGCTCGTCGATACGACGGGCGAATTGCGGGACTGGTATTCGGTTGCGACGATCGTCTTCATGGGCAAGAGCCTGGCCGCGCGTGGTGGACAGAACCCAGTGGAAGCGATCGTCGCCAATCGCCCGGTGATATTCGGACCGCACATGGAGAACTTCGCTGCGCTGGCACGAGACCTCGTTGCCGCCGGCGGAGCGTTGCAGGCAGACGATGAATTGGCCCTAACGAATACACTGGGCACTCTGTTCCGTAATCCGGGAGATCGTGAGCGCCTCATCCAACACGCTCGCACAGTGTTGGACATCCATCGCGGCGCCACAGAGCGCACCGCAGGGTTGCTTGACAAGCTGATCTCGCGCGCGGCCTGAAATACCTTGCATCAGAGGTGACTGCTCCGGATATTGGGCGCTCTCCTGACCCTATCGTCCAGTGGCCTAGGACACCGCCCTTTCACGGCGGTAACACGGGTTCGAATCCCGTTAGGGTCGCTTTTAGATCCCATAGGTACGGGAAGCGTGAAGCGAAGTTTCGGAGAATTTGAAAATCTTTTGTCCGACGCTGAGATCTTCTTAATCACCGTCAACCTGAGGAGAGTTCAACACCGATGTGACAGTTGCCAATGTCCGCCTGCAAGGCTAAAACTTGACGCCCTGATGTGATGCTGGTAAGGGTACCGTTAGTTACGTCATTCGACGTTTCACCGCATCTTTAGTCGGGCAGAGCCTGCCCGTGAGGCTAAACCTTCGCTGGGACACCGCTTTACGCGATTTCCAACCCAAATGGAGCTCCGAGTCAGCCGAAGTGAGGCCTTATCTTATCATGCGCCTCGTGAGGATGGTTCTGGTTCAAGGGGCTGGAGCTACTTGAACCAACGAAAAAG
>Ga0207645_10003919_pt1 | contig 11113 bp, 9 predicted proteins | sample KBSM53metaG_FD_184331 | JGI IMG/M metagenome (GOLD analysis project Ga0207645, IMG submission 184331) | Miscanthus rhizosphere microbial communities from Kellogg Biological Station, Michigan, USA - KBS M5-3 metaG (SPAdes) (version 2) | ecosystem: Host-associated > Plants > Roots > Rhizosphere >...
TGAACTTCGTTCCTGGACGCAACGTGATGGTCTCTGTGTGGTCGATGTGCATGTCCTCGCGCTTGAAGGTGAGCTTGTGCTTCCCGCAGGGAAGCCTGAAGCGGACGACCGGCGTGTGCAGGGTGGTGTTCTTGCCGTCGATCCAGACCTCCGACCAGGGGATCGAGTTGACGGTGATCGAGCACCCGTTCCCGATGTCCTCGTGGTCGACGTAGTCGTTCTGCAAGGCGAACGGGAATTGCGTCCCGTACTCCTCGGACGCCTGCGGGAAAACCCAGCGCGACACGGCGTCTCTGATGCACCGTTCGAGCAGGACTCGAACTTCAGGTAGGCCGTCGATGCCGACGTGCTTCACGCGCCCCGAGATCCCGATCCCCAGCTTCACGACGATCCGGCCATAGGTCAGGGTAACGTCGGTCGCCAGGGCCCGCTGGTAACAGACCTTGATGCTGTCTAGATTCTCCTCGACCACCTTCGTGATCTCGGCCGGCGACGGCGGCGGCCGCGTCTTCGGCGGAGGCGGCAGGTGGTGACGACGATATAGGCGACTGTCGGGCGGCGGCACCCGCCCGTGTCGTGACGGCGTCGCCGCGATCGCTACGGGCGACGCCGCCGCGACGAACGTAACGGCGGCGACCAGCCCGGCGAAACCCACGACCTAATAGTACTCCAGCTGGCCTGCGTCGTTGACGCGGATGTTGCGGTGGCGGTGGGCGCCGGTGAAGCCTTCGATGTCGCGCACCCACTTCGAATCCGGGTAGTGGTTCACCATGTACTCGGCCTCGGCGCGGCCTTCGGACAGCTTGTCCTGCGTGATCAGCGCGTGAATCAGGATCGACGTGCGCTCGGGCGCGTCGGGGCTGTCGGGGAACTTCTTGTTGCCGGCGCGCGCGATCTCGATCGCCTGGGCCGAATCGCTGCGCGCGACCTCGCGCAGGTGCGCCATCAGGACGGCCTCGTTCATCCGCGCGACCGCGGCCTGGACGTTCGCCGCCGGCGCGGTGGCGTCGGGTGGCGCGTTCTGTGCGGCGGCCGCGGGGCCGGACGGGGGCGCGGCGGGTGGCGGGGGCGAGGGCGGGGCGGGCGGCGCCGTCTCCGGTGCGGCGGGCGGCGCGGAGGCGGCGCGCTTCGCCGCGTCGGATTCGTCCGTCGACAGCCCGTGCCACACCGCGATGACGATCGCCAGGACCAGCGCCCCGACCGCGGTCGCGACGAGCCGGGCCTTGCCGGTCATTGCCAAGGCCAAGGGCGCCGCCGCCCTACTTGCAGCCGCCCACTTCGGTCTGATGCGCGTTGTAGACGTTCTGGATCGCGGTCTGCATCGACGGCCATTTGATCGGCGTGCCCGAGGGCGTGTTGCCGCTGTCGTTGTACTGCCACGCCCAGGCGCCGTTGTAGCCGCTGTTGTAGAGGTTCGTATAGAGATCGTTGGTCCCCACGCCGTCGGTGGTGACGGCGTAGAACTCACCGATCACCAGCTTCTTGTCGAGGCCCCAGTAGGTGGCCGGGTGCCCGAACGGCGACAGCGCGGTGCCCGACGCCTGCGATTCGTTCGCGTCGTAGTAGTGCACCTCGTAGAAGTCGAGCGTACCGTTCTGCTTGCCGCCCGCGGCGCGCAGCGCGCTGTCCGAGTACCAGTTGCTCTTGCCGCTGACGGCCGAGCAGTAGTCGAACGTCTGCGAGCCGTTGGTCACGCGCGCGTTGGGATCGGCGGTGTGGATCGCGGAGGCCAGCCAGTTGACCGTCTTCTGGATCGCCGCCTGCGTGGTCTTGTGCGTCGCCCAGCCCTTCGGTCCCATGCCTTCCGGCTCGTTGAAGATCTCCCACGAATAAAGCCCGGGCGTTCCCTTGATCGCGTTGACGAGCGGCGTGAGGTACCGGTCGATGTACGCCTGCCGGTTCGCGTCGTTCTCCAGCAGCGCCTGGTTCTGCACGTAGGTGTTGCCGGCGTTCGATTGCAGCATGTCGAACGACCACAAGCTGATGTTGACGCCGACGCCGTTGCTGTTCGCCGCCGCGAGGATCGCCTTCACGCCGTCGATGTGCGACTGCGGCAGCGCCTGCGCCATGCCGCTGCCGTCGTAGCCCGGCGTCTTCGTCCCGTTGGTGTGGAACCACCACCGGATCACGCGCCCGCCGGCGTCGTGCGTGTTCTTGAAGATGGTGTTGAACGTGGCCATGTTCGGGTTGGGCACGTCGTTCGCGAAGCTGACCCACGCGATGTTCAGCCCGCTGGCGAAGTTGCAGATCGCCGTGCTGCCGGAACCGGCGCTGCCCGTCGTGCCCGCGGTGCCTGTCGTGCCGCCGCGCCCGGCGGTTCCGGTGGTGCCCGCGGTGCCGGTGGTGCCGCCGCGCCCGGCGGTTCCGGTGGTGCCCGCCACGCCGGTGGTGCCGCCGCGTCCGGCGGTGCCTGTCGTGCCGGCGGTTCCGGTGGTGCCCGCAGTGCCGGTGGTGCCCCCGCGTCCGGCGGTGCCGGTCGTGCCGGCGGTTCCGGTGGTGCCCGCGATGCCGGTCGTGCCGGCGGTGCCGGTCGTACCGGCGGTGCCGGTCGTGCCGGCGCTGCCTGACGTGCCCGCGGATCCCGTCGCGCCGTCGCCGCCCATTCCGCCCGTGCCCGTATCGTCGGTCTCGCCGGTGGCGCACGCGCCGGTCAGCGACGCGACGACGAGGCCGAGGGCAATGGCTAAGCGCGTTTTCATGGATCCTCCGTCGTAGGGGGCAGGCGGGGGTTTATGTCTTCAGTCGCAGGTTATTCGCCGGGAATCGGCGGCCGTGGGTGAACGCCGGTAAGGGTTTCGATGTGCTGGCAGTAGCCACTCAAGGGATAGCGGTGCAGGAAATCTTCAGCCAAATCGCGCGCCCGGCCGATTTCGCCCGCCCGAACGAGCGCGTCGATGCGAGCCGCCGCGACCGCCTCGTCCGAACGAGGCGGCGTCGCGGGCGCCGGCGCGCCGGTGACGGGCCGGGGCGCCGCCACCGCCGGCGGGTCGGCGCGCACGGGCTCCGCCGCCGGCGGCGCAGCAGCGACGGTGGGCGTTGCCGGGGCCGCCGGCGCGCGAAACGCGCGCGCGAGCGCGGTGGTCACGGCCAGGCCGGCCACGACGACACCGGCAAGCAAAGCAAATCGACCGAAACGCATGATCGACGCCGTTGTTTGTACCACGGGAAGTTCAGCCGTCGCGCGCGCGGGCTGATGTGTGACGTGTCGGATAGATCCGGACACAGCGCGTTCATCGCGTTTCGAGTCGGCTTTTGATCAGATCGCGCGCCGCAGCCGGCCATTCGGGAAGATCGAAGGAGAAGCCGGCATCGCCGAGACGCCCCGGCACGACGCGTCGGCTCTTGAAGGTCAGCTCGGTGTCGGTGCGAAGAAAGACGGCGCCGATCTTCGCCATCCACCTCGTGACCGGAAGGCCGACGCGCGTTCCCGTCGCCGCGCGCAGCGCCGCCATGAAGTCACGCTGCGGAAGCGGGCAGGGCGCCGCGATGTTCACGGGCCCCTCGATGTCGTCGCGGTCGATCAGGAGGGAGATCGCCCGGACGAAATCGCGCCCGTGGATCCACGACATCCATTGCCGCCCGCCGGCGATCGGACCGCCCAGACCGCGGCGTGTGAGGCCCAGCAGCACGTCGAAGACACCCCCGCGCTCGGGCGTCATGACCATCGCGGTGCGCAGCGCGACCTTGCGCGTTCCCGTCGTCGCGGCGTCGGCCTGCGCCGCTTCCCACGCCTTCGCGATATCGATGCTGAACCGCCAGTACGCGGGGACGTCGGGCTCGTCGCCGCCGATCCGTCCCGTCGCCTCGTCGTTGGCCGCGTCGAAACGATGGGCGTAGATCGTCGCCGTGCTCATCTGCAGCCAGACGCGCGGCGGGCGAGCCGCGCGCGCGATGGCCTCGCCCACCGCGCGCGTCGAATCGACGCGCGAGCTCATCATCGCGCGCTTGTTGGCGGCGGTGTAGCGGCAGTTGACGGTGCGTCCGGCCAGGTTGATGACCGCATCGGCACCGTCGAGCTCCGCGGCCCACGGTCCCTGGGTTCGTCCGTCCCAGCTCACCGCGCGGGAGCCCGCGCCGCCGCCCGCCCGACTGATGACGACGACCTCGTGGCCAGCGGCGCAAAACCTGCGCGCCAGCAGCATCCCCACTTGGCCGCTGCCGCCCGGAATGACGATCTTCATCCTGCCCGACAGTACAGCGCGACCGGCCGCCGGGTTGCGCCGCGTCCGATCTGTGACGCGCCGACATCCCGGAACCTGCCGGGAGCTTGCGGCGCGTGATACCCTGATCGCGCCCAAGTGCGTTCCCGGGGGATCGTCAAGCGACGCTCGCGCCCTGCCGCCAAGCGCGCGCGGTCCGCTGCCAAGCTCGCCCGCCCTTCGGTGAAGGCCGCCCGACCCGCCGCGAAGGTCGTTCGCGGCGCCACCCGGTCCGCCCGTCCCGACATCCAGGACGAGATCACCGCCCGCCGCAAGGCGCTCGCGGACCTGATGCACTCGCAGGTGCTGGGGCAGGGCGACGTGAGCCGCGGCTTCAATCAGATCACCGAGACGGCCGTGCAGGTGCTGGACGTCGAACGCGCCAGCGTGTGGCGGCTGATCGACAGCGGCGCCGGCATCGAATGCATGGATCTCTACGAGCGGTCGCAGAGGCGGCACTCGTCGGGCATCCGCATCAGCGCCGCCGACGTGCCCCGCTATTTCGAGGCGCTGCAGCGCGAGCGCGCGATCCGCGCGCACAACGCCCGCACCGACCCGCGCACCAGCGAGTTCCGCAAGGGGTACCTCGAGCCGCTGGGCATCACGTCGATGCTCGACGCGCCCGTGTTCCTGCGCGGCAAGATGGTCGGCGTCGTCTGCCACGAGCACACTGGAAAGCCCCGGCGCTGGCAGCTGCACGAGGAGCTGCTGGCCAGCTCGTTCGCCGACTTCGTCGCGCTGGTGCTGGAGACGGCCGCGTGGCACGAGGCCGAGAACGCGTTGCGCGTCGAGCGGGACGTGCTGGAGACGAAGGTCGGCGAGCGCACGCGCGATCTGCAGGAGAGCGAATCCAACCTGCGCGCGCTGGTCGACTTCTCGCCGGTCTCGATGGTGCTGACCCGCATCGCCGACAGCAAGGTCCTGCTCGCCAACCGGCGCGCAGCGGCGATGTTCGACGTCGCGCTGGAAGAGATCTACGGCCGCAACGCGCCCGCGCACTGGGTGAATCTGGCCGAGCGCAACCGCTACCTGGAGCACGTGTTTCGCCACGGGCGCATCGACGACTTCGAGGCGGAGATGCTCACGTCGAAGGGGAAGAAGTTCTGGGCGTCACTGTCGGGCCAGCGTCTGCGCTACGGGGGCGACGACGCGCTGCTGGCGGCGATCGTCGACATCACGGCGCAGAAGCAGACGCGCGACGAGCTGCTCCAGCAGGCGACGCACGATCCGCTGACCGGCATCTTCAACCGCCGCCACGTCGAGGAGGTGCTGCGCCAGGAGCTCGATCGCGCCGAGCGGCACGCGCGCCCGCTGGCGGTGGCGATGATGGACGCCGATCACTTCAAGAACATCAACGACACCTACGGTCACCAGACCGGCGACGAGGTGCTGCGCGAGATCTCTGAGCGCTGCCGGAAGACCCTGCGGGCGAACGACATCCTGGCGCGCTACGGGGGCGAGGAGTTCGTGATCGTCTTTCCCGAGACGAAGCTGGACGAAGCCGGCGCCGTCGCCGAGCGGCTGCGCGTCGCGGTCGCCGAGAACCCGATCCGGATCGGCGACAAGGCGCTGGCCGTGACGGTGTCGATCGGTCTGGCCGCGTACGCGCCGGGACAGGACATCGACAAGCTGTTCCAGCGGGCCGACTCGGCCCTGTACACGGCCAAGCAGGACGGACGCAACCTCGTTCGCGTATAACGGCGGGCGGGACGCCGCCGATGGACGTCGCGCTCGAACGCCTGCGTAATCAGCGCCTGATCGGGAAGCCGTTCGCTTCACCCGAGGACGTCGTGCGCTGGCTTGCCGCCGTGCAGTCGCAGGACTACGCGGGCGCGAAGTGGGCGATCGCCCAGCGCACGCGCGCCTGCAGCGACGCCGACCTGGATCGCGCCTGCGCGGACGGCCGCATCCTGCGCACGCACGTGCTGCGCCCGACCTGGCACTTCGTGCTGCCCGACGACATCCGCTGGATGCTTGCGCTGACGTCGCCCGGCGTCCGCGCGCGGATGGCGTACTACGATCGGCAGCTGGCGCTCGACGGCGCGGTTTTTCGTCGCAGCCAGGCGGCGATCGAGAAGGCGCTGGCGGGCGGCGAGGCGCTGACGCGCGAGGAGCTGGGGCGCGCACTGGCCGGCGCGGGCATCCGCGCGGCCGGGCAGCGGCTGGGTCACATCATGATGCGCGCGGAGCTGGATGCGCTGATCACCAGCGGACCTCGCCGCGGCAAGCAATTCACGTACGCGCTGCTCGACGAGCGCGCGCCGCGCGGCCGGACCCTCGGCCGTGATGAGGCGCTGGCCGAGCTCGCGGGCCGGTACTTCGCCAGCCACGGACCGGCGCTGCCGCACGACTTCGCGTGGTGGTCCGGGCTGACCGTGGGCGATGCGCGGCGGGGCATCGAGGCAGCGTCGCCAAGGCTGGTGTCTACCGCCGTCGACGGCAAGACCTACTGGCTGGCGCCCGGCGCCCGCAACGGCGGGCGCGTCCCGCCGAACATCGTTCACCTCCTCCCGAATTACGACGAGGCGCTCGTCGCGTACCGTGATCACGCACCGTCGATGGCCCCGGGCGTTACCGTCGTCTTCGCCGACCGCCCGGTGATGCTCGCGAATCACATCGTGGTCGTCGCTGGCCGGGTGGTGGGCGGCTGGCGCCGGTTGCCCGGCAAGGGCGCGGTGGTCGTGGAGACGATGCTTGCGACCCGGTTGGGTGGGGCGGCGCAAAAGGCGCTGCAGGTGGCGGCGGCCCGTTTCGAGAAGTTTCTCGGTTTGCCCGTGACGCTGAAGGCGCGCCGAGGTGGCAAGATGCGCGCATCGTGAGCGTCTATCCTGCCGGAACCTTCCCCGCGACCTTCATCGGCGGTACCGCCGGCGCGTGGCGCATCGAGAGCAGCACCGCCGTCGTGGGCGAACCGCTGCCACCCGCTGAACGACTGGACGTTCGCGAGGGCATCGTCGTCACGTCCGCGGGGACCTGGCGGCTGTCGGGCGTCGCCGGCCACACCCGCTACGTCGAGCGCCGGGAGAAGACCCAGCTCGACGCGGTGACGCCGCCGCTGGGACGGCCCGAGGCGACGATGGCGGCGCTGATCCCGATCCGCAAGTCGCCCGCCTGGTGGGCGCTGACCCAGGATGAGCGCCGCGCGATCTTCGAGCAGCGCTCGCGCCACATCGCCGACAGCATGCCGTTCCTGCCGCGCATCGCGCGCCGTCTGTATCACGCGCGCGATCTCGGGCAGCCGTTCGACTTCCTCACCTGGTTCGAGTTCGCGCCCGAGCACGCGCGCGCGTTCGACGAGCTGGTCGCGATGCTGCGGTCGCGCGAGGAATGGACCTACGTCGATCGCGAGGTCGACATCCGCCTCTCGCGGAGCGACTAGTACGAGGGCGCCGGCTGGGGCGATGGGACGTAGCGCGCGACCAGGCGCAAGAGGTCGCTGACCTCGAACGGCTTGGGCAGCACGTCGTCGGCGTCGATCGCGTCGCCGCGGCTGTGCACGTGCTCGGCCGCGGTGGCGACCACGATCGGGACCTCGCGGCCGTACCGGGCACGGAAGTCGCGCGCGAACTCCCACCCGTTCATGACAGGCATCAGCATGTCGAGCAGGATCAGCGCCGGCATGGCCTGCGCGACCGCGTCGAGGGCCTGCTTCCCGTTCAGCGCTGTGCGCGTGGGGTAGCCCGCGTCATGCAGGATCAGCTCCATCACCTCGACCATGTCCAGGTCGTCATCGACGACGAGGACGTCGTTGCAAGGCTTCATGCGCGGGCGTCCCCGTCGCCGGGCAGGTGGAGCCAGCTGGTCCGTTCGGATCCACTGTCCTCGCTGGTCAGCGAGCCGCCGTGGCTCTCGGCGATCGTCTGGGCGACCGACCGCCCGATGCCGATGTCGTCGTACTCGCCGTACGTCTCGCCCATCTCGTCGTGCCAGGGTAAGGCCTGATAGCGGACGCCGACCGCGATCCGATCGCCCTCGAGGTGCGCTATCAGCGTCAGGCGCGAATCGGCGGGAGACAGGCGCGAGGCTTCGTAGAGCAAGTTGCGGATCGCGAGGGCCAGCCGGTCCGGGTCGGCGTGCAACGGCAGCGCGCCGGTCACCTCGGTGTGCAGATCGTGCCGGTGTGACCAGGTGCTCTCGCCCGAGATGCGCTCGATCAGCGGGCGCAGCTCCATCGCGCTGGGGCGCAGCTCGAGCGTCTGCGAGTGCGCGCGCGCCAGGACGAGCAGGTTCTGGACCATGCGGTCGATGCGGTCGCACTGCCGCGCGATCGAGGCGGCGACGCGGGCGTCCTCCGGTGTCTCGGCGTGAAACAGCGCCTGCACGTCGGCCTTGATGATGGCGACCGGCGTCTTCAACGAATGCGCCGCGGCCGCGAAGAACTGATCGCGAATCCGGTCCAGCCGGTCGGCGGCCGTGATGTCGTGCATGACGCTGACGACCCAGGTGGACGGCTCGCCCACCTGCAGGCGCACCCCGGCCGCGGTCACCGAGATCACCACGTCGTGGCCGCCGGGCGGGTGGAGGATCGCCTTGTATCGCAAGGGGCCGCCCTCGTCGTACACGCGCTGCGAGACGAACTGTTCGGGAGGAACCAGCGCGCCGCTCGGGTAGGAGACCCGGAAGCGGTGCGAGAACTCGGCCGCGTTCATCCCGACCAGCACCTTGGATGGGCAGCGGAGCATGCGCACGGCCGCCGGGTTGGCGTAGGCGATGGTGCGATTGCGGCCCAGCAGCAGGACGCCGTCACCGATGCTCTCGACGGCCGCCGCCGTCAGGCGCCGGACGCGATCCAGGCGCGCCGAGCTGCGAAAGGTCACGGCGTACAGCAGCAAGCTGGCCAGCGAGATGAAGAGCCAACCTTTTGTGGTCTCCACGCGCGCGATCAGGACCTGATCTCGGGTCAACCTGTAGAGGAGGATGTCCGTGATGAACACCCAGCTCACGCCCGCCGTCGCGAACACTGCCGTGACGGTCGCGGCGATCCGATGCGCCGAATAGGCCCGGTGCGTGAGATCGGGCAGCGCGGTCGGATCCGTACCGCCCGGAACCACGTCTCCCGCCCGATCGCTCACAGTAATCCCCGGCACAATGTAGTTTCGGATCGAGCGGGCGAACGCCTACGCCAATGGCTGAAAACGTGTTGCCGCAGCGCGCGGATGCGAGCGGATGCAAAAGCTTTTTAGGAAGTGACGCAGGCGGGAACGACCACTGCCGGCGAAAAGGCCGCTCGCTACCGCACCCGCTGTGCGCGCAGGGGCCAGTGGTTTTGCGTCGCCGGCGTGGTGGTGGGCGGCATAGGACTGATCGGCGGCATCGTCGACGCCGACCTGCTGACGTCGGTCGTCCCGGACGAGCCGGCGATGATGCCGAACACCGCGTTCGGCCTGATGCTGATCGGCATCGCCGGGGCGCTGCGCGCACATGATGGGCCGAGGCGCGGTTGGACCCTGCTGTCCTTGCTGGCGGCGATGATCGTGTTCGCGATCGGAATCGCAACCCTCGTGGAGTACGTCTTCGCGATCGATCTCAGCATCGATCAGGTCTTCGGGCGCGGTCCCGCGGGAAATCCCCACCCGGGGCGGCCGGCGCCGGTCACGGCGGTGGCGTTCGTCCTGCTGGCGGGCGCCGTCGCGCTCTTCGACTACCGTGCCCGCGCCCGCGCGCGTCCGTCGGAGTGGCTGATCCTCTGTGTCGCGCTTGCCGCCGTCACCGCCTTGCTGGGATTCGCATTTCGCGCCGAGTTCCTCTACCGCGCATTCCACGCGCCGCGCTTCGGGCTGGCGTTGCCCACCGCGATCGGCCTCTTGCTGATCTCGGTGGGCTTGCTGCTCGAACGGCCGAAGGGCGGCATCATGTGGGCGGTAACGTCGCCGGGACCGGGAGGCGCGCAGTTTCGACGGCTGCTGCTGCCAGCCGTTCTGATCCCGGTGGTGCTCGGGCTCGTCGTCACATTTGTGCTGGGCATGGTGGGTCAGCGCGACATAGCGGTGGTGGTGGCGCTGCTGGTTTCGATGACGGTCGCGGTCGGCGTTCTCGGCCTCGCCGTCAACGCCGCCCCGCTGAATCGCATCCATGCGGCGCTGGAGGCGAACCGCGCGCACATCCGCGCGCTCGTCGAGCAGGCGCCCGACGGCGTCTTCATCGCCGATGTCGGCGGTCGCTATATCGATGTGAACAGCTCGGGGTGCCGCATGCTGGGGTACACCCGTGAGGAGCTGATCGGGAAGACAATCGTCGACCTGATCCCGTCCGAAGACGTCGAGCGCCTGGCGCGCACGAAGGACAGCCTGCTGGGAGGCGGCGTGACCGTCAGCGAGTGGACGTTGCGGCGGAAAGACGGCAGCTACGTGCCCGTCGAGGTCAGCGCCAAGATCTTTCCGGACGGCCGCTGGCAAGCCATGGTCCGCGACATCAGCGAGCGCAAGCGGGTGGCCGCCGAGCAGGCGCGTCTTTACCAGGTCGCTCAGCAAGCCATCCACCTGCGCGACGACGTCCTGGGGATCGTCGCCCACGATCTGCGAAACCCGCTGGGAACCATCCTGATGCAGGCCAGCCGCCTTCGCCGCAGCGGCACCGATCTGCACGTGAAGGGCGCCGCGGCGATCGAACGCGCGGCCCGGCGCATGAATCACCTCATTCAAGATCTGCTGGACGTCGCCCGCGTGGAAGGCGGGCGTCTGACGATCAAGCCCCAGCGCATGTCGTGCACGCAGGTGGTTGTGGAATCCGTTCAGGCGGAGGAGCCGCTGGCGACCGCCGCGGCGCTGTCCTTGCGGATCGACGTGCCCGCCGATCTTCCGGAAATATGGGTGGACCGCGAGCGCCTCCTTCAGATTCTCGAAAACCTGGTCAGCAACGCCATCAAGTACACGCCGCCCGGTGGGCGCATCACGGTGGGCGCGATGCGACGGGAT
>Ga0207645_10003928_pt1 | contig 11103 bp, 6 predicted proteins | sample KBSM53metaG_FD_184331 | JGI IMG/M metagenome (GOLD analysis project Ga0207645, IMG submission 184331) | Miscanthus rhizosphere microbial communities from Kellogg Biological Station, Michigan, USA - KBS M5-3 metaG (SPAdes) (version 2) | ecosystem: Host-associated > Plants > Roots > Rhizosphere >...
GAGGTCGGCAGCGACGCGATCACGATCCCGTCGAGTTCGCCATAGAAGGCTTCGCGGGCCCGGGCCAGCGCGGCCCGGAGCCGGCATTCGGTGATGAGCGGGCACGTCCCGCCCGTGGCGACGCAGTCGGCCGGGTCCAGGCGGGTGTCGAGTTGCCGCAGCAGCTGGCCGACCGTTGCGGTCCGGCCCGCGCTGCTCAGCCGGGATCCGCCGTTGCGGCCGCGTTCGACGTCGATCAGGCCCAATGCGCGCAGCTTCGCCATCGCCTTGCTGACGTGGTTGTACGGCGTGCCGACGGCGTCGGCGATGCTCTGGGTGGTCAGGAGCCCGCCGTCCGGAACGGCCGCGAGCACCAGCAGAGCGCGAAGGCTCACATCGGCGAACGCATTGATCTTCATATCCCCAGCCTAAGGGCGGTCTAGTCCACCCAGACGGCGGGCTCGTTGGTATCGGCGGCCAGCTGGCCGAATTCGAGTTCGTGCGTCCCGGCGTTCGCGGCGTAGGGCAGTACGGCGGCGAACAGGGAGCCGTCCTGGTGCTCTGCCGCGACGTGGATGGCGTCCGAGTCTTCCTCGAGCAGCGTGATGTCGCAGACGACGGCGGCGGCCCGGAACTCCTCCCGGTGCTGCCGGAGCAACTCGTGGAGGTCCCGGATCATGGCGTCCGCGTCGAAGTCGGCGTCCGATCCGTCGCTCGCGTCCGCGGGTGTGACTGCCACCAGCCGGACTTCGCCGTCGTTCTGCACCACCAGGGCGAAGGGCAGGAAGCCGCCGTTGCGTTCCAGCTGCTCCTGCGCGGCACCGACGCCGGTGCCGAGCAGGTTCTCCAGGTCCGTGGCGCTGGCGTCCGGCACGGACTCGCGCCAGGATCCGGTGTTGGCGGATTCTTCCGGGTGTACTGCCACCGCTAGCCCCGGACCAGCGCCAGGACGCGGTCGCGGACGCGTTCCATGGTGGCGGCGTCCGTGGCTTCAACGTTGAGGCGCAGGAACGGTTCGGTGTTGGACGGGCGCAGGTTGAACCAGTAGCTGCCGTCGGTGGCGATGAAGGTGCTGCCGTCGAGGTAGTCGACCTCGACGTCCTCGTTGTGGAAGTCCTCGCGGACCCGCTCGACCGCGGCGGCCTTGTCCTCGATTTCCGAGTTGATCTCACCGGATGACCGGTACGGCTCGTATTCGCGGCCGAGTTCGGAGAGCGGGCCCTCCTGTTCGCCCAGGGCGGCGAGGACGTGCATGGCGGCCAGCATGCCGGTGTCCGCATTCCAGAAGTCGCGGAAGTAGAAGTGGGCCGAGTGTTCCCCGCCGAAGATGGCCCCTTCCGCGGCCATGACGGCCTTGATGAAGGAGTGCCCCACGCGCGTGCGGACGGGCCGGCCGCCGTGGCGTTCGACGAGTTCGGGAACCGCGCGGGAGGTCAGCAGGTTGTGGATGACGGTGGGCGTGTCTTCACCGAGGCCCTGGGCGCGGGCGATTTCGCGGCGGGCCACCATGCCGGTGATGGCCGACGGCGAGACAGGCTCGCCCTTCTCGTCGATCACGAAGCAGCGGTCGGCGTCGCCGTCGAAGGCCAGGCCGATGTCCGCGCCGTGTTCGACGACGGCGGCCTGCAGGTCGCGCAGGTTTTCCGGCTCCAGCGGGTTGGCCGGGTGGTTCGGGAAGGATCCGTCGAGCTCGAAGTACAGCGGCACGATCTCCAGCGGAAGCTTGGGCAGCAGGGCATCGCCAAGCACGGCGGGGGTGGTCAGGCCGGCCATGCCGTTGCCGGCATCCACCACAACCTTCAGCGGCCGGGAACCGCGCAGGTCCACCAGGGACCGCAGGTACTCCGCGTAGCCCTTGAGGACGTCCTGCACGCCAATCAGGCCAGTGCTGCCGGCCGCGGGGATGGTGCCGGCGTTGAGGTATTCCTCGGCGCGGGCCTGGATTTCCATGAGCCCGGTTTCGGAGGAGATCGGCACGGCGCCGGCCTTGGCCATCTTGATGCCGTTGTATTCGGCCGGGTTGTGGCTCGCGGTGAACGTGGCGCCGGCGGCGTTGAGGGCCCCGCACGCGTAGTAGAGCTCGTCGGTGGAGATCAGGTCCAGCAGTTGGACGTTGGCGCCGCGGGTGGCTGCGCCGTTCGCGAAGGCTTTGGCGAACTCGGGGGAGGAGGGGCGCATGTCCCCGCCCACCAGCACGGTCTGCCCTGTGAGTTCCAGGACGTCGACGAAGGCGGCACCGACAGCTTCGACGATCTCCGCGGTGATGGATTGCCCCACGATTCCGCGCACATCGTAGGCCTTGAACGAGGTCGAGAGGTCAAAAGTCTTTGTCTTGTCCGTAGTCACGCGTCTTATCTTACGTTGCGGCCCTGACGCGCCGGCCTGTCCGCACCGTTGTCTACACGCCTGGTTTGTGCACATAGCGGGTAACGGCTTCGTGGCTGTCGGAGGGGGCTGGGATACTGAAGCAATGGCCAGTAACCAGAACGCCCTTTCCAGCACGGCCCTAGCCGGCACCACATCCTCGACCCGGGAACAGGCCCAGAACGTACTGCGGGAGCTCGTGGGCCATCCTGAAGCCGAGTTCCATGACGGCCAGTTCGAGGCCATTGAGGCCCTGGTCGACGGCGGCAGGCGGGCCCTGGTGGTGCAGCGCACCGGCTGGGGGAAGTCGGCCGTGTACTTTGTCGCCTCCCTGCTGTTGCGCCGCCGCGGCGCCGGGCCCACCCTGATCGTGTCCCCGCTCCTGGCCCTCATGCGGGACCAGGTCGCGGCCGCGGCGCGGGCCGGGGTGCGGGCGGTGGCGATCAACTCCGCAAACCAGCTGGACTGGGACACCGTTCGCGAGCAGCTCGCCGCCGATGAAGTGGACGTCCTGCTGGTCTCGCCGGAACGACTCACTAACCCGTCCTTCCGGGAAAACCAGCTGCCCGAGCTCGTCCGCCGGACCGGGCTGCTGGTGATTGACGAGGCCCACTGCATCTCGGACTGGGGCCACGACTTCCGCCCCGACTACCGGCGCATCGCGGACCTCATCACGCAGCTCCCGGACACGGTCCCGGTGCTCGCCACCACCGCCACGGCCAACTCCCGGGTGGTGCATGACATCGAGGAACAGCTCGGCAAGGACGTGCTCACCATCCGTGGCGCCCTGGGCCGGGATTCGCTCCGGCTCGGTGTCCTGACCCTGCCCGATTCCCGCGAACGCCTCGGCTGGCTGCTGACCCACCTGCAGGATCTGCAGGGCAGCGGCATCATCTACACGCTCACGGTCTCGGCCGCCGAGGACACCGCCCGCCTGCTGGCCGAGGCGGGGCACGAGGTCCTCGCCTACACCGGCCGCACGGACCCCGCGGACCGGGAACGCGCCGAGCAGCTCCTGAAGGACAACCAGGTCAAGGCGCTCGTGGCCACCTCCGCCCTCGGCATGGGTTTCGACAAGCCGGACCTCGGCTTCGTTGTGCACCTGGGCGCGCCGTCGTCGCCGGTGGCGTACTACCAGCAGGTGGGCCGTGCCGGCCGTGGTGCGGCGAACGCCGACGTCCTGCTGCTGCCGGGATCCGAGGACCGCGACATCTGGCAGTACTTCGCCACGGCGTCCATGCCGTCCGAGGAGAAGGCTGCCGCGGTCCTGACGGCCCTCGCCGAGGCAGGCACGGCGGTGTCCACGGTGGCGCTCGAGGCCCGGGTGGACCTGCGCCGCACCCCGCTGGAGCTGCTGCTGAAAGTCCTGGCCGTGGACGGCGCCGTCGAACGCGTCGGCGGCGGCTGGCGTTCCACGGGACAGCCGTGGAACTACGACGCCGAGCGGTACGGCCGGATCGCCGAGGCCCGGGTGGATGAACAGGACTCGATGGTCATCTACCAGGACACGGCCGGCTGCCGGATGGAATACATCACCTCGGTGCTGGACGACGAAACGGCCCGCGCCTGCGGCCGCTGCGACAACTGCGCGGGCCGCTGGTTCCGCGCCGACATCGCCGAGGACGCCACGGAGACCGCCGGGCAGACCCTGCGCCGGGCCGGCGTCGCCCTGGAACCGCGGCTGCAGTGGCCCAGCGGCATGGACCGCCTGGGCGTGCCGGTCAAGGGCAAGATCAAGCCGGATGAGGCCCTCGCGGACGGCCGGGTGCTGGCGCGCCTGACGGACCTTGGCTGGGGCGGGGCCCTGCGGGAGGCCTTCGCCGCCGGTGCGCCCGACCGGCCCGTGGACCCGGGCATGCTGCAGGCCTGCGTCCAGGTGCTCCGGGAGTGGGGCACCGGAGATGCCCGGACCGCTGGCTGGAGCGGGGCCGGCCGGCCTGCCGCGATCATCAGCCTGCCCTCCCGCGGGAAGCCGTTGCTGGTGGATTCCCTGGCCCGCGGGATCTCGGAGATTGGCCGCATCCCGTATCTGGGCCAGTTGCAGCTCAACCACGGCGGACCCACCGGCGGCCGCGGCGGGAACAGCGCCTACCGGCTCGCCGGCGTCTGGGACCGCCTGGTGGTGGGACCGGAGCTGGAGGAGGCCCTGGCCGGAATCCGTGGCCAGAGCGTCATGCTGGTGGACGACCTCGTGGACAGCCGCTGGACCCTGACCGTCTCCGGGCGGGCCCTCAGGCTCGCGGGCGCCGGCGCCGTTCTGCCGCTGGTGCTGGGCCAGGCCGGCTGACCTCCGCACCGGCGTGGCGGGGGAGGACCAGGCTGTCCAGGGTGCTCAGGAGCATCAGGACCGCGATGGCCAGGAACGCCGCCCGGTACGGCGCCGCCGGATCCCCGGCGACCCCCGTGGATCCCGCGCGGCTGCCTGCCTCGAAGACCCGCAGCAGGAGTGCCCCGACCGCGATCCCGGCCGCGGTGGCGAGCTGCACGAGCGTCGCGGAGACGGCGTTGGCGGACGGCAGCTGGGCCGGGACGACGTCGGCGTACTGCACGGACGCGTACGCCGAGAATCCGATCGAGCGGAACGCCCCGCTGGCCACGAGCACCGCGACAATCAGCGGTTCCGGCGTGCCGGCGTCGAGCAGCGCGCACAGCGCGAAAGTGGCTGCGGAGGCCAGAGACGCGAACACCAGTACGGGCTTGAACCCGAAACGCCGGATCAGGGGCGTCGTGGCGGGCTTGATCCCGATGTTCCCCACGAACACGGCCGACACCATCGCCCCGGCGCGCAGCGGGTCCCAGCCGAAACCGACCTGGAACATCAGCGGCAGCAGGAACGGCACCGCGCTGATGGTCAGGCGGTACACGAAGCCTCCCGTCGCCGTCGCGCGGAACGTCCGCGTGCCGAAGACGGACAGATTGAACAGCGGCGTGCTGGTCCGACGCATCCAGGCCGCGGCGGCGGCCAGGAACAGCAGGCCCGCAGCGATCGCCGCGGCCGCCAGCAGTCCGGCGTCCCGGCCGCCCATCAATTCCAGGCCGACCAGCAGGGATCCCACCCCGAGCGTGGTCAGGACCAGTCCGAGCCAGTCCAGGCGCCGCGTGCTGTCGCCGCGGACTGGGGGTACCAGGCGCAGCGCGGCCAGGAAGGCCGCCAGGCCCAGGGGGAGGTTGACCAGGAAGATCCAGTGCCAGGACAGGTAGGTCGTCAGCGCTCCGCCCACCAGCGGGGCGAGGACCGGGGCCAGCAGCCCGGGCCACACGAGGAAGGCCGTCGCGCGCAGCAGATCCTTCTTCGGGGTGCCGCGGAGCACCACCAGCGTGCCCACCGGGACCATCATGGCGCCGCCGGCACCCTGCAGGACACGGCTCAGCGTGAGCATGGTCAGGTCCTGGCTGAGCGCGCAGAGCAGTGACGCGGCCGTGAAGATGGCGATGGCGAGGCAGAACACCCGGCGGGCACCGAGCCGCTCCGCGAGCCAGCCGCTGAGCGGGATGCCCATCGCCACCGTCATCAGGTAGGCGGTCATGGTGATGTTCACGTCGGCGGCAGGCACCGCGAAATCGGCGGCGATACTGGGTATGGCGGTGGTCAGGACGGTCCCGTCGAGGAATTCCATGAAGAACGTCGCGGCCACCAGCAGGGCCAGCCGCGGGCTCCAACTGCCCCTGGCCGGGTCCGCGCCGCGCGGGGAGGCGTTCATGCGCGTGTCCCCACGGTCCGGTTCACCCATAGCGCCGGCTCATCCATTGCACTGATTCACCCATTGCACTGGTTCACCCATGGCGCAGGGGTGGTTCCGATTCCAGCACGGCCATGGCGGCGTTGTGTCCGCCGATCGCACTGACGGCGCCGCCGCGGCGGGCACCGGAGCCGCAGAGCAGGATCTGCGGATCGTCCGTGGACACGCCCCAGCGGCGCGCCGGTGTGTCCAGCGGTTCGCCGTCCTCCACGAACGGCCAGTCGAGGCCGCCGTGGAAGATATTGCCGCGGGGCATCCCGACGGCGCGTTCAATGTCCAGGGTGGTCTTGGTTTCGATGCAGGGCCGCCCGTCCGGACCGGTCAGGAGCAGATCCTCGACGGGCTCGGCCAGGACGGAGTTCAGGGAGGCCAGGACGGCCGCCTGCAGTTCGGCGCGGCGGTCCTCATTGTTCTCCGCCGTGACCAGCCGGTCCGGGACGTGCAGGCCAAAGACGGTCAGCGTCTGGGCGCCGGCGGCCTGCAGTTCCGGGGACAGGATGCTGGGGTCGGTCAGCGAGTGGCAGTAGATTTCGCACGGCAGCGGCGAGGGCACGGATCCGGCCGCGGCGGTGCTGTAGGCGGCGTCAAGCTGGGACCAGGTCTCGTTGATGTGGAACGTCCCGCCGAACGCGGCCTCGGGGCTCACGGAACCGTCCAGCAGCCGGGGGAGGCGTTTGAGCAGCAGATTGACCTTGACCTGCGCGCCCTCGCGGCGGTGGTTCGGGTTGGTGGCGGCGACCGGTGAAATGCCAAGGGCGCCGGCAGGGGCGATGGCTGACAAGCCGGCGGCAGGCCGGCCGCGCAGCCGGTCGAGGACCACCGGCGCCACATTGGACAACACCCACCGGGCAGTTGCCGAGTGGTCCTGCCCGCCGTGGCGGTAGTCCACGCCGCCGCCGGGCCGGACGGCGGTGACCTCCGCGGAGGTCAGGATGGTCGCGCCGGCGTCGCGCGCGGCCCGCTCCAGTTCGCCGGAGACCGCGCCCATGCCGCCGACCGGCACGTCCCAGTCCCCCGTCCCGCCGCCGATCAGGTGGTAGAGGAAGCAGATGTTTTGCTGCAGGTCCTCATCGTCAGCCCGGGCGAAGGTACCGATCAGCGCATCCGTCAGGACCACGCCGCGGACCAGGTCGCTGCCCAGCTCCCGGCTGATCGCCTGTCCGATGGGATGTTCGATCATGGCCTCCCACGCCGCGTCGGCCCCGGCCCGGGCGGCGAGGGCCCGGGCGTCGGACCGCGCCAGCAGCGGCGCGGTCATGGTGGGCCAGAGAGCCTCCGTGAGCTGCCGGCACGCGGCGTAGAACGCGGTGAAGGCGCCGAACTCGCCGTCGGGAGCGCCGACGGCGGCGAATGACGCGGCCGTGGCGGCCTCGTCCCCGTTGTCCACCAGCAGGGCCCGGCTGCCGTCCGCGGGGTCCGGGGTGTAGGAGGAATAGCGCCGCCGCGCCAGCGTGATGCGCAGGCCGAGGTCGTCGATGATCTGCCGCGGCAGGAGGCTGACGAGGTATGAGTAGCGCGAGAGGCGGGCGTCGACGCCGTCGAACGCGTGGGCGGACACCGCGGCGCCGCCGGCGTGTTCCAGCTTTTCCAGGACCAGGACGTCCCGCCCGGCCTTGGCCAGGTACGCGGCCGCGGCCAGTCCGTTGTGTCCGCCGCCGACGATGATGGCGTCAAATTCCGTGTTGCTCGACATGGGCCTATCCTGCCATCCGGATCCGCCGGCGGGCGTGAGGCGTCCGGCCACCGGACGGGCCGGGGCGGGGGACGCGACTGCTGGGGGCAGACCAGCGCGAATGAACGACGTCGATCCGCCCTGATCTGCCCGGGAACGCAAAAGGCCCCGGTCCGAGGACCGGGGCCAAACGCGGAGACGGGGGGATTTGAACCCCCGGTGGAGTTGTGCCCCACACTTCATTAGCAGTGAAGCCCATTCGGCCGCTCTGGCACGTCTCCAATTGCTAATAACTAGCCAACCAAGGATACGCAGAAGGTGCCACGCAGTGCAAAACGGCCCGCTCCAGAGCAACGCGGGGTCAGATCCGGCCCATGCGGGGCCCTCCGGATGGGCGCTAAGTGACTCCGCGTTGCTTGGATGTGGGCCTTATGCCTCGGTGCCGGCGAGGGCCCGCCACAGGAAGTGCTGGCTGCGGCTTTGCAGGGCCGCTGCCTGCCGGTTGTCCGAAGCCCCCGCGTGGCCGCCCTCGAGGGCCTCGTGGAACCAGACATTGGGGATGCCCATGGCCTGCATGCGGGCCGCCATCTTCCGGGCCTGGACCGGCCCCACCCGGTCATCCGAAGTCGCCGTCCAAATAAACGTCTCCGGGTAGTCCACGCCGTCCTTGAGCAGGTGGTACGGCGAAAACGTCTTCAGGAACTCCCACTGCTCGGGCACGTCGGGGTCGCCGTATTCGCCGATCCAGGAATAGCCCGCGGACAGTTTGGTGTACCGGCGCATGTCCAGGAGCGGGACCCCGCAGGACACGGCGCCAAAAAGCTCCGGGTACTGGGTGAGCATGTTGCCCACCAGCAGTCCGCCGTTGGAGCCGCCCACGCAGCCGAGCCGCTGACGGGACGTGACGCCGCGGGAGATCAGGTCCTTCGCGACGGCGGCGAAGTCCTCGTACGCCCGGTGGCGGTTGCCCTGCAGCGCGGCGCGGTGCCAGTCGGGCCCGTACTCGCCGCCGCCGCGGATGTTCGCCACCACGTAGACGCCGCCGCGGCGGTGTGTGCCCTCGCCCTCTACGCCGCTGGACTCCGCCGTGCGCCGCTCCAGCCACGCCCGGCCGATCGCGCCGCTGTACGCCGGCGTCCGCGAAATCTCGAAGCCGCCGTAGCCGGAAAGCTGGGTCGGGTTCTGGCCGTCCAGCACCAGGTCCTTGGCGGCCACCTGGAAGTACGGAACCTTCGTGCCGTCGCTGGAGGCCGCGAAGTGCTGCTGGACCTCGTAGCCCGCCTCGTCGAAGAACGACGGCGAGGTCCGGATCACCTCGTGCGTGCTGGTCACGCCTTCGGCAGCCCCGCAGTCACTGTCGCGGGCGAGTGTCCCGCGGGTCAGGGTGGTCGGCGTCGTGAAGCCGGTGGCCACCAGCCAGAAGTCGTTCCCTGCGCCCGGCGCCTCGCCTTCGGTGACCGAGGCGGCGCCGCCGGTACCGTCGTCGTCCGAGCCTTCGGCGTCGTCCTCGTCATCCACCGCGAAGGCATTGACGTCGTGCAGGGGCGGGCAGGCGTCCAGCACGGTGGCCGCCCAGGCGGCGTCCGTGCCGGGGCGCCGCGGATCCAGGACGTGGATCTCCGAGGACACGTCCCGGAGCAGGTTCAGCAGCAGGAAGTCCCGCGTCCAGCTCCAGGACTGCAGGGAGGTGTGCGGATCGGGCGTGAAGAGCACGGCGAGGTCCCGGGAGCCGGCGAGGAAGTCCTCGAAGCCGGCCGCGAGCAGGGAGCCCGCCGGGTGGGTGGTGCCGTTGACGGTCCAGTCACGCTGCGGGCGGAACAACAGCCATTCACGGTGCGAGCTCAGGTTCACGTCCGCCGGCACGTCGATCTGCACCCACGCACCATCGCGCAGCACCGAGGTGTTCTTCTCGAAAAAGCTGATCCAGTCGACGGCAAACGTGCGTTCGAAGCCCGGTGTGGAGTCGTGGGCCACGATCGCCATCATGTGGTCCTCGGGAATGTCGAACAGCTGCTCGGCCTGGGCCAGGGACTCGCCGCGGCGCAGCTTCACCCCGGTGCGGGCATAGGACGAGGTGGTCCGCGGCAGATCGTTGGCGGTGGTGGCGACCAGCAGGGTGTCCCCGTCCAGCCAGGAGGCATTGCCCTTGCCGGTCGGGAGGTCGAAGCCGCCGTCGGCCGGGTCCACGAAGCCGCGGGCCTCGACGTCGAACTCCCGGTGGCGGTTGGCGTCCCCGCCGTCGGGGGAGAACGCCAGCAGGGCCCGCCGGTGGGGTTCACCCGGGGCCGGGCGGAGGAAGTTGGCGCCGTGGAAGACCCAGTCCTGGCCCTCGGCGGCGGCGAGGGCGTCGACATCCAGCAGGACATCCCACTCGGGGGTCCCGGCCCGGTAGCTGTCCCAGCTGGTGCGCCGCCACAGGCCCCGGGGGTTGTCCCGGTCCTTCCAGAAGTTGTAGTACCACTCGCCGTGCTTGCCCACCATCGGGATCCGGTCGGTGGAGTCGAGGACCTCCAGGATCCGGCCTTCCAGATCGGCGTAGGCGGCGTCCTCGAGGAGCTCCTCGGTGCGGGCGTTCTGTTCACGGACCCACGCCAGCTGCTCCTGGCCGTAGATGTCCTCCAGCCAGATGTTCTCGTCGACGGGTTCGGGGGAAGTCCCTCCAGCCGGGAGGGCGCCGGTGGCCTCGCCGGACGCGGACGGGTGGTCAGCTTCTGTGGTGGTCATTTTCCCATCCAAGAACATCGGTGCGGCAGTGGCAAGTCACACGGAGGGCAAGCCGGCGGCCGGGTTGCCGATACGCTGGATGCCGTGGGCATATCTCGAAGCATCCGGACGGCAGTGATAGGCGCCGGTCCCCGGGGCACGAGCGTGCTGGAACGGCTCCTCGCCAACTGGGCCTCCGCCGGCTCCGCGGACACCCTGCACATCGACGTGGTCGACCCTTACCCGGCAGGCCCGGGGCACGTCTGGCAGCCCGGACAGTCGCGGCTGTACCTGATGAACACGCAGTCCTTCTATCCCACCGTGGTCCCCGAAGACCCGGAACTCGTGCCGCCCCTGGCCGGGCGCACATTCGACCAGTGGCGCGAACTCCAGCAGGCCCACCCGCACCCTTCGCTCACTGACGACGAACGTGCCGAGCTCTCACGGCTCGGCGAGGCGGACTTCCCCAGCCGGGCCCTCTACGGCCGTTACCTGCGGTCCACCCTCGAGGAACTGCTCACCGTGCTGCCGGCCGGCGTCAGCGTGGACTTCCACGCGGCGGCGGCGACGTCCGTCCGCCACGCCGCCGCGGAGGCCGCCGCGGCGCCGGGCCCGGACCTGGCCGCCTCCGGGCCGGCCGGCGCG
>Ga0207645_10003930_pt1 | contig 11102 bp, 13 predicted proteins | sample KBSM53metaG_FD_184331 | JGI IMG/M metagenome (GOLD analysis project Ga0207645, IMG submission 184331) | Miscanthus rhizosphere microbial communities from Kellogg Biological Station, Michigan, USA - KBS M5-3 metaG (SPAdes) (version 2) | ecosystem: Host-associated > Plants > Roots > Rhizosphere >...
TCGGCAGATAGTTGACGCCATAGGAGGCGGCGATTTCGCTCAGCTTGTACGGCATGCCGGCGCCGCAGGTGACGCCGGTGACGAGCCCCTTGGTCCGTTCGAGCACGCCGTGGAGGACGCGCTGCGCACCGCCCATTTCCCACAATACGTTGATGTTGATCGCGCCCTTGCCCGACGCCATGTCATAGGCCCGCTGGACCTGCGCCACGGCACCATCGATGGCATATTTGATCAGCTCTTCGTGGCGGTCGCGGCGGGTTAGCGCTTCATAGACCTGCGGGACGATCCGCCCCTCGGCATCATAGCTGTCGGCATTGACCGCGCTGACCGTTCCGATGCCGCCGGCCGCGGCCCAGGCGCCGCTGCTCGACCCATTGGACGCGGACACGCCCTTGCCGCCTTCGACCAGCGGCCAGACTTCCCGGCCGCCGTACAATATGGGCTTGATGCCCTTGAACAAATTTCGTCTCCCCGGCGCGCCGGCGCCGCACCGGGGTCATATAGAACTCTTTGTCAGTAATGCTCGGAAAAAGTGAGCTCCGCCCTAGCAACCCGCGGATGAGGCAACGCCGCCCAGCACCGCACCCAGCAGCCCGCCGAGCAGGATGCCATCGCCGGTATTGTGGCGATGGCCATCGTTGCCGGCGATGACGCCGCCAATGGTCGCGCCGGCAACGCCGCCAACGCCGACGCCGACGCCCGGGTTGACGCACTGGTTGCCGCGGCGGTTGTAGCCATACTGGTTATAGCCCGGGTACGAGCCGTTGGCCGGATAGCCGTAGCCATAAGCCTGCTGGTAACCGCCATAGCCCGGCGGGGGCGGTGGATAGCCCTGGTAGCCGTAACCGTAAGGCTCCTGATAGCCGTAGGGCTGCTGGTAACCGTAGGGTTGCTGATAACCGTAAGGCTGCTGGTAGCCATAGGCCGGCGGTGGGTAACCGTAACCGTAGGGCTGCTGATAACCGGAGCCATAACCGTAACCGGGGTAGTTTTGCGCCGCGGCGGGGCTCGACAGGCCGAGCGTCACGGCAGCGGCCGGCAGCAGGACGGCGATGAGCTTGTTCATCGAAATACTCCTCGATTTGAACGCGCCTCTAGCGCGGACTCGACGCGGTGCTGCGCCTTTCAACATGTCGAGTTCATGAACGCTGTTTCGTGCCGGAAATGATCCGGCGTCAGGTCGAATAATCGAGCCCGATGTCGACCGCCGGGGCGGACTGAGTGATTCTTCCGATGGAAATGAAATCGACGCCGGTTTCGGCAATGCCGCGGATGGTTTCCAGCCGGACCCCGCCCGACGCTTCGAGTGGGACCCGTCCGGCAACCAGCGCCACCGCTTCGCCCAGCGTCGCCAGGTCCATATTATCGAGCAGGAGGCGGTCGACCCCGGCCTCAAGCGCCGGTTCGAGCTGGCTGACGCGATCGACCTCGGCCTGGACCTGCAGGCCGGTGTTCGCGGCTTTTGCCCGGCGCACCGCCTCGGCGACCCCGCCGCATACCGCGACGTGATTGTCCTTGATCAGCACCCCGTCATCTAGCCGCAGCCGATGGTTCTGCGCACCGCCCATCCGCACCGCATATTTTTCGAGCGCGCGCAGCCCGGGGATGGTCTTGCGCGTGTCGATCACGGTCGCGCCCGTGCCCGCAATCGCATCGACATACGTGCGCGTCAGGGTCGCAATCCCCGACAAATGCTGGAGCGTGTTGAGCGCCGAACGCTCCGCCGTCAGCATGGCCCGCGCATTGCCCTCGATCCGCATCAACACCGTGCCCGGGGCGACGCGCTGGCCGTCCTCGACCAGCCGCTCGATCCGCGCTTGCGTATCGAGCATCCGGAAGAACCCGGCGGCGATCTCGAGCCCCGCGACAACAATCTCCTGCCGCGCGTTCATCGTGGCAGTGAAGCGCGCGTCTTCGGGAATGGTCACGCGCGATGTGACGTCGCCGCCGCGGCCGAGATCCTCGCCGAGCGTGCGGCGGATGAAATCCATCAGGTCGAAATTGTCGGGGAGCTTCATGCGCCCGCGTTTAGTGCGGGCTTCTCAGCTTTCAATATCTGCCAGCGCCCCTCACGATATTTGTAGGGCTGCGCATCGGTCGGCACGAACTCCACGCCGTTCCACGTGTGGATCGTGACCGTCACCGCCTGCTCGCCGATTTCGAGCGTGTTGAAGCTCTGCTCCTGATGGCGGACGCGGGTTGACGTCGCCGTCCCCGCCTGAACCACCAGCACGCCGCCCGCGCGCGTCACGAGGTCGCTCGCATCGTGGCTCGCCGCATGATGGGTGTGACCGGCGAGGAGCAGGTCGACACCCGCGTCGGACACCGCGTCCAGCGCCAGTTCCTGCCGTCCGACCGGCGCCTCGACCTGCTCGCCCACCGGCAGCGCAAACAGCGGATGATGCGTGACGAGGATGCGGAAAACGTCCCTCGACGTACGGTCGAACGTGTCGCGGATGAAGTCGACCTGGCCTTCGTTGATGCGCCCGTCCTTGAAGGTCAGCGACCGCGCCGTGTTGATGCCGAGCACCGCCACGCCGGGCAGCTCGACGAACGGACACAATGTGTCATCGATGAACCGCCGATACCGCGCGAGCGGCGAGAGGAAACGGCGCACGACGTCATAGAGCGGCACGTCGTGATTACCGGGCACCGCCAGCACCTCGTGCCCGCGCTGGCGCAGCCGGTCGAGGAACTCGCAGGCCTGCTCGAACTGCTCGGTGCGCGCGCGCTGCGTAAAGTCGCCGCTGATGACGACGAGGTCGGGCTTGATGTCGTCGACGTGCTGCTCGACCGCCTCGACCAGGCGCTCGTCATGCGCACCGAAATGGAGGTCGGAAAGGTGAACCAGGCGGGCCATTCCGGCCCAACGTTCAATAGCCGAGAAAGATCAGCAGCTTGACGTCCACGCCATAGCCTTCGGCGCGCTTCTGCTCGAGGAAATTGGGAATGTCCGCGCGCGCGACGAGATGGACAATGATGTCCTCATGCTCGGTGCCTCCGCCCTCGCCGATGCGGCTTAACCCGTGCGCGCGAACCAGCGTGAAACCCTCCGACACCATCCCCGGCGACGCGTAGAAATCGCCCAGCCGCTCGATCCGCTCGGCGGTGAAGCCGGTCTCTTCCTCGAGCTCCTTGACCGCGGTCGCTTCGACGGTCGCGTCCGGGTCTTCGTCCCCGACCAGCCCGGCGGGCAGCTCGATGCAGCGGCAATCGGGCGGTACGCGCGGCTGCTCGACCAGGATCACTTTCCCCTCATGTTCGGCAATGATGACGACCGCGGCGATATTGTTGGTGCGGCTCGCATATTCCCATTTGCCGCGCCGCAGCAGGCGCACGAACTTGCCCTCGCACATCACGTCAACCGGCGGCAGGTCGTCGAGGTTCATAGCTCGATGAGCTTGTCGGGAATTTCGTTCGTGTCGGTGTCCGAGCGCGGGAAATGTTCGGCTAGCACCACGCCGACGTGGCTGATCGCCGCGCAGATGCCGTCGCCCGGACGGCCCTCGCGGACATGCTCGAGCAAGTCCGCCATCGCTTCGCCCCAGGTATGCTCGTCGGTGACCTTCAGGATGGCTTCGTCGGCGACGATCTCCGCGCGCCGTTCGCCCAGGGACAGATAGATGAGGATCCCGGTGCGGCCCTTCGTGCGGTGCTCGGCGGCGGTGCGAAACACCAGCACCGCGCGGCGGCGAACCCGGCGCTGTTTGGTCCCGGGCGGCGTCAGCGCGAGCCGCAGTGGCATCCACTTGAGGATCAGCAGTGCCACCGTGAACTTCAGCGCCGCGAAGATCAGCAGCAGGGTGAACAGTTGGCCGAGCGTCGGTTCCGCGCCCCACCCCCCGCTCAGGAAATCCCACCACCAGGCGAGTGCATTGGGCCAGATCGCCGCCCAGGCGAGCACCGCGAACAGCGGCACCAAAGCCCAGTGCAGCGCGACGTCGTGATACTGGTCGCTGAGGGGCGTCGCGACGGCGACAATCTCGCCATTCGAATTCGCCTCAGCCGCAGCAATCGCGGCGCTGACCTTGTCGTGGTCGGCTTCGGTCAGTTGCACCATCACCAGCTTCCCCCCGCGCCGCCGCCGCCGAACGAGCCGCCACCGAAGCCACCGAAGCCGCCGCCTCCGCCACCACCCCAGGATGATGAGCTGCCGCCGCCCCACGAGCTGCCGCCCCAGTTGCTGCCGCGCGAAGAACGGTTGAGCTCATTGAGGCCCCACAGCACGACCCACGGGCTGACGCCGCCCGTTCGCCGGTAATAACGCTTGCCCCCGGCCCGGCGGAACATCGACAGGACGACGAAGGCGATGATCATTGCCCAGAAGATGCCCGGCAGCACCCCGCCGCCGGAATGCCGGCGTTGCTTCTGCGCCTGCTCGGCAACCGCGGCGTTCTTCTGCGCCTGGTCGGGCGACAGCTGCATCTGCCGGATGATCGCGTCGGCGCCGGCCTCGATCCCGCCGCCATAGTCGGGCGGCGATTGCTTGAAGTGGGGCAGGATATCTTCGCGGATGATGATCCCGGACATGGCGTCGGTCAGATAGCCGCCAGCGCCGTAGCCGGTCGCGATCCATACTTTCCGCTCGGTCGGCGCGACGAGCAGCAGGACACCGTCGTTCTTGCCCTTCTGGCCGAGTCCCCAATCGCGCCCGAGGCGATAGGCATAGTCCTCGATCGGATAGCCTTCGAGGCTTTTGACCGTCGCCACCGCGAACGCCCGGCCGGTCTGGGCGTAGAGGGCGTCCGATTTCGACTTGAGATCGAACACCTGCTCTGGACGGAGGATGCCGGCCTGGTCGACCACCGGCGAGCCGTTGTTCGCGGGAAACGTCTGCGCGGGGGCCGGCACCGCGAACAGCAGCGCAACCAGCACAAGCAGCAACTTCGTCATGCCCGCGAAGGCGGGCAGCCCGTTCGTCCGCCGCGAGGGCAGCGGAACCCCCGCTTGCGCGAGGGTGACGCCGGATGTGGTCACATCAACCTCAGTTCGTGTTGAAGTTCACCGACGGCGCTTCCTGCGCCGCGGCTGACGCCTCGAACGGCACCTTCGGCTTGGCGCCGTAGAAGATCTTGGCGCCGATCGCATCGGGGAAGGTGCGGATGCGCGTGTTATAGCCGCGCACCGCTTCGTTATAGTCGCGGCGCGAGGCGTTGATGCGGTTCTCCGTGCCTTCGAGCTGGTCCTGCAGTGCGAGGAAGTTCGCGTTGGACTTGAGGTCGGGATAGGCCTCCTGCAGGCGCTGCAGCGTCACGGTCACGCGGCCCTGCGCGTCGTTGAATGCCTTTACCTTGGCCGGGTCGTCGAGGTCGGCCGGGCTGAGCTGGACGCGCCCGGCATCGGCCCGCGCCTGCGTCACCGCGATCAGCACACTGCTCTCCTGCTTGGCGTAGCCCTTCACCGTATTGACCAGGTTGGGGATCAAGTCCGAACGGCGCTGGTAATCCGCCTGCAGGTTCGCCCACTGGGCGTTGACCTGCTCCTCGGCAGTCGGGACGCTGTTGAGCCCGCAACCGGCGAGGCTGATCGCAGCCAGCGGCGCAAGCAAACCGAAACGGCGAAATGCGGTCATTCTACCCTCCAATCGAAACGCGCGGATAACTAAATACGCCACCGTTCTGTTTCAATGCTGTCTTAACCGCGCAAGACAGCACCGGCTTTCATTTCGGCGCACGCACGCTACGCTTTGGCACGTCGCTTCAAGTGAGGAGAGTCGATCATGCTGAGGGAATTTCGCGCCTTCATCGCCAAGGGCAACGTCCTCGACCTCGCGGTCGCCGTCATCATTGGTGCCGCCTTCGGCAAGATCGTCACCAGCCTGACCGACGACATCATCATGCCGATCATCGGCAAGATCTTCGGCGGGATCGATTTTTCCAGCCACTTCCTGCTGCTCGGCCCGGTCCCCGCCGACTATCACGGGTCGCTGGCCGACTATGCCGCGCTAAAGAAAGCCGGGGCACCGGTGCTCGGCTGGGGCGCCTTCCTGACTGAAGTCGTCGGTTTCCTGATCCTCGCCTGGATCATCTTCCTGATGGTCCGCTCGGCCAACAAGATGATGCGCCGCGCTGAGGACGCCCCCGGCCCGAGCGAAGTCGACCTGCTGACGGAGATCAGGGACGAACTCCGTAAGCGCGCCTGAGCTTCGTGGCGGAGCGTCGGATTAAGCGGACGCCACTCACGCCCCATTCATCCGAAACCGCCTAGAAGATCGTATCACCTGAGACCGAAAACCCGGGCGTCCTGTGACAGGGAGACACTCCAGTGCTCTCGCTCGCAGGAGAACCATCATGGAAAAGGCATATTGGCTTGCTCGCAAGCGGGCGACGCTCAAGCTGGCCCGGAATGCGGCCGGCGCCGAAGCGCGGCTGGCGCATTACGATCTTGCCGGTCGGTACAGCGTCAAGGCGATGTCGGCCGAAACCCAGGCGATCGATCTCGCTGACGCCTTGCCGCCGCCAATCTCTGCCGGCGCACCGGCAGTTCGGGAACACGGCGATGCTTGAGCTTGGACAAATTCTGGGGATCCTGTCGGCCGTTCTGCTGCTCGTCGCCGGTGCAGCCTGGGTCAAGCGCGACCGCGCTCCCGAACTGCAACCCATCGGCCGACCGCCCCAAGCGCCCCGCGCCCCGACCGAGCTTGCCTCCCAGCTGCTCGCGCTTGCGTTCTGCTTGAGCGCCGTGGCGGCTGTGTTGACCGTTGCCGGGCAAATCGGCCTGTGAGGATAGTGTTAAACCGGTGCGCGTCGACGGCGTATGGTCGCGGCACTTTCACCGTGACCGAGTTGGCAGCGGTGCACCCCAGCCGGCACAAACGCCATCACTTCGGCTTGCCGCTGAACCCCGCCTCGGCGCGGAGCACGTCGCCGTCCATGAGATAGCCGTCGCTCATCACCTGGTCGACATGGCGAAGGTCGCCGATGTTCGTCTCGGGGTCGCCGTCGACGAGCACCAGGTCAGCCTCCTTGCCGACCGCGATCGATCCGGTCCGCTTGTCGGCCTTGACGTTGCGCGCGGGAATGATGGTCGCCGTCGCCAGCGCTTCGGCCGGAGTTAGCCCACCGCCGACGTACAACTCGAGCTCGCGCACGATCTCCATGCCCGAGCCGTCGGTGCCAGCGACGATCGGAACGCCGGCGCGGAACAGCTTGGCAACATATTCCTGCATGTGGTGGACGCTCTTGGCCGCGTCGTCGCGGGTCATGCCCGGCAGGTAGGGGATCGGACCCGACTTAAAGCCGCGCTCGGTCGCCGCGGGCAGCGTGCCGACATACGGGACGTAGGCCGGCGTGACGGTCCCGGCGTTGGCAAGCAGGACGCCTTCGACCACCACCAAAGTCGGATCGAGCACGATCTTCTTCTCGGCCATCGTCCGGATGACGGTCTTCGTCGGCTCGGCGTCGAGATCGACGTCCTTGAAATACTTGCCGGGGCCCAACATCCGCATGGTCGTGTTCGACTTGTCGACGACCTCCTGCGGCATCGCCTGCATCGTCGCGAAATAGATGTGGGTGATTTCGTCATAGCCGGCGTTGATCGCGTCGAGCGTGCGCATCCCCGCGGGGATGTGCCCGTGGACGTGGAGGCCAAGCTCGTGCGCCAGCTTCGCGCCCGGCGGAATCCACGCCGGATTCATCGAAGTGTAGAATTTGACCGCGGTCAGGCCATTGGCCTTGATCTTGCGCACCGCGGCCAGCGTCTCGTCGAGGCTCGACACCGCGAGGCTGCCCTGCGCGACCAGGGGGCCCTTCTGGTCGACGATCACCGAATCCCAGCATTCCGGGGCGAGCAGCGTGCCCTTGTTGCGCCGTTCGCGCTGCGACACTTCGAGCTCGATCGGCCCGCCGGGATTGCGGCAGTTGGTCACGCCGAGCGCGAGTTCGCTGACCGTCTGGAAGTCGTCGCCGACATGCATGTGGCTGTCCCACAGGCCCGGCACGAGGGTCTTGCCCGCGCCGTCGATCACCCGCGCGCCCGCCGGCAGCTTGGGCAGCATGGTCCCGACCATGGTGATCTTGCCGCCCGAGGTGACGACATTCTGCCCGGTGAGGAAGCGCTGCTTGTCGGCGTCGTAAATCTTGACGTTGCGGAACAGCACCGGCCGCTTTGCGTCGGCGGTCAGGAATTTCTTCGCGGTGGCCGGCGCAAGCGAGGCGATCGCCGCGTCCTGCGCCGCCTGGAGCTTGTCGAGATTGCCCTCGTAGCCCGCGGGCAGCAGCGCAAGCCCGCCGACCGAACCGAAGAACTTGCCCTGATCGACCCAGACCGTGCCCGGAGTCTGGCCGATGCCGCGCAACAGAACCAGATCGACGGTCTTCTTGCCCTGCGGGCCGTCAACCGCGACCGAGGTCACTTTTTCGATGGTCGCTTTGCCGCTCGGCAGCAGCGCCATGCCATTCGCACCCGCCGCCAGTTGCGCATCGATCTGCGGCGCGCCGCTGATGAACGGACCGCCTTGGGCGAGGTAATAGGCCGGGGCGCCATAAGCGCTGTCGCCCTTGTCGACCGGGCTCACCCAGCTTGCCTTGCCGCCGGCGATCGAGAAGGTCTCGGCAGAATCGCCGCTCGGCGTCACGCCGCGGATGACGATGTCGGTGGGCATGCCATCGGCGCCCATCTTCATCGTCTCGTCGGTCTCGAAGATCAGGCCGCGCAGCAGGATTGATTCGCGCATCGCAATGCGCCCGTCGGCCGTCTTCCAGATATATTCGTCGCCATGCTTCCCGGCGGTCGAGACGACGACGTAATGCGTCGCGTCGGCGGGCGGGACGAGCAATTGCTCCTTCGGCGTCGGCTCGGCGATCGCGGCGGAAGCGCAGGCGGTGAGAAGAGCAGCCAGAATCGTGCGGCGCATGAGATCCCCCTTTTGATGTGAGTCGTCCGTGGCCGCAGCCGTAACGATACGCAACCGCTAGTTCGACCAGCCGACAGACGTCGTCACAGGCGGATCAGCGTCTCGGGGATCTTGTTCGAGCCCGCGTTGACGTCCCAATGGATCTGCCGTCCGCCCGGATTCGGCGCCGCGCCGTCCTCGCTGTTGTTGGTCAGGATCTCGCCGTCGGTGATCACGGTGAAACGCCCCTCGGCGCGCGAGATGGGCCCGTCGCCCTTGGGCATGCCGGGCCCGGCTGCGCCCGCCATCGGGCCGGCGCCTCCGGTGAACGCAGGCGCAGTGACCAGCACCGAGCCATCGGCGCGGCGGCGGATGGCGATGAACGGGATGAGGAGGTTGTTGTCGGGCAGCGCCGGGAACAGGAAATCCTGCTTCGCCGTCCCTTCGAAATGATAGTCGACGTCGAACACGCCCTTGCCGCGATACGTCACCAACCGCCATCCGGCATATTTCATGAGCTTCGCCGCAAACGCCCGGTTGGAAGCATCGTCGAGGCCGGGCAGGCCGAACGCCTTGGCCAGCCCCTCATTGTCCTTGCGCTTCTTCTCGGCAGCTGCAGCGGCCTGCTTGTCATAGTCGGCCTTGAGTTTCGCGAGCTCGGCCTTGGTGCAGGCCCGCTCGGGATCGTCCGCCTCGTCGCCGAGCGCCGAATCCGAGGCGACCTGAGTCTTGCCGCTTTTGAAGCAGTGGGCCGTCGCGGGATCGAATGGCTCACTCTTCGAACTGGCGTCCGGCGGCGTCTGGAGGACGATTTCGCCGCGGTAATTGAGGACGACGCTGTTGTCCTTCCTGACTGTCAGGTCGGACTGGAACTTGCCCGGTCCCCACAGGCAACCGGTGAGCAGCAACGGCGCGGCCGCGGCGAACAGGCGCTTGGTCCAGTGATGCATTATGTACCCCCTGAGGCGGAGGTTTAGCCGACGGCTGTTTCAGGGAAAAGTGGGGAGCTTCTGTTGCCCGGTGCTCCCCGTACCGCTGGAATCCCCTTCTGTTGCCCGGTGGGGTCCGACCGCGCTTTAACCTTGTAACTTCAGTTCGTTAGAACCTCAGTTACGCAGCAATAGCGAGCGCCTCGTTATCGTTGGCACTTGTGTGAATGAGCCGTCACGGTGGCTTACTCCGATCGGCAATCAGGACTTTATTGCACTCGTCGATCCTATCTCGCCCCCATCAGCAGCAGCGGCAAAAAGCACCGCAAACGCTGCTGGTGGTGGAGGCGCCGGGGTACTGCCCCCCGGGTCCGAAATGCCTATTCCACCTAACCATCTACCGACGTAGCCGGTTGCCCGGCACGCCCTAGATAGGGATTTCGGCTTAAAATCTCAACAATCGCCTCTGGAACCTAGCGCCCAACTGCTGATATGAGCAGCGCGCAATTCATTCTGGACGGGGAACTTAAGATTATGAAAAAGCTGACGTTTGTTTTGATCGGTTCGGGCGCCCTGCTGACTGCCGCGTGCAACAAGGGCAATGACGACCAGATCAACAATGTCGAGCTCAACCAGCCCGCGGCCGAGCTCAACGACCTCGCTAACGAGGCGGCGAACACCGCCAACGCGGCCGAAGCGCTCAATACGCAGGTGCAGAACCTCGCCAACGAGACCAACACGGTGGACGACAATACCGTCAATCCGAAGGACGCCGACGAGCAAAACGTCAGCGGCATGTAAGCTTGGCCGACGAGGCGATTCCCGCGGCGACGCTGGTCGTCGTCCGCGACACCGCCAGCGCGCCCGAATTTCTGATGGTCGAGCGCAGCGAAGGCATGGCCTTTGCTGCGGGCGCCCTCGTCTTCCCCGGCGGCCGGATTGACGACGCCGATCGGGCGTCCGGCGCTGACGCCGCGGTCGTCGCCGCGATCCGCGAGACGATCGAGGAGACCGGCCTCGCGCCCGGCCTGGCGCCCGCCCCCGATGCGGCGGCAGCCGCGGCGCTGCGAGGCGGGCTCGCGGACGAGGAGCCCTTCGCCTCCCTGCTGGCGGCGCACGGCCTGAGGATCGAGGACGGCGCGCTCGCCGCCTTCGCGCGCTGGTGCCCCAATTTCCGCGAGACGCGGCGGTTCGACACGCTCTTCTTCCTCGCCGAGGCGCCGGCGCACGCGCCGGAGCCGGAAGTCAGCGCGCACGAGGCGGTGCGCGCCTTCTGGGCCTCCGCGCAGGACATCCTCGCGGAGCTCGAAGCGGGCCGCGCGCACGCCATCTTCCCGACC
>Ga0207645_10003934_pt1 | contig 11098 bp, 9 predicted proteins | sample KBSM53metaG_FD_184331 | JGI IMG/M metagenome (GOLD analysis project Ga0207645, IMG submission 184331) | Miscanthus rhizosphere microbial communities from Kellogg Biological Station, Michigan, USA - KBS M5-3 metaG (SPAdes) (version 2) | ecosystem: Host-associated > Plants > Roots > Rhizosphere >...
CCGCGGCGCACGGCGGGCAGGTGCTCATCTCCGAGTGTACGCGGGCACTTCTCAAGGACGATCCGCCGACAGGCGTCGCGCTGCGGGATCTCGGCGAGTACCGGTTGAAGGATTTTCCTCGCGTCGAGAACCTCTATCAGGTGGCTGTCGACGGACTGCCGGCCGAGTTCCCGGCTACCACTTTGTCTTTGAATAATTCCGGCAAATCGAACGGTCGCATCCAGTAGCGCAGCAAATGGTCATCGCCGCCGTGCATATAAATGACGTCGGCACGTTTGCATTGTTCGGCAAAAACTGCCGGCATAGCGAGCTCGAACGACGGCGTTACGCCCGTGGGCATGTCCGCTTTGATCGATTCACAGTAGCCGCGGAACTTCGTGTCCCAGAACTCACGGCCCTGCGCAAAATTACACAGCAAGAACTTCGGTGTGTTGCCCAAGCCTCGCACGATCTCTTGGTGATACAGTTTTTGGAGCTTTGGCTCGCGCTTGATACCGCCGGAATTCAGGATGTATTTCGTATGCATAAGGTGCATTATAACGAAAAATTCCAGTCAAGCTGGAATTTTTCTTGTGGGAGTGATTTTACTTTGCGCTATGCGCTGTTGGCTTTTGTTTTTGGTCGGCGCAAGCGGAATATTGCAAAGCTCGCAAGTAGCACGGTTATTACACCGGCACCCGCCCAGAGATACATGTTTTGACCAGTACCAGCCAGGCCGCCTCGTCCGATAACATCCGAGAGCGTATCGCTCGCCGACGTATCGCCCGGGTTAGGATCCGGCGTGGCAGAAGTAATATGTGCCGTGAGTGTCAGCGTTCCGGTAAAGTTATTGTTAATCTTGCTGGTAGCAAACACATGGTACGTACCGACGAGCAGCGTGCTGGCAGTACAGGTTAACTGCGAACCGCTGAGATGGCAGCCAAACGGATTGGGCGTTGCGGCCATTGCCTTCGGGAATAGCAACCGGTTGGCCATTGCCAGGATTGAATTACCGTCGGGCGCGTCGGCGCTAACCTTCTCAATGGTCAAACCGTTCGGAATGGTAGCCGTCATCACTGCATCTTTGGCGGCCGATGGGCCGTGATTGATGATCGTGAAATCAAAGATCACTTCATCGCCGGCGTGGTATGTTTTGTGCTCGTGCGTAATATCTACTTCCAGGTCCGCTAATGCATTGACCGTATCGGTGGTGCTTGGATTAGCCGGAGTCGGATCGGTGCCATTAAAGGTAACTGTAGCGGCGTTCGTGAATGGATTCGGCGTATCCTCGGCAAGTTTGAAGGTGATATCGACTCCTGCGCTATTACCCACGGTCAGTGTTTGGTTGTAGGTACAATCGGTATTGGTGCCTGTTGCTACGCAAGTCCAGTTCTGATCACTGACGCTCACATAGGTGAGGTCGGCGTTATTGTCAGTAATCTTAACGCCCGTGGCGTCGCTCGGACCGGCACTGTTCGTCACCGTAAAGTGATAGGTAGCATTCTGGCCGGCAACCAATGGCGATGTAACGGCGGTTTTGGTTGCCGTTAGGTCGGCTTGAACCTGAATGGTGGTTGTGTCGGTGGAGGCGTCGTTCGATGGGTCAGAGTCGTCGAGCGTAGAAACCACCGTCGCCGTGTTGCTGACCGAACCCGATTGATCCGGAGCAATGTGCACCTTGATGGTCAGCGTTGGCGTAGTGCCGTTTACCGCCAACGACGGTGCGTACACGCACGTTACCGTACCACTTGCCTCGGTGCAGCTCCAACCGGTGCCGCCCGAACCAGCAGGTACATACGTCATGCCCGTAGGGAGCGTATCAACAATACTGACATCACCTGTTGGGGTGTTCGATGGGCCACCATTGTGCGCCGTCATAGTATAGGTTTCGTCTTGTCCGGCAACAAAGGTACCGGTATGGGTTTTGGTAACCGACAGGTCGGTAATGGTAACAATCGTAGCGACATCGGTGCTGCTGTTGTTTGCCGAGTTGGGGTCAGTGGTCGGCGAGATCGGGGCCACCGTCGCCGTGTTCGTGACGGTTGAGCCGGCAGTAAGTGAAGGGCTCGTATTTACGGTAACGGTGAAGGTCGTTGAGGCATTATTGCCGGTGAGCGCCCCGCCGTTACATGTCACTACCTGGCCGGCAGCCGAACAGATGTTAGGGCTGGAGCTTACATAGGTCAAGCCTGTTGGCAGCGTGTCGGTCACCGTGAAGCCGCTCGCATCTGAAGGTCCATGGTTAATGACTGATATCTGGTAATCTTCAGCGTTCCCCGCAGTAAAGTCACTGGTGTGGAACTTTTTGATATCCAGATCGGCTTTGGAATCGATCGTTACCGTATCGGTCGGGCTGGTGTTGTTGCTCGTGTCGGGATCGGTGGTTGCCGAAGATACCGTAGCCGTGTTATTGCGTGTGCTATTCCCTGCGATATTGCCGGCGACCGCAACCGTCAAGGTGATGGTAGAGGTTTGGCCTGTGCCGATTGCCGGACCACCGGTACAGGTGACAATCTGGCCCGAATTTGTACAGCTTGCATTGATACCCGCAGTGCTGCCGCCGCTCACAAAACTCAGTCCGGCAGGTAGTGTATCGGTTACGGTAAAGGTTGAAGCGTCGGATGGGCCGTTGTTCGTTACCACAATGGTGTAGGCATTGCTGTTGGTACCGGCGGTAAAGTTACCGGTGTGTGATTTCGTTATTGCCAGGTCAGCGCTGGCAATCACACTGCGCGTTACCGAACCGGTGTTGTTGCTCAGGTCAGGGTCATTGGTGGTAGCGGGAGGCGCAACCGTGGCAGCGTTAACGATAGCGGTTCCAGGCGTCACCGTAGCTTCAAGCGATACCGTCATGCTAAAGGTTGAGTCGTTGCCATTGGTAATTCCTGTTGTGTCGGTACAGGTGACAGTCTGCGCGCCGTTCGTACCTGTGCCGGTTACGGAACAAATATTGGGACTGGAACTTACGTAGGTAAGATTGGAATCGAGTGTGTCCGTTACCGTAAAGCCAGTAACATTAGACGGACCGCCGTTGTGCACGGTAAAGTTGTAAGTTGCGTTTGCGCCGGCAGTCATATTAGAACTTGGGGCTTTCGTGATCGACAAGTCTGCATTGGGCTTCACAGAGACATTGTCAGTTGAACTGTTATTACCGGATGTCGGGTCGGTAACACCAGCCGCCGGGGCGATGGTAGCGGTGTTTGCAATCGTGCCACTAGCACCACCCGCAACCGTCACATTGATAGTAGTAACTTGCGTTTGGCCCACGCCAATCGCGCCGCCGGTACAGGTCACTACTTGACCCGCGGCGCTACAGGTAGTCGCACTACCGGCGGCAGTGCCGGCGAATGCTAGGCTCGCAGGCAGCGTGTCTGTCATAGTGTATCTCGGCGAATCAACAGAAGGGCCATTATTAACCGCCGTAAGCGTGTATTGTCCTTGCGTGCCGGCGGTAAATGCGGTGCCAACATGCGCTTTGGTGATTCCCAAATCGGCGCTTGATGCGATGGTTACGTTATCTGTCGAAGCATTGTCGCTCAGGTCTGGATCCGGCGTCGTGCTACTTACCTCGGCGGTATTTGTGGTGCTGCCTTTGGAGATGGCGTCGACCAAAACAGTCACGGTAATGTCGGCGGCAGGCGATCCCGCAGTGATAACCGCGGTGTTCGTACACGTAACCGTGCCGGCGCTATGCGAACAGCTCCAGTCAGGACTCGTAGCCGACACAAACGTAAAGTCTTCGTCGAGCGTGTCGGTTACCGTGGCAGTGCCAACCGGCGAGTTGGATGGCCCTTGGCTATCGACGGTAATCTTGAACGCGTTGTTGACGCCAGCAGTAAAGTTACCGGTGTGTGATTTCGTGATTGCTAGGTCTGTGCTCACAAAAACGTTGGTAGCGTCGGTCGAGCTGTTATTTGCAGAGTTAGGATCGGTTGTGCCGGCGGGTACAGCGACCGTACCGGTGTTAGAAATAGCTCCACTTACATAACCCGACGAGACTTTGACGACCACGCTAAAGGTCGCAGTCCGGCTAGTTGGGGTGCCGCTGCCCGGCAGTGCTCCGCCCGTACAGGTAAGAACTTGGCCTGCTACTGAACAGATACTCGGGCTAGAACTTATATACGAAAGGTTAGAATCCAGCGTATCCGTAACGGTAAATGCCGATACATCTGACGGGCCGTCGTTATGCACGGTAAAGTTGTACGTAAGGTTGCCCCCGGCAACCGGTGTGCCGCTGTGAGCTTTCGAAATGCCCAAGTCGGCTTTGGGCGCGGCGGGCAAGCTCAAAGTCGCACTGTTGTTGCTGCTATCCGGATCATTAGAAACAGTCGCCGTCGCAGTGTTAACCTTGGTGCCGGTTATGTTCGAAGCTATGGTCGCCTCGACCGTTATGGCCGGCGCGGTAATACCGTTGTTAAGCGCCGGTCTGGTACAGGTAACCGTTTGGCCGCTCACGTTGCAGCTCCAGCCGCCGCCAGACGAACCAGTTGCCGTCGGGACGATGCCCGCAGGCAATGTGTCGGTTACCGTCACGGTGCCGGCGTTGTCGGGCCCATTGTTTTTGACAGTTAATTTGTATTCAATCGATTCGCCAGGCGTGTAACTCGTGATGGGTGTGCCGCCGGTGTCGGTCGCTGTCTTGCTCACAAATTGGATGTCAGAACCCGCAATCGACCCAAAGCTGAAGTATGTCGTCCCGGCCGGCAAGGTAACATTGGCTTCATAATTGCCGCCATTTACCGCCATTGCCGTCTTGGTAGCGCTGGCGTCGAACGTCGTGCTAGTACTGGTATAGATAACGCCGCTACTACCTGGAATCGAACTGGTAGGGATTTGCACTTTTACCTGGCCGACCGCGTTCGTATTGACCGCTTTCCAGATGCGGTTTATGCGGTTGTATGCGCCCGATACTATAGTTGTCGTGTTGGTTGCGCCGCCATCATGGCCCCATATCAGGAACGACTTATCAGCACCAAAAGTGTTGGCGTTCGCCTGGTTGTTGGCAGCAATGGTACCAAGGCCCATAGTGACCATGTCGCCATCAGCAGTGCTTTTCGACTGCTTTTGGTTAAGCGTGGTAGTGTCGTCACGACCGATGCCGGCGATGTTGTTCTTGAAGGTAGCATCAGCCGGATACACCGTCGAACCATTCGAAGCAAGATATGCCGTACTGCCGGTGCCAAGTGTGGCGCCGTATTTGATCGCAAGGTAGGAGTTAATTTGCTGCCGTTCAGTAGTAGTGAGCGCCCGGTTATAGTAGATGGCTTCGGCGATCGGCCCAGCCCAGCCTGTGCCGGAACTGCCGTTCGTACTGCCGAACATATTCCCGGCTTGACTACCGCTGCTTGTCGCATAGGTACCCGTCGTTACATTTTGCGACTGTTCGTTGTTATCTACGCCAACGATTCTCGATTGGTTATTGGCGTTTGGCGAGACGAAGCTAAACACATGTGGTGTTGAGGCTTGTGCTGTAGGATAGGTCAATTCCAACGGACTGGTACCCCGTACATACAGATCCGGTTTGCCGTTGTTCATGCTAATACTTGGCGTATCGTCGCCAAATTCTTCAAAGTAGCGATAACCGCCGTCCGTTCGCGCAGCCGTGGCGCCAAAAAAGGCGGACATGCCATCGCTGCCAATAATGCCATGGTTCGGCATGCTGAACGCGTCATCCGTACCGTCAAATACATATGCCGGGTTGAAGTTGATCACATTCTGGGTCAGCACTGGTTGCTTCGAACCGGTTGCTTGCGTAATGTTATAACCAAGGCCACTTGAATCTTTCCATAGGGCATTGGTGTTACCGGCGCTGTCGGCCTTATACCACATACGAACACCGGTGATGCCGGTTGGGTCAGGGAAAGTCTGCGTGGCAAAGCGGACGACCACAATTCCCGAGCCACCGCTCGCACCGCTTCGTACTGGGTCAGAAGCGTTGCTCGGATTGTTGGCGCCACCACCGCCACCACTTCCGGTGTTAGCAGTACCGGCACTTGCGACGCCATTGCTTCCCGCGCCACGGCCACCGCCACCGCTACCACCTACGGCACCAGCTACAACATTACTCGCGTCATTGCGGCCAGCGCCACCGCCACCGCCAGCATAAGTTACCGTAGCGCCAGTTATAGTCGAACTCTTGCCCGCACCTCCGGCGCCCGGCGCGGTTGTAGTCGCGTTATTGCCCGCACCTCCGGCGCCACCACCACCGGCGTTTCGCCCTTCGGTTGTGGTTACCGTTCTTCCACCGCCGGCATTACCTTGCCCGGCTGTGCCGGCGCCACCGCTGGCGACCATGTTACCACCAGCGCCACCACCCGAACCGCCACTGTTGCCGTCGTTACCGCCATGGTAACCACCGCCACCACCACCGACTGCGGTCAATGAGCTAAAGATCGAGTTTCCACCGCTACCACCTTTTCCGCTGCCTGGTGCTGGCGTTGCAGTTCCACCGGCACCCACGGTAACAGTTGTAGCCGCGCCCGGAGTAACCGTAAAGCTGGTATTTTCAATAAATCCACCGGCGCCACCACCACCGGCATTGTCAGTTCCACCGGCGCCACCGCCGGCAATTACCATAACGCGCACATTAGTAACGCCTGCCGGCGCCTTAAATGTACTGGTTCCAGTGGTCTTGTACTGCAAAACCGTATCGCTTCCGACGGTAGTTACCGTGGCATTCCCGCTATCAAGCCCCGGGTTGGTACTGGCCTCTACCGAACTATGCGAGGTAAGCACACCTATACTTAAAATAACGCCCAAGGCAAACATCAGCCTCCCAAAGGACACTCGCCGTTTTCCATGTACTGCAGATTTTTGCAAACTCATAATACCCCTCCGTATTGAAGCTTCAATTCTAATTGCTGGCCGTTTTTGAGCTCAACGGGTATTTGTGGGAAAGTTTTGTCTTTGCTCAATCTTTTACCAATAAGCAGGATGTAGTCGCCCTCCGGCAAAGCGGCTTGCACCATCCCGTCTTTGTCAGGACGAACCACACTCGTTTGCTGGCCCTGATCGTTCATAATATAAACATTGAAATCAAACCGGTGTTGGCAATCCGATTTACAGTCATATTGTATGGTCGCGCTCAAACCAGCAGCACCCGATACTTTCTTGTATGATTTACTCCGGACGCCATTATCGCCGCGCCACCCAGCCGAACAACATAAAACTACAATAACGGCAACCACCACACCAGCGATCACCCACGTGGCTTTTGAATCTCGAATTTTTTTACAAAACGCGCCAAAAGGTGATGCTTTCGACCGCTCCTTACCCTCACGTTGCTGCATGATTCCCCCACTCAGAACACACTAACTATTACGTATGACTATAATTACGCCATGTTAAATAACTATGAATTGACGATGCGGGGTTAATACGATGTTAATAATCTGGCGGGTGGAATCTAGAGGTGAGCTATTCAGTTTAGGATTCGGATGCGCTTAAAGTTTTTCCCGCGTAGTCCGTCGATGCTGACTGTTTCAAATGTAGCCCGGATATTTTCGAGCTGGGACGGTGAAAGCACTACTTGCCGGTAATCATACTGTTTAAAATTACGGCCACCGCCATGGTTACCGGCGCACCTAGCACTACGAAGGCAAGCAAAAAGTACACAAATGCTACTGCGTCACTATTATGCTGTATGAGTATCACGCCCAAACCGAGCGCCACGACGTAACTAAGCGCCGTTATATCCATGAGTCGGCGCACGGATTTTGTTCGCCGCAGTCTGCGATCCTTGCCGCGAATGGCGTTCGTCACGGCTAAACCAGCGGTTCCCACGATGAGACTTACGCCGAATATCGCGGTTGGAATCATAATTCCCTCAAGAAAAAGCTGGACTTCCACGTCATCGAACATACACTTGCTGTTGCCTTGTCGGGCAGCTTCGTTGCAGGTGTTATTTTCGTCGTATGCACCCAATGGCCAGGCAATGAGCGCGGCAACTGCAATCGCCAAAATGCCACCAAGAATGAGTTTTCCGTACTGTTTCATGAAGCAATGGTATCATAATGTAATTACATAAGGAGCACATGGAAGTCCCCCAATTTGCAGCTTTGCCACCCGAATGTGCACAAACCTGCCGCACCTTTTTAGTCGGCTTTAATCTGGATATGCAGATTTCCGCCAAGGCGCTCGCGGATGACCCCGAGGGCATTCCAGACAACGCTCAACAACGAGAGGTTATACTGCGTGGCGTGGCATTACGTTTACAAGGCTCGTTGGTGAAGAACATACTGCACGACCCGGAATTATCCGACGGTAGAAGTCTCATCAACGTAGAAAGCAGTATTTCGGTAACCGACCCTGTAGCCGCTATTAATGACATGGATGCATGTCCTAAACGCGGTTGTAAAATCCTGCGCACCAGTTTGCTTCTTAGCTTAATTGAACACGGGGACATAACCGCTGTGGACGATAAAGAAGCCTAGTAGTGCAGGCCGCTGCGGCCGTGCGGCCGTGCCCGCAAGGCTATGCCGCCAACGATAGCACCAATCAGCCCATACACAATCAGGGCGATAAGCGCCGTCCAGTCGAATACGCTCTGGGTCACCGTCCCGATGCTGCCGACCGTGGCATCCTGGCCGAAAATGCCCGAAAACGGGGCCACTAGCGGATGGCTCCAGCTGTAAATCCAATTCACAAACCCATTATCAGGATTGGCGCCCAAAAGCCGTAACAACACGCGCATGCCCACCAAAAATTCCACCAGGCCGGTCACGGCGTACACTAATGCTCCTATCATAAAACCTCCCCGTTATACCTCAAGCATACGCCTCGCAGCCGCTACGGTACAATGAAATACTTCACAACTGCTACGGCCAAGGAGAGCGTTCCGGTATTTTATTGGCTGTGAGCTACGCTCGCGACGCTACTTTACGATTACAAGTCCGCTTCGTCGATGAGCGGGATAACCTCGATGAGCGGTTCTTCGTATGGGTGCGCTTTGCGGAGCGCCTGTACAACCTGTTTGGCGTACTCGCGTTTGCACATCACATTGATTTGTTCTTCTTCGACGACCTCAAGTTTGTTCGGTTTGCCGATGTGCGGATCGGCGTCTTCGGTGGGGCGGAACCGCCCTTTGCCCAAAATCGAGAAACTGCATTCGCGGTAGTCGCCCATGTTGCCGGTGCCGGCTTTGGCAAGCGCCTCGCGTAGCTTGTCGGCTTCTTTGGCAGGGACTGTGGTGATAACTTTTACTCGTTTAAAATCCATGCCCATATTGTAGCACCGCACTGTTTCCTCATGACACAATGTTCGATAGCGCGAATAGCACGAAATGCATGTGTAGGCTATAACACTTCAGCCAGCTCAACGATGATGCCTTCCGGCCCACGAAGATAGCAAAGTTTGTACACGTCCTGGTAGTTGTACACGTCAACGAAAATGTCGAAACCTTTCTTTTTGAGGTCGCTTGCGATTTCGTCGATGCCTTCTACCACGAGCGCGATGTGTTTGTAGCCATGCGCATACATCTCCGATTCCGCCGGCACCGCTTTGTCGGCAGGGTTGATGAACTTCGTCAATTCCAGTTTGGTTTGACCATCCGGGGTCGCCAAAAAGACAACCTGCGAATGTGCATTTTTTACACCCACAACTTTGTCGAGCAACTCGCTTCGCTCTTCGTCGGATTCACCCGCTACGGTAAAACCGAGGTCCAAAAAGAACTGCTTTGCCGCAGCTAAATCATTTACTATTACGCCGATGTGATCGATATAGTGTAACTTCATATATGTAGTCTAAAGCAATAGTTTGACGACGCAAAATATGCTCTTGTGACCTATCAGGCGAGGTATACTAAGCTGGATGATGCACCGACCACAACCCAGCGGAGCCCATTTCCTTGAGAAGAAGCAATTCTATGAAGGCATTTTGGATCCTGAAACATTTGCGCGTAATTATACGCTGCACTGTTATGAACCATCTGATGCGATGGCGCCGTTTGTTGAACATTATTTTGTTTCGCGGCGACTCCCCCAATTTGACCCGGAATATATCGGGTACGACATTCTTTCACAGCCAGTAGCCAGTCTTTTTATCCAGCGGCGCGGCGCTTTTATTCAGGGCCCAAGCCTGCATAAACGCATGCTACGGGCCAAGGATTCGGCCATTTATGTCGGTGCGCAATTTAAACCTGGTGGCTTCTATCCTTTTTGGAAGCAACGGATGTCCGACCTGGCCGAGAAAGTCATTCCGGCTACGCCATTGATTCCCGGCTTACAAGAACTATCCGATAGTGCCTTTGAGCAGCTGGACGACACTGCCCTTGTCACTGCCATTGATACGACACTTGGCAATATGCACCCGCGCAATGAACCCCGCATCGGTTTTATCAACGAAGTAGTCCGTGCTATTGAGCGCGACCATATTACCGCCGTTACTGCTGTAGCAAAAAGATTCACCATGCGTGAACGGGCGTTGCAGCAATTGTTCCAGGCATATGTGGGTGTGGGCATAAAATGGATCATTATGCGGGCACGCTTTTTGGAAGTCACCAAATATGCGCGTGCTCAGACAAACCCCAACTGGGCCACGATTGCGACGGACTTTGGATATAGCGACCAGTCGCACTTCATCAATGATTTCAAGAAAATCGTTGGCCTTTCACCCCGGCAATTTATCGTGCTCGTCCGGTCACAAAAAAGTCCCCGCGCAGAGGACGAGGACTCTTTTTTCAAAGCCAGCTTACTGCACTCGTAAGTACAATACTGCGGGCCCTGATACAGTTGGCGGCGTAAACGTACAGGCGCCAGCGTCTTGCACGGTCAGGTCTGCAGCCTTTTCGGTTTTGCGGTCAGTCACCGTGAACCACTCAACATGGTACTTATCGGGTTCAAGTTGTACCGTGAATGATTCCGTCGCTTCCTCGGGCTGAAGGATAAGATACTCCTTGCCAGGGTTAACCAGCGCATACCCTGTCGAACTCACTTCCTGTTGTGGCTCCATATCGATCAATCGCATCCGCTCAGCAAAGCGAAGCGTGTCACCCATAGCGTATCGAGCCGGATCATATGTTTCGAGTGGTGGCGCGCCAGGCAATGTTTTCTCGGGATTGCCAACATCCAAGATGCCATAGTCCATCAGGATAGGATGGTTGCCACGGAGGAACGATTTCCAC
>Ga0207645_10003936_pt1 | contig 11094 bp, 9 predicted proteins | sample KBSM53metaG_FD_184331 | JGI IMG/M metagenome (GOLD analysis project Ga0207645, IMG submission 184331) | Miscanthus rhizosphere microbial communities from Kellogg Biological Station, Michigan, USA - KBS M5-3 metaG (SPAdes) (version 2) | ecosystem: Host-associated > Plants > Roots > Rhizosphere >...
GGCAAAGTCGCGATGAGCTTGCTCAATCTCGGCTTTCGATCCCAATTGCAAAGTGAAGCGATTCACGGGCGCTAAATACTGGCGCGGCGCACGTTGTAGGACGACAATGTACCAGGGGGTCGATGGGTGTTTTATATACTGCGCCATGTTGAAACCTGCGGCGATCTCCAATCCTAACACCTCGACATAAAAGCGGCGGCTTTTCTCCGTGTTGTCGCATTGCAAGGTACCGTGGGTAAATGCTTGCGGCAAGTAGCCGCGCCCGGAAAAGCGCTCGCTTGTCAGCGGTTTCTCCCAGTGGCCGGCTGTGTGGGAACGGCCGTGCAGCGCGCCGCCGGGATTGTAGTACTCGATCTCGAGATGATTACCGCCCGGCTCGCGGAAATAAATGGAATACGCGAAGTGCGCGCTTTGCGGTTTGGTAATTTTGCTTAAACGATACTGCTCTTTGTACGCCTCAATATAGCGCCACGCGGCTTCGACTTCCTCATGGGTAGCCACGCGAAAGCCATAATGATTGTCGAAGCCCTTCTCGGGGGCGCTGGGGCCGCTCTCGTGCACAATCAGCCGCCAATCGGTATTGGGGTGCTTGAGTATCGCCTCATTAGGTTTCCGGTCTTCAATTTCCATTGCCAAGAGGTCGGTGAAGACGGGCAGTGTTTCGGCAAGCGCGCGGCATTCGTAGTGGCCGGCGATGAGACCCGTGGGTTTGAGCATATTTTCGCTCCTGCTGACAAGCTTATGGCAGTAGATTAATTTATCGCTGACGCGCGGGGCAAGAGCTGTCACGCGCGGAGAGGCAACTCACGGGAGCTTGAAAGCGTTACTCCACGGCCGGTCCGATGATTCGAGAAAGATTTCTCGCACAGTTTACCCTGAGCTTCTCGCAGGGCTCGAAATGACAATTTGTTTCCTGCACGTGGGCAAGTGATCACCGCGTTCTTTCGGGATAGAGCTCGCGAATGAAACCTTCTTTTTCGAGTTCGCGGATCAGCGAGTTGTCGATCAGGCTGTCGAGACTAAGCTTGGTATTTTTCGCGTCCGGAATGCTGTCCAGGGCTTGTTGAATACCGTCGCGTCTCACCAGCGGAACCGTCTCCCATGCGTCGCGGTAAACATCGTAGGTCTTGGAAAGAATTTCCCGATCGCTGGTTTTGATGTAGCGGGACAAAGTATCCATCGAGAATTCCTTGTCGGTTTTGAAAATCTTGATGCCCTCGATGTAAACCTTCAAAAACCGTTTAACGATATTCCGCTGAGCGCGCAAAAATTCCCGGCTGACGACGATTCCCTGAGTCGAATAAGTCAACGGTAGCTTGCGCAGGTCGATGAGAATCTGAAAGCCCAATTTTTCTGCCTGAAAGACTTGGTCAACGTTCAGAATCGCGCCGTCGACAACTCCCGACGTCAGCGCGACCATGCGCTCGCCGAGGCCGCCCATTTGCGCGATCGAAACGTCTTGACTCGGTTTGAGCTTGTAAAAAGCGAGCGCATCTCGAAGCGACACATCCGAGAGCGAGCCGAAGCGGCTGATCGCCACGCGCTTACCCTTCAAATCTTCAGGCGTTTTGATTTTCGGATTGACCATCAGCACGTTGAGCGCGCGCTCGATGCCGCCTGCCACCACGGCGAGCTCGGCGCCCTTGACCCATGCCGCCACCGCTGAAGGCGGCGCGAGGCTCGCTACGCCAACCTCACCGGAAAGAAGCGTCTGGACGATCAAAGACCCTCCCGGCATATAGATGAGCTGCGCCTCGAGCTGGTTTTTTTTGAACAAGCCGGCGCGCTCGCCGAGATAAAGCGGCGCTTGAAAGCCGGAGATCGAGACGTAGGGGATGCGCAGGGTCTCGGCCGATGATTGTTGGGAAAAAAATAAAAGCGGCAACACTCCAATAAGAAGAACAATCGATCGGGTCATACGGTAGGATGCCATAGTGTCATTCTGAGGCAACGCCGAAGAATCCCGCTTTGCAATCCTTACGCTCTAGATTCTTTACTTCGTTCATAATGACAGGCCTGCTGCTATCGCCAGTGCGCGGCTTCATCATCGTCGGTCATCAGCGTCATATACGCTCAGTTCTTATACAACGTTTTTAAAAAACCTTCTTTATCCAACTCGTCGAGAATCGTGAAATCGATGAATCGTCTGGGATCTGCCGTCTTGGCACCGGGGAGCTTTTCCATTCCTTCGAGAATGGTTTTCACTCCCTCGATGGAGGTGCGTGGAATGCGCAGCATGTTTTTCGCCTGGAGCGCGTAGGCTTCTCTCACTTCGTCGCGATTCTTTGTGCGAGTCCATTTTTGAATCACCTTGATGCTGAAGTCTTCGTCTTCCAGATAAGTCTTCATGCCTTCGAGAAAGCCGCGCATGAAGCGCTTGGCCGTATCGTGCTGGGCATCAATAAAGCGCTTGCGCGTGACTACGGTTCCGGTGATGTAAGTCTTGCCGATTTTCGTCATATCGAAGAGCTCGGTGTAGCCGAGATTTTTTGCGCGAATATTGCTGGGGATCGAGATCGGCGCGGCGTCGATCACGCCATTGACCAAACCTTGAACCAAAAGTCCCATTTCGTTCAATTGCACAATGGTCACGTCGGTGGCGGGATCGAGATTCCACATCTTGAGCATTGCCCGCGCGAGCGCGTCGGGTGTGGAGCCGATGCGCGTGACCCCGACCCGTTTGCCTTTGAGCTCCTGCGGCGATTTGATTTTCGGGTTGACGATGAAGCTGTAGAGCGGCTTATCGAGGATCGCTCCCATGAACAGAGTATCCGCGCCGTTCAAATTGGAGCTGACGCACGCGTCTGTGACCGACTGAGCAATCGAGACTTCTCCGGCGAGCAGTGCCTGAAGCGCCAGCGTGCTACTGGCGTGAACGAGCTCGACATCAAGGCCGTGTTTTTTGAAATGGCCGGCGTCGTGTGCAATCCATGGAATTGCCTGATTGACGGTGATCGCGCTGTAGGCCAGCCGCAGCGGTGTGCCTTTGCCATATTCGGCACCGAATAGATCAGCGGAGAACAAGATGACGGGAACCAGAGTAACGGCGATGGCGATACCGCTAGAGTGAAATCTTTTCATAAGCGATTCTCGAAGGGATTCCGTCAAAAATTTCTCCTTTACCTCCCTTTCCAAAGGAGAGGAATACCTGAATGCAACAGCACGACGTCCCAAAACGTCCAGTGGTTGAGTTCATAGCATCGGGATTTGTTCTGGGTCAAATGCAGTGCAGAAAGGCTTTAGAGAAAGATTTCTCGCGGAGTTTACCCTGAGCTTCTCGAAGGGCTCGAAATGACAATTACGCGCCAGCGCGGCGTTGACAAGATTTTTCTGCGGGTATAAATCGGGCCCTGGTTCAAGCATCGAGGTCGTATGAAGTACAAATGCATTTCCGCAGATTCGCACCTGGAGATCCGTCCGGATCGCTATAGTGTACGCGTGCCGCAAAAATTTCGCGACCGCGCGCCGAAAGTGATCACGCTCGAAGACGGCACACTGGCGGTGCTACAGGAAGGGCAGCCGCTGGAACGGCTGATCTCGAATATTTCCTGCGGCGTTCCCTATGAGGAGCGGCGTCCTTTCGATCCGCTTCCGGGGGAGCACTATGAGAAATCGCCGGGAACCGGCTCGCCTGAGCAACGCCTGCGTGAACAAGACAAGGACGGTGTCGATGCCGAAGTGTTATTTCCGGGCAACGTCGGGCCGGGTTTTTGGCGTGGCATCCGCAACGACGACGCTTACAAAGCCGTCGTGCGCGCCTACAACGATTGGCTCGCCGATGAATATTGCTCATACGCTCCCGAACGGCTGATCGGCATCGGTGTCATTCCGATCACCCATATTAATGACGCGATGACCGAGCTGAATCACTGCAAAGAGATTGGCCTTAAAGCCGTCGCCATCGATAACTTCCCCGCGGGTTATCGCTATCCGACGCCGGCTGACGATCCTTTCTGGGCGGCTGCGGTCGATCTCGAAATGCCATTGACCATTCATGTGGAATTCGGGTTTCCGCGGCGCGGACGCGGCCAGCCCGCAGCCGCGGCGGTTCCGTCATTCAAATATGCGCGCCAGCCCGATCCCGAGCATCACGTGCCTGACGTGATTGAACGGTTCAACAAATACGGCTTTCGCGGCAGCAAGCAAGTGGTGCAGATGATCTGGGGCCGCGCGTTCGAGCGCTTTCCGAAACTGAAAATTTACGTTGCCGAGGTGCAAATCGGTTGGATTCCCAACTGGATCGATCAAATGGACAACGAGTATGGCCGTCAGCAATACTGGGCCGAACGCGTGCTGGGCCTGGCGCGCCTGAAACGCATGCCGAGCGAATACGCCCGGGAGCATTGCTACTGGGGGTTTAACCGCAATCCCGTCGGCGTGCGAATCGCGCGCCACGAGATGGACGTCGACAAACTGATGTGGGCGAGCGATTTTCCGCATCTCGAATCAGATTGGCCCAACTCACGCAAAGTCATCGCGGAAAATTTCGCCGGCTCCAGCGAAGACGAAATCTGGAAAATGACCGTCGGCAACGCCGTGGAATATTTCCATCTGGATGATCGACAATAGCAATTCGGAATCAAATCGAATTCCGTAAGGGTGACCGGCGGTCGCCCAATTTGGACGGAGTAGCGCAAGATTATGGTTGCAGATAATGGCAGCGACCTAAAATCGCTCGACGCCGAATTGGCAAAAGATTCCATGCGCGGCCTTTGGGCGCGTGAGGAAGCCATACGCCGTGAACCGACGCCGTTCGGCAAGCCGATGCTCTGGAAGTGGGCGAAGATTCGTGCCGGCCTCGAAGCGGCCGGCCAGTTGATTACAACCAACTACAAAGGCGCGCGGCGCGCCATCAGCCTGGTTCACCCAAACATGGCCGACAGCACGAGCCATACGTTGAATATGGCGGTGCAACTGGTCAAAGCCGGAGAGGCAGTCTATTCGCATCGGCATACGAACGCGGCAATGCGTTTCGTCATCCAAGGCGGCGAGGGCGTTTACACGATCACCAACGGCGAGAAGTGCGTCATGGAGCGCGGAGACTTAGTGATTCAGCCAAGTTGGGGCTGGCATAATCACATCAACGAGACCGATCAGGATGCGATCTGGATCGATTGTCTCGACTCCGGCTTGATGCGCATGCTGCGCACGATGTTTCAGGAACCGCATCCGGCGGAGGATGTGCGGCTTTACAATAGTCCGGTCGATACAGCAGTGCGCAATCCCGGTCTGCTCGCGCCGCCCGGCCAAGCGCTCAAGTCGCTGGTTTATAAATGGCGCGAGACGCGAAAGGCTCTGGCGGAGACACTTTCGGAGAGCGAAAACGCCTTCGACGGCAAGTGTCTGGAATATCGCAATCCGGTCACCGGCGGTTCGACGTTTCCGACGTTCTCCTGTTGGATCCAGATGCTTGATGGCGACAAACAAACGAAGGAGCATCGGCACACGTCTAACCAGCTCTATTATGTCGTCGAGGGCAGCGGCGCCAGCGAAGTCGCGGGAGAGAAACTTGAATGGGAAGCGGGTGACTTCTTCGTCGTACCGAACTGGAGTTGGCACCGGCATCGGAATTCATCGCCGAACATTCCCGCCGTGCTCTTCTCGACGACCGATCGACCACTCCAGGAAGCGATCGGCGTCTATCGAGAAGAGGCGCGGAACAACGGAACCCGATCTTGATTTGTTTCAGCCGTTATCGGCCGCTGTCATGCTGAGCAAAGCGAAGCATCTCACCCAGCGAGAGATTCTTCGGCGAAGTTTATCCTGAGTAGAGTCGAAGGACCTCAGAAGGACAGAACAATTTAGCTTTAGATTCTGTTGAGCTCTCGATGACCGACGAAGAATGCGCTTACAATCTGGAAGACTTTTCCAGCGCCGCTCCCGCACCAACGAATCCCGGTGCGACAATGGCGGCTAAAATCGGTCTTACCGCGCCTGATTTTCAAGCCCAAGTGTTAGACGGCGGTTTCGTGTGCCTTGCAGATTTTCGTGACAAGCGGCACGTGGTCATGATGACAGGCGCAGTGACGAGCCCTATGTGCGCGTTCGAAATTCCCGAATTCAACCGGCTCCAGTCGGAATTCGACAGCAAAGGCGTTTCATTCTTTCTGCTTTACACGCGCGAATCCCATCCGGCGGAAAACTATTCGGCGCATCAGTCGTTCGAGCAAAAACTCGCCTACGCACGCGATCTTCAGCGTCTGGAAAACGTCAAGTTCCCGATCCTTGTCGATCACCTCGATGGGAGAATTCATCGCGCCTACGGTGTTTGGCCGAACGCACTCTTCGTCATTCACAAAGACGGCCGTTTGATTTTTCGCAGCAACATGGCGAACCACCGCGAGCTGCGCGATTTTTTAAACGACCTGCTAGATGCCGAGAGTGCGCGCGAGCAAGGCCAGGTAACGCATCTGCAATACTCCGAGCGCGTATTGCCACACGAAGCCGACCAAGCCACGCATCACCGCGTTTACGAGCGTGCCGGTGTCAAAGCATTCAAAGATTACTGGGACAAGCGCCCACAGCATAGAAATCGCTGGCCATGAGGAACACCAGTACAGAAACGAAAAGAAGGCGGAAAGCGCAGTGCATGATCTGCGTTTCTATCCTTACGTTGGCTGCAGTATGCCTTCTCACACGGTTTGCCGAGGCGGCAAGCAAGGAACTTGAAAAAGTAAGAATCGGCTACTCGGTGGGCGGCCTGATTCCGTTTCCGATCATTGTCGCAAAGGAACATCGTTTGTTCGAGCAGGCGGGTTTCGAGGTCGAACTGATCAACATCCCGCCAACGATTGCGGTTACCGCGCTTGTCTCGGGCGATATTCAGTACGTGATATTCGCCGGGACGACGCTCAACGCGGCAGTGCGTGGCCTGCCCGTAAAGCTGGTAATGGTTTACAACGATCGCCCATTATTTTCGTTGATGTCCCGGCCAGAGATTCGCTCGATCAAAGAGCTCAAGGGAAAGATCTTGGGCGTGGCGACGCTGACTTCGGGCGAGTCTTTTTTGTCGAGACGCCTGCTCAAAGACGTCGGCATCGATGCTGACAAGGAAATGACTTTACGCGTCATCGGCAACACTCCGGACCGATTGCAAGCGCTCAGAGCCGGTGCGGTGGATGCCACCACACTGACGCTTCCCGCAGATATTTATGCCGAGCGTTTGGGCCTACGGAGACTCGCGTTCATGGGTGACACGCTGGAAAGCATTAACGGCGGCTATGGGGTTTCAGACCGCTGGCTGCAGCAACGGCCGGACCAGATCAAAAAGATGATCGCTGTCGCGTTTCGCGGCATGGCGCAGGCGCGCACGCAACGACAGGATTCCATCGGACTGATCATGGCAAAATGGAAGCTCGAGCGTGAAGTTGCCGAAAAAGCGTTCGACATGATGATCAAGACCTGGACGGAGACCGGCGTATCGTCGGATGCCACGTTGCAGGCCGGCATCGACGAAAGTTTGAAAATTTCCAATTCGAAGCAATCGGTGGCGCTCTCGCAGGTCGCCGATTTTACGCTTGCACGTGAAGTATATCGCGAGCTGAATAAGAAATAATTTAGATGCCTTTCACCACGAAGGACACGAATTGCACAAAGTTTTCAAGAAAAAGATTCTGGTCTTCACGCATTCGTTCTCTTTTTGAAAATGACGCTGAGTTGGATGTGCCCAAAAACCGTCACCCCCGAATGCTTTAATCGGGGGTCCAGTCTGAATTCCGCCTGGATTCCCGCTAGAAGCATGCGGGAATGACAGAACTGAGCCCAGAACTGTTGTAACCACCGCCGCAAGTAAAGGAGAGCGCGAAGTTCACGGAAATCGAACGCTTCGGTTCATGTCCTTCGTGCGCTTCGTGGTGAGCAATTCTCCGTCAATATGAGCGACGACGAAATCCCTCTCAAACCGACCCGGTTGCGTACGCATCCGCACACGACGCGATCGCGACTAATGCTCGAAGTCGCCTCGCAGCTCGTCAATCGAAAGGATTTTCCTTACCTTCAAGCGCGCATTCAGCTACGCGAGCAGGGGGCCGCGGAATGGCCGCTGACGCTGTTCGCAAGCGATAGCCCCGCGACGATTCACGAAGTCGCCGCCGGCAACGTGCAGTTTGCGATCATCAATCCATCGATGATCCTCAAAATCGCCGCGCTCGGAAGCGCGCCCTTCACAGAGCCGATGTCGCTACGTGCCATTGCGGTGCTGCCGTCTTTGGATCAGATGGTTTTTGCCGTGAAGCGCGAAACCGGCTTGACTTCATTCAGTGACATTGGCAGGCGGCGATTTCCTTTACGCGTATCGCTGCGCGCGCAACCCGATCATTCGCTCCATCTGATCATTGATCATGTGCTGAGGGCTGCCGGATTCACTCTCGCGGATATTATTTCGTGGGGGGGCAACGTGCGCTACGACGCCGGCATGGCCTACGGACCGAACCGCATCGGCGCAATCATGCGCGGCGAGATTGATGCCATTTTCGATGAAGGGGCGAGCGCGTGGGGTAATATGGCGCTTGAGCTTGGGATGAAGTTTCTGTCGCTCGATGAAGATATTCTGCAAGAGATAGAAGCGTCCGGTCTGCGGCGCGGGACAATCATAAGAGCGAATTTTCCCAAACTCGATGCTGACGTGCCGACGCTCGATTTTAGCGGCTGGCCGATTTACACGAATGCAAATACGTCCGACGGGATCGTCTGGGATTTTTGCCGAGCGCTGGAAGAAAGCAAAGAACACATTCCTTGGGCTCAGGACGAGCCGCTGCCGCTGACAACGATGGTACACGACACTCCGGAAGGGCACCTCGAAGTGCCGCTCCATCCCGCCGCCGAGCGCTTCTGGCGCGATCGCGGCTACTTGCCATAAAGACTACCTAAGATTACAGCACAGAGGCCACGACGGCCCCGAAGGTAAAACGAGCCGGAGTGGCGCAAAGAAGTAAAGACAAAACCGAATGTAGGGGCGAATGGCCTTCGCCCTCGGTTCTCTGTTCTGTTCGGCCGAGCTAATTGACTTAAACCTATTGTTTCCTATACTCACGCAGCTTTGTACCTGAACGAATTTGTGGCGGGGGGGCTCGCGCGATGAGTTCAGTTCCAAGAATTGCGGCATTGTTGAGCTCGTGGGCTTTTTTCTTTTCATTGAGCACGCTGTCGGTTTGGGGCCAAACGGATGAGCAGGCCAGGCTGGTGGAAGGCGCCAAAAGTTCCGGGAATTTTTCGGACTATAGATGTGAAGACTCACCAGCGAGACACTGAGTGCGCGGAGTACTAAATAAAGGCTATACTTTCACCACGAAGACACGAAGAGCACGAAGCAAAAAATTATGTCGCAGAATTCGTAGCTAACTTCCGTGCTCGTTTGAAAAGATGCGGGTGAACAGAAAGGCTCGAAACGTCGCCCCCGAATGCTTTCGTCGGGGGTCCAGTCCGATTCCGTCTGGATTCCGGCTAAAAGCGTGCGGGAATGACGACTGATTGAAATCGGCTACAACGCCCACGAGACCTATTTCCAAGTCGATGCAGTACAGGAGCCAACCATGTCGAGATACTCGCCCATCTATTTCTCGTTGGTTTTTCTTCTCGGCCTGCAACTTGTTCTCGCCGATAGCGTTGCTACCCAGGAACTGAAGAAAGTCCGGTTTGGCTATCCGTCCCTTGGATTTCGCCAGGGTCATATCTGGGTCGCGAAGGATGAAGGCCTGTTCCAAAAATATGGTCTTGATGTGGAGCCGATTTTTTTACGCGGCGGGCAACTGGCGATTCAGGCCTTGGCCGGCGGCGATCCGCCGTTGATGAGTATCGGTCAGGTCGTTCAGGCTGGGCTAGCGGGCTTCGACCTGGTGCTGATCGCCGGCGTCGAGAGTTATTACGACTCGACGGTTTTTGCTCGTCCGGGAATTACGCGATTGGAGCAACTGAAGGGCAAGCGGATCGGCATCAGCGGTTTCGGCGCGGCGACTCATTTTGCCGCTATTATTCTCGCGCAACATCTTAATCTCGATCCTGACAAGGACATGGTTCTGGTGCCGGGCGGGCCCGACGCCGAGCGCTTGGCCGCGATGTCAGCCGGGAAGATTGATGCGGCGATTTTCAATTCATCGACGGTACCGATCGCCAAGCGGATGGGCTTGATCGAGCTCGTCAAAATTCCCGACCTGAAGGTCGAAGTGCAAGGCAACGGCATGGCGACAACGCGTGCATACATCAAGACAAATCGCGACGTCGTGAAGTCAGCGCTAAAGGGCTACATCGAAGGAATCAACTTTATTTTTAGCAATAAGCAAGCGGCGCAAAAAATTTTCGCGAAATATATGCGCACCAACGATAGCGACGTGCTGGAAAACTCGTATCAGGCGTACGTCGGCACGACGCCGAAACGACCCTATCCGACACTGAAAGGGTTGCAATTTCTTTTAGATCGGCTCGTGCCAACCATGCCGCAGGCAAAGACGGCCAAGCCCGAGCAGTTCGTCGATATGAGTTTTTTACAGGAACTCGACAAAGAAGGCTTTTTCAACGAGATGGCGAAGCGCTACGCAGGGAGATAAAAGCCGGATTATTATGGCAGAGAATCTCTGAAAGCGGGTATCTTCCCGCAATGGGACAAGCGGTCGCTTTTCCGCCTTGGTTCTCAGTGGACCAGTGGTACTGAAGCGAAGCTGGCAAATAATACCTAAGCCGCCGCCCTGCGAGTCTGAAACTTCTGATAGATCCAGAGCAACACAAAAGCGCCGACAATCGAACCGATCCAACCCGCTCCCTGTCCAGCTTCGTACCAACCGACTGCTTGACCGGCGTAAGTCGCTACAAGCGATCCGGCAATGCCGAGCAACGTGGTGATCACAAATCCCATGTTTTCTTTGCCCGGCATGATAAGTTTCGCAATCACACCGACAATAAAACCGACGATAATCGTCATCAGAAGGCCAAACATATATACCTCCGTACTAAACTCAGGTTTAGCGTTTTAGGTAGATCTCTGAGCCTCGCGATGCTTACAAAGAATTAACCAGCCATTCCACGGGCACTGTTAGCCAGCTTCGATAATTCATCCGAGATGTTTTGATCGCTATTTTCGGTAACTTGCCCTTGGGGCGTAAG
>Ga0207645_10003939_pt1 | contig 11086 bp, 8 predicted proteins | sample KBSM53metaG_FD_184331 | JGI IMG/M metagenome (GOLD analysis project Ga0207645, IMG submission 184331) | Miscanthus rhizosphere microbial communities from Kellogg Biological Station, Michigan, USA - KBS M5-3 metaG (SPAdes) (version 2) | ecosystem: Host-associated > Plants > Roots > Rhizosphere >...
GTGTTCGAGATCCTGCCGCGCGACCAGGCGCCTGGGATCAGCGAAGGCAGCCAGATCGCGAAGGTGGTGCGGGTGGTGTCGACGATTGACTACTACCTGAGGTGATGAGATCGGGTGACGAGGAGATGCGGGGATGGGGGGATGCGGAACTGCGAACGCCTCCCGGGAAGCCGTACGTCCCGAGGCCGTTCCTCATCACCTCATCCCCTCATCCCCTCATCCCCTCCCATGATTCTCCGCCGCATCACCGGCTACCACCAGGACGAACTGGGAGATTGGGTGGCGGAGCTCGAGTGTGGGCATGGGCAGCACGTGCGGCATGATCCGCCCTGGCAGGTCCGCGAGTGGGTGACCACGGAGGCGGGGCGTGCGGCGCATCTCGGGACGACGTTGAGCTGCGTGCTCTGCGCCGAGGGTGAGTCGGAGGCGGCGACGCGATGACGGCGCCGCGCGATCCCGAGTTCGAGCAGCGGGTGCGCGCCAGCTTCGCGCGCCAACGGTTCATGGCGACGCTCGGTGCGACGCTCGACGTCGTGCAGCCCGGCGAGGTGCACATCGGCTTCACGCACCGCGAGGAGCTGACGCAGCAGCACGGCTACCTCCACGCGGGCGTGCTCGCCTCGGTGGCCGACAGCGCCTGCGGCTACGCCGCGCTCAGCCTGATGGAACCCGGCGCAGGAGTACTGAGCGTGGAGTTCAAGATCAACATGCTCGCCCCCGCCACCGGCGCACACTTCGTCGCGATCGGCCGCGTTGTGCGCTCGGGTCGAACGATCACGGTCTGTTCCGGCGAGGTACGGGGCGATGCCGCATCGGCGCCAGTCGCGATGATGCAGGCCACGATGATGGCGGTGAGGGGGAGGGGGGTGGAGGATTGATGCGCGGGGATGAGGGGACGCGGGGATGAGGGGATGAGGAACGGCCTCGGGAGGCGGGAGCTTGCCGAGGCCGTCTCGCACTCACGCACCCACGCACTCACCCACTCACCGCTTCAATGCGTCAACCCATACACCACGTAATTCGTCGCCAGCTTGTAGGCGTCGTTCGTGAAGTTGATCGCGTAGTAGCCCTGGCCGGACCACTCCATGTAGTCGCCGATGTCGTTGTTGTAGTTGATGATCACCATCAGGCGCTTCGACGGATCGTTGTCCTCGTAGATCCCCTTGTACTCGGCCAGCGCGTCCTCGCGGTCGGGGTGATGCATCCCCTTCAGCGACTCGATCTTGAAGAACGCGTTGAAGATCGGGTGCGATACGTCGAGCGGGACGATCTTCCCGTTGGGGAGGACCTGCTTCATCGAGCGCTCGAAGTTGTTCCACTGGGCGGGGAAGAAGAAGTCGTCGACGATCAGGAAGCCGCCCTTCTCGAGCCAGGTGCGGAGCCCGGTCGCCTGGCTCTCGTCCGGGTGCCACCAGCCCGGCTCGGAGAGATACGCGATCGGATAGCGCCCGAGCTCGGGGTCGTCCATCGCGTAGATGTTGCTCTCGCGAACGTGCGGATGGACGGTGGTGAGGTCGTTGAGGATGGTCATGAAGTTTCGCTCCATGGCCGGATAGTCGAACTCCCACCCGCTGCGGCCGTACACCGTATAGCTCAGTCGCACGAAGGTGAACTTCCCGTCGTACGCCGCGTTCGGCTCGACCTCGAATCGCCGCCAGCGCTGCGCGCCGGCGCGCGCGGCGAGCGTCGTCCCCGTGAGCACGAGCGCGCCGAGGGCGACGGTGCGCCACCGGCGCAGAGGACCCACGCTCGCCGTACGCACGCGGTCCCTACTTCTCGCGACGCCCACCTGCGAGCGAGCGATAGTACTCCTCGACCGCCGAACGATACGCCTCGGGCACCGGCGAGCGCGCGCCGAGCGCCGGCCCGTCCGGCTGTGCGCCGCCGAGTCGCCGCGACAGGGCGAACTCGAAGTCCTTGATCCCGTCGATCACGCTGGCCTCCAAGCGCTCCGCCGCGCGCGGGTCGTCGAGTGCGCCGCTCCGCTCGAGCTGACGCAGGTTCTCGATCGCGCGATCGAGATCGCGGACGTCCATCCCGCCCGCCGCGAACTGTCGGCGCAGCGCTTCGGCGGCGGAGCGACGCAGTCCAAGCGCACGCGCGAGCTGGCGCGGATCGCCATCGGAGGGCTCGCTGCCGTACGGCATGGCTCCCGATGGAAGCTGACCGCCCGTGCCACCACGCTGTTGTCCCGCATTTCCCTGTCCCTGCGCGTTCTGCTGGCCAGGCTGTCCTGATTGGCCCTGCTGGCCTGCCTGTCCCTGCTGACCGGCCTTCCCTTGCTGCCCGGCCTGGCCCTGCTGGCCGGACTGTCCCTGCTGACCAGACTGGCCCTGCTGTCCGGCTTGGCCTTGCTGACCGGATTGGCCTTGCTGCCCCTGTCGTCCCTGCGTGCCGCGCTGCGCCATCTGATCGCGCAGTGACTCGAGCCCGCGCACCAGCTCGCGCGTCTGGTCGAGCGCGCGCCCCTGGGTGGCCGGCGTCTGCCCATTCGCGCCGATCGCGCCCGCCGCGGCGCGCATCCGCTCGGCGATGTCGGCGATGTTCTCGCCGATCTGATTCTCGATCGCGTTGGAGTACTCGGGCGACGCCGCGCCGAGTGCGCGCTTGGAGAATTCGATCTTGTCTTTGATGCGCTGCTCGCGCACCGCGTCGGCGGCCTCGCCCGTCTTGCGCGCGGCGTTCGGCTGGGCGCGTCGCGCCTCGCGGCTCACGCGGTCGGCCGCCGACTCGAACTGGTCGACTTCGCGCGACAGCTCGTCCTTCTTCGCGGCCATTCGACGCACCTGATCGGCGCGCTGCTGGGCGCTCCCCGTGCCCGATGCCTTCACCCCTTCGGCGATCTCGCGCTCGCGATCCTGCAGCGCCCGCGCCTGCCGCTCCAGCTGACGTACGCTCTCGCTCACGCGGTCGGCGCGCGCTCCCTCGAGACCGTTCGCCGCGCGGCCGAGCTGCTCCAACGCCTGCGCGCCCTGCTGCGGTGACCCGCCGGCCGCCTTGCGCATCGCATCCGCCGCCCGCTGGAGCTGCTGCGCTGCATCCGCCAGTTCGGGCGACTGCCGCTCGCGCGAGAGCCGCTCCAGTCGGCGCGCCTCTTCCTCGGCCTGGCGCGCGAGCTCGCGCTGCGACGCTCCGCCGCCACTTCCACCGCTCGCGCTCCCGCTCTGCTGGCCGAGCCGCTCGCGCATCGCATCGGCGAGCCGCTGCATGCGCTCGTTCTCCTGCTGCTGCCGGCGAGCGAGCTCCTTGAGTCGGTCGAGCGCGGCATCCGCCTCGCGCTGGCCGCTCTGCTGCGGATCCTGCGACTCGCTCTGTACCGCCTCATACTGATTGCGGAGCTTGTCGTTCTGCAGCTCGAACAGGTCGGCGAGATCTTCGGCGCGCTGCTGACCGCCGCCGCCTCCGCCACCCCCCTGCTGCTGGCCGAACTGCACCTGCACGTCGCGGTACATCGCCTCGGCGCGCTGGAGCCGTTGCAGCGCCTGCTGCTCGGGCGCGAGCGCCTCGCGACCCTGGCCGCGCACGAGCAGCTCCTCGGCGGCCCGGAGCGAGACGACCGCCTGCTCGAGCTCCGCCTGGATCTGTACGAACATCGTGTCGGCCCGCGCCGCACCGCGCTCCTGCATCTTGCGGGCGAGACCTTCGACGTCCTCGCGCAACCGTCCCTCGGCGATGTGGATCGTCGCGACGTCCTCGCGCCGCTTGCGCGGCGGGCTCGCCGCGCTGTCGCGCAGCCAGTTGAACGTGCCGGCGACGACGTCGCGCTGCCGCGGCACGAACCCGTCCGGAGAGTCGCCCCCGCCACCTCCGCCGCCACCGCTCCCCTGCTGCTCGGCCTGGCGGTAGTTCTTCCCGAACGGACGCACCTCGAGGAAGTAGACGTCGCTCGAGCCGACGTTCCCCGCGCCGTCGCGCGCCACGGCGTGATAGGCGATCAGATCGCCCGGTGAGAGCTTCTGCTCCTCGAGGAACATCGTGTACGCGGAGCGCGGCTCCTTGGCGCCGCGGCTTCCGCCGGCGAGCGCCACCTTCCGCTCCGGCCCGCCGTTCACCTGGTAGCGCAGCTCCATCGACTCGACGCCGTAGTCGTCCGACGCGCCGATGGCGATCGTGAGCTCCTCGACGTTCGTCACCTTCGTGTCGCGGCCCGGCTGCTCGATGCGCACGGTGGGCGCACGGTCGGGAAGCGCGTCGACCGCGTACTGCACGCCGCCGGTCACGTTCGCGCCGTCCGGGCTCACGAGGTCGACGCGGTAGAATCCACTCGTCGCGACGCGGAACGATCCCTTCAACGCGCCGGCCGAGTCGACGACCAGCGGCACCGTCGTCCCGTTGTCGAACGTCAGCGTACCGCTGCGCACCGGCATCGTGGTTGTGGGGCGCACCGTGACTGTACTCCCGACCACTGCCGCAACGTCGCCGCCGTCGTCCTGGTGCTCGGTCGGAAGTCCGGTGTAGGCGGGATACTTCACATCGAGCGCCAGCTTGCTCACCGCGGGCAGGTTCGAGACGGTGAGCCGGTACGTCGGCGAGCGCACGCCATTGGCGAGGACGTAGTACTCGGTCGCCTTCGCCACGTCGAACAGGCGTGAGGTGAAGTGATCCTTCGACTTCTCGCGCGACATCGGCAGGTGCGTCCACTGCTGCAGTGTATCGGTGCGGAAGAGCAGCTCCGCGCTGTCCGACGCGAAGCCGGAGAGCGACGCGCCGACGTCGACCGACGCGCCCTTCGGCACGGCGGCATTGCCGGGGACGACGCGCACCGCCATCACCGGCGTCGCCGCCTCGGCGGTGGACCAGGGGACGAACAGCGCCCGCGCCGTGTCGCGGAGCCCATCGGGCCCGACCAGCAACAAGAGCAGGCCGGCGACGACCGCACCACCGAAGACGCGCAGCGCTCGCACCACGCGCGGCTTCTCGATGCGGCCGTCGCGCTCGAGCGGACGCACTGCCTCCACCGTGCGGCCCATGAGGCGCGCCGCGAGCGACGGCGACGAACGCTCGCTCTCCGGCGCGCGCAGCTCGTGCACGGCCGAGAGGAGCGCCTGCTTCAGCTCGGGCGCGCGCTCCTCGACGTAGAGCGCGAACCGCTGGTCGCTCGTGCGTCGCGCGAGGGGCACGACGAGGAACCGCACCAGCGTGCCGACGATCAATCCGTAGGCCAGCACACGGATCGCGACGAGCCCCGTGCCGGCCGGCTCGACGATCTGCGCGACGAGCCAGCCGGCAACGAGGCCGATCAGGGCGGCGAGCGCGACCCATGCCAGCGCTTCCAGCAGGATGCGCTGCCGCCACTGGCGCCGCAGCACGGCGAGCGAGGCGAGGAGTTGGTCGGCCTGTGTCATGAGCGTTCTCCCGACGAGGAAGCGGTCTGCAATGGGTTCGCCACGGCGCGCCAGCCACGGCTCGCCAGCATCATCTCGATCAGCAGCAGCACGGCAAGTCCGATGATCGCCAGGCGCCACAGTCCCTGGCGCCGTTCGATCTCGATCGGGGGCGGCGTTGGATCAGCCTCGCCGACGCTCGCGCCATTGCGCCGCACCCCGGCGAGGAGGTCAGCCGGCGCGACGACGCCGAGATCGGACTCGGCGGCCGGAATGTTCACGGCGAGCTCACCGACGGGCGCACTGCGCGTCTCGCCATCGTGCAGGACGTAGATCCCCGCCTCGCGCAGCGGCACGCTCGCGGCGCGCCTGTCGCGCGGCGGCCGAACGATCGAGCCGTCGGGTGTCGACACGACGGGCTCGCGCGCCGACGCGGGGATCACCCAGCTCTCCCCCGCTTCGCGCGAGAGGGGCGTCGCGTCGCGACGCGTCGCATAGAGCACGAGCTGGCGGACGAAGGGCAGATAGGCCGGCTGTAACGGGAAGTCGCCCGCCCGCGCGTCGAGCGGGACGCCGACCACGATCACGTGGCCCATCCCGTCCGCGCGCTCGACCACCGCCGCGGAGCCGTCGTCGAACCGCGCGACGATCTCGCCGCCGTGCGCCGGCTCGAGCCGCGCGTGACGCAGGAAGCGCGGCGCGGCCAGGGCGGCCGGCGTCTCGCGGAATGGCGCCAGCAGCGGATGATCCAGTCGCACGTCGCCCAGCGATCCACCCCGGTCGTCGGACCGATCAGCCAGTCCGCTCGCCGTGGCGGGAAGGAGCGAGGACGAGCCGAAGCGGCGCGCCGTCCGCCGCGCCGCCACCTGAACGACGCCACCACCGCGTGCCGTCCATTCCTGGAGCGCCGTTCCGGCGCTTCCACTGGGCGGCGCGACGTCCCAGAGGATCACGAGCGCGGCATCCTCGAGCCGCTTCGCGTCGATCGCGCCGGTGCGCAACCGCTCGAGCCGCACCGAGGGCGACCGGCCGACGGCGAGCGCGCGCTCGATGTACAGCGTCTCGTCGCGATCGGCGTCGTCGGGGGCGACGAGCAGCACGCGCACCGCGTCGTTCGACGTCAGCGTGAACCGCGCGGTGTCATCCGCGGCGAGTGAATCCGGATCGATCGTCAGCTCACCGCGCACGAGGCCACTCGGCAGCGGCACCGGCTCGAACACGACCCTCGTCTCCCCCTCGCCCGCCGCGGTGACGAGCTGCGTGCCCGACTGCCGCCCGTTCAGGCGCAGCATCACCGACATCTTTCGTCCTGCCGGCACCCCGCGCGATCGAATCGTCGCCGCTACGGCGAGCCGCTCGCGCGCCCCACCCCCCACGGGGCGCGCCTCGGCTACGGACACGCTGGCGTTCGCCCGCGGGCCGGTCGACACCGCGACGGGTTGGACCTTGAGCGATGTCGGCAAATCCAGGCCGGCCAGTCCCGCCGTTCCGTTGCGCTGGAAGTCGGAGACGACGACGACGTTCACCGGAGCGGTGCCGGTGTGCGCGTCGGTGGCCACCTGTCGAGCGGCGCGCAGACCGGCGGCGTAGCGCGTTCCGGCAGCGCTCGGCGTCGCCTTGCCGACCGCCGCGAGCAGGAGTGCCTTGTCCGACGTCAACGCCTGCGCCACCTCGGCCTGATCGTCGAACAGCACGAGCGCCGCCCGGTCCTCGGCGCCGAGCGATTGCACGACGCGTCGCACCGAATCCTGCGCTGCGACCCAAACGGCGCGATGCCCCATGCTCGCCGAACGGTCGAGCAGGAGGACCACGGTGCGCGGCGGTGCCGTGGCGCGCACGAGCGCCGGCTTCCAGAAGAGCGGCCGCGCGAAGGCGATGACGAGCAGCACGATCGCCAATGCGCGGAGGAGCAGCAGCGGCCAGTCGGTGATGCGTCGCCGCTGCGCGGTACGGATCGGCAGCCGCTCGACGAACATGAGCGATGGGAAGCGGTGCGGCGTGTCCTTGTCGCGGTGCCGCAGATGCAGCACGATCGGGACGATCACCGCGGCGAGGCCGGCGAGGAAGGCGGGGACGAGGAAGCCCATCAGCGCACGCGACTCCGCGCCAGCCGGCGGTCGAGGTAGGCGTGCAGCGCGCGGTCGAGCGGTTGATCGGTGTCGACGCGCACGTAGTCCGCGCCTGACGCGGTGAGGCGCTTGGCGACTGCCTCGTGGTGCGAGCGCGCCGCTTCCAGGTAGCGCTTGCGGAGGTCGTGCGGCCGGACGGCGACGCGCGTCTTCGATTCGGCGTCCTCGAACGTCGCCGCCGCGGTGAAGGGGAAGTCGCGCTCCGCCGCGTCCACGACATGAAACACGATGAGATCCTGACCGCGCATGCGCAGCGCATCGACTGCGCGCCCCAGCTCGGCCGGCGACTCGTAGCAGTCGGTGACGAGGACGAGGATGCCGGCGCGCGACGTCATGTGCGCCAGCCGCTGCGCCGGACCGGACAGGGTGCCGGCGCCCTCTGCCTTGGCGCGTCCAAGCGTGTGGAGGAGCAGTTGAAGGTGCCGCGCCGAGGGCGGCACGACGTCGACGATGTCGCCGGTGAAGGTGACCAGGCCGATGCGATCGCCCTGCTGTTGCGACAGCCAGGCGAGCGACGCGATGAGGAAGCGCCCGTAGTCGTACTTGGTGACGCCCTTGCTGCCGTAATCCATCGACGCCGACGAGTCGAGCGCGAACATGACGCTCGCGTTCGTGTCCGCCTCGAACTCCTTCATGTAGAACCGGTCGGTGCGGCCGAGCAGTCGCCAGTCGATGCGGCGGAGATCGTCGCCCGGCTGATAGGCGCGGTGCTGGGCGAAGTCCGTTGACGAGCCGCGCCGCATCGAGCGGTGCTGGCCGTGCATGAAGCCGTCCACGACCGTCCGCGCCAGCAGGGCGAGGTCGGAGATTCGCGCCAGCAGCGCGCGATCGAGGAAGGAGGCCGGGGCGGCGGGCACGATCAGAGGGCCGAGCGCGGGGTCGGCACGGCGGCGACCAGCTTCGTGATGAGCGACTCCGTCGTCACCTTCTCCGACTGCGCCTGGAAGTTCAGCAGGATGCGGTGACGGAGCACGGGGAGTGCGAGCGCCTTCACGTCGTCGTACGACACGTGGGTGCGCCCCTGGAGCAGCGCGCGCGCCTTGGCGCCGAGCACGAGCGCCTGCGCGGCACGCACGCTCGCGCCGTACGACACCCACTCCTTGATGAACGGCGGCGCGCCGTTCTCGATCGGCCGGCTGAGGCGCACGAGCCGCACCGCGTAGCGCGTCACCTCGTCGGCCACAGGTACGCGCCGCACGACCCGCTGGAAGGCGAGAATCTCCTCGCGCGAGACGACCGGGATCACGGCTTCCTGAGGCACCGTCGTCGTCGAGCGCACGACGGAGACCTCTTCCTCTTCCGGCAGGTAGCCGAGCACGATCTCGAACATGAACCGGTCGAGCTGTGCTTCGGGGAGCGGGTACGTTCCCTCGAGCTCGATCGGGTTCTGCGTCGCGAAGACGAAGAACGGCGGCTCGAGGTCGTACGTGCGGCCCTGCACGGTGACGCGGCGCTCCTGCATCGCCTCGAGGAGCGCGGCCTGCGTCTTCGGCGGCGTGCGGTTGATCTCGTCGGCGAGGAGCACGTTGGCGAACACCGGACCCGGCATGAAGATCAGCCGCCGGCGCCCCGTTTCCGGATCGTCCTGGATGACGTCCGTGCCGGTGACGTCGGAGGGCATGAGGTCTGGCGTGAACTGGATGCGCGAGAAGGTAAGGTGCAGCGCTCGCGACAATGTGGAGATCAACAGAGTCTTCGCGAGACCGGGCACGCCGACCAGCAGACAGTTGCCGCCGGCGAACAGCGCGATGAGCGCCTGCTCGACGATGGCGTCGTTGCCGACGATCACTTTGCGCAGCTCGGTGCCGATGCGTCGACCCGCCTCGGTGAGGCGGTCGGCCAGCTCGGCGTCGTCGAGACGATCGAGATCGTCGGTGGAGGGGGCGGCAGTGGCGGTCAAGCGAGCTCCTCGTGGTCAGCGGGTGAGGGCGTACACCAGATAGTTCACGCCCAGCTTGTACGCTTCATTGGTGGCAGCGACGGGGAAGAAGCCCTCGTCCGACCACTCCCAGTATTCCGAGATGTCGTTGTTGTAGTTGATGACGGCGAGCAGCCGTTGGGAGCGGTCGTTGTTCTCGTACAGCCCCCAGAACTCCGACGGCAGGCCATAGATGGGGTGCATGTACTCGAGCGACGTCACGTGATAGAACGCATCGAACACGCGATCGTCCGGCGTGAGCCGCATCGGATGCAGGTCGGGGAACGCCCGCTTCAGCTGCTGCGTGAAGTTCTCCCAATCGTTGCGCGCGAAGTCGTCGAAGATGATGAACCCGCCCTTGAGCAGGTAATTGCGCAGCCCCTGGACCTCGGCGTCCGTCGGCCGCCAGTAGCCCGCCTCGCAAAGGTAGGCGACGGGGAACTTCATCAGCTCCGGGTCGTCGAGCGTGAAGATGTCGCTCGCCGCCGTCCGCGTTTTGATCGTCGTGATCTCCTCGATGATCTTCGGGAAGTGGCGGTCGCTGCGCGGATAGTCGTGGTCCCACTTCACGTCCCGACGGAACCCAGCGAACCCGCCGCCGAAATCGGGCGGCGCATACCGGATGCGCGCATAAGTGTACCGGCCGTCATACGGCACGTTCGCCTCGTAGGTCGGCGCACTGCGTCCGAACTGAGCGAAGCCGATGAGCGGTACGGCGAGCAGCACCGCACTGGCGCACGCCCCGCCGACGAGCATCGCGACGCGCCGGTTCACGGCGAGTTGCTCCCTGCGGTGCCTGCCCGCAACTGAAGCAGGAGCGTCTGTCCCTTCTCGAACGACGGCGCCTGCTCCAGCACGGCGAGCAGCTCGCGCCGCGCGGCGGCCGCGTCGCCCGATGCGGCGAGCTCCTTCGCCAACTGGTAGCGCGCCTCGATCGGATCGGGTGGATTCAGCGCGACGATCGCGCGGCGCTCGCGCAGCGCGGTCCCGTGATCACCGGCCCGTGACGCGAGCTCGGCCAGCTTCACATGCACGTCGACGTCGTACGGGGAGATCCACACCAATCGCTCGAGCGGGGCGCGCACGCCGGCGGAGTCGCCCAACCGCTCGCGGAGCTGCACTTCCAGCATGTTCGCGTCCCACGCCGTCTCGTTGCGCGTCGTGATGCGCGTGACCTGCGCCAGCGCCTCCTTGTAGTCGCCGCGATCGCTGGCCAGACCGGCCAGGTACTCCGCCGGCGAGCTCGGGCCCGCGTAGTCGGGGAAGAGTGCCTCGGCGCGCTCCAGCGCGACGCGTGCCGAGTCGGCCTGCTTCCGCTGGAGGAATGCGGCACCGCTCCGCATCGCCGTGACGAACTCCCCGCCCACCGCCTTGCCGCTGTCCCCGGCGGTGATCGCGCGCAGCGGCGACGCGAACCGGGCCCGCACCCACGCGTCGAACTTCGCGTCCATCTGCTGGGGCGACAGTTTGAGCACGCGCTGGAACACTTGCGGCGTCGTCAGCCCGTCGCGATACCCGACGAGCATCGCCGTAATGGCCTTCGAGCCGAACTCCTTCTCGATCATCTCGCAGACGAGCGACGCCTCGTAGTAGCTGAGGATCACCTCACCGCCGAACCGCGGCCGCACGAAGCCGTCGTTGAGCTGACTCACCGGACGAAGCCGGCCGCCACCGTACGCCGCGATGAACTCGGCCGTCGGACCGGCGCCCCAGCC
>Ga0207645_10003941_pt1 | contig 11084 bp, 11 predicted proteins | sample KBSM53metaG_FD_184331 | JGI IMG/M metagenome (GOLD analysis project Ga0207645, IMG submission 184331) | Miscanthus rhizosphere microbial communities from Kellogg Biological Station, Michigan, USA - KBS M5-3 metaG (SPAdes) (version 2) | ecosystem: Host-associated > Plants > Roots > Rhizosphere >...
GTCAGTGGATCAAATATGGAGCGTTGTTGCCACTCAGGAATGGCCGGCCCGCGATTAAGTACGCCAACGGTGACAGTGTCCGCCTGGTTGCCGTCGAGAGTCATGTCAATGGGGGTGCTGCGATAACCATGTTGAACCGAGATTGCGGACCATCCGTGGTGGTTCACTACTCAAGCCGTGTCACACCACGCAGCAGCTTGGCTAGCGTACGAAGCGTCTCGCGTTCGCCGCCCTTGTATCCATTGCGGGAGGACGTAGCCTTGCCCTCAGCGGTTCGGGGTCCCGTCGATCGCTCCCACGGCTTCCAGCGTTGGATCAACTCGGCTCGCAGGCGCCGATGCTCCGGCGTTCGGTAGTAGCTCATGCTCGTGTCCTGATTGTTTGCTCGGCGGGATTTCGTTTTCCCGCGCGCGTGTCGCCGTTACGCCGTTGCCATGCAGCAGGCGGGCTGTCCTGCTAGGCTGACGCCTTTCGCCTTCCCCGGCTCTGCGAATGACTGTCCGTTTGGCAGGAGCCGACGACCATGCGTTCTCCCAGACAATCCATTCGCTTCTGCACGAGCAATGACGGCACGCGCATCGCGTTCGCGGAATCGGGCGCTGGGCCGCCGCTCATCAAGGCTGCGAATTGGCTAAGCCATCTCGAGTTCGACTGGGACAGCCCCGTGTGGCGGCATTGGCTGGTCGAATTGTCGCGCACGCATCGCCTCGTCCGCTATGACGAGCGTGGATGCGGCCTTTCGGACTGGAACGTCGCGGACCTGAGCTTCGAGGCGTGGCTGCGCGATCTCGAGCTCGTCGTTGACGCGACGGGCCTCGAGCGGTTTCCGCTTCTCGGCATCTCGCAAGGCGCGTCGATCGCGATAGCCTATGCGGTCAAGTACCCGGAACGCGTGTCGCATCTCGTCTTGCATGGTGGTTATGCGCGCGGCCGCGCCCTGCGCTCGGCGAGCGAGGGGCAGCGCGAAAGTGCGGAGCTGATGCTGAAGGTCATGGAAATGGGCTGGGGTGGAGAAAACCCGGCGTTCCGCCAGTTCTTCACGTCGCATTTCATTCCCGATGCTTCCCTCGAGCAGCAGCGCTGGTTCAACGAGCTGCAACGCATCTCGACCTCGCCGGCGAACGCCGTGCGCTTCATGAAGGTGCTGACCGAAATCGACGTCGAGGCGCTGCTACCCAGGGTGGAGTGCCCGACCCTGATCCTGCATCCAACGCATGACGCGGCGGTGGCGTTCGAAGAAGGACGTCTCATGGCCAGTCGCATTCCCGGCGCGCGCTTCGTGCCGCTCGAGAGCGGCAATCACCTGCTGCTCGAATCGGAGCCAGCGTGGCGCCGCTTCACGGAGGAACTCGAAACGTTCCTGCCGGGCGCAACGAGCGGAGGAACAGCCTTTGCCGAGCTGACGCCGCGCGAGCGAGACCTGGTCGAGTTGATCGCGCAAGGCCGCGACAACGCCCAGATCGCGGCCAAGCTGGCGCTCAGCGAGAAGACCGTGCGCAACCACATCACGCACATTTTCGCCAAGCTAGAGGTGGAGAATCGCGCGCAGGCAATCGTGCTGGCACGAAACGCGGGGTTCGGGCGATCCTGACAGACTCGGGACGGGAGTCCCATGCGTTTGTGCGGCCCCATGGCGCGCACCGGGACGTACGACTCATGCGGCGACGGCTGCGCGTCACGACAATGCGTCTCATCGCGGAACTGACCGCGTTCACCGAGGAGACGCCATGGAAGTCATCGATCGCGCGAGCGCCGACAAGCGCTACGCCCAACGCATCGAGGTATCGAAGCGCATTCGCTGGGACATCGATCGTGATGTCTTTCGCGACCGCGTGACGTCGGCACAGATGCAACGTGTCGGCGCAGCACTCGCACCTTTGGTCGATGCTACAAGGTGGGCATCATGAGATACGAATCGGCAAGAACGACTAGGACCAGAGGGTCGGGTGCCGTGACAACGGCGGTCATGGCTAGAGGCGACAGGCTCAGCGTAACGGACGGCGAGGCCACGACCATTCGCATCGATCGTGGCTGCGTGTGGATCACCGAGGAAGGAAGCGTGGTCGACCACGTTCTGGAAGCGGGTCAGCGGTACACGTTCGATCGCCCCGGCGTGGCGCTCGTCGCGGCACAAAACGAAGTGCGTGTGACATTGCTCGCACCGCGGGTCGGTCCCCGACCGGCGCGCATCGCATGCGGCAAGGCAACGCTGTACTTCCGGCCGCTGTGGTGGGACGTGATCGCGGCGATGTGGCCCGCATCCATGCGGCGCGCCTCGCGCCGAAGCTTCGCGTAGCCCTCACAATGTGTCGGGCGAAGCGGATGGCGGCGAGGAAGCCGCCAGTCCGGCGTGCGAAGAAGCGCATCGGTCTTTTTCTGCATGACGATCGCCCGTGCCGCGACATGACTGCCCTGGACTACATCGTGGACGTGCAGCCCTATCAAATCGCAACCGCGCAACTTGTTGTCGATGGCGAGTTTGAACAGCGCCAGATCCCCTTCAGCTTCAGCGGTGGCTTCTGACCGACCAGCTTGCCTTTGTTCCACGGTGCAGCGCGCACTGCTTTCGTCGTAGCGGTATCCATAAACGGCTCCTTTGTTGAGGGAAAGGAGTCCCATGGTGATCATGGCGGAGGGGCGCTTGTCGACCCTCAGCAGCGCCGTGGACTTTTCAGAAGCGGACGGTCAACCGCGATCACCATGATATGCAACCACGAACGCTTGAACACCGTGCACGGGTAACCGATCACCTCATCGGTGCCGAGCAACGGAGCCTGCGGATACCCATCGCGAGCGTTGGCTGCTTTCTTGGGGTGAGGCGGTGACGTGGGTCAAAGTTCAATCGCGACTGTCGAAAATTCTTACGCGAAGCGAGTACACGCGCGTCGTTGCTGACAGGATGCGATTGATTCGAAAGCGATACTTAGAGCTGGCATAAAGTGTGATTGCATAGTTTAACTTTATTCGTGAGGCCCTCATGATCATCGGTCGATGGATTTGCGGAACCGCCGCCTTGGGCGCTGCAGGCGTTGCGTGGGCGGGTCCGGGGGTGCCGCTGGGCACGCCGGTCGGCCTAGCGGTCGGCGCGACGCTTGGCCAAGTGGTCGGCTTTGTGGTGGGCGGTCCGCTGGGCATTAACGTTGGCGGCGTGCTGCCGATGGGCGGGGGATTGCTGTTGGTGGGCGCGGGAAGCCTTGCGCTCGGCATCTGGATTGCGCGGCGCAAGCGGACGCGTTAAAAGTCCTCCGCCACAGCGGCCCATCGCCAGCGGCGACGTTGGCAGCCCCATAGCCGGCCAGCCTCGCCGACCCGCGACTCCGCGCGCCCTGACCGTGGCGCGCGGTTGCGTCTGACGAGCCTCCAACGGTCGCCCGATGTCCGCTGATTTCGAACGCCTGTTTCCGCTGATCTTCCTCTCGACGGCGCTAACGCTGCTTGCGCTCGAGCGGGTCGGCCCCCTGCGCCGCGGACCCGTGTCAATTGCGAGGCGCTGGACCAGCAACATCAGCTTGTATCTCATTGGCGGCCTCGTCGCGTCGGCGGCGTTGCCGATCGGAATCTATGCCTTCGCGCGCGACCGACCGCTTGGCCTCGTATCGGGCCTCGAATGGCCGTTCGTCGCACAGGCCGCGCTCGCGTTCGTGCTGCTCGACCTGTGGAAATACTGGGAACATCGCGCGTTCCACAAATTTGGACTCCTGTGGCGTCTGCATCTCGTCCATCACAGCGACACCGCGGTCGACGTCACCACGACCGAGCGTCATCACCCGTTTGAAATCATTGCGAGCGTGCTGCTGCTCACGGCGATCGTGGCTGCGTTCGGACTGCCGGCGGGAGCACTTGCGATCTACCTGACGACCGCCACCGTCGTGGCGCTGTGGTCGCACGCCAATCTTCGACTCTTTACGCCGCTCGACCGTGTCCTGCGCGCGGTACTCGTGACGCCATCGGTGCACGCGACCCATCACTCCGATCTGCGCTCGGAAACAGACAGCAACTTCGGCGTCGTGCTGACGGTCTGGGACCGGTTGTTCCGCACCTACGTCGATCCGGAGAGTGCGCGGATTCCGCATTTCGGCCTTGACTACTTCCACCGCAAGGACGACACACGGCTCGTGCGCGTGCTGCAGCAGCCGTTCCTCTTCCGTCGCGGCCTCGCCTACCCCCCGCGCGAACCCGAATCCGCCGAGGCCACGACCGCGCCGCGTACCCGACCGTTCGCGGGATTCACCGCCACGCCGGGCGCACGTGCGGCGCTTCTCGCCGGTGCCATCGGCGTCGCGCTAGTGGCGCTGACGATGGGCTCAGCGGCGGTCGACATGGTGGCGATTTGGCACGGCAATGAGGCGTACCAGTACGCGTGGCTCGTGCTGCCGATGCTTGTCTACGTTCTCGGCTGGCACTGGGATCTGGCGTCGCAACCCGTAGACGTCCGCCCCGACTTCATCGGCGTCGCCGTCGTCGCCGTGGCGGCAACACTGTGGGTTGCCTCCATGCTAATGAACGTCGACGTCGGGCGCCAGTTCGCGCTGGTCCTGGCACTCCAAGGCGTTGCGATGTCGACGCTCGGATGGCGTTCGTATTGGCGACTCTTCCCCGCGCTCGCGCTCATGTTCCTGCTGATCCCGGCCGGGGACGTGCTTGTGTCCGCGCTGCGTACGCTGACTGTTAAAGCGCTGGCAATGATCGCGACGCTCGCCGGTCTGCCGCACCGCATTGACGGATTCGCGTTCTTCGTCGGCGCGCACCGTTACATCGTCATCGACGAATGCGCAGGCCTCGCCTATGTGACCCTCGCGACGTTCCTCGGTTATTCGTTCGGCCTGCTGCTTTACCGCACGTTCGCGAAAGTCTTAGCGTTGGCGCTCGTAGGCGCTGCGCTCGGCATCGCCTCCAACGTGCTTCGCGTGTGCGCGATCGTGCTCATCGACTGGAGCCGTGGGTCCCAGATGGACCTGGCTGCACACGGCACGTGGCAGTGGCTCGGCCTGCTCGGAGGCCTCGGCATGCTGTTCTACTTGCTCGTTCGTTTAGTCGCGGACCCCGCGCCGCACGCTGCGGTAGCCATGTCGGGCGGACGCGCGACGCCGGCTCGAGCACTCGCGCCCATGGTCGCCGGCTTGGCCGCAATCGTCGTTACGGCCGGCGCCGCAGCGCTGCAAGCGGACGCTGCGCCGTTCGCGCAGCGCGCGACCGTGTCGCTACCTCCGATTCCCGGTTGGCGGCATGCGGGAGCGGCGTCCGCCTGGTCAGTCGCACCGGACGGTCGATCGCAGTCCATCCGCATAATGTACGAGCACGATGGGCGCGACGTGGAGGTGCTGATAGCCGAGACTCTCGTGCCGCAGGCGAAGTTGCCGGAGTCGCTGCTCGTTCCCGCCGAGGACGGCCCATGGCGCGAGCACCGCACGGAGCACGAGCGCGGCTGCAGCGGCGATGCGTGTTTCGCATTCCTCCATTCGACTTGGCGGCCTGAGAAGCAGCAACGGTCGCGCCAAGTCTACGCCGCCTATGCTATCGGAGATTACGTGACCGACTCGCGCCTGGCGCTGCGCGCGATGCAAGGGTGGAAGCGCCTCGGCGGCGGCGGTCCCGCGCCGCGGATGATCGTCTTTGTCGCGGATGGCGATCCGCTCGACGCGAACGATGTTGCGGCCGCATACACGGCGCTCGATGCTGCGCTCGAAGCGGGCACCGTTCTCCGCTAGCGACGGGGCGAGGTGCGCAACGCTGGCCGAAGTACTCGGCCGGTCAGGTGGCGGCTTGGATTCGAAGGTCCGCGGACATCGCTGCGAGGATAGCAACTGACCTGTCTCGGAACAAGCCGAATGCTGCAAGCGTGGTGCTGAATCCGCCGCCTGGTGGCGATGGGCACTGGCCGCCACAGCGCGAGGCATGAACTACTACCGGACAGCAGAGCATCGACGCCTGCGAGGCGAGTGATCCAACGTTGGAAACCGTGGGAGCAATCATCGGGACCACGAAGCACCGAGGGTAATGCTACGTCCGCACGCAATGGCTACAGGGGGTGGGGAGCGACAAGGCCGCCGCGCGCTGGCGAAGCTGCTGCAATCGTTCGCCATTGACTGATTTTGTTGGAACCGCGATTTGAGCTGACATTACGTCGATGGTCGTTTAATCGACGGGCCCGAGTCCGGCCAAGAGCAGTCGTCATCCGTTGTCGCCGATAGCAGACCTACGACCCGCTCCGCGTCGGCGGTACAGTCGATCGCGCGGGTTCGAGATATGGGTGGGCGCCGGCGCGAACCTCACCTGGACTTCCATGTCGTGCCGTTGCACGAAAGCGCGGCGGTAGATCCTCGCTTGGATGTCATCAGCCCACCAGCGCGTACCTACCGGTGCAGCGCCAGTCAAACGTGCAAAGTCCCAAAGGGTAGATCGGTAGAAACAAAGACTAGCTGCTAGGGCCGCTACCTCCAGTGCATCGATCCCCCATCGAAGCACCATACGCAGCAGCCTGCTCGGTAATGACATCCATTTGCGCACTTGCTGGCTGCGCTTGCGTCCAGTGACGCACCATTCGCAAAAGTGTTCACAGTTATTTCGGAGGACGTCATACATGTTTTCGCCAAGTCGAGAACGTGCTCGCGCTACGATTTCTGCATTGGAAAAAGACTGCGAGGAATGCGCAAATGACAAGACGCGTTCCCCATTGGCGAATTGTCCCAGCGACACTTCCTCAACGGGGCCGCTTTGCCATCCTTTGCCGAGACCGGCGTAATGCACTACTCGTCCGTTTCCCACGTAGATGCCGTGATGCGCGTAGAGAGCCCGCGCAGTGACCACATGGGTGCCGGGCGTAAATGGCTCGTTCACTTGCACGCTCAGCGCGCGGCGTGGGAACGCGACCGGAGCGCTACCGTCCTGCATTTGTCGCGGAGAGCAACATCGTTGAGACGGCCGATCAATTCGAGCCGTGCGAAAAGGTCCGCACCTCCGTCTACGATCGTCATGCCGAGCTTGCGCGCGATTCGGAGCATCGGTGCGTTCTCGCGGAGAACCTGCATCGAGAGCCACCGCATGCCGCGACTGCGTGCATACGCGATCGCCCACTCCGCGAGGGCGCTTGCCAGTCCCTGGTTTCGATACGCGGGAAGGACCGAGATACCGAGTTCGGCAACGTCGTCCGGGAAGGCCGCGTGCACGACTCCCGCCAGCGCTTCTCTGCATTCATCGCCGATTGCCGCAGGGTGAACGGCGAACACTGCGTCTCGGTTGAAATCGATACCGTCAACGTAGCGGGCGATGATCTGTGGCCTCACGGCAGCGGCGAATCGCAAATACCGGTCCACCGCTGACAGCGCCAGGAAGTGCAAGGCGAGAATCGGGCGCGCACTTTCGCTCAGGCGTTCGATCGCGATCGACATGGGCGGGTCCGTTATTGCGTTGCGCTCGAATCAGGGTTCCGGTCCGCGGGGTCGCGATCGGATGCCGGTTACACGGGGCGCAGTGTGGCTGGCCAAAGTAATCGATGAATGTCGATTCGGAACCAGTCTGTTTCGTTTGTATCGCCGCGATTGCGGCGCGGAACGGGAGTCCAGCGAACTTCGGAGCGCGTACGGAGGAGGGCTAACTCGTCCCGGACCGCCGACCGTCAACGAGCGTGTCAAGCAATGGCCGATGGTGATGTCGCATTCGACGAAACGCTGAACGCCCGGATGGGCCTGAACCACCTTAAGGAGGGCGGCAACGGAGCCTAAATCGAGATGCACATGCGTTCAGGGCTAAAGGCACAGAACCAGTCCCGAGCTACGATCGAGATCAAGGGCTGCTAAAGCCGGCGTGCGCTAAGTCGGAGTGCGTTTTGACGAGGGTTGTTCCGTGATGCCAGCGCGCGCCGCAAAACCGAATCCCTCGGCGGCAATGGCGATGGCAAACTGACCGGCAGTTTCCGCGAGGCCGAACAACGGCGCGCACATCTGCCGCTTTTGCGGTTTAGAAGCGCCCGACATCCTCCGTGCGCGAAAGCACTTCAACTTCCGCTATCACGCACGATGGCGAAACAAACGAAACAACACCGGCCGTCGATGAAATCGTCCTGCTGCATGTGCGCCCTAGACTCGCAAGGCAACTCCGCCTTCGCGTCCGGTTGCAGCCTTCATGTCACGCCAACCTTCCGCCACGACGAATTTCGGCCGCCGCTTCTGGGTGCTTGCGGCGCTTTCTCTCGGCCCCGCTGTCGCCACGTCGTTCGCGCGATTTGCCTATGCGTTGATCCTGCCGGCGATGCGCGCCGAGCTCGACCTCAGCTACTCGCAGGCGGGCTCGCTCAACACCTCCAACGCGCTTGGCTACCTCGTCGGTGCGCTGCTTTGCACGCACTACGTTTCGCGCCTGGGCAATCGGCGGCTGTTCTCGTTCGGACTGGTGGTGACCGTTCTGGCGCTCCTCGGTGCGGGCCTCGCCGAGACCTTCATCGGGCAGATGGCCCTGCGAGGGGTCGCAGGCATCAGCTCCGCGATGGTCTATATCTCCGGCGCCGTTCTGGTAAGCAATCTCTATCCCGATCGGCCGGAGGTTTCGAAGACCGCGATTGCCATCTACTTCGGCGGAGCCGGCGCCGGGATCGTCATGTCGGGCGTGGGCATTCCCTGGCTGCTCGCGACGCTCGGTGACGTTGCGTGGCGCAGCGCGTGGCTTGCAATCGGGGGCATTTCGGGGGCCTTCGCGATCACCAGCATCTGGGCATCCCGCCGAATTGCGGAACCGGCGGCGGGCGCCACGGCCAAGCCTTGGTCGATGAGCGCATTCCAGGGTGCGCTCGCGAGCTATTTCCTTTTCGGTCTGGGCTACATCGCCTATATGACATTCGTGATCGCATGGATGGTCTCTCGCGGCGCCTCGGCCGTAAGCGTCGCGCTCACCTGGGGCACCCTTGGTGTTGCCACGATGCTTGCTCCGATCGTCTGGCGCGTGCCGCGCTCACGGTGGTCGGCCGCGAAGATGCTCGCCGCGGTAGGCGTGGTGATCAGCATCGGCGCAGCGATACCGCTCTACAGCACGGCGCTGCCCGCGATGATCCTTTCCGCGCTCTTCTTCGGGACGGCGATGTTCTCGGTCCCCACCAGCATCACCGATCTGATCAAGACCTCGCTCCCGAAGACCGCATGGGGACCCGCGATGGCGGTGTTCACCGTCGTGTTCGCGATCGGCCAGGCGATCGGGCCGATACTCTCCGGATGGATTGCAGACGCCGCGCGCTCGCTCAACGCGAGCCTGGCGGCGTCCGTCGTCATCCTGCTGGGAGCAAGCGTCGCTGGGATGTACCAGCGGGAAAACGCGATCGCACCGGCGTCTCCAATCAGCTCGAGGGTTGCCACTCGATGATGATGCGAACTGGCGTCGGCTTCCATCCGTTGCACGGTTGCAGCGTTACGGAGAGTTCGAGATGACGGCGAGGACATCGTCGTGGGCGCCAAGCCATGCTGGCGTGTGAATCGCCTTTTTTGATGCCTCGGATGCCGTCGGTCGCCGATATATGCCTCAGTTCGGCCAAGATCGGCCATTCCTTGCTTCGCTGAGTTACATCGGCACGGTCCGGCCGGGTAGCGCGATACATTGGGCGCCATCAAAGCACGCCCGCTGATAGGACCTCAACGACGACGTCGAAAGGAGTGCGACATGATCGGTGTGTCCGTTACATTCCGCTATGGAGACAACTTCGATGAGCGGGCCATGCGAAAAGTGGCCGAGACCGCGCGCGTAAGGTTCGAAGGAATGCCGGGGCTACGCTCAAAGGCTTTCACGCTCAATGCCGGGAAGCGAGAGGCCGCGAATTTCTATGTTTGGGATTCAGAGGAGGCCGCCAAAGCGTTCTTCACTGATGAGGTGCTCGAGCGGGTCGCTGGTCTCTACGGTGTGCGCCCCACCATCGAGTTCGTACAGATTGCCACACTCGTGGAAAATGTCCGCCCGTGACGTGGTCCAGGAATGAAGCCCAACCTGGCGAGGCACTGGTACAGCGAATTTCACCCGCTTTCGCGGGCCGGTAATCGCCACCGTTAGCGCACTTACGAGCGACTGCTTTGGAGCAGCACGAGTGGCTGCTCCGGGTCGAACTGCGACGTCGACGATCAAGCAGCACGCCGTTGGACTCGACCGTCGCTGATCGGCCAGAAGCCGACGTTGGTGATACAGCCGCTATCAACCGGAAGCGACCTGGACTATGGCGGCTCCTTGTCTTTATCCGCTCGCTCAAAGAACTCACGCATTGCCAGATTGGCCAGCTGGGGACGTTGCGTCATCGTTCCATGTCCTGTACCGGGAAGAATGATCAACTGGCCTTGGGCGAGGTTGCGATAGATCTCGAGCGTCTCCTCGATCGGCGTGAAATCTTGGTCACCCGCCATCACGAGAACCGGTAGCTTGATGGTCTTCAAGTCCGCGGGCTCGATGACGACCGGCGTCGACCATAGCTGATAGGACTTCGTCACCAGCGTCCACCAGCGCTCTGCGCCGTCGGGGGAACCCTTTTCGTATTCGGTACGGAAATTCGGCGGGAGCTTCGTGGCTATCTCGCGTGCCTTTTCCGCTATCTGTTGCGGCGTCCATTGGCTACGGCGCTTCAACTCGTCTGCGGGTAGTGCTGCTCTGAGGTTTGCTCCCGAAATGACGAGGCGGCGAACAAGCTGCGGATGGTCTCGGGCGAGAATGAGACCGATGTTGCCGCCATCGCTGTGGCCGACCACGTCGACAGGGCCGAGCCCAAGCTGCTCGATAACCGCCGCAGTATCTTCGGCCATCTGAACATAGGAAAAGGGCTGCGCGGTGTCGGGGCTGTGGCCGTGGCCGCTGCGATCGATACCGATGACCTTTCGAAAAGACGCAAAGTAATCTCGCTGCCTTGCGAAATTCGTGTCAAAGAAGCGAAGTCCACCGTGCAAGAAGACGATGGGCGCGCCAGTGCCGAATGTCTCAATGTAGAGCTTGGAGCCGTGCACTTCATGATAGCGATGCGTCGCCGTAACGCTTCCCTCTGGATGAGCGGGCATCGCTGCAGTAGCGCACGCCGCAGCGAGGGTTAAGGCAATAAATTTGCGCACGGTGTCGTTCCGACCAATCAC
>Ga0207645_10003942_pt1 | contig 11082 bp, 9 predicted proteins | sample KBSM53metaG_FD_184331 | JGI IMG/M metagenome (GOLD analysis project Ga0207645, IMG submission 184331) | Miscanthus rhizosphere microbial communities from Kellogg Biological Station, Michigan, USA - KBS M5-3 metaG (SPAdes) (version 2) | ecosystem: Host-associated > Plants > Roots > Rhizosphere >...
ACAAAAACTCCGCGGCGGTTTTATGACCGTGACCCCGTGACCGTTGCGCAGGAATTGCTGGGGATGAATCTCGTTCATGTTTCCCGCGGCGTCAAACGCGTGGGGCGGATTGTCGAAGTGGAGTCATATCTCGGGCCGCGTGACCTGGCGTCCCATGCTTCAAAAGGCCGAACGGCCCGCACTGAGGTGATGTTCGGCCCACCGGGCCATGCTTACGTGTACATGATTTACGGGTTGCACTATTGCATGAACGTCGTTACAGGGCCGGAGGGAACCGCCACTGCAGTGCTGTTAAGGGCTTTGGAGCCCGTGCATAACTTAACCGGGCGCACCTGCGGACCCGGGCTGTTGTGCAAAGCGATGAATATCAGCCTGCGCCAAAACGGATCCGATCTGCTCGCTGAGTCTCTTTATGTTGAGGCACCAACGCAAGTGGTGCGAGGTGGAATCGTAAGACGACGCCGAATCGGAGTCGAGTATGCCGGAAGCTGGGCAAAGCGACTGCTCCGCTTTTATCTAAAAGACAGCTCCTGTATTTCACGCCCTTAACGAGGACTTTTCTACTTGTTCAGAGCGCTTAGATGAGAACCTGGTTCCGTGTGTTATTGCCGGCGGTCGTTTCGTCACTGTTGGTGAGTTGTTCCATCAATGCGCCTACGTCGTCATCGGAGATCCCCGCGTCACCGGTCTCGGAGCTCAAATATGCCGATTACACCTGCGCCAGTCTGACGACTGCATTGGAATCCCTGGCCCGGCGCAATCTGGATCTGGTCAGGGCGCAGGAAAAGAGGATCCAATCCAGCGAAGTGCAAAGGACCATCCTTGGAGTAGGGCAGGGCGACGGCGCTGAAGCGTCCGAACTCTCCAAAGTGCGGGGCGAGCAGGCGGCAGCCTCGAAGGTCTTCAACGCAAAGCGCTGCGAATACAATCGCTAAACTTGACTCCGTTGAGCCTGCATTCGGCTGCTCCTCGACGGAGAAGTTACGCTGGCCTTTTAACATCTCCACCGGGTCTACCATCCGGAGATCGGACCCCGCCTTCTGACATTAACGCGATGCTGATGTAAAGTAGCAGCGGTCCTCGAGCTGGTTCAGGGAGTCTGCATGCACGTAGTATTTCGACGCGCCGATAGCGTCCGGCGCCGGTTGTTCATCGCTTTTTCCAGCCTGGTTCTCGTCTGCGCCGCGCTTGCACACGCCGACAATTTTCCGGAAAGACCGGTACGTATCGTCGTCGCCAATCCTCCGGGCGGCACCGCGGACCTAATCGGCAGAATGCTGGCCAAAAAGCTCGGCGAGCAATGGAAGCAGACGGCGGTCGTGGACAATCGCGCGGGCGGCGCGGGCGTGATCGGCACCGACCTCGTGGCAAAGGCAACACCGAATGGCTACACCTTGCTCGTGAGCGCGCCCGGTCCGATCACGACCGGCACGCTGCTGCAGGAGAAACTTCCGTACGACCCGGTCAAAGATCTCACGCCGATCACGCTGCTGACTTTCACACCGAGCGTGCTGCTCGTGAACCCAACGGTGCCTGCAAAGTCGGTTGCGGAGCTGATTGCGCTCGCAAAATCGAAGCCGGGAAAACTGAACTACGCTTCGTCCGGCCAGGGAAATCCCAGTCATTTGCAGGGGGCAATGCTCGCCAAATTCGCCGGCATCGATATCGTGCATATTCCATACAAGGGCGGCGGCATCGCGTTGGCCGATGTGCTTGGTGGACACGTCGAAATATTTTTTAATGCGATCCCGGCGATGCTGCCGTCAATTCAGGCGAACCGGCTGCGCGCATTGGCGGTGACGAGTCCGCGCCGCTTCTCCGGATTGCCGGATGTGCCGACTATGACGGAGGCCGGCTTCCCCCAAATCAGATCGACGGTTTGGTACGGTGCCCTCGCGCCGCCTAGGTTACCCGTTGCACTGCTCAAAACACTGCACGCCGAGTTTGTGGACGCGCTCGCGGCACCCGATTTGCGCGACGCACTGGTGAGCGGCGGTTCGGAAGTGGTCGGCAATTCGCCGCAGCAATTCGCCGAGTTCCTCAAGAAAGAAACCGAGAGCGCGCGCGAATTGCTCAAGGTATCCGGCGCCAAACGCGATTTTTAAGGGAGCACCATTTGATTTCGAATGAGGAAATAGAAGCGATAGTCAAAACAATTACGCCCGAACTCGTGGCGTTGCGGCGCAGGCTGCATCAGCACCCGGAACTCGCGTTCGAAGAGCATGTGACCGCCGGCATTGTTGCCGACGAGTTGAAAAAGACGGGCCTCGAGGTGCGCACCGGAATCGCCGGCACGGGCGTCGTCGGATTGCTCGATGGCGCCAGCGCCGGACGCAGGATTGGCGTGCGCGCGGACATGGATGCGCTGCCGATTACCGAACGCAGCGGCGTGCCGTTTTCATCGCAGGTGGATGGACGGATGCACGCGTGCGGCCACGATGTCCACACGGTGATTGTGCTCGGCGTCGCGCGCGTGCTCTCGGCGCTGCGCGGCAGAATGAGCGGCGGGGTCAAACTCATTTTTCAGCCGGCGGAAGAAACGCTGGCCGGCGCGGCCGCGATGATCGACGACGGCGTTCTCGACAATCCGCCAATGGACATCATCCTGGGATTTCATAATTCGCCGCAAATGCAGACTGGCCTCGTCGGATTTCATCAAACCACGGCCATGGCCTCGTCGGCCGCTTTCGATATCACGCTTAAAGGCAAGGGCGCCCATGCGGCGCATCCGCATACCGGCGTCGACGCACTGGTTGGCGCAGCGCAACTGATTACGACGCTGCAGACCGTCATCAGCCGCGAAATTGCGCCGGCCATCGCCGCGGTCGTCACGATTGGCCAGATCGAAGGCGGCGTTGCACGCAATGTCATTGCCGAGCGGGCAACCTTGCGCGGCACCGCGCGGACGCTCGATCCCGGCGCCGCGAAACAGGTTGAAGCTTCGGTGCGCCGCATCGTGGCCGGCGTGTGCGCCAGCCTGCGCCTCGAACACGAAATCACGTGGAAACGCCAGGTGCCCGTGCTGCAGAACAATGCGGCTGTGCTGGCGAGCGTCGTTGCATCGGCGCGCGACGTTCTCGGCACCGAGCACATCATCGACGCGGGCGCGGCGTCAATGGGAAGCGAAGATTTCGCGTGGTTCGCCGAGCGCGTGCCCGCCGCCCATCTCAGGATTGGCTCGAAAATCGACGGGCTCGACACGGCAATCCATCGCGACAACTACGCGTGTAACGAGGACGTGATTCCCCTCGGCGTGAGAGTGATGACCCGCTCGGTGCTCGATCTACTGGCCGCAAGGAATTAACGCCGCAGCTGTCTTGAAAACATCGCAAGCACGTTAACTAACTATTCGATAAGGAAGAACCATGCAACAGCCCGTTAAATTGAAGCTCGTCACCAAAGACTACGATTTCTTTGCGCCGCTGGCCTGCGGCGATGTGGTTGCCGAAGGGATCGATCTCAAATACGAGCGGGACACGGCGGGCGCGCTCGACCGCACGCTCGCCGACGAGTCGATCGACGCCGGCGAGCTTTCGCTGAGCCGGCATCTGGCCCGGCTCGCTGCCGGCGACCGCAGCTTTGTTGGCATCCCCGTTTTTCCGCAGCGTGTTTTCAGGCATCGCTGTTTTTTCGTGCGCCGCGACAGCGGACTCAACGGCTTCGAGCAATTGGCGGGCAAGCGCATCGGCTGCAACGAATGGCCCGCGTCAGGCAATACCTGGAGCCGCGAGATCCTGAAGCACCACGGCGTCAAGATTGAAAGCATCAGCTGGCTCGTCGGCTCGATCGACGGCAAGCCTTCCAACCGGCCGCAGGGCAAGCTGCCGCCACACGTCAAACCCGTTACCGACAAGACGCTGCTCTCGATGATGCTCGCCGGCGAGATCGACGCGTTGATGTGTCCGCATCCGCCGAAAGGGTTTGATGAAAAAGACAGTCCGGTCGTGCGGCTGATCGCGAACTATCGCCAGGCCGAAATGGATTACTACCGCAAGACCGGCATGTTCCCGATCCTGCATGTCATCGGCGTGAGGCAAAAGGTTTATAAGCAGCATCCGCAAGTGCTCGTAAGTCTCTTCAATGCACTGAATGAATCGAAGCAGCTGAGCCAGTCGAACCGCAAGAAACTTTCCGACACGACACCGTGGCTCATCTCCGAGATCGAGGATGCGACCGCTCTCTTCGGCAAGGATTACTTTCCGTACGGAGTCGCCCAAGGCCGCAAGGAAATCCAGGCACTGTGCGACGAGCAACTCGCGCAGGGCCTCGTGACCGAGCACGTCGATGCCGCGATAACGTTCACGGAATTCGAGGCGGAATTGAAGAAGCAGCAGAGCCAATAAGACGTTCGGCTGACGCCCCATGAGCGCGATCAGAAAACGATGGATGCTGTTCGCGCATGCCGCCGGCGTGCTGGCGGCTGCGGTGATTCCTGTCGGCGCCGCGCGGGCGGCCGACGCCTATCCGGTAAAGCCCGTGCGGCTGATCGTGCCGTTCGGAACCGGCGGCACTGACACCATCGCGCGCGTGATCGCCGCGCAATTGACCACGCGCCTTGGCAAGCAGGTGATTACGGAAAATCGCGCCGGCGCAGGCGGAACGATAGGCATGGAGTACGTCGCGAAAGCAGAGCCCGACGGCTATACGCTGCTATACACCTCGCCGTCGATCGCGATCGGCCCTACGCTTTACAAGCTGCCGTTCGATCCGGCCAGGTCGTTTAGTCCCGTCACCAAAGCCGCGAAGGGCCCGATCGTGCTGACCGTCCATCCGAGCCTGCCGGTCAAATCCACGAAAGAGCTGATCGCGCTTGCGCGAAAGCAACCGGGCAGCATGGTGTCCGCTTCGTCCGGCGTCGGCAGCTTCACGCATCTGGCAACGGAACTCTTCAAGCAGATGGCGGGCATCGATTTCCTCGTGGTGCAATACAAGGGCGGAACCGACAACCTGGTTGCGATCGGAGTCGGCGACGCGCAGCTCGGATTCAATGCGGTCACCAGCTCGCTGCCGCACATTCAATCGGGCCGACTCAAGGCGCTGGCCTTCGGCGGCCTCGTGAAAAGCACTTTGCTGCCCGGCATTCCGACGATTTCCGAATCGGGCCTGCCCGGCTATGAGGCGAGCACGTGGAATGGTGTGCTGGCGCCGGCGGGCACGCCGAAGGAAATTATCGACAAGCTGCACAAAGAACTGATCGCGATCCTGCAGCTCGATGAAATCAAAAAGGCGATGGAAAACCAGGGCGCCGAGGCCGAGCCAATGACACCCGCCGAGTTTGGTCAGTTCATCGCGGCCGAAACGGTCAAGTGGGGCAAGGTCGTGCGGAATATGAAGGTGAAGGACTAAAGAAGACTGCCACGGAAGGGTAGTGGCAGCTCAAGGTCGACCGCTGCTTACATGTAAATTCCCGCAAGTACCAGGCGTGCAGTTATGGGAAAAGATCAAGGTGCCGGCGCTGGTTATCAACTGGCATTGCGGGGTCGCAAAAAGGGGATGAGCGCCTGAAAAATTGAACTAAGCAGGCGTCACCTTACCCACCGGCACAATGCCCAACTGAATCAGTAATGCAATAATAGAAGCCGTCATCGCAATCGCGCATACCGCCAGCCAGCCGTACAGCGCAAACGCGGTGCTGGCAAGGAATGCCCCCACCGCGTTGCCGCACCACACATGCATGCCGAAGATGGTGTTGGCGCGCCCGCGTGAGTCCTTCACTGTAGTGTTGACCAGCGTTTGATTCGCCACCATGGCAGTGCGCAGACCGCAGTCGAGCATGACCGCGCCGGCCACCACGAACGCGATTGATGCGGCGGAGACGCCGAACGCAAGCCACGCGCAGATCATCACGCACACCCCGGTGGTCACCACCGGCGCCGCGCCGGAGCGATCCATCCAGCGGCCGGCGGGCCGCGCAACGAGTATGCCGGCTGCGCCGGGAATACCGAGAAGGCCGGCTGCGGTCGGGCCGACCTGGTGCAGGGTCGCCACCATCGACGCGACTACCGCCCAGAAGCCCCCATAACAAATGCCCAGCAAGAACTGGATCGCCACCGCGCGCCGCACATTGCCGTGCTTGCGGAACAGCGTAAAAATCGAACCCAGCAAATCGCCATAGGCCATCTGCGTGGTCGGGCGCGTATGCGGCAGCCACGCCAACAGCGCGCACACCAGCGTGCAGTGCAGGCCACTTGAAAATACATAGCTCCAGCGCCAGCCAAAGTGCGTGGCAATGAGCCCTCCGGCAATGCGCGCAAACAGGATGCCGGTGAACATCGCCATTAGTTGCGTGCCCACGGTGCGCCCGCGATGCTCCGGCGGCGCGATCTCGACCACGATTGAAATGAACACGAGCCCCACTGACGCGCATATTCCGGTGAGTAGGCTCGCTGCTGCCAGCACTCCAATGGACGGCGCCACCGCCATCAGCGCCTGCGCCATACTCAGCACCGTGATCATGCCGATGATCAGCCATCGCTTGCTGATACGGTCGCCCAGCGGCACCAGCAACGCGATGCCCACGAGCATGCCGCCGAACGACAGCGTTGGTATCCAGCCCACGGCCGCGGGGCTGGCCTGGAATTCATTGGCGATCGTTGCCAGCATCGGCGTCTGATAGTGGATGCCGCCGGCGATTACGAATGCCGAGCCGATCAAAAGCGCGATCAGCACGCGATGGTTTTCGGTGACAGCGTTGGACAAAGCACTTATCGCTGTAGTCAAAGACGCGGATTATCGCATCACCGCGTCCTGCATCCGGTCCTGAAGGATAGATATTTCAAAACACCTTTGCACCCATCCGCGACCCGGTCACCGGCCCGGCTCGCAATCAAATGCGCGGCGTTTGGTGAAAATTACGATCTCTATCATAATGGTCGGCAGATGCCAGGGGGATAAATGAATCGACGCCGCAAATTATTAATTGCGCTCGGCGCCAGTGCGCTAACGATTCCACTTGAGACCTTCGCGCAGCAACCGGGCAAAATCTGGCGCGTCGGCTTACTTGGTCACCGCAGTCGCCCTGATTCCCTCGACGCCGACATTTACGGCGCGTTCCCGAGAGGGATGCACGAACTGGGCTATCGCGAGGACAAGAATCTGGAGATCCAGTGGCGTTATTCAGAAGGCAAGCCAGAACGCCTGCCCGGTCTGGCGGCGGAATTGGTGCGATTGAAAGTCGATGTAATAGTGGCTATAGAGACGCTGCCTATCGCCGCCGCGCAGAAAGCGACAACTACGATTCCCATCGTGATGGGTGGAGCCGGCGACCCGATCGGCAGCGGCTTTATCAAAAGCCTCGCGCGCCCCGGGGGCAATATCACGGGGCTCTCGAACTTCACCGGTGACATCAGCCCGAAACTTTTAGACATTCTACGCAGGATGGCGCCCAAGCTCTCCCGGGTGGCCGTACTGGTGAACCCCGCCAACCCCGCACATACCGCGACTCTGAAAGGCGTCCAGGAAGCGGCGCGCGCGGCGGGATTGCAGACTCTGCTCGTCGAAGCGCAAAACGCGCAGGAAATCGAGAACGCTTTCGCCCTGATGGCCCGGGAAAATGCCGGGGCGGTGGTCGTGCAGCCCGATCCGATATTTTTCAGCCAGGAACGAGACCGGATAATAAATCTGGCAACGAAAAATCGGCTGATGTCCATTATGACGTTTCGGGGATACGCCGAAGCGGGCGGCTTGATGAGCTACGGGCACGACTGGGCCGAGAACTACCGTCGTGCCGCAACTTACGTCGATAAGATTTTCAAAGGCGCGAAACCCGCTGATCTGCCGGTAGAGCAACCCACGCGATTCGAACTGCACATTAACGCCCGGACCGCCAGAGCACTGGGCCTCACTATTCCGCAGTCGCTTTTAATCACCGCGGACAAGGTGATCGAATAAGATCGCACGTGACCGGCCGGCCTTTGCGTGATTTGGCATAATGGGCTTCTACCAAGAGGCGCAAATGAACACACGCCGCGGTCTGGTCATCGCCTGGGCGGCACTGCCGATAACAAGCGGCGTATTCGCGCAGAGCTACCCAACCAAACCGATCCGGTTAGTAGTCGCCGGCCCCGCCGCAGGCGGTGCCGATGTCATTGCCCGACCGGTTGCCCAGAAACTTTCCGAATCGCTGGGGCAGCAGGTCATCGTTGACAATCGTCCGGGCGCAGGCACGCTGATCGCCGGACAAATCACCGCGGCATCCCCGCCCGATGGATACACGTTGCTGTTGGGCACGGTCAGCACAATGTGCATTAGCCCAATGCTGACCCAAAAACCGCCGTTCGATTCCAATCAGGATTTCGTGCCGGTTACTCTGCTGGCTGCCGCCGGCCTCATGATCGCAGTGCATCCATCGCTGTCGGTAAAAAGCGTGAAGGAACTAATCACTCTGGCCAAAACACGGCCCAACAAGTTACTTTACGCATCCAACGGTGCAGGTTCGTTGAGCCACCTGACGACCGAGCTTTTCAGTCGTGCTTCAGGAATCAGCATGGTGCACGTGCCCTTTAAGGGTGGCTCGCCCGCAGTGTTGGACACGATCGGCGGTCACACGCAACTCTTGATTACCGCAATTCCGACGCTGATTGCGCAGGTAAAGGCATCGAAGCTACGCGCGCTTGCGGTGACCAGCTCTCGCCGTTCCAACGCGTTGCCGGATTTGCCGACCGTCGCGGAGTCAGGCTTGGTGGGCTTCGAATCCACGCAGTGGTACGCGGTTTTTGCGCCGAAAAATACGCCTGCGGTGATCGTTGATAAGCTCAATGCAGAACTCGGGAAAGCGGCGGACAATGCGACGGTCAAAGTGTCACTTGCCCAAGAAGGCGCGGAGTTGAGCGTGGGCGGTCCGCAGGCGCTGGCCAATCTTTTGCGAACGGATTCGGCAAAGTGGAAGAAAGTGATCCGAGAATCCAACATCGTTCTTGAGTGAGGTCTGCAGCGAACCATGGATGAGTTTCGAGTCTGGGCGTGCGCGTGCTCGCATGTACATAGCGATCTAGCAGCGGGCCGCCGCAGCGTTGCAGAGGCGATTGCACACAGCGAATTCGGCGGCGCGGACGGCGGGCCGCCGTTTGACTGGGACATCATGCTGCATCTCGGTGACATTTCGGGAACGCAGATGCCGCCCACCGATGCGGATGGCCCGCCGGTCGTGGAACAGCTCGCGTCCGCGAAGAAGCACTCCATCGAGCAAATCTACCACTTGGTCGGCAATCACGATGCGAGCGGGCCGGGTGAGGATACGCAATGGTGGTTTCGCAAGTGGATCGACCCTGAAGGGCTAAATCCGCTTTATTCTCGAGTGCAAAACGAGCGAAGGCCGTTTGCGATCGACGGCACCTGGGAGCGCTACAGCTTTGCCGTCGGCAACATTCTCTTTCTGATGATGAGCGATCGAAACGATGGCGGACCGCCGAAGGGACGCTCCGAGAAAGGCGGATGGCCGGCCGGGGCGATCACGCGCGATACGTTCGGGTGGTGGAAGGGAAAAGTGGAGGCGAACCGGGACAAGATCATCGTCACCTGCGCGCACCACGTCCTGCGCGATACTACCGTCGCGTCGGGGCGATGGGAAGGCGTGCGTTCCGAGTATCACGGCAAATTCGACGATGCAGCAGGCGCTTCGTATCTTTATTGGGTGGGCGACGAAACCGATTCAAATGCATTCCAAGAATATCTGGAGCAACATCCAGGGGTGATCGACCTGTGGCTCGCAGGTCACACTCACACACATCCCGACGACCGATACGGCAACAAGAGTCATATTGAGCGCCGCTGGGGTGTGACCTTCGCAAATGTCGCCGCGCTCACCCGGCATCACGGCGTCAAGCATCGGCCGTTATTTCCGATGAGCCGGTTGCTCACGTTCACCAAAGGCAGTCGCGAGGTGCGTATCCAGTGTTATCTGCATACCACCGATTATGCCGGGCAAGGATGGTATCCGCCGGCGGAGAAAACTGCTTTGCTCAAGGTGCCATTTTCTCCAGATGGGATCGCCTCATAAGTTTCCGATCACGGGAATGGCCGCTTTGTCAGTAATTTTGAGCGATGATCGTCTGACTCTTTCCGGCCCAGAGCTGCCGTTCCCGTGCCCAGTCGGAGTTACATTTAAGATTGGCGATTGATCGACAATCCCGCGCCTGCGAGTCCCTTAATAGTTTTCCGCCCGCCGTTTTTTAAGTCATTTGGCATAATAGTCGCGCAGACTGTCGGGAGGGCGTATGAACAATCGCCGCAAGCTTGTCATCGCGCTTGGCGCGGCTGCGCTTGGAGCGCCAGATATACTGCTTGCGCAGCGCGTGTATCGCATCGCCGTACTCATCCACGGCACGGAGCGCACCCTGGGTGCCCGATTCGAGGCGTTGCGCGCGGGCCTCAGGGAACTCGGTTATATCGAAGGCAAAAACCTCAGCATTTCGATACGCTGGAACGAGGGTGGCTTGGAGCGCCTCGCTGATCTGGCGGAGGAGCTGCTGCGCACCAAGCCGGATGTCCTCGTCGTAGCGCCAGTGGTCGCCGCTGCTGCCGCACAAAAGCATACTAAGACCGTGCCGATTGTCATCGCGAGCGGTGGCGGCGTTGTAAAGATCGGCCTTGCCCAAAGCCTGGCGCGCCCGGGAGGGAACGTCACCGGTCTTGAGAATCAGGCCGAAGAGCTGGTTCAAAAGCACATTGAATTGTTGAAAACAATTGTTCCCGGTATCACTCGACTAGCCGTTCTGAACACCGGCAAGTATATTTTTCACGACGAAGCATGGCGCGCTGCGGCGCAGGCTGCGCAGGTAATGAAAGTCACGTTGGTCGACGTGCGCGTCGGCGCGCCCCGTGATCTCGCGCGGCTGGCTTCGATCTGCGGCAAAGAGGGCTGCGGCGGGCTGTATGTGATGACCGATCCGCTTCTCACCAACTGGCGCGCACAAATTATCGAAGAGGCCTTCCGGCTGCGTTTGCCCGCAGTTTATCCATCAATCGAGTTCGCAGAGGAGGGCGGCCTGATCAGTTATTCCCAGAATATCCAGGAGCAGTATCGCAGAGCTGCTGCCTATGTCGACAAGATACTTAAGGGTGCGAAGCCGGAAGATCTGCCGA
>Ga0207645_10003945_pt1 | contig 11078 bp, 10 predicted proteins | sample KBSM53metaG_FD_184331 | JGI IMG/M metagenome (GOLD analysis project Ga0207645, IMG submission 184331) | Miscanthus rhizosphere microbial communities from Kellogg Biological Station, Michigan, USA - KBS M5-3 metaG (SPAdes) (version 2) | ecosystem: Host-associated > Plants > Roots > Rhizosphere >...
GATGGCCGACGATCCCGTCGAGATGTACCTGAACGACATCTTCACCGTCGCGGCGAACCTGACCGGGATGCCGGCGATGTCGATCCCGTGCGGCTTCACCCCGACGGGATTGCCCGTCGGGCTGCAGTTGCAGGCGACTTACTTCGGCGAGGCGCGCCTCCTTAACGTCGCCCATCGATTCCAGCAGGTGACCGATTGGCACCGACGCGAGCCGCCGGCCGCGAGCGTGCCGGCCACCACCGCAGCGGAGCGTTCGCGATGACGTGGGAAGTGGTCATCGGCCTCGAGACGCATACCCAGCTGTCGACGGCGTCGAAGATCTTCTCGGGCGCGTCGACGGCGTTCGGTGCAGCGCCCAACACGCACGCATCGGCGGTCGACATCGCGCTACCCGGCGTGCTGCCGGTATTGAACCGCGGCGCTGTCGAGCGCGCGATCCGCTTCGGACTGGCCGTCGGCGGTGCGATCAACCGCCGCAGCGTTTTCGCGCGCAAGAATTACTTCTATCCCGACCTGCCGAAGGGCTACCAGATCTCGCAGTACGAGATTCCGATCGTGCAGCGCGGCTCGGTGACGATCGCGACCGAGGCGGGCGAGAAAACGATCAGGCTCACCCGCGCGCATCTCGAGGAAGACGCCGGAAAGTCGCTGCACGAGGGGTTGCCGGCCGGTGCCGGCGACGTGACGGGCATCGATCTCAACCGCGCAGGCACGCCGCTCTTGGAGATCGTGTCGGAGCCGGATCTGCGCAGCTCCGCCGAGGCGATCGAGTACGCGAAGAAGCTGCATGCGCTGGTGATGTGGATCGGCATCTGCGACGGCAACATGCAGGAAGGAAGCTTCCGCTGCGACGCGAACGTGTCGGTGCGAAGGCCGGGCGCACCGCTCGGCACGCGCTGCGAAATCAAGAACCTCAACAGCTTCCGCTTCATGCAGCAGGCGATCGACTACGAGGTGCGGCGGCAGATCGAGCTGATCGAAGACGGCGGCACCGTCGTGCAGGAAACGCGACTGTACGATCCCGACCGCAATGAGACGCGGCCGATGCGCGGCAAGGAAGATGCGCAGGATTACCGTTACTTTCCCGATCCCGACCTGCCGCCGCTCGTCGTCGGCGACGCATGGATCGCGCGCATGCGACGCGACATGCCCGAGCTGCCCGACGCCATGCGCACGCGACTGGTTGCGGCGCACGGGCTCACCGACTACGACGCGGCACAACTGACGTCGTCGCACGACCTCGCGGAGTACTACGCAGGCGTGTGCGAAGCACTGGACGCCCACGACGCCGCTGCATGCAAGCCAGTTGCGAACTGGGTGCTCGGCGAGTTCTCGGCGTCGCTGAACCGCACGGGTACTGCCGTCGCCGACGCGCCGGTCGCACCCGAAACGCTCGCTGCGCTGCTGCGGCGAATCGCCGACGGTACGCTATCAGGCAAGATGGCCAAGCAGGTCTTCGACGAATTGTGGACGGGCGACGGTGCGATCACCGGCGCAACCGGTGCCGAAGTTGTCGATGCGATCATCGACCGGCGCGGATTGCGCCAGGTTTCCGACGCGGGCGCAATAGAAGCGCTGGTCGATGCCGTGATCGCCGCGCAGCCGGCGGTCGTCGCCGAGTTTCGCGCGGGCAAGGAGAAAGCGTTCAACGCACTGGTCGGACATGTAATGAAGGCATCGAAAGGCAAGGCGAACCCCGGCGAGGTCAATGCGATGCTGCGCCGCAAGCTCGCCGGGTAGGGTCGCGACGTACGGCGTCGAAGCACCGCGCAGTCATCGCACCGGAGCGTCAGGGAGGACTTTGATGAGCCTTTACCGCCATGCACTGCCCCAGTTGGCTGACCGTCCGTTCATCACCGATGGCGGTCTCGAAACGACGCTCGTGTATCACGAAGGCATCGACCTGCCCCATTTCGCGGCGTTCGCCCTGTTCGATCGCCCTGACGGCGAGACGATCCTGGCGCAGTACTTCGCCCGCTACGCCGAAATCGGGCGCGCCAACAACGTCGGCGTCGTGCTCGAAAGCGCAACGTGGCGCGCCAATCCCGACTGGGGTCACAAGCTGGGCTACAACGACAACGCGCTCGCCGACGTCCAGCGGAAGTCGATCGAGCAACTGCTCGCGATCCGCGAACGCTACGCGACACCGGGCACGCCGATCGTCGTCAGCGGGAATCTCGGCCCGCGCGGCGATGGTTATCGTCCCGACGCACGGATGAGCCCCGCGGAAGCCGAGGCGTATCACGGTCCGCAGGTGCGAACGTTCGCGGCAACGCAGGCGGACATGGTCTCGGCGTTCACGATGAACTATCTCGACGAGGCGATCGGTATCGTCGCCGCGGCGCGGAAGAGTGCGATGCCGGTCGCGATCTCGTTCACGCTGGAGACCAACGGCCGTTTGCCCTCGGGCGATTCGCTCGAAGCCGCGATCGCGCGCACTGACGAGGCCACCGACGGGTACCCGGCGTATTACATGATCAACTGCGCGCATCCGACGCATTTCAGCGATGTGCTGCGAGGCGCCGACGGATGGACCGGCCGGCTCCGCGGCCTCCGCGCGAACGCGTCGAAGCGCAGCCATGCCGAGCTCGACGTCGCGACAGAGCTCGACATCGGCGACCCCGTAGCACTCGGTCTCGAGTATCGGGAATTGCAGCGGCTGCAACCCAGCCTCACCGTGCTCGGTGGCTGCTGTGGGACCGATCATCGGCACGTGGCCGCCATCTGCGAGGCCACGCGCCGCGCGGGCGCAAACGGATGACGAGCGCCGCGCGCGGCGTTGCCGTCGCAGCGTGCGTCGCGGCGATGCTCGCCGGATGCGCGCAACCCGGCATTGCGCCGGAAACGCCCTCAGCCCCGCCGCCGCAGGCGCCTGCTCCGCCAGCGCCTCCGATCCCGCCGCCGGCACCACCACCCCCACCGCCCGAGATCGCGCCAAGAGCCGGTGCGATCGAGCGTGGCCGCGTGTCGCTCTACGGCGCGGAATTCGCTGGGAAGACCACCGCCAACGGCGACGTATTCGACCCGGACGGCCTGACGATGGCTCACCGGACGCTGCCGTTCGGAACGCGCGTGCGCGTGACCAACGCCGAGAACAATCGCAGCGTCGAAGTGACCGTCAACGATCGGGGACCGGCGGTCGCTGGGCGCATCGCCGACCTGTCGCTCGGCGCGGCGCGCCAGATCGGCATGGTGGCGAGCGGTGTCGTCGAAGCGACGCTGGAAATCGTCCGATTGGGCGGCGGCCGCGCGCCGTAGTCCGCCGGACCCTCAGCCCGGAATCGCGTTCGCTACTGGACTTCGAGCTGACCGGTCGTCCGCGCGCGAATCAGCGCCCAAGACAAACCGATGCCGAGCACGATGCCGAGGATCACGAGGCCGATCCACGCCAGCGCGGTCGAATCAGTCGTCTGCAGCACGTTGAGGTCGAACAGCAACCACACGAACGTGCCGAGAAGCGCTGCGCACAGCACGACGCCGATGAGGCCGAGCGCGACAAACGCCGTGCGCAGGCACACGATCCAGCCGATCAGCAGCGCAACCGCTGCGAATGCCTTGACTGCTGTGATGCCGGGCGGCGGCGCACTGATCCAGTGATAGAACGAATGGCCGCTGGGATTGAACGTCAGCAGCACGAGCGCGATCGCGAGCACGATGCGCGTGACAACGCCTGACCACGAGATTCCCTGCATGCCCGAAATTGTAACCCCGCGCCACAGGCGACGACGCGCGAGCGCCGATCGGCTTCGCTGCGCCCGCCGTGCTCATCACCCTCAGTGCAGCGGCTTGAACCGCGGTCGGTGGGGCCGCGCGCCTTCTTCGCCGAGCCGCTTGCGTTTGTCTGCTTCGTACTCGTTGTAGTTGCCCTCGAAGAAGATCCACTTCGAGTTGTCCTCGGCCGCGAGTATGTGCGTCGCGATCCGGTCGAGGAACCAGCGGTCATGCGAGATGATGAGCGCGCTGCCGGCGAATTCGGACAGCGCATCCTCGAGTGCCCGCAGCGTCTCGACGTCGAGGTCGTTGGACGGCTCGTCGAGCAGCAGCACGTTGCCGCCGCGCAAAAGTGTCGCGGCAAGATGCAGCCGGCCGCGCTCGCCGCCGGACAGTTGCCCGACATTCTTCTGCTGGTCGCTGCCCTTGAAATTGAACCGGCCGAGGTAGGCGCGCGACGGCATTTCGAACCGGCCGACGGTGAGGATGTCCTGGCCGCCGGAGATCGCCTCCCACGCGGTCTTGTCGTTGGGCAACGATTCGCGCGTCTGGTCGACGATTGCGAGTTGCGCCGTATGCCCGATGACCACGTCGCCGGAATCCGGCTTGTCGCGTCCGCTGATCATCCGGAACAGCGTCGTCTTGCCCGCGCCATTGGGTCCGATGACGCCGACGATCGCGCCGGGCGGTACCTTGAACGACAGATCGTCGATCAGCAGCCGGTCGCCGTAGCCCTTGCTGACGTTGCGGAACTCGATCACCTCGTTGCCGAGACGCTCGGCAACGGGGATGAAGATCTCCTGGGTCTCGTTGCGCTTCTGGTGCTCGTACGACGACAGCTCCTCGAAGCGGGCGATCCGCGCCTTGCTCTTCGCCTGGCGGCCCTTGGGGTTCGAACGTACCCACTCGAGCTCCTTGTGCATCGCCTTGATCCGCGCGGCCTCCTGCTTGGATTCGCGCGTAAGGCGCTCCTCCTTCTGCTCGAGCCACGACGTGTAATTGCCCTTCCACGGAATGCCGTAGCCGCGGTCGAGCTCGAGGATCCACTCGGCGGCGTTGTCGAGGAAGTAGCGATCGTGGGTGACGGCGATCACGGTGCCGGGGAACTTCTGCAGGAACTGCTCGAGCCATTCGACGCTCTCGGCATCGAGGTGATTCGTCGGCTCGTCGAGCAGCAGCATGTCAGGCTTCGACAACAGCAGCCGGCACAGCGCGACGCGGCGCTTCTCACCGCCCGACAGCTGGCCGATTTTCGCGTCCCACGGCGGCAGCCGCAGCGCGTCCGCGGCGATTTCCATCTGCACGTCCGAGCCGGCACCCGCGCCCGCGACGATCGCCTCCAGCTGCGCCTGCTCGGCGGCGAGCGCGTCGAAATCGGCGTCGGGCTCCGCATAGGCTGCATACACCTCGTCGAGGCGCTTCGTCGCGGCAAGAACGTCGCCGACGCCTTCCTCGACGATGCTGCGCACCGTCGCGTCGGGATCGAGCTTCGGCTCCTGCGGCAGGAAGCCGATGCGCATGTCGGGCATCGGCACCGCTTCGCCGTCGTATTCCTTGTCCTCGCCCGCCATGATCTTCAGCAGGCTGGACTTGCCCGATCCGTTCAGGCCCAGGACGCCAATCTTGGCGCCTGGAAAGAACGACAGCGAAATATCCTTCAGGATGACGCGCTTGGGCGGGACGATCTTGCCCACACGATTCATCGTGTAAACGTATTGAGCCATGGGATTGCTGCGGGTTGCGGCGTGGCGAAGCCGCGATTATCGCAGGATGGCGCCGCGTCGCGCGGGCGCCACGACATCTACGCCGTCAGCGCGCGGCGCCGGACGCGTTGGTCAGCTTGAGCGTCGCGGGATTGGCCGATGAATAGCGGCCGTCGTCGGTGGCGACGACTGCTGTAGCCGGCTCGCCGCTGCGCAGCTCGTGGAACCGCTGCTTGTCGGCGTCGTAGCGCGCGGCGACGTTCGCCGATTCCTTCTTCTTCGCCGCGATGAATTCGTGCTGCCGCGCAATCTCCGCATCGATCGTTTCGACTTCGAGCACGAGCGCGCCGGGGACCGGACGTGGGGCGTACGTGCCCTTCTTGCCCTCGAGCTCGTCGCGCCGCTTCTGCATCTGCGCGATGTAGCCCTGCGCCGACTGCACCTGGCCGTCGATGGTCGCAACGGCGCGCGCCTTCGCGAGGTCGATTTCCTTCTCGTTCGTATACGATTCGACCAGCGCGCGGTCGCGCCGCGCGGCCAGCAGCTTGTCGCGCTCCGCCTGGCGGATGCGCTGCTCGTCGCTTTCGGTCTTCGCCACCGGCTGCGTCGACGGCTTCACCTGCTCGGTTTTGCGGATCGTCAGCCCCTGCCGGTTCAACTGGAGGTTCGCGCCATTGACGGCCTCCGCGGGAATCTTGTCGCTGTAGTGGATCTTCCCGCGCTCGTCGGTCCATTTGTAGAGGCCCGCCTCGGCGCGCGACGTGACGGCGAACAGGCACACGCCCGCGAGCAGCATCGACAGCAGAACGGTGGTCCGCCGGATCGGCCCGTTTTCGACGCGGGTAATTCCACGCCCAACCACCGCACGGTTGCCGAGCGGCTTCATGATTTCCTCGAAGGATTGGGTGCGCATGGCGTGGCGATCAGTGCGTGCCATAGCGTGCACGATAGTCGGCGATCGCGGGTCGCATCCTGGCAAGGTCGCTGCGGCTGTCGATGAACGTCATCACGTCGTCGAGCGTTGCGATCGACACGACCGGAATGCCGAACGTGTCGCGAATGTCCTGTACGGCCGACGACTCGCCCTGGCCGCGTTCCATGCGGTCGAGCGCGATCAGCACGCCTGCAGGCTTGGCACCCGCCGCGCCGATGGTCGCTACCGATTCGCGGATCGACGTGCCGGCGGTGATGACGTCGTCGACGATCACCACGCGCCCCTCGAGCGCCGCGCCAACGATAGTGCCCCCTTCTCCATGGTCCTTCGCTTCCTTCCGATTAAAGCTATACGGCACGTTATGCCCCGAGGCGGCAAGAGCGATCGCGGTCGCGGCCGCAAGGGTGATTCCCTTGTAGGCGGGCCCGAAAAGCTGATCGTATTCAATGCCGGAGGCGAGCAGTGCTTGCGCATAGAACTCGCCCAGGCGGCCGAGGCTCGCCCCGTCGCTGAAGAGTCCGGCATTGAAAAAGTACGGTGTCTTGCGCCCTGCCTTGGTAATGAATTCACCGAAGCGAAGCACTTCGCGTGCCAACGCGAAACCGAGAAATTCCTGACGGAAGTCGGTCATTTCGTTCACGACAATGCGTGCGCGGCAAGTATAGCCCGACAACCCGCGCGACAGCGTCAGCCGCATCCGCCGGCGGAGGTAAACTCGCGCCCTTTCGACAGCAACAGCAATGCGGATCATCACGCTCAACGTCAACGGGTTGCGTGCCGCCGAGCGCAAGGGCTTGGCGCGCTGGCTCGCGCGCGTCGAGCCATGGGACGTCGTGTGCCTGCAGGAGATCAAGTGCACGCACGCCGATGTTCCACGCGCACTCGCAGCGCCGCGCAAGTCCCACGCGACGTTCCATTCCGCCGAGCGCAAAGGCTACAGCGGCGTGGCGCTCTACGCGAAGACGCCGCCGCGCGTCGCAACCGGCTTCGGCCACCTGGAGTTCGACGCGGAAGGACGCTATCTGCAGGCCGATTTCGCGAACCTGTCGGTGGTCAGCGTGTACCTGCCGTCGGGATCGAGCGGGCCGCATCGCCAGGCGTCGAAGTTCCGCTTCCTCGAGGCGTTTCGCCCGCATCTCGCGAAGCTCGTCGCAAGCGGCCGCGAAGTCGTGCTCTGCGGCGATTGGAACATCGCGCACCAGCCCATCGACCTTCGCAACTGGCGCGGCAACCAGAAGAATTCCGGGTTCCTGCCGGAGGAGCGTGCCTGGCTGACGCACGTGTTCGATGAGCTCGGCTTCGTCGACGTATTCCGGCGCGTCGACGTGCGGCCGGACCAGTACACGTGGTGGTCGAACCGCGGCCAGGCATGGACCAAGAACGTCGGCTGGCGCATCGACTACCAGGTGGCGACGCCGGGTATCGCCGCTACGGCGCGCGCAGCGTCGATCTACAAGAACCGGCGCTTTTCGGATCACGCGCCGTTGATCATCGACTACGACTTCGAGATCAAATAGCCTTACCCATGCTGCGCATCACCAACCTCGTGCTGGCACGCGGCACCAAGCGACTGCTCGACAACGCATCGCTGACGCTGCACGACCGGCACAAGGCCGGGCTGGTCGGTGCCAACGGTTCCGGCAAGTCGAGCCTGTTCGCAGCGATCCGCGGCGAGCTTCAGCCCGACGCGGGCGCGATCGACCTTCCGCCGCGGTGGGTGCTCGCGCACGTCGCGCAGGAAACGCCCGCCGTGGCGACGCCGGCGATCGATTACGTGCTGGACGGCGATCGCGAGCTGCGCGACGTCGAGCGCGCGCTCGCGGCGAGCGGTCACGACGGTGCGCACCTGGCGGAGCTTCACCATCGCTATGAGGACATCGGCGGCTACGGCGCGAACGCGCGTGCGGCGACCCTGCTCGCCGGCCTTGGCTTCACAGAGGCCCAGCAGGCGCTGCCGGTGAACACCTTCTCGGGCGGCTGGCGCATGCGCCTCAACCTCGCGCAGGCGCTGATGTGCCGATCGGACCTGCTGCTGCTCGACGAGCCGACGAATCATCTCGATCTCGACGCGGTGCTATGGCTCGAGGATTGGCTGCGCCGCTATCCGGGGACGCTGCTGCTGATCACGCACGACCGCGATTTCCTCGATGCCGTCGTCGATACGATCGTGCACGTCGACAACTGCTCGCTGACGACGTATACGGGCAACTACGCGCAGTTCGAGTTGCAGCGCGCGCAGCAGCTTGCGCTGCAGCAAAGCGCGTACGCAAAGCAGCAGCGGCAGATCGCCCATCTGCGCGCGTTCGTCGATCGCTTCCGCGCCAAGGCGACGAAGGCGCGGCAGGCGCAAAGCCGCATCAAGGCGCTCGAGCGGATGGAGCTTATCGCCGCCGCGCACGTCGACAGCCCGTTCACGTTCACGTTTCCGCCGGTCGATTCCGCCGCACGCCAGCTCGTGCGCCTCGACCACGTGACGCTCGGCTACGCGAACGCATCGCCGGTGCTGCGCGACGTCGAGTGGGGCGTGCTCGCGGGCGCGCGGATCGGACTGCTCGGCGCGAACGGTGCCGGCAAGTCGACGCTGCTGAAAGCGCTCGCAGGCACACTCGCGCCATTGCACGGGGAACGCCTCGCTGCGCAGCAATTGAAACTCGGCTACTTCGCGCAGCACCAGGTCGAGCAGTTGCGCGCGGGCGAGTCGCCGTTGTGGCATTTTGCAAGGCTCGAGCCCAACACGCGCGAGCAGGAGCTCCGCGATTATCTCGGCGGCTTCGACATCCGCGGCGACATGGCGACATCGAAAGTCGAGCGCTTCTCCGGTGGAGAAAAGGCGCGGCTCACGCTGGCGCTGATCGTCCGCCAGCGCCCGAACCTGCTGCTGCTCGACGAGCCGACGAATCACCTCGACATCGAGATGCGCGAGGCGCTGACCGAGGCGCTGCAGGATTACGGCGGCGCGCTGATCGTCGTTGCGCACGATCGACACCTGTTGCGCGCGACCACCGATGAGCTGTGGCTCGTCGCCGACCAGCAAGTGACACCCTTCGATGGCGACCTCGACGACTATCGCACGTGGGTGCTCAATCGCAACCGGCGAACGCCGGCCGGTGACGACAGCGCCGTTGCCGGCAGGCCCGTGGCCGACCGGCGGACGCAGAAGCGCGAGGAAGCCGAGGTGCGGCAGCGGCGGGCCGCGGAGCGCAAGCCTCTCGTGTCGCGGCAAGCGGCGATCGAGAAGGATCTCGAGCGGCTGACGGCCGAAAAGAACGCGCTCGACGACTGGCTCGCGACGACCGATGCGTATGTCGACGACGCGAAGGACAAACTCGTCGCGTCGATTGCGCGCCAGGGTGAGCTTACGTGGATGCTCGCGCGCCTCGAGTCGCAGTGGCTCGAAGTGTCCGAGGACCTCGATCGACTAGGCGTGTAGCGAGCCTCTGCGCGTGGCGGCCGTGACGAGGATCACGCCATCGAGCCGCTTTGCCCGTCAGTGTGCAGCGACATGGGTGTCGGTTGCCGATTGGCGCAAGGGCACGTCGCGCAGCGCCCGCAACGTCGCCTGAATCGAAGACATTTCGCCGCGCAACTCCTCCAGCTCCGCGAGTCGTTCACGCAACGTCGCCAGTTCGCGACCCTGGGCCCTGATCTGATCGTCCTTGTCCGCAAGCAGGACCCGCATCCGCGCTGCGTTGCTTGCACGATCTCGTGCAGCCCCTGAACCGCCGCGAGCGCGACGCCGTGCAGGTTGGTGCCGACGATCGTCTTGTCGTCGTTCCCGAGGCCGAACGCGGCATGAAAGTCCTGCGCCGTCGGGCCGAGCAGGCGAACGCGCGGGTCGGCCCCCTTGAAGTTCCAGGTCGACAGCGGCATCGCGACGAGTTGCTCCAGGACCTTCCTCGAATCGACGGCAGCGAAGTTCTCCTTGGCATTGCGATCGCTCGTGCATTGCCAGCTCGCAACGCCGGGCAGCAGGTTGCAGTACTGGGTGACTGCGCCGTTGGCCGGATTGATGGCGACGGTGAACCCGACGCCGCCGGTGGCGCGCGCACCGAAGAAGTTGTTCACCGACGGCTGGAAATCGAAATTCTGGGAGTCCGCCCAGATGAACGATCCCACGGTCGTCGCCTTCGCTCGGCGCCCGGCGGCAAAGCTGTAGCTCATGAAAGCCACGCTGGACTGCCCTCCGGCAACAATCGAGAAGGGGCCATCCGCGACGTTACCGGAGCCGCCGCCATCCGCGACGTTACCGGAGCCGCCGCCAACCGTGGCGTACGCGCCACTCGCGACGTTGGCCGAGCCGCCTGCAACCGTTGCCGCGAGACCGCTTGCGGCGCTGCCGCCACCGCCACCGACGGTCGCTTGCGTTCCGCTCGCCAGATTCGCGTAGCCGCCACCGACGGTAGCTCCGTATTGCGTGGTCGCGTTCGTGCACGGAACCTCACCGCCGCGTGTCGCAATGAAGCTCATGGGCCGGTGCGTAGGGAGCCCCTGCCGCAGCGGCAGAGTCACTCCCGATGCGGCCGATGATAGTTTGAGCAACCAGCCTCGTGCGGAGGAGCGGACGGCCGGCACCGCGCCGACGCCCGGGAATTGCAGGTCAGCCGAGGGTCGGACCCGGCCGATAGAAGAGATAGACGGCGAAGCCGAGCGTTTCGCGGCCCCAGCGTAAGTACGCGTCGCGCCAGTGGCGAATCCGCTCCAGCATCTGCGGCACGTCGGCATCGTCGGGC
>Ga0207645_10003946_pt1 | contig 11077 bp, 9 predicted proteins | sample KBSM53metaG_FD_184331 | JGI IMG/M metagenome (GOLD analysis project Ga0207645, IMG submission 184331) | Miscanthus rhizosphere microbial communities from Kellogg Biological Station, Michigan, USA - KBS M5-3 metaG (SPAdes) (version 2) | ecosystem: Host-associated > Plants > Roots > Rhizosphere >...
GATCTTCGAGATTGCCGACTACGGGATCGCCGGCGACCTGTTCGAGGTCGTGCCGGCGGTGATCGCAGAGCTCAACAAGTAGCGTGGCCGAGCGCGAGACACTCGAAGTCGACGTCCTCATCGTTGGCGGAGGACCTGCGGGCATGTCGGCCGCGCTGCGGCTGGCGCAGCTCCAGAAGGCGAAAGGCGGGGAGCCGCTCGCGATCGCGGTCCTCGAAAAGGCGCGCGAGGTCGGCGCGCACATGCTCTCGGGCGCGGTGCTCGATCCTTCGACGCTCGCCGAGCTGATTCCGGACTTCAAGGCCAAGGGCGCGCCGCTCGCCACCGAGGTCCAGCGCGACGATATCTACTACCTGACGCGCACCGGCAAGTTCCGTCTGCCGATCACGCCGCCGTTCTTCCAGAACCACGGCAACTACATCATCTCGCTCAACCGCTTCGTGAAGTGGCTCGGCGTCCTCGTCGAGGCCGAAGGGGTCGACATCTTCACCGGCTTCCCGGCCACCGAAGTGCTCTTCGATGCTCCGACCGGCGCAAAACAGGAGGCTCGCGTCGTTGGCGTGCGCACCGGCGATCGCGGCATCGACAAACACGGGCAGAAGAAGTCCACGTTCGAGCCGGGCGTCGACATCCGCGCCAAGGTCACGATCTTCATGGACGGCGTGCGCGGCAACCTGACCAAGTCGCTGGTGCGCCAGCTCGGGCTCGACGAGAACCGCAGCCCGCAGGTCTACGCGATCGGCATCAAGGAGCTGTGGGAGGTTCCAGCTGGACGCACCGAGCCGGGTCGCGTCGTCCACACGATGGGCTATCCGCTGAAGATGGAAGAGTTCGGCGGCGGCTTCATGTATTCGCTGCACGACAACCTCGTGTCGCTCGGCCTGGTCACGGGCCTCGACTACCGCGACCCGATGTTCGACCCACACGTGTCGTTCCAGCACCTGAAGCGGCATCCGCTGGTCGCGTCGATGCTGCAGGGGGCGTCGCTGGTCCGTTACGGCGCGAAGGCGCTGCCGGAGGGCGGCTGGTACACGGTGCCGCGGCTCTACGCGGCGGGCGCGCTCATCGGCGGCGACGCGGCGGGCTTCATGAACTCGGCGCGGCTGAAGGGCATCCACCTCGCCATGCGCTCCGGCATGCTGGCCGCCGAGACGGCGTTCGAGGCGATCGGCAAGGGGGACACGTCGGCCGCGGCGCTGAAGGTCTACGAGGATCGCGTGAACGCGAGCGCGATCCGCAAGGAGCTCTATCCCGTCCGCAACGTCCACCAGGCGTTCGGCTACGGGTCGCTCGCCGGCGCCATGTTCACCGGGCTGTCGCTGTTCACGGGCGGCTGGTGGTTCCGGGACCCGCTGCCGGCGCACGGCGGCTGGACCCGCATCGAGAAGCTCACGGAATACTACAAGGACGCTCGTCCCGATTCCGACGCGACGGTGAACCCGGTCAAGATCGATCGCCAGCTCACCTTCGATCGGCTCACCGGCGTGCACTACTCGGGCACGCGCCATCCCGAAGACCAGCCGTCGCACCTCATCGTGCACGACGCCTCGGTCTGCGCGACGCGGTGCCGCGAAGAGTACGGCAATCCATGCATCCGCTTCTGTCCGGCCAACGTCTACGAGATGGTGGACGACGGGACGGGACGGAAGAAGCTGCAGATCAACGCCTCGAACTGCGTCCACTGCAAGACGTGCGACATCATGGACCCGTACCAGATCATCGACTGGGTGCCGCCCGAGGGCGGCGGCGGGCCGCAGTACGAAGGCATGTGAGCGAGCCCGTCCTCACGCCGGGTCAGCTGCGCCGGGCGGGCGCGATCTCGGCGTTGGGCGCGCCGGTCATCCGGGCGCTCGCGGCGACCTGGCGGTGGCACGTCGAGGGCTACGCCCACTACGAGTCGATCGTCGCCTCCGGCCGGCAGCCGATCATGGCGTTCTGGCACGGACGCATCCTTCCCGCCACGGTCTTCTTCAAGAACCGCGGCATCGTCGTCATCACCAGCCAGAACTTCGACGGCGAATGGATCGCCGGCATCATCCGGCGCTTCGGCTACGGCACCGCGCGCGGGTCCTCGTCGCGCGGCGGGGCGCGTGCGCTGGTGCAGCTGCGCCGCGATCTCGCCGCGGGGCATCCGGCCGGCTTCACCCTCGACGGCCCGCGCGGGCCGGCGCGCGTCGCGCAGCCGGGCGCGGTCTTCCTCGCCGGCGCGACCGGGTATCCGATCCTGCCGTTCCACTTCGAGGCGAGCCGCTTCTGGGAGATGAACAGCTGGGACCGTACGCAGGTACCGAAGCCGTTCAGCCGCGTGGCCCTCGCGATCGGCGCGCCGCTGCACGTGGCCGGCACGGCCAAGGACACGATCGACGCGGCGCAGATCGATCTGGAACGGGCCCTTGGCGTGTTGGAGGCCGCCGCAAAAGATGCGGTGGGACGATCGAGAGCATGAATAATAGCCGTCGACGCCAATGCTGCTGATATCGAGCCCGCGATTCGAGGAGCACACGCCGCCGCCGGGGCACCCGGAGCGGCCGGAACGTGCCGAGGTCTTCACCCGGGTGGCGACGGCGTGGCGCGACCACTTCGGCGGACGCGTCGTCGAGCCGCGCCCGGCGACTCGGGAAGAGCTGCTGCGGGTGCACGACGCGGAGTATCTCGACGCGCTCGACGAGGTCAAGGGGAGTGCCGCGATGCTCGACGAAGACACCTTCACTTCGCCGGAGTCGCACGAGGTGGCGCTGCTGGCGGCGGGCGCGGCGGTGCAGGCCGCCGAGCACGCGCTGGCGACGGGGGAGACGGCGTTCGCGCTGGTGCGGCCGCCGGGGCATCACGCGGAACGCGATCGCGCGATGGGCTTCTGCCTGTTCAACAACGTCGCCGTCGCCGCCGCCGCGGCGATCGCGCGCGGACGCTCGCGCGTGGCGGTCGTCGACATCGACGTCCATCACGGCAACGGGACGCAGTGGATGTTCTACGAGGACCGTCGCGTCCTCTACGTCTCGACGCACCAATACCCCTTCTATCCCGGCACCGGCGCGGCGAGCGAAACGGGCACCGGCAAGGGGCTCGGCTTCACGTTCAACGTTCCGCTGGCGGCCGGCGCGACCGATGCGGACTACGCCAAGGCCTACGAACGGATCGCCGAGCGGCTGGTCGAGTACGCGCCGGAGCTGCTGCTGATCTCGGCGGGCTACGACGCGCACCTCGACGATCCGCTGGCGTCGATGCGCGTGACGACGCAGGGGTACGCGGCGATCGTGCAGAGCCTGGCCGACACCGCGCGCCGCGTCGGCTGTCCGCTGGCGCTCGTGACCGAGGGAGGCTACGACCTCGAGGCGCTGCGCGACTGCCTCGAGGCCACCTTCGACGTCCTGCAGGACCGCGCCGCGCGATAGAAGGCGAACGCATCGCGTTCACGACTGGCCCGCCGAAGCGGCGCAGCCGCGAAGGCGGCTATAATTTGAGGATCGTGCCCGAGTACAAACCGCAGACAATCGAGAAGAAGTGGCAGGACCGCTGGCGGGCGACCCGCGCCTTCGAAGTTACTGAAGATCCCGGCAAGCCGAAGTTCTACTGTCTCGAGATGTTCGCGTATCCGTCCGGACACGCGCACATGGGACACGTCCGGAACTACACGATCGGCGACGTCGTCGCGCGCATGAAGCGGATGCGCGGTTTCAACGTGCTCCACCCCTTCGGCTGGGACGCGTTCGGCCTGCCGGCCGAGAACGCCGCGATCAAGAACCGCACGCATCCCGAGACGTGGACCCTCGAGAACATCGCTCACATGAAAGGGCAGCTGCAGCGCCTGGGCATCAGCTACGCCTGGGAGCGGGAGATCGCCACCTGCCTGCCCGACTACTACAAGTGGAACCAGTGGATCTTCCTGAAGATGCTGGAGCGCGAGCTGGCCTTCCGCAAGCGCTCGAGCGTCAACTGGTGCCCGAGCTGCATGACCGTGCTGGCCAACGAACAGGTCGTCGACGGGAAGTGCTGGCGCTGCGGCACCGAAGTGATCACGCGCGACCTGGAGCAGTGGTTCTTCAAGATCACGCACTACGCCGACGAACTGCTGAACGGCATGAAGGAGCTGGGTGAGTGGCCCGAGAAGGTGCTCACCATGCAGCGCAACTGGGTCGGCCGCTCGGAGGGCGCACGGGTACGTTTCAAGCTCGACGAACCCGGTGCACACACATCGGAGCTCGAAGTTTTCACCACACGGATCGACACGATCTACGGCGCCAACTTCATCGTGCTGGCGCCGGAGCATCCGCTGGTGCGCGAGTTTGCCGACGCGTCTGCCGATCCGGCGGCGTTCCGCGCGAAGGTGGCGAAGTTCACCGGGCAGGATCGATCCGCGCGCATGACCGGCGAGGTCGAGAAGGAGGGCTTCGACACGGGCCGGAGGGCGATCAACCCGTTCACCGGCAAGCCGGTCCCGATCTGGGTCGCCAACTTCGTGCTGATCGAGTACGGCACCGGCGCCGTCATGGGCGTGCCCGGCCACGACGAGCGCGACTTCGAGTTCGCGCGCAAGTACAAGCTGCCGATTACCATCGTCGTGCAGAGACCCGACGCGCCGCTCGACGCCAACACGATGACCGAGGCGCACGCCGGCGAAGGCTCGCTGATCAACTCGGATCAGTACAACGGCCTGCCGTGGGAAGAGGCCAACCACCGGATGACGGCCGATGCCGAGAAGCGCGGCATCGGGCAGGGCACCGTGCAGTTCCGGCTGAAAGACTGGGGCATCTCGCGCCAGCGCTACTGGGGCACGCCGATCCCGGTCATTTACTGCGAGAAGGACGGCATCGTCCCCGTGCCGTACGACGATCTCCCGGTGACGCTGCCGAAGACGGCGGAATTCAGCGGGCGCGGTGACTCGCCGCTGGGCCAGATCCCGGAGTTCGTGAACGTGACCTGTCCGACCTGCGGCGGCCCGGCGCGCCGCGAGACCGACACGATGGACACGTTCGTGGACTCGTCGTGGTACTTCTTCCGCTTCTGCGATCCGAAGGACGACGGGCTGCCTTTCGATCCCGACAAGGTCGGTTACTGGGGCCCGGTCGATTTCTACGTCGGTGGCGTCGAGCACGCGATCCTGCACCTGATCTACTCGCGGTTCTTCACGCGCGTGTTCCGCGACCTCGGCATGACCCACCTGGGCGAGCCCTTCACGAACCTGCTGACGCAGGGCATGGTCCTCAAGGACGGCGAGGTCATGTCGAAGTCGAAGGGCAACGTCGTCGATCCCGACGCGATGGTGGAGAAATACGGCGCCGACGCGTTACGGCTCTACGTGGCGTTCGTCGCGCCCCCGGAAAAGGAGATCGAGTGGAGCGACGCCGGCATCGAGGGCAGCTGGCGCTTTCTGGCGCGCGTCTGGCGCCTGGCCGACTCGCTGGCCGAGACGATCGGCGGCGAAGGCATTCCCGATCCGTCCACGCTGGAGCTGAACGAGTCGGAGCGGGCGCTGCGGCGCAAGACGCACGAGACCATCCGCCGCGTGACGCTCGATCTGGATCCCCGCGTCCACCTCAACACCGCCGTGTCGGCGATGATGGAGCTGGTCAACGAGCTCTACGCCTTCTGCACGGCGACGCGCTGCGGCGTCGGCGCCGACGAGGCGGCGGGTGTCGGCACGATCGAGCGCGCGGCGACGATCGCCGTCCTGAAGGAAGCGATCGAGGCGCTGGTACGCATGCTGTCGCCGTTCGCGCCCCACATGGCCGAAGAGCTGTGGGAAGCGCTCGGCCACAAGGACGGCATGGTCGCGGCCGGCTGGCCCGCGTTCGACGAAGCGGTGGCGAAAGCGGAGCAGATCGTGGTGCCGGTGCAGGTCAACGGCAAGCTGCGGAGCCGGCTGACGGTGGCCGCCGATACGTCTGAAGAGCAGCTGCGCGAGCTGGCACTGGCCGATCCGCAGGTGCAGGCGCACGTGGCCGGCAAGCAGGTGAAGAAAGTGGTCGTCGTGTCCGGCGGAAAACTGGTCAGCATCGTCGTGGGGTAGTCATGCGCACGAAGATCTACGCGGCGGCAGTGCTCGCGCTCGCGGCGCTGGTGCAGTCGGGCTGCGGCTACTCGCTGGCGGGGCGCGGCTCGTTCCTGCCCGCCTACATCAAGCGGATCGGCGTGCCGCAGTTCACCAACAACACCGCGGTCTTCGATCTGGATCGCCGGGTCACCGAGAAGGTGCGCAGCGAGTTCATCGGCCGCGGCAAGTACACCATCGTGCCCGACACGACAGGCGTCGACGGCGTGCTCACCGGGGTGATCACGTCATATACGCTGACGCCCGTCGCCTTCAACGCGGCCCAGCAGGCGACCCGCTACGCGTACACGCTCAGCGCGTCGGTCGAGTTCAAGGACATGCACACGAACAAAGTGCTCTGGGCGAACCCGTCGATGCAGTATCGCGAGGAAGCCTCCCTGGACCCGACCAGCGCCGTCGACACCAACGCCTTCCTCGGGCAGGACATCAACGCCCAGGAGCGGATGGCCAACGAATTCGCGCGCGCGCTCGTCAGCGCGATCCTCGAGGCCTTCTAGGCCACGGATAAAGGCCACGGATAAACGCCACGGATAAACACGGATAAACACGGATAAGACCGATGCCTGCCGCCAATCCCGCAGAGGTTCGCACAGCGATCGCCAGGCGGACTCCGGCGCCCGTCTACCTGCTGCTGGGGGATGACGACGCGGAGCTGTCGCGGCTGGCGTCGGACATCACGGCGGTGGTCGAGGACGAGCTGCGCGCGTTCAACGTGGACCGCCTCTACGCCGGCGACAAGGGCGTCTCGGCGGCGTCGATCGTCGAGTCGGCGAAGCTGCTGCCGATGATGAGCGACTGGCGCGTGGTGGTGGTGGTGCGGGCGGAGAGGCTGCTCAAGCCGAAGCGCCGCGGCAAGGCGGCGGAGGACGCGGCCGACGCGGAGGACGCCGGCGCCGACGCGGAGCCGCCGAGCGATCTCGACGCGCTGACCGACTACCTGCAGGATCCGTCGCCGTCCACGACGCTGGTGCTGGTCGCCGCCGACATCGACCGCACGCGGCGCGCCGGCAAGGCGATCCTCAAGCACGCGACGATCGTCGAGTGCTGGGGGCTGAAGACCGAGAAGAACCCGCGCTTCGTCGACCTGCGCGCGGCGGCGCGGATTGCCGAGCAGCTGGTCAAGCGCGCGGCCGCCGAGTCAGGGCAGCAGATCGAGCCGGCGGCGTCGCGCCTCGTTGCCGAGCGTGCCGGCGTCGACATCGTCCGCCTCCGCGGCGACATCGAGCGGCTGATGCTCTACGCGGCGGGGAAGCCGAGAATCACGCTGGCGGATGCGCAGGAAGTGGTCAGCGCCGAGACGGCGCAGGACGACTGGGCGGTGACCAACGCGATCCAGAACCGCAAGCCCGCGGAGGCGCTGCGGCAGCTCGCGCTGGCCCTCGAGGCGGGCGCGGTGCCCTACATGATCCTGGGACAGCTGGGGTGGTTCGTGCGCGACAAGCTGGCCGACCCGCGCCGGATTCCCGCCGCGGTCGACGCCCTCTTCCGCACCGACCTGGATCTCAAGAGCTCCGGCGGCGATCCGAGGGTGCTCCTCGAACGTCTCGTCGTCGAGCTATGCCGCTGACTTGCTGGCGACGCGCTTCGCCAGGCGCGACTTGTAGCGCGCGGCGGCGTTGCGGTGGATGACCTTCTTGCCGGCCATCTTGTCGACGAGCGAGATGGTGTCGCGCAGCGCGTCCTTCACCTTGCCGGGGTCGCCGGAGTCGATCGCGGTGCGGATGGCGCGCAGCGCGCCGCGCAGCCGCGTCCGGTACTGCCGGTTGGCCTCGCGCTTGATGACGTTCTGCCGGTGCGCCTTGATTGCGGAGTCGTGACTAGCCATAAACTCCTGATTTTACCACACCTTCGACTCGTTGCACACGCTCAGGGCAAGCGCTTTTCAGCTACGCCCCTTCAATCTCCGTAACGCCCGGCGCTCGCGCTTGTCGGGGGATCCAAGTGACGCGGGCCGGGTGAAAGGGGCCGCCATCCGCGCCATCCGCCGCAGCTCGACCTCCTCGGGCGAGGGCTTCGGCGTGACGTCCTCGTAAAGGAGCTTCGCCTCGGCGCGGGGGACGTGCTTTTCGGCGAATTCCCGCACGATCACCTTCTGACGCCGCCCGAACGGCCGCGTGATCTCGAGCTCGTCGCCGGCCTTCAGCTCCCGATGCGGCTTCGCGGCCTGCCCGTTGATGTCGACCTTGCCCCCCTCGCAGGCGCGCTTGGCCTCCGAGCGCGTCTTGAAGAGGCACGAGACATCCAGCCACACGTCGAGCCGCATCCGGACATGTTAACGGTTCGCGGCCGAGTGAAGACGCTCGACGGTTCAGTCAACCGTTTCGGCGACCCGGTCGTCATATACTATATCCGTTGCGGATGTATGCAGAAGCACATGCCGGATCCCCAATCGTTCGTGCCGCTGACGCCAGCCATCGCGCACATCCTGCTGGCGCTGGCCGACCGGGACCGGCACGGCTACGCCATCATGCAGGAGGTGGAGCGTCTCACCGACGGCGCGGCCCGCATGGGCCCGGGGACGCTCTACGGCACGATCAAGCGGATGATCGCCAGCGGCCTGCTCGAAGAAGCCGACGAGCGGCCGGATCCGGAACTTGACGACGAGCGGCGCCGCTACTATCGCGCGACGGCGCTGGGGCGGGCAGTGCTGGCCGCGGAAACGACGCGCATGGCGACCCTGCTCGGGGCGGCGCGCGCCAAGCGGGTCCGATGATGCACCTGGTGCTCGAGCGGCTCTACGGCGCGCTGCTCTATGCGTACCCGCCCTCGCTGCGGCGCGCGCACGGAGCCGCGATGCGCCAGTGCGCGCGCACCGCGCTGGCGCGGCAGGGCCTCGGCGCCGTGCCGCGGCTTCTTGCCGACCTCGTGTTCAGCGTTCCACGCGAGTGGTGGCTCGCGGCCTCTTCAGAATCCCGTCCTCTCAGCCTGAAAGGACTCACCATGTTCGGCTTCCTTCACGATGTCCCGTACGCGTTGCGCCTCTTGTGGCGGAGTCCGGGCTACACGATCGCGGCGGTGTTGACGCTGGCGCTCGGCATCGGGGCGAACACCGCCGTCTTCAGCCTGGCCGACGCGACGCTGCTGCGGCCGCTGCGCGTCGCCCGCCCGGCGGAACTGGTCGCGTTCAAGTGGAGCGTGTCGTATCCCGACTACCGCGACTGGGCCGCGCGAACCGACCTCTTCGAGGGACTGGCCGCCGTCGGAGGGACGCGGGCGACGGCGATGATCGAAGGCACGCCGGAAGTGATCGACGTGTCGTTCGTGTCGCCGAACTACTTCGCGCTGCTCGGCGTCCCCGCGCACGCCGGGCGCCTGCTCGGCGCCACCGACGAGAGTGCCGGCAACATCGCGGTCGTGCTCGATCACGCCTGGTGGCGTGATCGTCTTTCGCGCGATCCCGGCGTCGTGGGGCGCACCATCCGGGTCAATGGCGAACTGGTGACGGTGGCGGGGATCGCGGCCGAAGGCTTCCGCGGCACGAGCCTGACACTGACGCCCAGGATGTATCTTCCCCTCGGATCGATGCCGAGGCTGCGTGGCGGCGTGTTCGGCAACCGCCGCGCGCTGGAAAACCGCGGGTTCACCTGGATCACCGCGATTGCGCGCCTCGAGCCGGGCGTGAGCCTCGCGACGGCCGCAGGTGCGATCAATGCGATGGACCGAGAACAACACAAGTCGGATCGCCGCGACGACATCGAGCTCGAGCCCATCGGCGAGCGGGCGCTCGGCGGCGCCGACGCCGGCCACGTGCGTACGTTCGTGCGGCTGCTCGGCGGGATTGTCGTGCTCACCCTGCTCATCGGCTGCGCGAACCTCGCGAACTTGCAACTGGCCCGGGCGGCGGCGCGCCGGCGCGAGATCGGCGTGCGCCTCGCGCTCGGCGGCAGCCGCCTGCGGATCGGCCGTCAGCTGGCGATGGAGAGCCTCGTGCTGGCGTCGATCGGCGGCGCGCTCGGGCTGCTGGTCGCCAACCTGATGTTCCGCCTGATGGCCCGTTTCCAGCTGCCGGGCGGGATCGACATCGAGGGGCTGGGCCTGGGCCTCGACCGCGCCGCGCTGGGGTTCACCGCCGCGGCGGTCTGCGGCACGGCGCTGCTCTTCGGGCTCGTGCCCGCCTGGCAGGGGGCGCGCACCGGCGCGCTGGCGTCGCTGCGCGACCAGACCCGCTCGACGTCCGCCCGCAGCCGGCTGCGATCCGGCCTGGTCGCCGCGCAGGTCGCGCTGAGCCTCGTGCTCCTCACGGGCACCGGTCTGTTCCTGCGCAGCTTCCTCGACGCGATGCGCGTCCCGCTCGGTTTCGTGCCGGACAACGTCGCCACCGCGTCGATTGCGCTTGGCGCGGCGAAGGGCTTCGATCTCGCGCGCTCGCGCGCGTTCTTCGACCAGGCGCTCGCCCGCGCCCGCCAGCTGCCGGGTGTCGCGGCGGCCGAGTGGGCGACCATCCTGCCGACCGTCGGCTCGATGAGCGCCGAAGTCGCGATCGAGGGGCGCACGCCGCGGACCGGCGAGGACCTGCACTTCTACATGGCGGAAGTCGGCCCGGACTACTTCCGCGCCGCCGGCACGAGGCTCCTGCGCGGGCGCCCGTTCGCGCCGGCCGACGGCGCGACGGCGCCGCCCGTCGGCATCGTCAACCAGACCGCCGCGCAGCGGTTCTGGGCCGGCCAGGATCCGCTGCAGGGCCGCCTCAAGATCGACAAGGATCACGTGATCCAGATCGTCGGCGTGGTCGAAGACACGAAGACGCACGCACTCGACGAGCCGGCGGCGCCCTTCCTCTATCTTCCCTTCGCGCAGTCGTCCGGGCCGTTCGGGTTGACCCGCGCCGTGCTCCTCGTGCGCACCACAGGCGACGTGCATGCGCTGCTGCCGCTGCTTCGCGAACAGCTCCGCGCCGCGGATCCCGAGGCGCCGGTGGCGTCACTGACGACCTTCACCTGGCAGGTTCGGAAGCTGGTCATGCCGCAGCAGATGGGCGTCGCGCTCTTCGGGGTCTTCGCGCTGCTCGCCGTCACGCTGGCGGCGATT
>Ga0207645_10003954_pt1 | contig 11061 bp, 10 predicted proteins | sample KBSM53metaG_FD_184331 | JGI IMG/M metagenome (GOLD analysis project Ga0207645, IMG submission 184331) | Miscanthus rhizosphere microbial communities from Kellogg Biological Station, Michigan, USA - KBS M5-3 metaG (SPAdes) (version 2) | ecosystem: Host-associated > Plants > Roots > Rhizosphere >...
GGACGGCGCGCTGGTGCTGGTGGACGCCGCCGAGGGTCCGCTGCCGCAGACCAAATTCGTCGTATCCAAGGCGCTCAAGGTCGGACTCAAACCCATCGTCGTGATCAACAAGGTGGATCGGTCGGACGCGCGACCGACGGTGGTGGTGAACGAGGTCTTCGATCTCTTTGCCGCGCTCGATGCCAGCGAGGGCCAGCTCGATTTTCCCATTCTCTACGGCTCGGCCAAGGAAGGCTGGATGGCGGCCTCCCCCGATGGGCCGAAGGACCAGGGCATGGCACCGCTGTTCGATCTCGTCACCAGGCATGTGCCGGAGCCGACCATCGAGGAGGGGCCGTTTCGCATGCTCGGCACCATCCTTGAGGCCAATCCCTATCTCGGCCGCGTCGTCACCGGCCGCATCAGCTCGGGCGCAGTGAAGCCGAACCAGAACGTCAAGGTGCTCGATCGTACCGGCCGTCTGATCGAGGTGGGCCGCCTGACCAAGGTCCTCGCCTTCCGCGGGCTGGACCGCACCGGGGTCGAAGAGGCATCGGCGGGCGACATCGTCGCGATCGCCGGCCTTCCGGATGCGACGGTGTCGCACACCATCTGCGCGCCGGAGGTGACACAGCCCATTCCGGCGCAGCCCATTGATCCGCCGACCCTGGCGATGACCTTTCGGATCAACGACTCCCCGCTCGCCGGCACCGAGGGCGACAAGGTGCAGAGCCGGGTGATACGCGAACGGTTGCTGCGCGAGGCCGAGGGCAATGTCGCGCTGAGGATCAGCGAATCCACCGAGAAGGATTCCATGGAGGTTGCCGGTCGCGGCGAGCTGCAGCTCGGCATCCTGATCGAGACCATGCGGCGCGAGGGATTCGAGTTGTCGGTGTCGCGGCCGAAGGTGCTGCTCGATCGCGATCCCAGCGGCGAATTGCTGGAGCCGATCGAAGAAGTGGTCATCGACGTCGACGAAGAGCACAGCGGCATCGTGGTGCAGAAGCTTGCCGAGCGCAAAGCCGAGATGACCGAAATGCGTCCCTCGGGCGGCGGTCGCGTGCGGCTCGTGTTCCACGCGCCCACGCGCGGCTTGATCGGCTACCAGGGCGAGCTGCTCACCGATACCCGCGGCACCGCGGTCATGAACCGCCTGTTCCACGATTACGGTGCCTACCGCGGGGATATCTTGGGCCGGCGCAACGGCGTGCTGATTTCCAACGACCAGGGCGAGGCGGTCGCCTACGCGTTGTGGAACCTGGAGGACCGCGGCCCGATGATGATCGAGCCCGGCTGGAAGGTGTATCGCGGCATGATCGTCGGCGAGCATACCCGCGGCAACGACCTCGAAGTCAACGTTCTCAAGGGCAAGAAGCTTACCAATATCCGCACCCACTCCAAGGACGAGGCCGTGCGCCTGATCCCGCCGATCCAGATGACGCTGGAGAAGGCGCTCGCCTATATCAACGACGAGGAGTTGGTCGAGGTGACCCCGAAGGCGATCCGGCTGCGCAAGAAGCTGCTCGATCCCAACGACCGCAAGAAGGCGGAGCGGGTCAAGGAAGCGGAGCGGGTGTGAGACGTCCGACCGACTGAATCGGCCGCACGCCACTGTCGACTCCGCGCGGACGCGACAACAATCACAGTTCGGGAATGTGGTTTCGCGCAAGAGCACGATCGCGCGCAAATGCTGCACGTTGTTGTCCGGATGCGATCGCGCAATGCTTGGCGAGATCAATCGGACGCGATATCGCTCGGTGCAGGTGCACGGCGTGACCTCCTCGAAGGTGGCGTGATACGGTCCGCGCCGTCGGACGGCCCCGCGGGAGCACAATCATGCATATCGATGCCACTCCCGCAGAGGCGCAAACCATTCTCAAGGCGATGCGCGCGGTCGCGGCAGCGGGAGCGGCCATCACGGCGGCGGATCGCGCCAGCATCGTCGCGGCCGCGCGTTACATCTTCCAGATCGAGCTCTCGCCCGACCTTGCCGGACTGGCGCCGCCCCGCCCCGAGGAACTCAAGGCGCTGGCGGCCCGGCCCGATGTCGCCACCGAGGCGGTTTGCTTCGCCACGGTCATGGCCTTCGTCGACGGGACGCTCGACGACGCCAAGTTCTATCGCGCCAATAAGTACGCCTTCCCGGGTGAAGAGGAAGCGCTCAATTTCGCGTTCGCCGCGCCGCACGATTCGTCGCATCTGCTCGCGGGCTACGACACCTCACCGCGCGGCGAGGTTCTGGCCTCGATCTTCACCGCCGCAATGCATCGCAGCGAAGCCATGTCGGGCCACGTTCTGCCGGTGATTTTCAGCTGGCATCTGGGCATTCCGCTCAATGAGCTGGCGGGATCCGCCAAAGGCGCCCTCGATCCGCAGGAATTTTGGCACGCCTGGGCCCGCGGCGAGCGCATGAAGGTCGACCTGTTCGGTCCCGATTGGGACTTCTGGGCGGCGACGGCGCAGCCGGTCGACGCCGTCCGGGCACACATCGGTCTCACCGACTGATCGATTCGCAGCTGCGGTAGTCGTTCCGAACGCAGCGCCGGGCGGTCTTTGTCGCTTGCGCGTGTCGCGGCTGCAACATCTTCACCGGTTTTCGACGGTGTGGGGCGTCGCAGTGTGGCAAATCCACATCAATCGCCAACGCTATTAACCGAGCATTAAACATAGCTCTTGAAGCGCGACGAAGTGCTTGCTTGTATAACGTCATGAGCACGATCCTCATCGAAGTCCGTCGCGCAAAGCCGTCAGATGCAACGGCGATTGCAGCGACCCATGACGAGGCCTGGCGCGGTGCCTATCAGGGCATCATTCCCGGGCCTGAACTCGACAAGCTCATCAACCGGCGCGGCCCGCAATGGTGGGACAGCGCGGTTCGCAAGGGTAGCCGCATCGCGGTGCTTGCGTTCGGCGACAGCCTGGCCGGCTACGCCAATTACGGCCGCAACCGCGCGCGCAGCCTCTACTACGATGGTGAGATCTACGAGCTCTATCTGCGACCTGAATTTCAGGGCCTCGGCTTCGGCCGCAAGCTGTTCTCGGCGGCGCGACGGGACCTGATGCAGAGCGGCTTGCAAAGCATGGTGGTGTGGGCGCTGTCGGATAACGAGCCCGCAACCGGCTTCTATCGCGCGCTCGGTGGCAAGGCCGTGGCGCGCTCGTCCGAAAAGTTCGGCAACCGCGTCCTCGACAAGGTCGCCTTCGCCTGGAATGGCTGAGACATGAGACGAAGCGACGGATGACAGCCTAGTCTGTTCTCCGTCGCTGTGGTCAGTCGTCCCTCATTCGCGACCGTCTCATTCGCGATCGTCTGTAGGCCCCTGGCCGAGTGCCGGCGCCGGCAAGCCGGCGATCGCACAAGCCGCCCGCACCGTATTGGCCAGCAGGCAAGCAATCGTCATCGGCCCTACGCCGCCGGGGACCGGCGTAATCGCGCCGGCGATCTCGGTCGCTTCGGCAAAGGCCACATCGCCCACGATGCGCGACTTGCCGCCCTCTTGCGTCACCCGGTTGATGCCGACGTCGATCACGACGGCGCCGGGCTTGACCCAATCGCGCCGCACCATCTCCGCACGTCCGACCGCCGCGAACAACAGGTCGCCGCGGCGGGAGACCGCCGGCAGGTCGCGCGTCTTGGAATGCGCCACCGTCACCGTCGCGTTCTCCGCCAGCAGCAGCTGCGCCAGCGGCTTGCCGACGATGTTGGAACGGCCGATCACGACAGCCTCGAGCCCGGCGAGCGAAGGCCGCACGCTCTTGGCGAGAAGGACGCACCCGATCGGCGTGCACGGCGCCAGCGCCGGCAGGCCCGCGGACAAGCGTCCGGCGTTCACCGGATGGAAGCCGTCGACGTCCTTTGCCGGATCGATCGCGGCAATGATGTGTTGCGGGTCGATCTGCGCGGGCAGCGGAAGCTGCACCAGGATGCCGTGGACCGTGGGATCGGCGTTCAGGCGCCCGATCAGCGTCAGCAGCTCGGCTTCGCTCGTCGTCGCCGGCAGCCGGTGATCGAACGACCGCATGCCGCTTCCGGTGGTCATCTTCATCTTGTTGCCGACGTAGCTCTCGCTCGCCGGATTGTTGCCAACGAGCACGACCGCGAGCCCCGGCGTGACGCCGCGGTCGCGCCCCAGCCGGTGCACGGCGTCGGCGACCTTGCCGCGCAGGTTCGCCGCGATCCCTTTGCCGTCGATGATCTTTGCGGTCATGGCACTATCCGCCAGGATGATGAGGCGCGCCCATCCTCCGAACGCGCATGACGCGTTTCTTCGAGATGGGAGCGATGAACCGGATTACCCGATGGCGCAGATTTTCTCCAGCATCACGGCATATGTTGCGGCCGCTCCGGCAACGCGTATCCGTTTCAGCCGCGCGCTGGCGCCCGCCACCAGGCTGACATCCCGGGAAGGAACGCCGAGCGTCCTGGCGACCAGCTTGGTCAGCGCCGCGTTGGCTTCGCCCTCGCTCGCCGCCGCGCGCACACGCACCTTCAGCACACGGCGTCCATCCGACAACTGTTCGATGCCGTCGATCGCGTCACGCCCGCCGCGCGGCGTAAGCCGCACCGCGAGCACGAGTCCGTTCGCCTCGACCCGCCAGGGAGGAGCAGCCGCGCTCACTCAGCTGAACGCTGAGACGAAGAGCCAGATGATGAGTTGATCGAGAAACATCAGCGCGATGATGAGGATCACCGGCGAGATGTCGATACCGCCGAGGTTGGGGAGGACGGAGCGGATCGGCCGCAGGCCCGGCTCGGTCACCCGATAGAGGAAATCCCAGATCATGCGGACGGTGGGATTGTGGCTGTTCACGACGTTGAATGCGATCAGCCACGACAGCACGGCCGCCCCGATCAGGAGATAAATGTAGATCCAGATCAGGGTATGGATGAGCCAGAGAAACGGATTCATGGAATAACCCCGAATAGGCCGACCGGCGCTGCCGAAGCGAGTCGCCGGGAGCTAGATAATCGCGTTGCCGCGCTGACGCAACGCGGAGCCACCGCCGCCGTGGTCGCATCTGGGCGGGGCTGATCCTTGACTCCTTGGACTCCGGGCCGTAAATGGCCCGCACTCACAGCCGCCGCAACACGGTTGCATTTTGGCCGGGGCCGTAGCTCAGTTGGGAGAGCGCCTCGTTCGCAATGAGGAGGTCAGGGGTTCGACCCCCCTCGGCTCCACCAGCCTTCACCGCTCTGCGGCCGGGCTGGCACGCCACCCGCCAAAGCGCTACCCGCCAAAGGACAACGGCTGCCGATCGAAGCCTGCCGACTGTCGCGGCCCGCTGTCCGGCGGAGGTGGGCCGAACGAACCTCACCCGCGTGCCCGGCGACAACCGTCAAACGCCCATGAACCCGACTGAAGCCGCGCCGGACTCGATCCTGCGGCATCGCCCATTCGTGTTCTATTGGAGCGCACGGACCTGCTCCTCCCTGGCCTTTCAGGTGCTGGGGGTGGCGGTGGCCTGGCAGATGTATGCGCTCACCGGCAGTGCGTTCGACCTCGGGCTGGTCGGGCTGGTCCAGTTCCTGCCGATGGCGGCGTTCATGCTGGTGGCGGGCCAGGTGGCGGACCGCTACGACCGGCGCCGCCTGCTGCAGATCTGCCAGGCGCTGGAAGGCCTCGCTGCCGCCGCCTTGGCCATCGGTTCCGTCTCCGGCTGGGTGACGCGGGAGTTCATCCTGGCCGCGGTGTTCGTGTTCGGGGTCGGACGGGCGTTCGAGTCGCCGACCCAGCAGACCTTGTTGCCGGCCGTCGTGCCGGTCGCATTGTTTCCGCGCGCGGTCGCGGCGGCCGCTTCCACCACCCAGCTTGCGACCATCACCGGCCCCGCGATCGGCGGCATTCTCTACGCCTTCGGGCCGACCGTTCCCTACACCACCTGCTCCGCGCTCTTTCTGGCATCGGTGATCCTGCTGGCCTTCGTTCACATCGAGCGCTTCGTCTCGAACCGCTCCCCCATAAGCTTCGAGGCGTTCTTCGCCGGCGTCTCCTACATCCGCCGCAATCCGATCGTGCTCGGCATCATCTCGCTGGATCTGTTCGCGGTCCTGCTGGGCGGCACTACCGCGCTGCTGCCGATCTTCGCCGACGAAATCTTCCACACCGGCCCGGAGGGGCTCGGGCTGTTGCGCGCGGCACCCGCGATCGGCGCGCTGGCGATCACGGCCGTGCTGACGACGTCGCCGCTCACGCGACGGGTCGGCGGCATCATGTTTGCCTCCGTTGCCTGCTTCGGGCTTGCGACCATCGTGTTCGCGCTGTCGAAGTCGTTCATCCTGTCGATGGCCGCGCTCGCGGTCCTGGGCGCGTCGGACGCGGTGAGCGTGGTGATCCGCGTGACGCTGGTCCAGCTCGAAACGCCGGACGAGATGCGCGGTCGCGTCAACGCCGTGAGTTCGCTCTTCTCCGGCACCTCCAATCAGCTTGGCGATTTCCGTGCCGGCGTCATGGCCGCCTGGCTCGGCGCCATTCCGGCCGTCCTGGTCGGCGGCGTCGGAATCCTGCTGGTGGTGCTGATCTGGACGCGCGCCTTTCCGACGCTTCGTCATTTCGACAGCTTCTACATGAAAAAGACTTGAAGCGTCCGCTGGATCAGCCCGCCGACGCCTGGCTTTGTTCCGGCGCCGGCTTCCCCAGCCAGTGATTGAGGAAGGCCGCGAGCCACGCGCGGCCGGCCGGATCGTAGACCGCGCGATCGGCAAAATGCGCGACCCGCGGCTTGGCGTTGGGCAGCAGCGTGCGCTCATGCCCGCGCGTGGTCCACCTGCACATCATCGCGTGCGTCACATCGGGATGGAATTGCAGCGCATAGGCCGGGCCGCCGTAACGGAAGGCCTGCACCGGGAACGAATCGCCCTCGGCCAGCAGTTCCCCGCCGAGCGGCAGGTCGAAGCCTTCGCGATGCCATTGGTAGACCTGCTCCGGCCAGGGATCGCAGACGTCGCGCCCGATCTCGGTTGGCCGGATCGGGTAATAGCCGACCTCGGCGTGGCCGTCGGGGTGCTGGTAGACGCGGCTGCCGAGATGGTGCGCCAGCATCTGCGCGCCGAGGCAGATGCCGAGAAACGGCTTCTTTTCCTTGAGTGGGACCCTGAGCCAATCGATCTCGCGACGGACGAAATCGTCGGTGTCGTTCGCGCTCATCGGACCGCCGAAATAGATGGCGCCGGCATGCCCTGCCATGGTCGCGGGCAGCGGATCGCCGAAACGCGGTCGCCGCATGTCGAGCGGATAGCCGCGCTGGCGCAGGGCGTGACCGACACGCCCAGGCGTCGAAGTCTCCTGATGCATGACGATCAGAATCGGCGGCAGCATCGCGCGATCATGTCGGGCAACGCGACTGGATTCAATGCCCGGCACGCGCGCCTACCGCAGGCGGCGTTTGCGCAAGTCGGCAAGCGCGAGCAGCAGGCCGTGCGGCAGCATCGGAAGAATCGCCGTCACCACCTGGTTAGCGGAACCGGGGACCACCATGCGGCGGCCCTCTTTGAGTCCGCGATAGCCGTCCCGCGCGACCCGCTCGGCGGAACGCGTCAGCAGGGGCGGAAACACCTCCTGGTTGATGCCGGCGCGGGCTTGAAACTCGGTCGGCACCGGACCCGGGCACAGGACGGTGACGCGCACGCCTTTGGGCTTGAGCTCGTGATGCAGCGCCTCGCTGAAGGAAATCACATAGGCCTTGGTGGCGTAGTAGACCGCCATGCCGGGGCCGGGCAGGAAGCCCGCCACCGATGCCACGTTGAGAATCCCGCCTTTGCGGCGCTCCAGGCTGTCGAGGAAGGCGAGCGAGAAATCGGTCAGCGCCCGCACGTTGAGATCGATCATGGCGAGCTGCTCGGCCCGGTCGAGCGTGCTCGCGGCGCCGATCAAACCAAAGCCCGCATTGTTGACGACCGTCTCCGGCTCGAGATCACGCGCGGCCAGTGCCGCGGCCATGTCGTGCGCCGCGCCCGCGCGCGCGACGTCCACCGGCAGAACGGTGGGGCGAGGCTGCCCCGATGCTGCGATGGCGTCGGCCACCGCCGCGAGTGCCTGCTCGCGCCGGGCCACGAGAACGAGTTCGTGGCCGTTGGCGGCAAACCGATGCGCGAGCGCCGCCCCGATACCGGCCGACGCTCCTGTGATCAACGTGACCGGGCGTTTTTCCAGCGTCACTGGCAAATTCATGATCCTGGTGCGGTCTTTGGATTTGAAGATTCGGAGCGAGCCTGCGGCTGCAACGATAGGAACTTCAATCCCGCCGCACTAGTGCCCTGGATGATCCGAAGTTCGCAAACCCTCGCGGCACCCTTTGAGCAAATGACGGCCTGATGCGATGTTGGATTTGAAATTGGCCAGCGAGCTTGTGGCCGCGCTAGCCGGACCTCCGCCGGCTCGCCACCTGCTGACCGAGCTCGATCCGGTCGCGCGATGAAACGCCGAGAAGATCCGCGGCGCGCCAGATCAGGTTGCGCTCGAACTCGCTGACGTGACCGTCGGCGTAGACCATCTCCCACATCATCTCGACCACGCGGCGGCGACCGTCCTCCTCGAGCGAGCGGTTGATCAGCGTGGTGAAATGATAGAGATCGATCGCGTCATGCTCCGCCGCAGTCGCTTCCGCCACCAGTTCGTCCGTCGTCTCCTCGTCGAGCCCGAATTGCCGCTTGATGACGGCGTGCAGCTTCTCGCGCTCGACATCGGAAACCGATCCGTCGATGGCGGCGGCATGAACCAGTAGCGCCGCCGCCGCAAGACGATAGTCATCGTGCTCGAAATGGATCGGCCGTTTTTCGCCTTCGGAGACGTCGGACAAGAATTTGCGAAAGCTATCGAACATGACATGCGTGCCGTGAGCCGTTGAGACCGCGCCACGTTGCACGCCGGCCTTGCAAAGTCTAGGGCCGCAGCGACGTCCCGATTGCCGATTGACGCGCTATTGGGTGGCCTTGGTCTTGCGCGCGCTCGCCTCGAGCAGTTCGAGATTGTTCTTGATGTAGGCATTGCCCGGGTCCTGGACCTGGGCCTCCAGCAGCGTCTCGCGGGCACGCCGATGATCGCCCCGTAACATGTAGGAGTAGCCGCGGTTGTTGAGGATTTCGCCGGTCGCGCCTCCGATCTTGATCGCCTGTTCATAGGCGCGGTCGGCAAGCTCGAACCGGCGCAGGCGATCGTATGACGCCGCCAGCCCGATCCAGCTGTCGAGATCGCGCGGATGCAACTCGACCGCACGGCGGAAGTGGCGTTCGGCAAGAGTGAATCTTCCGGCGTTGAAGTAATTCTTGCCGAGGCTGACGTCATCCGAGTCCTTGCCGGTCGCGCGCTTCGCGCCGGCGTCACGCCCGCCAGGCGGTATGCTGCCGGTCGAGCTTGGATCCTCTCCCGATGGCGCGCCTGGAGCGGAAGCATCCGGGGCGGACGACACGCCTTGGGGCGCATCGGGCTTCGCCTGGAACGGATCGCCCAGCCTGGTTGAGCTCTCGCAGCCGCTCAGCCAGAGCAGGCACACCGCAATCGCAACGACGGTTCGACCTCGACTTGCCCCCATGGCGCGTTCCCCCGCGGCCAAGCGTCGGCTTCAGCCTGCCCCCAGGCGAAAACACGCGACGCTCCGGTACGAGACCGGCGCGGCCACGCTAGCGGGTGATGGTTAAGAATCTTTCCTGCCGCGGGTCTGGATCGCACCACGGCCGGCGGCACGATGGACAAGGCGTATCCACCATGGCCGGTATGCTTACCTAACATGCCGATCTCCGGTAAACCGAGATCGGACGCACGGGGCCGATGCAGAAGGATTGCGGAACGATGGGCGACGTTTATCCGGTCGTGAAAGTCGCTGCCGTGCAGGCCGCGTCGGTGTTCCTCGACCGCGAGGGCTCGACCGAGAAGGCGTGCCGTCTCATCCGCGAGGCCGGCCAGAACGGCGCGCGCGTGATCGGCTTTCCGGAAGGGTTCATTCCCGCGCATCCGGTCTGGTACCACCACCACGCCGCGACCGGCGCCGTCGCCAACAAGCTCGCCGTCGAGCTGTTCAAAAACGCAATCGAGATCCCCGGCCCCGAGGTCGACGCCCTGTGCGCCGCCGCGCGCGACGCCAACGCCTATGTCGTGATCGGCGCCTGCGAAAAAATGCCGAACACGACGGGGACGATGTTCAACAGCCAGATCTACATCGCGCCTGACGGCACGCTGATCGGCAAGCACCAGAAGATCATGCCGACCGTCGGCGAACGGCTGGTGCATATGGGCGGCTTCGGCGACACGTTCGGCGCGTTCCAGACCGAGTTCGGACCGATGAGCGGCCTGATCTGCGGCGAGAACTCGAACCCGCTGGCGGTGTTCGCGCTCACCGCCGAGGGCACCCGCATCCACGTCATGAGCTGGCCGAACCACTTTCCCACCAGCGGCGATCCCTTGCGCAATCGCGTGGCCGTGGACGCGCAGGCCTTCGCGCAAATGAGCAAAGCCTTCGTGATCTCGGCCTGCGGCACCGTGGACGAGCGCATGATCGCGATGCTCGAGCCCGACGCGGCGGCCGAGAAGTTCCTGCGCAGCCCCGACTGCAGCGGCGGCAGCGTCATTGTTGCGCCCAACAGCCGCATCATCGCCGGGCCCATGGGCGCCGAGGAAGGCATTCTCTACGCCGAATGCAACCTCGAACTCGGCATCCAGATGAAGCTTCGGCACGACTTCGCCGGCCACTACAACAGGCCGGATATCTTCCACCTGCAGATCAATCGCGCCGCGCCCAAGCTCTATTCCGTGCATGGCGACGAAGCCTACGCCACGTCCTTCGCTGTCGATCAGAAAACAGGCTTCCTCACACCGATGAATCAGGGCAAGACCGGCGGCGAAAACGGCGTGCGCCAGCAGATCGACGCGAGCGGTAAGTTCATGGTGGTCGCAAACTATGCGGCCGGCACGGTTGCCGTCCTTCCTGTGAAGGCGGACGGCTCGCTAGGCGACTACATCCAGCTCGCCGAGCTAAAGGGCGAGCCCGGCCCTCACCGGGTGGAACAATCGAGCTCCCATCCGCATGACATCGCCTTCGATCCGTCAGGCCGCTTCGTCGCCGTGCCGGACAAGGGACTAGACCGCGTTT